>Ga0272441_10014924_pt1 | contig 10934 bp, 11 predicted proteins | sample SSMProp6N_FD_193582 | JGI IMG/M metagenome (GOLD analysis project Ga0272441, IMG submission 193582) | Marine sediment archaeal communities from Little Sippewissett salt marsh, Falmouth, MA, United States - SSM-Prop-6N | ecosystem: Environmental > Aquatic > Marine > Wetlands > Sediment ...
GGCCGAATATGCCGAACCCGTTTACTGGATGTACGGAATTCTGGTGGAGAAAGAGTTCGGCCTCAGCCGGGATGAACTTCGCCGGACGCTGGCCGAAGGAGGCGTCGAAACCAGATCCTTCTTCATCCCCATCCACCTCCAGCCCATCTACTCTCACCTCTACAGCGAAGAGTTTCCGGTTTCGGAAGAGCTGGGAAGCAAAGGACTTTACCTCCCTTCTTCCAGCGGGCTGAAGCCGGAAGAGATTGAATATATCTGCGGTCTCATCCGCCGGGCCGGAAAGCGCGGCTGACTAAAATGTGTGGACGGCGGCGGCCTTAAAGGAGAGAAATACCGCTGAACCTTCCCTGATCCCCAATTCCTCGAACGCGCCCCGGGTGATCAGGGCGATCAGGGTCAGATTCCCGCAGCGGACCCTTACCTCGAAAGACAGTCCCTGAGCGGATACGCCGGTTACCTCTCCCCCGAACTCGTTGCGCATGCTGGATGTGATCGGACTCCGGCTGATGACTATCTCCTCCGGGCGCACGGAAACGTAGCCTTCCCCTCGGGATAATTCGCGCCCGGTTTCCACTTCCAATCCATCGATAACGGCCGCGCTCCCCCGGAAGCGGGCCCGGAAGAGATTCGATATCCCGACGAACCTGGCCGTGAATTCGGAGCGGGGCCTTTTAAAAATTTCTTCGACCGATCCTTCCTGTTCCACTCTCCCGCAGTTGAAAACCGCTCCTCTCTGGGCGAGGTTCAGGGCCTCGGTGAAATCATGGGTGACCATCAAAAAAGTCGTCCCTACCTGCCGGTGGATTTTTTTCAGCTCAAGCTGCATCTCACTCCTGAAGGCCGGATCCAGAGCGCTCAGGGGCTCATCGAGGAGGAGGACGAGTGGACCCACCGCCAGCGAACGGGCCAGGGCGAGGCGCTGCTGCTCTCCTCCGCTCAAGGAACCGGGAGAGCGACCGAGGAAAGGCCTCAGCTCGAGAGAATCGACTAAATAATTTAAACGCTCTTCATCGTTTTTACTTTCCCGGCGGTGATACCGGAGACCGTACCTGATATTTTCGCCCACCGACAGGTGGGGGAAAAGTGAGTAATCCTGGTACATTATGCTCACCCCCCGCTTTTCCGGGGGGAGACGGGTAACATCGACATCCCCGATCAGAATCCGACCAGCGCGGACCGGGACCAGACCGGCGACCGCTTCGATCAGGACCGTCTTGCCGGCTCCGGTCGGTCCCATGATGACGAAAAATTCCCCCTCCTTCACACTCAGATTAACATTCCGGAGGCGGAAGTCACCGATTTCGACCGATAGATTTTCAATTGCGATCATTTGAATTTTTCCTCACCACAATATCAATGAATGAGCTGAAACCGCTCCTTCTCCGGGCGGCGGGAAGACAGTATCCGCAGGATCAAGAAAATAACCAGGCAAACCAGGATCAGGAGAACCGCGATCGGCTGGGAATAAGCCAGGCCGTAACCTTCAAACCGTTCGTAAATCAATACCGGGGCGATCATCGGATGGTAGGCCACCACCACCACCGCGCCGAACTCGCTCAGGGCCCGGGCCACGCACATGATGAACCCCACCAGAATGCTGCGGGAAGCGAGCGGGAATGTGATCCGGGCCAGGGTGGAGGGGAGGGAAGCACCGAGGCTGCGGGAAACATTCTCCAGGCGGGGAGGTATTTTTTCAAATCCGTTCTTGACCGCGTTGATGTAGAATGGGATCCCGACAAAGGTGAGGACGACCACAATCCCGGTGACGCTCCCCATGATCCGGATTCCCGCCGCCGCCAATACTCTCCCCAGCCAGAAATCCTTACCCGCCACGCTCAGGATCGCTATCCCCACCACCGGATGGGGAACGACTATCGGAAGATCGATGACGCTCTCCACCAGGCGCTTGAAGGGAAAGTTCTTCCGGGCGAGGAAATAGGCGAAAGGGGTTCCGAGCAGCAGGGAAATCAAACCGGCCATTCCGGAAGTATAAACGCTCAGCCCGATCGCTTTCCGGACATCGTGGTCCTTCAGAGCAGCGCCGAGGCTGGACGCGGATGGAGCGACGATGACCTTCAGCAGCGGCAGGAGAATGAAGATGATGACGAGGAAACCGGAGATTATCGCCAGCCAGAGAAACGGATCCCTGATTCTCATTTAGAATTTTTCTTTCAGATAAATATTCATCTATGAATTAGAAAACCAGCAGCTATTCGCTTTTTTCAACTTTGACCAGCGACCGCAAGCCCCCCGGGAGCTTTTGAAGCATCTTACCGGAGGGTACCTCCGGGGGAGCCAGCGGCATCTGTCCCATCTCTTTTAAAACCTTGAGCCCTCCCGCCGGTGACAACAGGTAACTCAAGAAGAGATCAGCTGCAGCCGGGTGAGGCGCATTTTTCAAGCGGGTTATCCCGTAGGTGATCGACTGACCCTTCATTTCGATGAACTCTCCCGGTTTTTTCCCGGCCACTTCCACCACGGCCCGGCGGTAAAAATCATCGTAGCCGGGATCGCCGAGATTGATCTCCGGAGGCAGCTCTATATATTTCAGGTCATGCTGGACCGCCACCGAGCGGTACTCCCAGGCGTAATCCATGTTGCCGGTCTGGAGCAGGGCCACCAGCTCCACCGATTTGGGCCTGATATTTCCCACCGGTCGGTTATCGATCAGCCTCCGGTAAAGACCGGGCTTCTGATAGTATTTTTCGGCGAGTTTGAGCACCAGCAGGGTCCGGTAGCCGCAGGGGTCGAGATCGGGATCGGAGTGTCCCCAGACAACCCCTTCTTCCGCCAGGATATCGAACCAGTTCGAGCCGTTTATCTCCGCGGCGTATTTGCTCTCTTCGGTGTAAGCAAGAACCATCCGGTTGGTGGCGAAACGGACGTTCCAATCGGCGTATTGCGGGATGAGAAATTTATCGATCACCCGGTAGTCGGCCGAGGCCATGATATCGCAGGGTTTTTTCAGATCGGTTATCTTCCGGGCGCAGGCCTGGCTCCCGGCGGCTTCCCTCTCCACGTCGATCCCGGGATGGGACTTTTCGAAATCAGCTTCCATCCGGGCGAAGGGAACCGATAGGCTCCCGGCATGGAAAATTATCACTTTTTCCGGGGCTTTTTCCTCCGCCCCCCCAGATGTTTCCGCAAAGACGAAACAGACAAAAGCCAGAAAGATAAAAACCGCACGTTTCATTTCCTCATTCTCCTTTCTCAAAATTCTTTGTTAAAAAGCGAGTTTCGCGTATGTCACCAGAACATTCTTAAAATTCCAATGATCGGTTGACGCTGATTTAGTACCGACATTCCGGTAGGCGACGGCCACTCCGAACGGATCGATAACCTTGGCGTCCAGCCCGATGGAGGCCCGGTTCTCGGAGTAGGTATCGAGGTTGTCGGGATAATCGAAGGCGAAGAAGAATTCGTTATCCACGAACAACTTGATTCCTTTCAAACCCAGCCGGGACAGGGGAAAATCCACCACCGGCTTCATCCTCAGCTTAAAACGGTCGTCGCTGAAATTGAACTCGATTCGGTTCTGCTCTTTCAACACGCACCAATCGGTCAGCTTGTAGCTGAAGTTCACCCTTCCGACCAGAGTGTCGCTGCCCGCCCAGTCATCATCCACGGTTTTCCGGGTTTCTTTGTACCAGGAATGCAGACCGAGATCGAGCCAGGGCGCAACCGTGTAGTAACCCCCGAGGAGATAAGACCGATAATAATAATCCTTCATGTCGTTCTTCCACTTGAATATTCCGGTCAGATCAACTTTCACTTCCTTCGACACCTTGTAACTCACCGGCGCGTAGAACCACAGTTCCCAGTCATCCCCCGCCGGAGAGCTTCCCGGAAACAACATTCCAATCAACAGAACCGCTGCCGGCAACCATAACCATTTTTTCATAACTCCCTCCTTTTTTCGGGAATTTTCCCCGGGAAAACTCCCATCTTGCTCCAGGTTCAAAGTTATTTATATTGTCCTTGATCAATTATGAGGGCAAGGCACTCATTCCGTTCCCGTGATAATTCAATCCAATATTTCATCATTTCATCATTCCATTACTCCGATAAAAAAACCGCCGGCTCTCGGAAACGGAGAGCTGGCGGTTAATAAAAGCATCTCCTTTCCAAGCACGGGAGGCGCGGCCGTTTCCAGCCGAACCCTATCGCTCTGATTCCCTGCCTTGCGGTTTAGGCTTTCAGAGTCGGAGATATTCAATGCCACAAAGGCACTAAGACACTAAGAAAATGATACTATGTTTATCGCTTATCGTTTTAATAATATCAATAAAAAATTTCTCAGGAATAAATATTCTTCCTAACTTTGTGCCTTGGTGTCTTCGTGGCTATTGTTTTTTATGCTCAAGGCGCCGTTGGGGCAGTTGGGGATGCAGGCGCCGCAGAGATCGCATTTTAGAATTCCGGTCTCGGGATGGTAGAAAATCGCGTCGAAGGGGCAGGCCTCGACACAGGCAAGGCAGTTATCGCATTTTTCCTCATCGAGAACGATGACACCGCGCCCATCCTTGCTCAGGGCGTCCCGGGGACAGGCCTCGACACATTGCGGCTTCGGGCACTGGACGCAGACGAAAGCTTTGAAATGAATCCCGTCTGTTTCCGGCTGGATCCGCAGGCGGGCCTTGCGGGGATTATTCACCCGGTAACGCTCGAACGCGCAGATGAGTTCGCAGCATTTGCAGCCGGTACACAGTTCAGGATCTAGAACTAATCGCGGCATAGTATTTTTCCCTTGATTCCAAATAAATGTATTAACCTAACCAATCGATTGTTGAACGGTTGCGCAGCTCGAATCGTCGAACGTTGAAAGGTTGCGTCGGCTGACCATTAACATTAAACCTTAAACGTTTCCAGCTACGCAACCCTTCACCTTTTAACGTTCTTATCGCCATAGAGTTCTTTCTTCACCTCGGGCAGTCCCGCTTCATCCAGCCTCTCCGGCTTGATCAAACCGTCGGCATCGAAACCCCATAATTTATAGTAATCATCGAGCATGATATCGAGGTTACAGAGCTGGCCTTTAGCCGGGCCTTCATCCTCCGGCTCATGAAGCTGGCGGTCGGGGAGAGTGTCGTCCTTACGGGTAAGGCCTTCCCGCTGGTTGAAAGCCCTCCTCAGAAGACAGATTTTATCCGCGGCCCGGTTGAGATTTCCCAGATCCCGGAAACGCTTGATCCCGGTGGTCGCGTAGAGGATGACCGGAATGTCCGGCCACCAGTAAATCAGGGGATACATCGTGCCGTATTTGCACAGGATCAGAGAATCTACGATCGCGTAGAAACGCTCGCAATCGTAAACCATCTTTCCTTTATACTCTTCGCTGAGGCGATCGATCACCGCTTCCAGGTTCTCTTCGCCGTAGCGCTTGCGGGCTATTTCCGGATAGCCGATCTCGTCGATGCAGGAGAGCGCCCTCAGGTGATCGGCCCCCCGGACGGAGATGGCGTGGGTGAGACCGATCGATTTATGGGCCCGGCCGTCCTGGCCGGATATCTCCTGGCCCTTGACGTGCATCGCGAATTTTTCGGCTCCGCCCCCGATTTTTCGGGCGGCCCTCCTTACTCCCTCCGCGAGGAGATCGCCGAGGCCACGCCGGTAGGCGATATCCTCCACCAGCTCGATCATTTTGGCCCCGTCGTGCCATTTAACCTCATCATCGATCAAGCCGTTCTCATGGCACTCCATCGCGAAGCTGATCGAGCTGCCGCAGGAGATGGTGTCAACCCCGAGCTGATTGCAGCGATGGTTGGCGTAGATCATGTCGGCCGGATCCTCGATCAGGCACCCGGAGCCGAGGGAAACAACGGTCTCGTACTCGGGTCCTTCCCCGATCAGCTTATGACGTCCGCTGTGGGCGACGTACTTGCACTGAAGCTTGCAGGCGAAGCAGGCGTGACGCGCGAGGCGAAAATTATCGCGGATGGCTTTTGAACCGATCAGATCGACCTTGTCATACACCCCCTTCTTGTGATTCCGGGTGGGAAAACGGCCGATCGCGTTTTCGATCTCCACCAGGTTGGGGGTACCGTACTCCCTGAGCGGATCGCAATCTTTGGAGTCCGGCCCTTCCAGGTAACGCCAGTGAGCGTCCCGGCAGAGCTCGAGAAACTTTTCCGGGTCGGCGACGGTCACGTCTTTTGTGCCCCGCGCCGCGATCGCCTTGAGTTTTTTTGATCCCCAGACCGCGCCCAGGCCGGAGCGGGCGGCGGCGCGGGACTTGTCGGTGATAATGGCCGCGAACCGGACCAAATTTTCGCCCCCGGGTCCGATGCAGGAAACTTCCTCGACACCCTCCCGGCGGCAAATAATATCGGTGGTCTCGTCGGTCAACTTCCCCCAAAGGTCTTCGGCGCTTTTCAGCTCCACCAGGTCGTCCTTGATGACCAGATAAACCGGCTTTTCGGAGGCACCTTCCAGGATGACCATATCGTAGCCGGAATATTTCAGTTCGGGACCGAAATAGCCGCCGCAGTGCGCTTCCCCCCAGACGCCGGTGAGGGGTGATTTGGCCGCGATCATATAGCGCCCCCCCTGGGAAAACATGGTGGCGGAGAGAGGACCGGTGGAGATGATACATTTGTTTTCCGGGCCGAGGGGATCGATCCCGGCCTTAAGTTCGTCAAACAAAAGGCGGGCGCACCAGCCGGTCCCCCCTATATATTCAATCAGTTCCGGATATAAATCTTCTTTCCCGATCTCTCCGGTACTTAAATTTATCCTTAATAATTTACCCGCGTAGCCGTCCATAAATCGTTCTCCTTGATAATCCGTTCTGGAGAAGAAAATTTATATTAACAAAATTAATATGTAAAGCTCTAATATCATAGAGTATTTGACGGAATTGAATAATCTTATAAAATGTAATGCGGAGGGAAAATTTTAATGATCCCGATTGAAAAAGCATTAAGCACAATCAGCAAAGCGATCTCCCCGCTCCGAAGTCAGGAAACGGATATTACCCGCTGTCTCGACCGGGTTCTGGACGAAAATATCATCGCCCGGGAAAACATTCCCCCTTTCACCAATTCCGCGATGGACGGCTTTGCGGTCCGGGCTGCCGATACCACCGGTGCCTCCCGGGGCAAACCCCGGCGGCTCATGATAATCGAAGATCTCCCCGCCGGCCGGGTCGCCCGGCGAAAGCTCGCTAAAAACCAGGCCACCCGGATCATGACCGGGGCTCCCCTCCCCCCGGGCGCGGACGCGGTGGTAATGGTGGAAAATACATCTGAATCGCGCGGGGCGAAGAGCGCAGCCCGCGGCGTAAAAATATTCCAAGGGGTAAGGGATGGGGAAAACGTCCGGCCGGCCGGGGAAAGCGTTAAAAAGGGGGATCTGGTAATTAAAAAAGGCAGGATCCTGCGCCCCCAGGAGATCGGGATGCTGGCGGCACTGGGTCACTCCTCAGTCAAGGTGATCCCCTCTCCCCGGGTGGCGATCATAAGCACCGGTGATGAACTGAGGGAAATCAGAGATAAACCGGCACCGGGACAGATCCGTGACTGTAACCGCTACTCTCTCGTCGCCCTGGTCGAGCAGTACGGAGGCACGCCTGTTGTTCTGGGATTAGCGCGGGATAGGGAAAAAAACCTGAGAACGAAATTCAAAAAGGCCCTCGACTGCGACATGATCCTCACCTCCGGAGGTGTCTCGGTGGGAAAATACGACCTGGTCAAGAAGGTGATCGGGGAAATGAGCGGCCGGGTTAAAATCTGGCAGGTGGCGATGAAACCGGGCAAACCCCTCACCTTCGGAGTCATCGGGGAAGTCCCGGTTTTCGGACTGCCGGGTAACCCGGTCTCGGTCATCGTCTCTTTTCTCCAGTTTGTGCGGCCGGCGCTGCTTAAGATGCAGGGAAAAACCAGGATCAAAAAACCGGTGGTGGAAGCGGTGTTAACCGAAGACTGCAATGAAAAAACCGGCCGTACCCATATGGTGAGATCGATCGTCAGCAGAAAAGGAGATAGGTATTATGTCCGGGCGACCGGACCGCAGGGCTCGGGTATTCTAAGGTCGCTCGTGCTCGCCAATTCATTGATGATAATACCCCCCCACCGCGGACCTTTGCAAAAGGGCGCGACGGTGGATGTCATGCTGACTGAGGAAGAAGAGGTGAGCTGAGGGCGGAGCTCATTTTTGCTGCTTTTGCCTTCGGGGCCGGGACGAGCGACGGCGGCTTTTTTTTCTTTTCGGTCTGATACCCAGACGGTTATACGCTTCCGTTTTCCTCAGTCTCCTGATCCCGACGAATACTGCCAGGTTTCTCCCTCCCGGGGAAGATCTCCCTTGCTCCCAGGAACGTATCGTGGCCACGCTTACTCCAAGGAGACGGGCGAAATTTTCCTGATTGAGACCGAGCCGTTTCCGCTGCGATTTTATCAACCGGGGGCTGACCCGGGACTTCTTAACTTTGGCCGGGGCCGCCCGGACCGGTTCGGGACGGGTTTCTTCGATCATCTTTTTCAATAGATCCACTCGCTTGCCCAGATCCGCCAGAGCTCTCTTCTGCTCGGTGACGGTTCGGGAAATTCCCGATAATCTTTTCCGGAGCGGAAGAGCGTATTTCTTCGCCTCTTTCCGGGCAAGACGGGCGATTTCCGCCTTTAAAATTCTGGCTATATCGGTCATTCCATTTCTCCTCTCTCGGCAGTTTCAAGCAGGTTTATCGTCACATCAGCTTCTCTTGTTCGCCTCGGATTATTAATACTGAAATCTATTAGCATATCGCCGCCTCTGTCAAGCGGTATTTCGGGATCACGCGGGCTTTTGATACTGGACGATGAAGCGGCCGGGTTGATCACTGAGCTCCATGGTTTCCAGATTGAAACGCCCGCCCCATTTCCTGAATCTGCTCAGAGAAGGGAGACGGTCGGAGGCGATCACCCGATCCCGGCGGGAGTGGAAACGGTTGATATCCCGGCGGGAACGGTTGTGGATCACCAGGAAGTTTCCTTTCGGCCTCAAAACCCGCTTTACCTCCTGAACCACTATTTCCTGGCGGTCAAAATGGGGAAAAGCACAGTAGCAGATGACGTGATGAACGCTTCCCGAACGGAACGGCAATCGATGAGCGTCTGCCTCCAGCCAGAAGATTTCAGAGGTTCCGAGGCCGGACCTGCCTTCCCGCAGCATCGCCGTGGAAATATCGACGACCAGACAAGATACCGGGAACAAGCGGCAAAGATAACCGGATAGACGCCCGATACCACCGGCAAGATCGAGAAGCACATCGCCGGGCTTCAGTTCAAGACGGGAAAGACAGGAATCGACAAGCTGCATTTCTTCTTCCTCGAGAGGGTTATTTTCCATCCAACGGGAAGCGAGGCCGTCGAAAAATTCCTTTTTCTTGAGGTGCGCTGAAACCATCATTCAGAAAGATAGCCCTTTTCAGTCATTATCTTCAAAATCCACGGGATGATGATCAACTGGGCGGCGGCGCCCGGCAGGCTGAAAACGAGCGCGGTCAAAAGGACCTCCGGGCTGATGAAGAGATAGAGCAACATCGCCAACCTCTGCAGGAGAAAAGCGACGATCAAAGAAAAATAAATGTTGTGTTTTTTTTTGCGGCGGCTCCAGAAAAGCCAGCTGACCATCATGGCTCCCTCGACCATCATGATCAGGGATACGGGGTAAAGCGGGGGCATTCCGGTGAGGAGGGATGAGAGCGGCGGCACCGTCAGAGCGAGAACCAGACTCGCCCGTAGGTTGAGAGTGCAGCCTGCGATCAGCAGGGGAAGAAACATCGGCATCAGATACTGCCCCAGGCCGAAGGGGTGAAGGAGGAGGGGGAGAATGAGCGCCAGGGCTCCCCACAACCCTCCCCAGATCATATCTCGCACGTATGTTCTATCACTCATCTTAGGATCAACCGCTTGCTTCAGAGATTACACCGCACTTATGACTTTTGAAATGTTGAAATGCTCAAATACTGGAATGTTGGAATGCATCTAAGCCTCTCCAAATTTGAGGACAGGCGAATACATTATTCCATCATTCCATTATTCCAAACATAGATAGAAGCTAAACGGTGTCCTCAGTCTCGCAGGGGCTCGGGATAAGCTTAGAAACTAAATGACGCTTCGGTCCAGAGCCAGCGGCCCGGCATCGGATAACCTTCCGTTTCTTCGTAGCTTTCGTCGAAAACATTGCCGATCTTGACGATCGCCTTAATCGCCTCGCTGATCCGGTAACTCAGCTTCACGTCGGTCACGGTGTAATCCTCGTTCTCCTCGCTAAAACGAAGGTTCTGCACCAGACTGGTCGTGGTCTCGAGGGTGAGTTTTCCCCAGATCAGGCGGTTGATCCAGCTGACCACATTGGCGGCGGTTTGATCCACCCGCTTGTTCTGATCAAGGTAGGTATAGGAAAGGAACATCTCAAACCAATCGCAGGGAGTAAACGTGGAAGCGAACTCCAAACCGCGATTTACCACCGAACCGGTGTTGGCCGCCCGGGGCCATGAATAAACGATCAGATTATCGGCGTCGATGTAGTAACCGGTCAGCTCCAGCGATAGAGCCGCTCCCAGCGATTGACGGATTCCCAGCTCATAATTCCAGGATTCCTCCGGTTCCAGATCAAGGTTGGCGGGAGCGAAAAGATAAAGTTCCCGTACGGTCGGCGCTCGGTAACCTTTGCCGGCCTGGCCGTGGAGGACGGTGGAGGGAAAAAGCCGGTAGCGAAGGCCGATTCTCGGTATCCATTCAGCTGGGGCGTGCTGGGCGAACTCGAGGCGGAGGCCGGCCTGCAGGGTCAATATTTCCCAGAAGCTCTGCTCGTCATCCAGGTAAACGCCCCCCCGGGTATCGTAGAATCGTCCGTAGTCAGCACCGCTAAGGGCGTTTTCTCCCTTTCCCCCCGTTTCCTCAATATCCCCCCCGATCTCCAGGCAGTTGCCCTAGGTCAAATCTGCCGACTGG
>Ga0272441_10014926_pt1 | contig 10934 bp, 10 predicted proteins | sample SSMProp6N_FD_193582 | JGI IMG/M metagenome (GOLD analysis project Ga0272441, IMG submission 193582) | Marine sediment archaeal communities from Little Sippewissett salt marsh, Falmouth, MA, United States - SSM-Prop-6N | ecosystem: Environmental > Aquatic > Marine > Wetlands > Sediment ...
AGGGTCATTGCATTCATTGAACAGAGAGTACATAAAAGCCTTACACGGAGAATCCATATAATTGTAAAAGAGAATTAACATATAAAACAACGATAGCTTTTTCATCGAATAAAAGAATAATAGACTTATAATTCCCCATTGCCACCATAAAGTATATATACGATATAGTGCAATGAGAGAACAAACGGAGATGTGACTCCTATGCGTAGAAATAAGGATAAAAAACAGATCCTTTCAGATACACAAAGCAGAATTCTGCAATATCTGAGATCAGGACTTAATAAAGGGAAATATTATTTTAAATCCAAATATATAGCCAGTGATCTTGGGCTGTCCCCAAAAGAGGTGGGAACGAACCTCGCGATCCTTTCGAATATCTGCGAAGAACTCATCATAACACGATGGAGCTATTCCAACAGCACCACTTGGCGCGTATCTTTCAGAGCATCCTGAAACCTACAATTATATTATTTTAAAATCAATCTTTTTTATGGCAAAAACAGCAGAGATTACCGGGACTCTTGAATTTATTGCAGATATCGACGGCGAAAAAGACTGCCTGATGGCACAGGACAAGGATAAGACCCATGAAAACAAGTACTGGTTCAATATCGATCTGCCAAAAGGTCATGGTTTTCAGGCCGGAGAAAAAGTCAGGGTGACGATAGAAAAGATCTAGATTAATTTAATAATACTACGAAAAACCGTAAAGAAATATATCTTTGCGGGATACTCTTTTTTATGAAACTCTCCGCCATCTCGTTCATAACAATTACCGTGCTGTTGTTGGTTTTTATTTCAGGGTGCACGGGTACACAGGAAGAATCCGGCAAAAAGGCAGGATATATAGTTACGGACATTCATTCCGCCCCCTTGGTGAATGTAGCAGAAGGATTCACTCTGTACAGACTTATCAACCCCGAATTTACGGATACAAAAGGCAACGACATACCATACGATCTTGCATTCGCCGTTGCAAAACCAGGAGCCGGGACAGGACACCATGTGCTGAAATCAACAAGCCAAGGTTTCTTTATCATGTCCGGAAACACGGAAATTTCAGCAAACGAAACACAGGTTCATGCAGAAAAAGGAGATTATGTTCTCGTGCCTGCTGACACTCTGATGAATATTAAAAACAGCGGTGATGAGGACCTGAAAATTTACACGATATGCGAACCATATTACACGCCTGATGCTGAAATTGCATTCGACGGAAGTGGATTAAACGCAAACGCTTTTCCGGGCAACCCAGAGATCATTGTAAAAAGCGTTGATAATAGCGAACCCGAATTTTTCAGGAACATGTTCTATTTCACCGGGATCATCGGTCCCGAAGATATCAGGGATACGATCTGTGAGGATCAGGTAAGCTATGATCTGGGATATGTTGTCATTCCTCCGGGAGAATGCTCGACCGTGCACAAACTGAGCGCATCAGGAGAGACCATTGTGATATTGTCCGGTTCGGGCAGGGTGAATATCGACAATGATATGATCGCACTATCGGAAGGAAGGGTCGTCCATATCCCCGTGGACTCGGTGCAGGCAATCATCAACAACGGAAATAACGACCTGATTTACCTGAGTATCATCTATCCTGAATGGAATCTTGAAAATGACATACTGATAAACCAAGATTGCAGTATGTTAATGAACAAATAAAAATATTTTTAGAAATCAGTCATTACCCTGAACTGATCGATCTCTTCCCTTTCCAGTTCCTCAAGGAACTCCTCTGCGGCGTGCTTTATGTTCTTCGAAGCGGTGATTGCACGACCAACGACTATGATATCAGAACCCGCAGCAAGGGCTTTCTTTACAACAGGCTGGCGTATACCTCCTGCCGTTGCGATCAGCATCTTTTCACCGCCCACCTTCTTCAGGGCAGGGATGTCACCCCATGAATATTCTTCACCTTCCAAGTCAATTGCCCTGTGAAGTTCCACGATGTCAGGCTTTACTGCCAATTTTTTAAGCACTTCAACGGGTTTGTCGACATTGAGCATATCGATAATCGCATATATCCCTGTCTTGTGGGCCTCGCGAATCGCCTTCTCGATCGTTGCGAGGGGTGCAAGACCTGATACGACAACCCCATCAGCAGTTGCATCCGCCGCCATCCTGAACTCAAGGTTACCGGTGTCAAGGGTCTTCAGGTCCGCAATCAGGAACGCATCAGGCCTGATCTCCCTGATCTTTGAGATCACACCAATACCGAACTTCTTTATAAGTGGCGTTCCTGCCTCGATTATCAGATGATCATTCTTCGGCAGTTCGGAGATTACCTTGTTAACCATATCCATGTCCACAAGATCAAGTGCCACCTGCAGGTAAGCAGGGTCCCATAGTCTCTGCACCTTGAACCCCATGATCGCATGAGGTGCACGATCCTTCTCATATATCACGGTATCAATGTCCGGGAATTTCTCAAACGCCCGGCGAAGGGCAAGTTTGGTCGCACCATAATTGAAACGATATATCCGGTTGTAATCTTCAGCCATGGGATGGACAAATGCACTGCAGAGTATAACAATATCCTCGAGATCAATTTCTTCAAACACATTTTCTTCAACAGAATCAGCTACCGCCTTTGATACCGCAGCCTGAACCGGCCCAAATATTTCATTCACCTGTTTTTCGGACTTCAGCGATACCTTGGGTATGATCAGTGTCGCCGGCTTTGTAAGAAGATTCGGACGAATAACCGCAAGAAGCGGCGTGTGGCCCATCGAAAGCTGAGACATTGCATTAGCAAATGCATGACCGACCGGACCGTTTTTGTCTCCGATCATCAGATCTATGTGTGCAAGTTCTGCACCATCACCTATGAGTGCTTCACCGATTAGATACATCTGTATACAATTTGACTGTTACCTTTAAAAGGAATTTCCAGAATGTTTGTATGAAGTACGGATCCGGAAGAAAAGATCGGACGCATCTAAGATTTTAGAAATGAAGAATAAATGGGGTCGGTGAGATTTGAACTCACGATCGACGGGTCTCTCCGACATGCGTGGAACTGATCTTGCATCAGCGCTCCAACGGATCATCATTTCATCAGCAGACCCATTGTTCATCACACGCAAAGACCGCTGGAGCCCGTCGCCATTCCTGACTAGGCCACGACCCCCTCATCCCTTACATCAATCACCTTTTTGAAATTTAACGGTTTTGTTATGAAAACATTAACGATAATAATCATCCCAAGCCCAATAATAATGATTACAATGCTCAGTTATGCATGCGGAACATCAGATGCCAAACTTCTGGGTATTACCCTCGGCGACATGCTCGATGATGTAGTAGCCAGATATCCTGACAATGAGGCGATCGTATCAGTACATCAGGAATTGAGATACACTTACAGAGAGTTTCATAAAAAAGTAGAAGAAGTTGCAAAAGCCCTTATGGCCATTGGCGTAGACAAAGGAGATCGCGTTGCGATATGGTCACTTAATTACGCGGAATGGATAATTATTCAGTTTGCCACATCAAAGATCGGTGCAATTCTTGTCAATATCAATCCTGCATACAGGGTTTATGAGTTTGAATATGCCATGAAACAGTCGGAAGTCCATACCCTCATACTACAGGGGAGGTTCAAGACTTCCGACTATGTGGGGCTTTTTTACGAGGCATGCCCCGATGCATACGAATCCAAGGCAGGTAAACTTAAAAGCGAAAAGTTTCCCTTCCTTAAAAATGTGGTTTTCATGGGAGACATCCCTTACAACGGCATGTATACGTGGGATGAGTTTCTTGGAAAGGCATACTCAATCAGCAACGAAGAACTCAGGGAGCGTGAGAGATCACTAGACTTTGATGATGCGATAAACATTCAGTACACAAGTGGAACCACCGGCTTTCCAAAAGGTGTTGTCCTGACTCACCACGGGTTGATCAACAACGGATACATCATTGGTGAAGGAATGAAATTCACTGAAAAAGATCGCCTGTGCATACCAGTACCTTTCTACCACTGTTTCGGCATGGTTCTCTCAAATCTCGCATGTGTAACCCACGGATCCACCATGGTACTGCCTTCAGAGGCATTCAGTGCAGAGTCCGTGTTAAGAGCAATCCAAGACGAAAAATGTACTGCTGTCCACGGGGTTCCCACCATGTTTATCGCAGAGCTTAAACATCACAATTTTGAGAAGTACAAACTGGACTCGCTCAGGACAGGAATCATGGCAGGATCACCGTGTCCGGTGGAGGTAATGAAAGAAGTAAACCAGAAGATGCATATGGACGATATTGTCATCGTATACGGGCAGACAGAAACATCACCAGGAGTAACCATGACTACAACGGATGATCCTCTCCAGCGCCGTGTATCAACTGTAGGAAGGCCTTTCCCACACTGTGAAATGAAGATTGTAGATCCCCATACCGGAAAGATCGTCCCGCGCGGCGAGACGGGAGAGATTTGCGCCAGAGGATATATGGTCATGAAATGTTATTACAACAATCCAAGCGCCACAGCAAAAACAATTGATTCGAATGGCTGGAACCACACCGGGGACCTTGGAGTGATGGATAATGAGGACTATATCAGGATTGTCGGCAGGATCAAAGAGATGGTCATCAGGGGTGGAGAGAATATATATCCCAGGGAAATTGAAGAGTTTCTTCACAACCACCCGAAGATCGAGGACATCTACATTACAGGGGTACCTGATATCAAATATGGTGAGGAGCTTGTTGCCTGGGTAAAACCCATTGAAGGAGAATTACTCACAGAGAAGGATATCAAAGATTACTGTTCAGGAAAGATCGCTCATTTCAAGATCCCACGCTACGTCAGGTTCACGGATTACTTCCCGATGACCATATCAGGAAAAATACAGAAATTCAAGATGCATGAGATATCAATTAAGGAGCTTGGTCTTGAGGATGTCGAAAAGATAGAGACCGCCTGATTAATCCCAGATCTTTGGAGTTTCTTTTTTAGGCGGCACAATCCTGTCGCCGTTTTCGTCAAAGGCAACATGTCCTGTTGCGCCGTCGAACTCCAAATCAAATAATTTTTCCCGTATTTCCGCACCGTTTCGCGCCCCGGTGCCAATCGCATACCCAAGAGCCGCCGCGGCATCGTATGCCTCCGCTGCATATCTGCCAGGATATTCACCATAAACATCCACATAATGCCTGGCAAACCACTCCTCTTCTTCAAGGACATGTGGGATGTCTACACTCACATCAAGAAGCTGGCAATAGGCACAACCACTCATATCCATGCTTCCCGAGCCATATATGGCCACATACTGGGAATATTCTGTAAATGCATCAAGTATCAGGAGACTGTCAGCATTGGAGCTACTGATAACATACACCGCATCAGGCATTTTTTCAAGTACCCTGCCAACAAGTTCCACCTCGTCCTCAACTCCTGGAACAATTCCTTCGTTTGATACGATCTCACCCCCAAGCTCCCTGAACCTGTCAATAAAAACTTCAGAAAGGCGGTTTCCGTAGAAATCACTCCTGAATATTACCGCAGCTTTCCTGTAACCATCATTATACATCTCTTCCGCGGCGTTTTTACCAAGTATCTGGTCACTGGGAATCGTCCTGAAGATGAAATTTCCTTCTTTTGAAAGAGATGGGCTTGTCGCCGAAGGGCTGATGATCAACACACCGTTCTCGTCGGCAAGAGGGGCCATCTGCAACAGATCTGAGGAATAGACCGAAGCGATGATTGCCGAGACATTCCCATCCGATATCAGGCCTGCAAGAATCTCAACCGAATCTCCGCTTTTCATGCCTGCATTCCGGTATGTCATATTGACATCGTTCAAATGGAGATCATTAAAAGCAAGATCCGCACCATTTTTTCCGCCCCTTCCAATCGCATCGATATAATTCCCCCAAGGTGCCACAATCGCGATATGCATGTTTTTTTCAAGGGTTATATTTGTAATACTCTCGGACGGTTGTTCCTCGCCAATTGAAGGATTTTCATGAACACAGCCAGACAAAAATGATATTAAAATAACAAAAGAAAAAAGCAGTATCCGGTTTTTTTGCCAACAGAAGGTAGACGGCATTATAATACTTCTTTGACCTGAAAAATTATTATTGTTGCCTTGCAGTACGAATACTATAGATCAATGCCATATTCCATGGCGTTTGTGTCGGCAATCGTCTGGATCTTTGCAATTTCTTCTGAGTTTATGGCTGGTTTGAAAAGATGCGCAAATCTCTTCTGCATTTTCAGATAATCATCAACAGGCTTTCTTTTCACTTTTTTGGCCTTTGATATGTCCCCATTCTCCATTTCAAAATTCACCCATAGACCACTTTCAATCGCCATCTTCCCAATCTCCATCGTCTTTGAACCATCAAAACCCCATCCGGTGCAGCATGGTGTATGAACCTGAAGATAGCAAGGGCCCTCTGTATTGACCGCTTTCTCCACTTTCTTCACCAGATCATTGGGATAGGCAATAGAAGCAGTTGCAACGTAGGGAGCACCATGTGCAGCGAGTATCTGCGGCATGTCCTTCTTGGGTCTGCTGTTGCCAAATGATCTCTTTCCAGCGGGACTGGTGGTGGTGCTGGCGTCGTACGGTGTTGCTCCAGATCTCTGGATACCGGTGTTCATATACGCCTCATTGTCGTAGCATATGTATGTGAAATCATGTCCGCGCTCAAACGCCCCACTGATGCAGATCATGCCAATATCAAAGGTTGCACCGTCACCACAGATGCAGACCACCTTTTCATCCCGCCCCTGCCTGCGAAGCGACGATTCTATCCCTGATGCAACTGCAGAGGCGTTTTCAAAGAGCGAATGTATCCAGGGAACCTTCCAAGCAGTTTCGGGATACGGTGTGGAGAATACCTCCATACATCCAGTTGACGCGACAACGATGGCATTCTCTCCGGTTCCTTTCAGAATGAGTTTCGCGGCAATTGCAGGACCACATCCCCCACAGGCACGATGACCACAGTCCATCAGTTCACAAGTTTTTTCAGCCATCTACAACAACTCCTCTCTCAGACCATAGAATATATCGCCTTTCCCATCACGTGCCAGTCCGGCAATGTTTTTGATATCCTTCTTTCTTAGGTCCCTGCCACCAAGTCCTGCAACAAAGCTGAATACAGGGATTCCTTTGTTGTCGAGCGCTTCCTTGATCTCAAGACCTACGGCCCCTTTCATGGCAGAACCAAATGATATATTCTTTTCCAGAACTGCGACTTCTGAAACACCATTCAGAGCTGATATTATCTCATCGCGAGGGAAAGGACGGAATGTCCTGATCTTCGCGAGCCCGACCTTCTGCCCGGATTCCCGCATCTCGTCTATCGCATCCTTTATTGTGCCGCAGATCGAACCCAGCGCCACAATGGCAATATCGGCATCATCCATTCTGTAGGACTCCACTGGGGAACTGTAATCACGTCCAAAATATTCGGCAAATTCAGCGCCGTATTTCTTCAATGACTCTCCTGCCCTGATCATCGCCTGATCCATTTCATACCTGAACTCATGATAATAATCAGGAGTTGCATACATCCCCATGCTTATGGGGTTATTTGCGTCCAGACGCTGGTACGGGCGGAAGGGCGGCAAAAAAGCATCTGTCTCCTCCTGTGTGGGTATATCCACCGGTTCATAAGTGTGCGAAAGAATGAATCCATCGAAGCAGACAAAAGCGGGAAGCAACACATCGTGATCTTCGGCTGCGCGATATGCAAGGATATGAAGATCAGCCATCTCCTGAACATCTTCTGCATACAACTGGAACCAGCCGGAATCCCTCATAGAGATCGAGTCCTGCTGGTCATTCCATATGGACAGGGGTGCACCCAGCGCCCTGTTGGCAATCGACATGACTATCGGCAGGCGCATTCCTGATGCATTGAAACATACCTCGCTCATAAGGATCAGGCCCTGTGACGAGGTTGCCGAATAAACACGCGAACCTGCCGCCGACGCCCCTACACATGCGGACAGGGCAGAAAATTCGCTGTCCACGGTCAGATAGTCAGCGTCCAGATCACCGTCCGCCACGATCTCTGCAAGACGTTCTACGATGTGTGTCTGGGGCGTAATTGGATAGGCGGAGATCAGATCAGGTCTGCAAAGCTTCACGATTTCCGAAATGGCATGTGAACCCTCCATAATCTGCATCATCTATTTTTCCTCCAGTACCATCTTAATCGCGTCCGCAGGGCATTCGTTGGCGCAGAGCCCACATCCCTTGCAATAATCATAATCAACCTCAGGGTAATCATCATTCTCGTGAATTGAGCTTTCCGGACAGATTAGTATGCATATGCCACATTTCTTACATTTCTCCAGATCAAAAACAGGTTTGAAAACCCGCCATGATCCTGTTTTGTTATCCGTAGCCTTTCCTGGAGGAGCGCTGCAGCCCACGTTAAGTGTCATCAGTTTGCCTCCCTTACAATATCGTATGCCGCTTTTGCCGCTGAAACATTTTTATCAGCCATAGAACCCGAGAAACGTTCCCTGACCGCTTCTTCAAGGGCATCAATCTTTATCTCTCCTGTTGCAGCTGCGAAAGCGCCCATCAACGTAGTATTTGTGATCGGCACTCCAAGGTGCTCAAGTGCTATTGATGTCGCGTCGATCGATATCAGTTTTATTCCCTCAGGAGCAACATCTTCTATAGATTTTTCGGTATTGAAGATGGCAATGCCCCCCTCCTTTACTCCTCCAAAAACATCAACATCCTTCAACAGGGAGCTGTCCTGAACGATTATATAGTCCGGTTCATATACCTGACTTCTTAAACGCACTTTACTGTCACTGAAGCGAACGAAAGCCAGAACCGGTGCTCCACGACGTTCCACTCCAAAAGCAGGAAACGCCTGCACAAACACCCCGCTTTTAAAAGCAGCGACAGCGATGAGTTCAGCTGCGGTCACAGAACCCTGACCACCTCTCCCATGAATTCTTAGTTCTCTCAAAAAAATCCCCACCATATTTATCACGATTAATCAATATAAATTTACAGTTTGTTTCATGGATTGATAAATACCAAGAATAAGAGATATTAAAATGATAATCCATCAAAAAAAGCTATAATGAATTATTTTGGCATTTCCATGATATTTGTGTTCACTTCACCTGATCAGCTCCCCGGCTGCCAACATTATAGAACCTGTATATGAAATTGCATAAACACAATAAAATGATCAAATATCAACAGATATTCCCAGGATGTCCTTTTTCCCGGAATACACATCTTCTGCTATTTTGGAAAGACCATGCGATGCACACCATTCATTGTATATTGAACACTGCCTTCCAAGGATATGCTGAACCTTGCCGGAGATTTCATGGGCTAATGAACCTGCAATAGCCACCTTTGCACCTGAATTCAGAACAAGCATAGCCCCGCATTCCATCGCGGCAAACATTGCTAGTGCATCTGCCTGAACTTCAGGCGGAATAGAGAACGACACCCCTGCTCTCTGAAATGCCTCGTTTGCGGTGCATTCCCCACAATCAATCCTTCGAATCGCGTCAACGTCAAGCGCCCCATGAACCATCCCCGGCGCAAATATGCATGCATCCAGGGCCCCGACAATCTTCCCATCCTGTACAAGAACCGTCACCGTATTTGAACTACAGTCACAGACCACTACATCACCGCCAAGATCCCGGCACACCTCATATGCGATACCGATCTTTTCCGGGCTTGTCTGGTGAGAATATACCTTGAAACGTGGATCTGTCGGTGATCCCCGGTGTATTCCCGGAATGACTGCTGCAGGAATGCCAGATTTTTTTACTTCATCAAAGACTTTTGTACCGCCGCCGATATGCTCCCCGGCACCTTCTCTGGTGATTATACCACGGTTTTTCACCTTTTCAATCGAAGTAACTGAAGATATACCGTCGCCCATGGAGTAACAGATTGCAATTCCTTCGATCTCTTCATCACCGAAAAGCTTTTTGAGATCGGTATGCCTGAAATTGACAGCTTCGGATCTTGAGATTTTATAATTCCCTTCGGGTGAAGCAAACCTGATTGCAGTCGTACCGTGATCTATGCCAATATACATTGCTGACTCAGGTATTAGGGTTAATATTAGAAAAGATATCTTCAGTTTTCATCAGGTTGCGCCCTCGCTTTCCTAATCCTTTTTTTCAGGCACTCCATCAGCACAATTGCACATGCACCCATTACGAAAAAAAACGCTGAACTATAATCAATGGGACCGCTCACTAAAATCCTGTCATAGAGAAGCCTTGTTGAACCAAGCATCAGACCCGTAAGTATTGCGATCATTGCTGCGTGGAAGGCCCTGAGCAGGTATTTGATCAGGCGGGAAAAGACAAGTAGGCCAATAATCCCTCCGGCCATATATACAAGAATGTCAAGAATGGACAGGGTCTTTACCGCATTAAGAAGGTATTCATACTGGTTCATCAGCAGTGTGATATATGCACCGGATATGCCAGGGAGTATCATGGCGCACAATGCAACCATACCTGTAAGAAACAATACAGGAACGCTGTTTCCCAGCGAAGACTGGGGGACACCCGCAACGATCATACCTGTTATTGCACCCACAATAAGAAACAGAACAACTTTCAGCCCCCTGTCCTCATGCTCAATTATCAGGAACAGCACCACCGAGGATGCGACGATCAGCCCGAAAAAAAACGAATATGTCACTGCCGGGTAGAATTCCAGCAGATAAAGTATAATATGCGACATCAGAACAATTGCGGTGACGATGCCTCCTGCAAGTATTGCCATAAACGGAATATCAGCCCTTTCCATCTCCTTTCCAAGCGATTTCAGGTCACCCCTGAAGAGGGGCATAAACGGTCGTATACCTATACTTCCGATCGCATTGACAAGTCTTTCATATATTCCCGTGATAAGCGCAATCGTACCACCTGAAACGCCGGGTATGATATCGCAAATTCCCATCAGGAA
>Ga0272441_10014927_pt1 | contig 10933 bp, 6 predicted proteins | sample SSMProp6N_FD_193582 | JGI IMG/M metagenome (GOLD analysis project Ga0272441, IMG submission 193582) | Marine sediment archaeal communities from Little Sippewissett salt marsh, Falmouth, MA, United States - SSM-Prop-6N | ecosystem: Environmental > Aquatic > Marine > Wetlands > Sediment ...
AGCGGATCGCCGGGCTCACAGGCCAAGACCTGGCTCAGCAGCCGGACATCGCCGCCCAGCTGAGCCCGGCCTGCCAAACGCTCAGAGACCACATCCTGAGCCCCGACAGCGTGAGCCAACTCACTGGCCGCCTGAAGCGGCGAGTCGTGCTGGATTGACGAGGGGCCGTTCCGCTCGGCGGTCGATCGCACTGACCTTCTCCGCCGGTGTTCCACCGCTATCGTCCACCGCTGGGCGCGGACGCTGGGACCGGGTCGGTCCGCGTGTTGCCCTTCGCCGGGGGGCTGGTGGCCGGTCGAGTGGTCGCCTTGGTCGGTGAACTCTTGTCCCAACGCGAGACCTTCCAGATCTTCAGTGTCCCCGGCACGAAGCTCGCCAGCGCGCTCGAATCCGGCGAGAAATGCACCAACAGGACCGTGGACCGGCCGTGGTTCAGAACTGCGGCCAGCTTGTGCGTGGTCGCCGAGCCGATCTCCAGCCACCTCCGCCCGGTTTCCCGTGTTGCCCGCTGTTCCTTCCTGACATGCCGTCACCCACCACCCCGGCGAAGCAAATCGAACCCGTCGTCCAGATCGTCCGATCCGTAGCAGCCTTCCCCTCGTCCAGGCAGGGTCGGCCTTTGCATCGTGTATTTCGGGGCCGTCTCGGTGTTCACGCATGTTACAGCCTGCCAACTTGCAGACGGCCTGACGCCGTCCTGTATCTCTCAGGCTTCGACCACTTCGTTACCTCCATGGCCGCTGGGATAGCTACCCGGCCGGGACGACCTTTACCGGGACAGGACTTCCACCTGTTGGAACAACGGACCTTCACGGCACGCCTGGACGAGCACACCATCTCACCACCATTCAGACCGTAGTTAATGGTCGCATATCTCGCGCAGCTCAGGTTCTGCCGCAGCCCACCAAGAGGAGAACAGCTGCAGATCATCTGCCATCTCACTTTCAAAGCCCACCACATCGAGTATCAAGTCGAAATGAACGGGCTCGTCGGGGTCTAGAATCCTCTTCCTCCAAGCCTTCGCCGATTCGAGCGAGTCTGAGCGGTACACAGCACCAACGAACGTGGCGACACGATTTGACTGACAATTGATCCGCAACACAATCCCGCCACCGCTAGCGCGTGACAGAAGACCACCACCGTGCGCGAACACCCATGCATGCCTGTGTTCCTCGGTCTGGCGGCCCCCCGGCATTGCGCCGCTCAACGCGGTCTCCTCGTAGCGTGTCCACAAACGGATGCCCATCTGGCCGCTCACACTTCCGATTCCATAGACCACTTTCAGGCGTCCTGACTCACGCGACACATACGTACCCACGTACGAGAAGCAGTACAAGGCGCCTGCCACGATGACAACAATGCCACAGACAGCTGCAACCCGCCGTGCCCTTAATCTCATGCGCCCGTACCTCCTTCGTACAACCCAGGACACCAGACAAGAGTGTCCTCCGCAGCCAAGTGGGCTGCTGTTATCCTGGCGCACATGGCCTCTTTCGGCGGCTGCGTGGGTGTGTCGATGGTCACGGGTAATCTGGCACAACCCCAGGATCAATTTCACACGGCAGTCCCTCTCCGTCCAGCGTACACACGAACTCTGGCGAACACGGACAACCATTGCGGGACAACTTCTTCGTGTAGCACTTGGCCAATGCGGCGCAGCTTATTCTGTAGCCAAACAACGCCATCGAGTGTTGCATGTCGGTAGCCGTGGTGTTGAATGGATGACGCCTGAACAGCCATGTGTACTCGGCCGGGTGGTTGTTGGCGTTGTTGATATGCCTCCAGGCAAGCTGCCACTTCGTTCGCATTGAGCCTACGTCGCAAGAGCCGGACCGAATCTGCTCGTCGAGCTTCTCGAGCCACTTTAGCGCCGTAACGACGGCCGTTGTTGCATGTGCAATACCCTCGTCTTTCCGCGGTGAATCATCATAGGTGCCTTCATAGTCAACATACGCGTGAATGAGCTCATGTACGATGGTGGGCAAACCGACGTCCGGACTTAGAACTATGTGGTTCCCCCAAGTGTGGTACTCGCCGAGATCGTCTATCTGCTGGACCAGCACAAAGTCTACCTGCTTGTCAATGGCGAGGATCAGCTTGTTGATGATGGGGGCTAGAATCCCATAATAGCAGTCGTTGCTCCGCGAGGCCAGAAAGTGGCTGAGGCGGTCGCGCAAGTGTGCTTTGTTCCGATGGCTCTCGCCAGTTTCGGGGCACGGGCCAAGGGCAGTTTCCGGGTGGCCGGGTAGTCCAGCCATGCCGTGGTCGACCAAACCGAGGGCATCCGTGGCGGTCATCAGGATGTTCGAGAGGTAGACGTAGAGATTCACTCCCCCCCTCTCCCCAATCGGATCCCTCGAAATCCACCGTCCGAGTGTCGGGCTGTAGTAGCGGTAGCCCCAGTAGCCGAGGCCGGTTTCGTCGTCCCACTGCTTCGTGCTGAAGCGGAAGGGGTTGACGGTGGCGTACGGGCCGGCGTCGTCGGTCCAGTCGCCATCCGAGTCCGTGTCGGGGCCCACCACGTTGCCGTAGGGATCGTACTCGTAGCGGGCGACGAGCCGGTCGGCGTGCCAGTCTTGCGCGGACGTGAGCTGCTTGATTTCCCAGTCGGGGATGTCGCTCCAATCGACCAACTGCCCCACGTTGCCGTTCGCGTCGTAGAGGTAGACGTACGTTTTGTCGTCTTCTGTTGGATTCTGGCCCGTGGTGGTGCCGTTGGTGTCGTACACCGTGAGCAGGCCGCCGATGCCGCCGGCTTCTTCGAGGCTGTTGAGCTGTCCGTTCTGGCCCGCCACATCGAGCCCCCAAGTGGTCTTCCTCAGGACGGCGTCGCTGTCCGTGCCATCCAAGTCTGACAATAGCGGGATTTGGGGGGTGTTTCAACGCGCCAGGTGCGGCGAGACGGGGGACGCCATCCCCGGTCCATCCCGCATCGGTAAGCGATGGGGCCCGGGCGGAGTGCATGTAGGAGGGCCGGGGGGGCTTGGCTCGGTGTGCGAAGTGCGATAGATTGGTTGTGGAGCTCGAATGGCCCGAAATTCTCCGGGCGCGCATCAGGGCGCACAGCCGGGTCGACGGGTATGAAACGCGGCTTGGCAATGACCGGAGCGGGGATTCATCACTCGGGGTGACCGTCGCGTCAGCGGTTCAACCTGCGATTGCTGGAGGTGCCAATGGCACTGGCGGCTGCCCAGCTTCTTCTTCTCGCCTTCGCGTTCGTGGTCTGCGGCCTAGGTCTGTGGCTGCTCGTGCGCGGCCTGCGACCGAAGCGCGTTGGTCTTACGCCGTTCTGCCGCAAGTGCAGCTACAACCTGACCGGTGTGGATCTGACGGCGAAGGAGATCCGCTGCCCCGAGTGCGGGGCGCATCTATGCTCGCTGAATGCCGTCGTCTTCGGTACCCGCCGCCGGCGACCCGGGCGCATCGTCTTGGGGCTCCTCCTCATCATGGTCGGCGCCACGCCCGCGGTACTGACGACGTCGCAGGTGCTGTCGGGTGTGAACTGGTACCGTTGGAAGCCGACGGACTGGGTTCTGGCGGATCTTGGCAGCCGCAACAGGACGGTGAGCAACAAGGCCGCGAGCGAACTGAGCCGGCGAGTCAGTGCGGAGGAACTGTCGCCGGAAGAGGCGTCGCGTGCCGCTGACGTGTGCCTCGCCATTCAGAAACGAACATCAGCCAACCTGCATACGCTGGGGCCCGTGCTGGATCTCCTCGGTGCCCTGTACGAGGCATGCCTGCTGTCCGCCGATCAGGTCACATCGCTGGCGGAGAATATCGTGCTGAGCACGATTGAGGCACGAAATCCGGTCGTGCCTGGAAACCCGTGTCCAGTCAGCGTTTCCGTGGCCGACCGCGGCCCGAGTTGCGGAGTGTGGGCGTTTTGCGAAGTTGGCGATCCGTATCTGGTTGGCGAGCGCCCCGACCGTCCTGGGTCCACGCTGTTGACCTGTGGTATAGGCCGATGGGGGACCTCGTGCTCGTCGCGGGAGGAAATCGCCATCGGGCAGCCCGGCTTCCATGAGATCGCTGTCGACGTCACGCTTCGTGTCTACGATCAGGGCCGCCCGCGTGGGGGTCTCCACGAGGCCCCGGAGGGTCTCGCCGTCGTGCGCGAGGTTCGACGGACACTCACGACGCGGACCCATGTGCTGGCCGAGGAGCCGCGCAAGACGATCCAGCTCAGACAGCGGCCGGACTGGGACCGGGAGATCCCGAAGCTGATCCAGATTGTCGAAGCGAACGTCTGGCCCCCTTCGTCTTCGCCTGACGCACCTGACCGAGAACTCTCTCTCGGGCTGGAGGTACAGGGCACTCTGCCAGTCGGTCTGGCATTCGAGGTGCTCGCCAAAGTCAACGGCGAATGGATCGAAATCGATACGTTCGATGCCCGGCCCAACCAGTCGCTGCACCACCACAAGAGCCTCCAAATGGGCTACCCGGCTGAACCCGCCGCCAGCGTGGACGTCCTGCTTTGCAGCAGCGAGGCGGTCGCGGTGCGAACCGTGCATCTGCATGAGATCTGGGGTGGTGCCCTTCTGTTCCGCGATGTGCCGCTGGCGTATGAAGCTCCGTGGGTCAGGACGGATCGGCAAGGGCTGCATCCCGTGGTTGTGCCGCGAACGGCAGGCACGACGCAACCTGCGATTGCGGAATAGGCCCGGGTCGAGGCGCGCGGAAGCCGCGTCGCGTTGGCCCAGAGAAGAGGAAGAGGTCGTCCAGCGAAGCCGCGTCTGTCACAGAAGGCGAGCGAGGGGTCAGTCGTCCAGCGTACCGGCGGGCAGATCGGGGATGAGGGGCGCCGGGCGCTCGCATGTGGACGACAGCTCCATGTGCCGGGCGTCGCGCGAGGCGTCGTGAATCGCGTGCATGACATCGAGCACGTGATAGGCGAGTTCGCCGCTGGCGCGATGCGGGCGGCCCGTTCGCAAGGCGTGCGCCATATCCGCGACGCCGAGGCCGCGTGAATTCTCGCGATAGCCGAACTCCAGCGGCACTTCGCGCCAGTCGTCGTCCTGCGCCCCGCGAACACGAAGTGGACCGTCGAACCCATTCGGATCGGGCAGGCTGAGCGAGCCGATCGCGCCGTAGACCTCGACGCACGGCAGATTGGCGTGCCAGACATCAAAGCTGGTGATGATCGTCACGATCGCGCCGCTGACGAAATCCAGCACGCCGACGACGTGCGTCGGGACTTCGACCGCGATTTTCCGGCCGCGTTTCGGCTCGCTGGTGATGGTGCGTTCGGGGAACGTGATTCGCGTCGACCCCGTCACCCGCCGCACCGGCCCCATCAGCGACACGAGCGCGGTCAGGTAGTACGGCCCCATGTCGAACATCGGCCCGCCGCCGTGCTGGTAGTAGAACTCCGGGCTGGGGTGCCAGCTTTCATGCCCGTGGCAGGTCATGAAGGCCGTCGCGGCGACCGGCTGGCCGATCACGCCGTCGTCGATTGCCTTGCGGGCTGTTTGCAGACCGCCGCCGAGGAATGTATCGGGCGCGCATCCGACGCGGACGCCGTTCGCTTCGGCGGATTCGAGCAGGGCTCGGGCCTCGTCGCGATCGATCGTGAGCGGTTTCTCGTTGTAAACCGATTTACCGGCTTGCACCGCCGCCATGGCGACGGCGGCGTGCGCACGCGGCGTCGTGAGGTTGAGCACGATTTCGATTTTCGGGTCGGCGAGCAGTTCATCCGTCGAGCAACCGCGCGGGATGCCGTACTCCGCCGCTCGGGCCGCGGCGCGCTCGGCATCCAGATCCGCACAGGCGACGACCTCGAAGGCCGCGAAAGTGGCCGCGTTTTTCAGGTAGATTCCGCTGATGTCGCCGCAGCCGACGACGCCGACCTTCACCGGGGATTCTGCCACCTCTCGGTTCCTCTACTCCACGCGCCCCCCGGGCGACGGCCGCCGTCTGCTTCAACCGCCTTCAGTTCGCCGCCCAGAGCAACGATCGCTGCACCAGCAACTTCGCCTCCGGCACCTCGAAATCCTTGCACGTATGCCCGATCGAATTGTATGCCACCCGGCCACGGCCCCAGTTGCGGGTCCAGATCACCGGCATATCGAAGCCATCGGCGATCGGCGTGGTGGCCAGGACCTCGTTGCTCGGATCGATATGCAGATAGTAGCGTTCGGTGTCGCGCATGGTGAAATCGGCGACGTCCTTCGTGATTTCGTGCTCACGGTTGGTGATTTTTACGTTCCACGCCGGCAGTATGCCGCCGGGGTGGGAGACGAATTGCCCGCCGGCCATGAATTGGAATTCGGTGTTGGAGCGAAAAGCGTCGGCCAGCCCGGCGTGCCAGCCGGCCAGACCGACTCCTCGTGCGACGGCCTGACAAAGCGTTTCCTCCTGCTCCGGCGTCAGTTCGCCCATCGTCCAGACGGGGACGACCAGGTTCAGGCATTTCAGTTTTTCGTCGTCGGCGAACACGTCGAGCGTGTCGGCGATTTCGACGTCGAAGCCCTGTTCGGCGAGCCAGGGTGCGAACAGGTCGACGCATTTCCTCGGGGTATGACCGTCCCAGCCGCCCCAGACAAACAGCGCTTTTCTCATGGGTGTACCTCTCGACGTGGCCTGGCGGCCGGATCGGGTCGCCGTCAGCGCAAAAAGGAGGCCCGGGGTCGCGTGAACGGCCCCGGGCCCTACAAGCCGGCGATCACCTACTCTTGCCCGATCAGGACTACCATCGGCCGTGCGGGCTTAACTGCTGAGTTCGGAATGGGATCAGGTGTTTCACCGCACGTAAGGTCACCGACAAACCGTGTGCGCGCCACCCGCGAACGGGCAGCGGTAGCACTCAAGTCTACAATAGGTGCGTTGCGAAGGTGTGCAACCGGCTCTTGGCCTCGGTACGCCAAACAAACCGTCACAGCGATTCATAAATGCGGTCAAGCCTTCGACCGTTAGTACCGGTTAGCTGAGGACATCTCTGCCCTTACACACCCGGCCTATCAACCTCGTCGTCTTCGAGGGGTCTTCAGCTCACTCCGAAGAGGAGCATCGAGTCCTCATCTTAGGGACGGCTTCCCGCTTAGATGCTTTCAGCGGTTATCCAATCCATGCTTAGCTACCCTGCCGTGCCGCTAGCGCGACAACAGGTACACCAGAGGCATGTACCACCCAATCCTCTCGTACTAGGGTGATGGCCCTTCAAGACTCGAACGCCCGCAGCAGATAGGGACCGACCTGGCTCACGCCGGTCTGAACCCAGCTCGCGTACCACTTTAATCGGCGAACAGCCGAACCCTTGGGACCGCCTACAGCCCCAGGATGTGATGGGCCGACATCGAGGTGCCAAACGACTCCGCCGCTATGGACGCTCGGGAGTCATCAGCCTGTTATCCCCGGAGTACCTTTTGTCAGATGAGCGATGACCCTTCCACACGGGATCACCGGATCACTAAGGCCTGCTTTCGCATCTGCTCGACCTTTATGTCTCACAGTTAAGCCGGCTTATGCCTTTGCACTCGACGCACGATTGCCAACCGTGCTGAGCCGACCTTTGCACTCCTCCGTTACTCTTTAGGAGGAGACCGCCCCAGTCAAACTGCCCACCTAGCACGGTCCCCCGCCCGGATTCACGGGACGGGGTGAGGTAACTAATAGCACAAGGGTGGTATTTCAACGATGGCTCCACGACCGCCGAAACGGCCGCTTCAACGCCTCCCACCTATCCTACGCATGTGATACCAATTACCAATACCAGGCTGCAGTAAAGGTTCACGGGGTCTTTCCGTCTTGCTGCGGGTACGCGGCATCTTCACCGCGACTTCAATTTCACCGAGTCGGTCCTTGAGACACTGCTCCAGTGATTACGCCGTTCATGCACGTCGGAACTTACCCGACAAGGAACTTCGCTACCTTAGGACCGTCATAGTTACGGCCGCCGTTAACCGGGGCTTCGGTTGTAAGCTTCTCCCGAAGGATGACCTACTTCCTTAACCTTCCGGCACCGAGCAGGCGTCAGTCTGTATACGTCCACTATACGTGTTAGCACAGACCTGTGTTTTTGATAAACAGTTCCCAGAGCCGTTTCTCTGCGCCCTTCCCGCCGAAGCGGGGGAGGGCCCCCTTATCGCGAACTTACGGGGTCAAATTGCCTAGTTCCTTAAGGACCGTTCTCTCGAGCGCCGTTAGGATACTCTCCTCGCCCACCTGTGTCAGTTTTGGTACGGATCCGCACTTTGTCCCCAGACGGCTTTTCTCGGTCATCACTCCTCGCGCTTCGGCAACAAAGCGGCCTCGCCCTTTCGGGCACCCTCTATTCTAGTAGTGGGCCGCGTTTTGTGATGACGTCCCCGCTGGATCAACCTTGTACGGAGTGCAGGAATATTAACCTACTGTCCATCGTCTACGCCTTTCAGCCTCGACTTAGGATCCGACTAACCCTGGGCGGATTTCCCTTCCCCAGGAAACCTTGGGCTTACGGCGAGCGGGATTCTCACCCGCTTTATCGTTACTCATACCGGCATTCTCACTACCACAGGCCGACACCACTCCTTACGGTATGGCTTGTATCTCCTGTGGTACGCTCCCCTACCGCTCTTTACAGAGCCCGTAGCTTCGGCGTTACACTTAGTCCCGATCATTATCGGTGCCCATTTTCTCGACCAGTAAGCTATTACGCACTTTTTAAATGGTGGCTGCCTCTAAGCCAACATCCTGGCTGTCACGGAACACGGACTTCCTTAAGCACTCAGTGTAACTTAGGGGCCTTAGCTGACGGTCCGGGTTGTTTCCCTTTTGACTACGAACGTTAGCGCCCGCAGTCTCACTCCCGGGGTAGTCGTCGTGGTATTCGGAGTTTGATTGAAGGAGGTACCCTGGAAGGGCCCTCGTTTCATTCAGTGGCTCTACCCCCACGACGTAGTGGCCCGAGGCTGTCCCGAAAGACATTTCGGGGAGAACCAGATATCTCCGAGTTTGATTAGACTTTTACTCCTCCCCACAGCTCATGCCAAAACTTTTCAACGTTTACGGCTTCAGTCCTCCAGGACGTTTTACCGTCCCTTCAACCTGGCCATGGGTAGATCACTCGGGTTCGGGTCTGCCACACGCGACTGAATCGCCCTATTCAGACTCGCTTTCGCTACGGCTCCGCGCCGAAGGCGCTTAACCTAGCCGCGTACGACAACTCGCCGGTCCATTATGCAAAAGGTACGCGGTCAACCGGGCAAGCAAGCTCGCCATCGGTCTTCCACAGCTTGTAGGTAGATGGTTTCAGGTACTTTTAACTCCCCTAGAAGGGGTGCTTTTCACCATTCAGTCGCCTTACTTGTTCACTATCGGTCGTGCAGAAGTACTTAGCCTTGCAGGGTGGTCCCCGCATGTTCAGTCAGAGTTCCACGGCATCCGACCTACTCGACCGTCATCGCTTACCTGACGCCTACAGGACTGTCACCTTCTGTGGTCGCCCTTTCCAGAGCGTTTGGCTGAGTTTGCGACGACGTATGGCTCGAGGCCATGGGCTGGTCCGCTTTCGCTCGCCGCTACTAACGGAGTCTCGGTTGATTTCCTTTCCTCCAGGTACTGAGATGTTTCAGTTCCCTGGGTTTGCCCCGAACGGCCTATGCGTTCAGCCGCCGGTGACGCCATCTGGTTGCCCAGCGGCGCCGGGTTGCCCCATTCGGATATCTCCGGATCAAAGCGTGTTTGGCCACTCCCCGGAGCTTATCGCAGCCTACAACGTCCTTCATCGCCTCTGCACGCCTAGGCATCCACCATCTACCCTTGGTAGCTTGACCACATTTATGAATAACTGTGATCGAAGCGCACCTCTCTCCATTTGATGGAGAAATATTACCAAGAGAGAACTGAGTCCTGACCGTTCACCGCCAAAAGCGGCAACCGGCCACCAACTCAGGTATTCTTCCGGCTTACGACACCTACGCACACGCACCTATTCACTTGTCAGAGATCCTGCGGCCCTTGGCCGCACCCGCGAATCGCGGGCCTGCAGGCACCGCTACGATGCCGGCAGGTTCGAGATTCACAGCACCGGTCGCCGTCCGAATGGAGCCGACCGGAATCGAACCGGCAACCTCCGCGTTGCAAACGCGGCGCTCTCCCGATTGAGCTACGGCCCCGAAGGCCGGTGGCTACGACCTAGCCACAACGCCCGGTTCCTCAGGTCCCGCCGCCGCGGAAAAGCCGCCAGACGAAGAAACCCAGGATAGCCACAAGGGCCACGTACTGCAACGTCGCGAGGTCCATTCTGACCTCCGCCGGCTCGCTTGCCGCCCGAAGGCGACCCAATGGGCCCGATAGGATTCGAACCTATGACCTCGTCCTTATCAGGGACGCGCTCTAACCAACTGAGCTACGAGCCCTAGTTGTCGAGGCCGACACCGGCGTCGCCCCCGGCGAGCCTCAGGGACAGTGGTGCCTCAGCACCTCGGCACTTTGCCGACCCCGCCCGGGGCTGCCACTCCCCCACCGCCTCGCCGCGGGGAGCAATGTAATGTATCGAACCGCGACTTCTTGTCAAGCGGCGCGGGGAAGAAAAATCCGACGGGCCGACGACGAAGGCCGTAAAGCCTTTCACAGCATAGACTAAGGGAATTCCAGCACGGCATCCTTCGGTCCTCCACGCACGGCTTCAGGCTTAGAACGAAGCGCCGAAAGCGAAGTTGAAGACCTGCGTGCTGTCGTCCTCGTCCTTCATCAGCGGGAAGCCGAAATCGAACACGATCGGCACAGGCCCGAAGAAATCGACCTGTACGCGGAAGCCGAAACCCACGGCGACGCGCCAGGAGGAGATTTCGAAGCCCTCTTCGACGGTGCCCATGTCGATAAATGTCACGCCGCGGAAGACCTTCCCGTAGAGCGGAAAGGAGTATTCGCCGCCGGTAAGCAGGATGAACTTCCCGCCGACGGCGTTGTCATAGATGCCGGAGCGAGGCGAAACGCCGCGGAAATCGAAGCCGCG
>Ga0272441_10014928_pt1 | contig 10932 bp, 9 predicted proteins | sample SSMProp6N_FD_193582 | JGI IMG/M metagenome (GOLD analysis project Ga0272441, IMG submission 193582) | Marine sediment archaeal communities from Little Sippewissett salt marsh, Falmouth, MA, United States - SSM-Prop-6N | ecosystem: Environmental > Aquatic > Marine > Wetlands > Sediment ...
AAGGGCGGAGGCAGCGAGAACATGAGCACCGTCAAGATGCTTCCGCCAAGCGCGGGCCTGCCGGGTATCAAGCGGGCCGTCGTGGAACACGTCGTCTCCTGCAGAGGCAAGCCCTGCCCACCAACGATTGTCGGGGTTGGCATCGGCGGCGGGGCTGACATCGCACTTAATCTTGGGAAGAAGGCGGTTCTCCGTGAGATCGGTTCGGCGCATGCCGAGCCAGCGGTCGCCGCACTCGAACACGAACTCACCGAACTGATCAACCGAAGCGGCGTCGGGCCGATGGGTATCGGCGGAGACGCAACATGTCTTGCAGTCCATGTCGAGTACGCCTATCGACATCCGGCATCTCTTCCGCTTGGGATCCTCGTCCAATGCTGGGCGGACCGGCGAGCCCGGGTCCATCTGGCAGCGAACGGCGTCATCGAGGTGGCCTGATGGAATATCGACAGACGCTGCCGATCGACGAGGCGGTTGTCCGTCGCTTGCACGTTGGGGACATCCTCTATCTCTCCGGCCCTGTGTTTACCGCACGTGATGCGGCACATCACCTGATGCTCGAGCGTTTCGAGGCTGGGCAACCGGTTCCGTTCGATCCGTCGAAGATGGGCCTGTTCCATTGCGGCCCGATCGTCCGTCACCGGAAGGACGGATGGCAGATCGTTGCCGCCGGTCCGACGACGAGCATCCGCATGGAGCCGTTCGAAGCCCGCTTCCTCGAGACATTCCGTCCCAGAATCATCATCGGGAAGGGCGGGATGGGTCCACAGACGCAGGCCGCACTGCAGACCACCGGCGCGGTCTACGCCCATTACACTGGAGGGGCCGGCGCACTAGCTGCCCGAAGCGTCACGCAGATCAAAGCCGTTCACTGGCTCGACCCACTCGGAATGCCCGAAGCCGTCTGGGTTTTTGATATGAGAAACTTCGGCCCGCTACTCGTCACGATGGACAGCCATGGCGCGAGCCTCTACGAACAACTTGAGCCAACCATTGCGGAGAACATGAAACGGCTCCTCGCCCACATCGCTGAGTGAGAGGACCCACACGAGATCGGGCTTCGTGGGAAATATCGAAGGTCATCTCCCGAACCGGCTTCATCACAAGCAGCCAACCAGCCAGCAGATCGTCCGTACAAGACACAACCCGGAGTGCTCTGTGCATCATTATTTCCCTGGGGATACATGCCATCGAGGAACCGAGGCGCAAGCCAATCTCCTCGTTTTCGCGGCAGCCCTGGCTGTCAGAGCGTTATTCAATCCAACTGAGCCTAAGACCCATGCAAGGAGAGAATTGCAGGAACCCACAGCGAAGACGAGCCCTAGCGAAGAAAAGCTTCGACGTGCTACGCTGAAGCTCGTTCGCCCAAGCCATCGGTCGGTTTCTTCATGGCAGGCGAATCCACATCGCGATACAGCATCATCAATCCAGCAGCCATCAGTGGAAGGAACGCAACGAACGCCATGACCTGGATGATGCCAAACCGATCGGCAAGCCACCCGATCGGCGTCAATGCCAACCCACCGACCCCCCAGGCCAACCCCATGACAAGTCCCGAGACCAGTCCGGTTCGACCCGGAAGGCATTCCTGCGCTGCGACCACCCCCACTGGAATCGACGCAAGACCGAACACACCCGCCCCAGCGATAAACGCGAGGATCGCGGCCGCAGGACCATAGAGGAACAACAGGTAGAATGGCGTCGCAAGAACAAGGAATGCCGTGATCACCCGACGGCGCCCGAATCGATCCGACAGGTTGCCCGCAAGGATTCCCATGATCGCTCCGCTAAACAGGTAGACGCTGATCGCCACACCACCGCCCAGCGCCGTGCCTCCGCGCTCGGTGATCAGGACCGCCAAGAATGTCGAGAACGCCGTCGAGCATGTCGATGTCAGGACAATGGTGAACCAGAGGATCACCAACCGAGACGGCACATCTCGGAACGCCATGCGCCGTATTTGTGCCCTTTCCATCGGCGGCAGTGTGCGGCGAAGTGGCCACGCGAAGGCCACGAGAATCGCCAGCCCGGGCAGAAGGGTCCACGGCGTGTTCAACAGCGAGAACCGCTCGACAAACGCAACGATCGCAATCGGGGCGATCGCCCCCCCAAGCGTTCCTCCCGATGAGAAGAACGCCATCAGCATCCCGCGACGATTGGGATTGCCTGCGGTCACCAGCGCCGCCGCCGCCGGATGAAACAGCGCCGTCCCAATGCCGGCGACGAACATGATCACCAGAAGCTGCAGGAAGCCCCCTGCCCGACCGATAAACACCATCGCCAATACGGTCAGGAGCGGCCCGATAACGACAAGCCACGGGCGCTGAATGCGATCGACCAAGTGACCGAGTCCGGGCTGAAGCAACGAGTTCGTGACAATCCGAATCGTCCCAAGCGCCCCAGCAAGCGCCAGAGAAAGATCGAGTCGATCGATCAGCAGCGGGAGCAGCGGCGCGAAGAAGCTTGCGAATCCATCGTTGAGCAAGTGCCCAACGCAGAGCAGCGCAGCTCGCTTCCAGGACTGTGACATCACGGATTCTTGCTTGGTTTCCGGCATGATGAGGCCAGATCATAGTCTTCCGCGTGATGGCGAACAACCGGGATCCAGATTGCTCCTGCCAATCGACAATCGATCACGTCGGCCCCATCGGTCGCAGCATCAAGCATGGCATGACCGAGGACCCACGCGGCCGCCCCGGCGGACGATCCGAGGATCCGCCACGTGTGTCAAGATGAAGGGCGGGATCGGCAGAACGCCCATCCCGCCTCCGAAGGCGACGTCTCATCGAATAGGATCACAGACCGGTCGGCCCCTGCGCCCACCTTGTGGAAGGCGCGTCCTCGGATTTCCTGTCCCAATCGACCGGTCTGCGGTCTTGCGGCTTCCGATCACCTCGCCAATTCGACCTGTCAGCCATCATCGAGCCACCCACCCAAGGACTTCATGCGGCATCGATCGGCAGATCGAGTGCCCTTCGAGTCGCTTCGGTCGGCCTGCCTTGCTCGTCCCATCCTCGCAGTTGGTAGTACTCTCGTAGCGCATCGGCAAACCCTGTCGGGGCCTTGCCGCCTCGGCTTCCCTCCGGTGCCGGTTCGAACATCCGCGCCGGAAGCCGGTCGCTGGTATGATCGATCCCATCCCTCAAGTTGAGCATGCGCTGAAGATTGAATCCCCGTTCTCCGATTCTCATCAGTTCGGTCGCGTCGTGATCCCAACCGGTGATCGCCCGCAGTGCGTCTACCGTCGCCCCGAGCGACAGACCGTTGATCTGCATAAAACAGCAATCGACCAACGAGTCAAGCACCACAGCGAAGTCCTGGAAAAGGCGCGCCAATGCAGCCTTGCCCTCCATCGAGTGCTTCTCGGTGACTTCGGTGTACCCGGCCTCAGGGATAAGCACCCCGAGCTCACCACAATGCGGGAACCCTCGCAAGTGGCTCGCGCCTTGCGGACTGGTGGCATAGTTGATTGCCAGACTGTAGTAGCAACGTGGGTCGTGAGCCGGAAGGTCGACGCCCTTGACGTGCACCGCCAGCTCTATTGCCGCCTCACCGAGATCGGCGGCCGCAGGCACCAACCCATTTGCGAATCGCGCCCCAAGGCCACGACATGTGCCGATCTGCTCGACCAAGCCGAGCAATGATGCCGGATCACCCCACGTCAGCGGCAGTCCGCCGCAGTCGTCGGTCCCAAGCAGTTCCCGTTCACGGCACTCCATTGAGAAGGCGACAAACGCTCCCGCGGAGATGGTATCGATCCCCAACCGGTTGCATCGATCGTTGGCCAAAACAATCGCTTCGAGATCATCAACCAGACAGGCACTTCCCAAGAGCCCGAGAGACTCGTACTCCGGCCCCGGGCCTTCGAACGTCTTGCCATCGCTCATTCCGAACGACAGCCACCGATGGCAGCCGATCGGACAAGCGGCACATGGGTGGCGCTTGGCGTTGAGCTTTTCGGTGTACTGGGGAGCACCAAGCCGCTTCGCCCCGGCGGCCCACTCGTACCCGGCCCAGTACTTCATCGGAAGATCTCCAACCGACTCGCAGAACACGACGTCATTGGCCGTCCCGTGCTTGCCGTATGTCTCCTTGGTCGCCCCATGCAGTTGAATCGCGCTTTCCTGCGTCAGCTGCGCCAGGCGTTGCGGGTTGGCTACAGGAGGTAGATCTCCCCCCAGCGCAACCACCGCCTTGAGCTGCTTCGAGCCCATCACCGCGCCCAGACCTCCTCGGCCTGCGAAGCTGTAGCCATCGGTCACCAAGCATGCGATCGCCACTTGCTTCTCACCGGCCGGTCCAATGGTCACGGTGCTTCGTTGCCCACCGGGATAGTCCCGCTCGAGCCGCTCGACAACGTCGAACGTCTCCAATCCCCATAGGTCGTCGGCCGGTTCGAGCCGGGCCGCACCGTGGTCCATCACGAGCAAGGTCGGATTGGCCGCCCGACCGGTGATGAACAAGGCATCGAAACCCGATGCCTTGAGGGCATGTCCGAACCGGCCACCGGCGGCACTGACGAAGAACGATCCGGTCAGCGGAGAGGTCGCGCCAGCGATCCACTTGGCACTTCCCGGAAAACTTGTCGCCTGAAATGGCCCAGTCGTGAACACAAGCCCGTTGTCGGGCGACGACGGATCGACGCCGCCCGGCACGCGCTCGTACGTTAGATCAGCCGCCAGTGCCGACCCCCCGATGGTTCGACGAAGACGGTCGAGAGCAAGGCTCTCGAGCGCGATCTCTCCCACCGTGAGATCGACTCTCAGTAGGCGCCCCCAATATCCAAACACCGGTCGTTCCTCCCTCTTGTGAGACACCCGACAGCCCTCTAGCCGGGCTTCTTGACGTCGGCCGGCAGCAGCTTCGGTTCGCCGATTGACCGCGCGTAGCAGTACAAGCGGGCTGCGTCCTCGGCCACGACAGCGCGGACCACTGTCTCGCTCAAACTCGCGCCAATCGCGAACAAGCCATGGTTTCGGATCACCATCGCGTTGGCCTTCTTCAGCGCCGCGGTGACGTCGCGCGCCATCTCGTCCGTTCCTGGCATCACAAACGGGATCACCGGCACCACACGGCTGATGAAGTACAGCTGCTCGTAGTTGAGGGCCGGCAGCCCATCCTCCACCACCGTCACCGCGGTGACGTACGGCGCGTGCGCATGGACGACCGCGTGAACGTCGTCGAATTCGCGGTAGATCATCGTGTGGGTAGCCAACTCGGAGGTCGGAACGCGATTCGCCAACGCCTCGACAACCGTACCTTCGACGTCGGTGACAACGATGTCCTCGGCGGTCATCGTGTCGTAGCGAACCTGCGATGGCGTCAGTGCCACCAGGCCTGTCTCGGTGTCTCGAACACTGACGTTGCCTCCGGCTCCCAGGTTACACATCAGGTTGTTGCGGCATAGGTCGTGACATGCGGCAACGATCTGCTCGCGAATGGTTTGCAGTTTCATACTCGATCCTTTCTATATACCTGTGTTGTTATGGAATCAATGCGATTTTGATTTGGTCTTTGTCATCCCGAAGCCGCTCGTAGATGCCCTGGATGTCATCCATCGCGGTGCGCTCCGTGATCGTCCCGCGAAGGTCCACGCTCCCTTCTCGAAGCAGGTCCCATGCCATCTGCACATACTGCGGTGTCGTGTGCAATACCCCGATAATCTCGAGGCCGTGATAGTGCAGCCGCTCGGTGGATACCGAGATCGTAGTTCCGCCCTTGCAACCGCCGTATTCGACGACCCGGCCACCCTTGCGCGTCAGGTCGATCGCCAGCTCCCATGTCTCGGGCGTCCCCGCCGCCTCGATCACGACGTCGCAACCCCGTCCCTCAGTCGCTTCCTGGATGAATTTCAGCGGGTCTGTCGCCTTGACATCGACCGTGGTCACCCCATCGAACGATCCGGCCAGCTTCAGCCGTGACGGAACCAAGTCAAGGGCGAAGACCTGCGACGCCCCGTACAGCTTGGCCAACTGGAGCATCCCGATCCCCTGGAACCCGGCTCCGATGATCGCCACAGAATCGGACGGGCGAATACCGGCCCGTGCTGCGCCGTAGACGGTGCAAGCGAACGGCTCAAGCAGAGACGCCACTTCGAACGGCATCTCCTCGGGCATGGTGAACATCGCGGTCGCCACGATTGGTGCCGGCACGAGGATGTAGCCCGCGTAGGCACCCCAATTCCCCAACAGATTGTCACAGAGTTCGAACTGCTGATGCTTGCAGTAGTAGCAGTGATAGCACGGAGCGGAGTTGTGGTACGCCACCCGATCGCCGACCTTCCAGTTGGCGACACCCTCTCCTATCTCGTCAATGATCCCGGCGCACTCGTGTCCCCACGGAACGGTCGGGAACGTCTGATTCGGCCGCCCTCTCAGAAACGTCTTGAGGTCCGTGCCGCACGTGGTGGCCGCCTTCACCTGAACGACGACTTCACCCGATCCCGGCGACGGTTTCTCAAGTTCCACCACCCGCGCGTCGCCAATCGCGTATAGCCCAACTGCCTTCATATGTCCAGCTCCTTTCTACCATCCAGACTCGCTTTTCTTGAGGTTTCCCGTTTCACAATCTCATCGATTTCGTCGTACATCCCGCCGGTTTCCATCGCATCCGAGAACCGGCAGTAGGCGCGATACATGTCGTCGTACACGGCGCGGTGATCCGCCTGCGGCTGCGTCTCGTTCTCGGTCCTTACCAGCCGGTCGATCGGATCCTCCAAGGTTGGATAGACACCGATTGCGAACCCGCCGACCACCGCCACGCCGAACGCACCCGCCTCGCACTGGTTCAGCGTGCAGTAGGGAAGGCCATTGACGTCGGCCTTGATCTGGCGCCACAACGCGCTACGCGCTCCCCCACCAATGGCGCGGATTGTCTTGACCTCCATCCCCACATTCAGAACGCGTTCCACTGCACGCCGTGTCTCGTAGGCCACACCCTCGATGATCGCCCGGGCAATCGCTCCCCGCGTCGTCCCAAGCGTCAGACCGAGGATGACCCCCTTGGAGTTCTCCTTCTGCGGACGTCGAGCCCCGGCGAAATGAGGCAGCACCAGCAGTCCCTCCGATCCGGGAGGCACGGTCTCCGCTTCGGCATTCATCTGCTCGAGGCGCGCCGTCGTCCCCCCGACAACGTCTCGCGCTCCAATCTCGTCGGCAAACCACTGGTAGATCACCGAAGACGCCTCGAGACACCCCTGAATACAATTGCGCAGCCCGGGCACCAAACTCGGCATCCCGGGCAGATCCACACCGGCTTCGGTAGTAACCATGACCCCACCGACGGTGCCCGCCAGATCGATGACGACACCCGGCTGGACACCCCCGGCCCCGTAGTACAAGCAGGCCCAATCCGCCGCACCCGCGATGACCGGCGTCCCCTCACGAAGCGACGTCTCTCGCGCCGCGTCTGCGGTGACAGCTCCGACGATCTCCCATGGACGATGGACCGGCGGCAGTTTGTCGATGTCCAATCCACAGCGCTGCACCAGCGTCTCCGACCAGCCCTGGCGCCCCGCCGAGTACAGGTTGGTCACGGAGGCATCGGTGAAGTCGGTCGAGTAGACACCGGTCAATCGGTGAACTAGCGTGTCCTTCGGCAACAGGAACACGTCCGCATCGCGGTAGATCTTGGGTCGGTGCCGCTTCATCCACAGCAGTTTCGCCGCGGTGTAGCACGTATCGACGACCATGTTCCCCTCAGCGCGGAACGGCTCCTCTCCGATCTCTGACAGCATCCACGACACTTCATCGTCGCCACGCCGATCAAGCCAAGTGATACAGTTGGCCAGCGCCCCGCGCCCTTCAGCGTACGGCGTCGGTCCGTGGCTATGGCCGCAAACACTGACCACCGCCACATCATCGAGGAGCCCAGGGCTATCGGCCTCGATCCGATGCAGGCCCTCACAAACCAGATTCCACCACGCCGATGGGTCCTGCTCATGGTGCCCGGGAGCTTCCCGAATCATCGGCACGCGAGCGCTGTGTCCGGCCAAGGCGCTGCCCTCGGAGTCGAACAACCCGATCTTCATGTGGCTCGTCCCCAGGTCGATGCCCACCAGCACCCGACGACCCGACGATCGTCCTCCACTCGGCGTTGCCATTGGCCCCCCCTCTACGCCCTACCGTAGTGCTGCGCCGTCTCAAACATCGCGATGACATTCTCGGCCGGGATATCAGCAAGCAGGTTGTGCGATGGGCCGAACAGATACCCGCCCCCCGGAGCAAGCGTATCAATCAGCCGCTTCGTCGCCTCCGCGACCTCTTCCGGTGTCGCGTTGATCAGTAGATTCTGGGTGTCCAATCCTCCCTGGAACACCAACGCGTCCCCAAAATCCCGCTTCAGCGCCGCCGGCTCCATCCCTCCAGCGGTTACCTGAACCGGATTCAGGATGTCGATCCCCGCATCGATTAGCCCCGGCAGCAGCGGACGAACCCCACCATCGCAGTGGATCATCACCTTGATCTGGGGGTAGTCTCGCTTGATCGCCGCGACTAGCATCTTGTGACATGGCTTGATGAACTCGTCGTAGGTGCTTGGAGAGATCATCGGTCCCTTCTGGGTCCCCAAGTCATCGGCAATCTCGATCACATCCACGTACGGGCCGACCGCGGCGACGAGCCGCTCGTAGAACGAGACGAGCACTTCAGCAACCTTCTCCACAAGCCGCTTGGCAAACGGCTTGTTTATCACCAGATCCATCATGAATCGCTCAGTGCCTCGAAGGAATGACGCGTAGTCGAAGATTCCTCCGTGACGGTACGCATACACGGCGTACCGTCCTTCTGTGAACAACGCCTGGGCTGCCTCGCACATCCCCACGGTCCGATCGTCGGCGTCCGGATCCGGCCACGCGTGCGTATCCAGTTCCTCGACGGTTGCCTCAGCCAACGGCGCGCTTCGATACACACAGCTTGTGTCCCCACCACCGATGGAGAAATCGTAGTCCAGTCCCCAGTCGTCGACGTACGTCTCGCCCCGTTCTTGCAGCTCGTACGAGAATCGCTGTTCCGGTTGCCAGTAGACGTGCCTAGCGTCGGCGCCTAGCGCCTGCCACAGCGGCTCGGAGACGTGCTCAAACCGGAACTGGGCAAATACCCGCCGCAACGAGATCTCAGGGAGATCGTAGTGTTTGAGCAACGTGTGCACGGTAGAGGCGGCGATCTTCTGCGCCGAGCCGCCAAGGACGATCGGCACCCGGTCGGGCTCCTGATGGTTCAGCGCACGCAGGACGCGATCGCGCGGCAGCTTGCCCTCAACACTGGCTTTCGATTCGGTCATTGCATCTACTCCTTCAAGGCTCCGAGCGTGATACCCTCAATGAGTTGCTTCCGGAAGAACACCGAGAAGATGATCACCGGCAGCGTCATCAGCGTTCCCAAGGCCATCAACGGCCCCCATTGGATCTCTCGGAACGTCATGAACGAATAGAGGAACACCGTCAGTGTCCGCGTGTTCCGCCCGGTGAGCACCAGGGCGAAGAAGAACTCGTTCCAACACATGATGAATGTGAGAATGCCCACCGCAGCCAGCCCGGTGGCCGAGAGCGGCAGCACGATACGCAGAAGAACCTGGATCGGATTGGCGCCGTCGACCAACGCGCTCTCCTCCAGCGCAACCGGCAGCTCCTTCAGGAATCCGAGGAGCAACCACACCGCTAGCGGGATGTTCACTGCGACATACAGGAGGATCAGCCCGATCTGCGAATCGTACAGGCCAATCTTGTTGTACATAATGTAGAACGGGATGACGACAGCCACCGGGGGAAACATTTTCAGAGACAGCATCATGAACGCCAGATCGTCTTTCCGCTTCATCCTGAACCGTGCTAGGCTGTAGGCCGCAGGAAACGCCAGCGCGATAACGATCAATGAAGCGCTCAGTGCGATCACTCCAGAGTTGAGAAACATCGTGCCCACGCCCGGCTTGCCAAGGACAGTCTGAAAGCTGTTCAACGTCGGGGTGAAGAAGACCTTCGGCGGCGAGCACATCACATCGGCCGGCACCTTGAGCGCTGTGGTGAAGATCCAGAAAATGGGAAAGAACGACACCAGACAGATCATCGCGAGCAACACGACGAATCCCACCGACCGGATGACCTTGCTGTTGGTTTGCTTGTTCATATCCGTCCCGTCCTGCCCTAGATCGCCTGCATCAGCTTCTCGCGCGACACGCGACGTACAGCGGTAACGAAAAGCAGAATGACGAAGAAGAGCATCATGCTCATGGCCGCCGCTCGCCCGAACTTGATGAAGACGAACGCTGTTCTGTACGCGTAGATCGGCAGTGTCTCTGTCGCATGACCGGGGCCACCACGGGTGGTCATGAAGATCTGCGCGAAGGTGTTGTTGAAGCAGTCCATCGCCCGGAAGATCACCGCGATCACGATGAAATTCTTCATCTGAGGCAGTGTGATGTAGCGGAACAGGTTCCACTTGGTCGCCCCGTCGACCCGCGCCGCCTCGATAATCGACTTCGGAATGTACTGGAGCCCCGCCATCAGCAGCAGCACCATGAATGGAGTCCATTGCCACACGTCAATCAGAATGATGCTTGGCATCGCCAGGCGAGCTGTCGTCAACCACTCCGGCCCGGTGATCCCAATCAAACTCAACAGGTGATTGACCAACCCGAGCGTCGGATCGTACAACACGCGAAACGCCAGTCCGACCACTACCGGAGCAACGATCATCGGAAGCAGGATAAACCAGAACACCAGCGACTTGCCCCGAAACTGCCGATTGAGTAGAAGCGCAATCGCGAAGCCGATGACCAACTCAATCGCCACCGCGGCACACACGAGATATAGGGTGTTGAGCAAAGCCTGGACGAACGTCGGATCGTGGGCCAAGTAGATGTAGTTCTTGAGGCCAACGAACTTGTTCACCCCCAACCCATACGTGCTGAAGCTCATCTTCCAGGTGTAGATCGTCG
>Ga0272441_10014929_pt1 | contig 10932 bp, 9 predicted proteins | sample SSMProp6N_FD_193582 | JGI IMG/M metagenome (GOLD analysis project Ga0272441, IMG submission 193582) | Marine sediment archaeal communities from Little Sippewissett salt marsh, Falmouth, MA, United States - SSM-Prop-6N | ecosystem: Environmental > Aquatic > Marine > Wetlands > Sediment ...
CAGTGATGGACAGCTCTTCGTGACTGTCGAGATCGCCGCCCAGGATCTTCGTTCCGTAACGTCTGGCGCAGTCTCCAAATCCTGCGAAAAGCTCATCGACGATCGATATATCAGTCTTTGGCGCAAGGCCCACCGCCAAGAGCAAGCCTAAAGGCTCTGCGCCCATGGAGGCGATGTCGCTTAAGTTCACCGCGACCGACATCCACCCCATCTGCCAGGGAGTTGCAATCGACGGAAAGTCAGCTTTTTCATGGAGCATGTCGGCGGTCCAGACCAGATACTCGTCGCCCAAGCTAACGATGGCGCAGTCGTCTTTCTCTGCAATATCTAGCAATTCTGTGATTCTCGCTATGATCGCCCTTTCGCTCATATTTTTGCATTCTGGACTCATCTTGCCGGAAACCTAGGCGCTTTCCACGTAAAAATTGTGTCGTTGGATCTTTCGACCAGGCGAGTGGCGCCTGAATTGCTTGATTCCTGGCTCGCTCGGTTTCATATGCGTTTTGTCCAAGCGTCTTTCATGACCGGATTCTTCTCCAGGAATTCAGTCGCCACATCTTCCGAGACTCTGTTGAAAGGGCAAGAGAGATTCACGCATCGTGAACAGAATCGAGACGTCAGGACGATATAGAAAACGGTCGCAGAAACGACCGTGGCCAGGTTCAAGCCCACCAATCCAGAGAGGTAATGGTGGCCAAATTCTCGATGAATCGATAGGAACCATACGCCATAGGCTTGGACAAGAGAAGGGAATGCCAAGAGGTACGTGGCAAAAGCAACCAGTACCACTTTCTCTAAACCGCTCAATGGATCTGGACTGTAAGAAAAGAGCTTTGGAAAAGGGTTTGGGGCAATGCAGTGAAGCATTCTTTCGTCTTTGGCGTATTGTGGGCAATGTCGACAGAGGACCCACATCTCCACTGGCCCAAGAAAGGCGATTCCAACAACGGAATAGGCCAGGATCGGCCACCAGACATTGGTCACGAACGCAACCAAAATCATCCCAACGAACGAAAAGAAAAAGTAAGGAAGCTGGCTGAAGACAAAAACCCTCACATCTTTGGCGTGGCACCTGTAAAGGAGTTTCTCTTCAAGATCGCATGCGGAACAGTCAGACTTTTTGATGCAGATCTCGTCCTCAAACTTCGTCTTCATCATCCCCAACAAAATGGATTTTCGAATTTCGGCTATTTCTGGGTTTCTGGATTGAGCGTCCTGACCAGCTAATCGCTTCGTTCCAGGAAGACGACGGTGTTGTTCACGGGAGGTTCTGGCCTGATCCGTCGGATCTCCTCGAAGCCTTGAGGTGGCCTGAAAGATGAATCAAGGTCAAGAAGCCGCCTCAGTCCCTTCTCATAAATCCTGTAAGAGACCTTCGTTCCGGGCGGAAGAACTCTTGCGAAGTGGCCGAAGATCTCCTCCTTTGGCCGGGCCATGGCCGCCACCATGATAAGATTGCATTCTTCTTTCAAGGGAAATGAGAAGTGATCGCCTTTCAAGATCTCGATATTCGCCTCTTGGCCTAGCCGCTCTACAACTTCGCGAGATATATGGACCCAGCGGGGATCTCGTTCTATCCCGATACCCTTCAAACCATGTTCATGACAGAGTATTATCAAGCTCAATGGAAGTGGGCCAGATCCCAAGAAGGCCACGGTGTCGCCGGGCTTTAGATCCGCACCTTCCTGCTCGCTCTTGCCCAATATCAAGTAGTTGGGATAGAATGTGAACGTCCTAAGGGCGCGCCAAGGGTCTTTTGCTTCCAGAATCGAGCCAGCCACGTCCACCTCAAGCCTGAGTCCGTAAAGGTTTCTCAGTCTGGATATCCCTTCCAAGACCGGCTGAAGCTTGGGATCAGAAAATAGGGCGTCTACAACCCTTTCGTCCACATCCTGGGTGGCGAGAAGGTCCAGGCGCCGGAAGGGTCCTTCAAGGTCGCTCGCCACCATAATCTCTTCTTCGCCCAGATCTTCGATCGAGGAATAAACCTCAAGAAGCTCTGATCGGACAGAATCTTCAGAGATCACCTAAACACATCTCCCCTCATCAGAAATCCACTTCTTATCAGGGTCAATCTCATCAAAGTCAATCCCATCAGGCTCAATCTTGCATCTCCAGAACCACCAACGTGTTGTTGACTCGGCCCTGTGGCGCGATCTCTTTCACCTTCCTAAACCCGCTTATGTCTTCGGGCTGGACTGGATGATACAAGACAGCTCGCATTCCTGTGTAGGTCCGGTAGCAGACCGGCTGAGGCCCCTTGTCCCTCAACGTGGTTATGAGGTTTCGAAAGATCCGACTTTTTGGTTCGGCCAATGCCGCCACCAAGACGGCGTCCCACGAAAGCCTGGAAAGGGCGGTCTCATCTCCTTCGATTATGGAAATCTCTCTTTCAAGTCCGAGCTTCCTGACACAATTTTTCGCAAGGTACACTGCCAGCGGGTTGACGTCCAGGCCCAGGGATCGAATCCCATAAAGGCGGCTTAGAAGGATGAGCGATATGGGAAGAGGGCCGCAACCCACGAAGGCCAGGACATCTTCAGGGGATAAATTGAGGGCTTCGACTTGACTTTTGATGAGGGCCTTGTACCGGGGCGAGAGCGGAAAATCGCTCAGGACCGACCAGGGGTCGTCCGATTCTAAGATTCGTTTGGTGAGGTAGGCTTCATGATGGTCGAAGAAGGTCGTATAGTAGGATCTGATTTTGGGCAGAACCTGTTGGATCATTGGATCTTCCAAAATGTGATCGGCCAGGTGCGAGCTTACCTCCAGGTGAGCCAGATCGTCCAAGTCTCTGTAGATCGAACATAGCTCTTCTGGCGATTGGGCCCTATCACTCAACTCGCTGTGAAAATCCAGGACCCGAGATCTGATGACCTGAAAGCTCTTCTGGCAATTGAGACAGCAGCCAGAGAGGTCCTCAGAGATGGAAGTATGTTCCAAAAGAGTTTTCATTATCCCCACCAGGCATACATGTTGGCACTCAATTGATATAAGGATTTCTAAACATAAATGTCAATATGTGGTGAAATTTGGTGCTACTCGTATTTGATAGATAATACTCATAAACCCAATATTCATTTTTGCTGCGAAATGATGTTACGATATTTGAGATAGATCAGACCTTTTGAGATGCGTCTATGGAAATATAGTAATTAATATTTGGCAGATATTACGGGTGATATCTATCGGTAACTGCGTATTAACCCCGTCTGCAAATATATTCTATATTAGGGTGGTGCATAATAAGGCAAATTGGACCTTCCAGATACTGGGCTTCAGTAGATTCTGGATTGATCTCGATGGATCTGTTGAAACATTCGAGAGCATCTTCAAAACTACCCCGCTCTACGAGAATTCTGCCTTTCCAGAGGGTGCCATTCTCAAGATCAAACTCGGTGGCTTCGTCGTAGGCTTTGGGCAGGGGTAGGGGTCAGCTCTCATACCCCAGCTTCCTGGCCATGACAAACGAGATCTGCGCTTCAGAGCCGCGGCCTAGTGCCTCCAGAGCCTGACCCTTCTTGTGCCAGAACTTGCCCTCCAACGGATAGAGATTGATGGCATTTTCGTAAGACAAAAGGGCTTCCTCATACCTGCCAAATTCCAAGAGAAAATCGCCCTTTTCTGCCCAGGCGAAGAAGGGAGTGGGCCCCAGCTCAATGACTTTGTCGAAGGCCTCCAGGGACTCGTTGTACCTGCCCAGGGCCTTCAGCGCATAAGCCTTGCCTCTCCAGGCACCGCTCAATAAAGCATACCATTGGGTTGGGTTCAGCTCGATAACGTTCTCATAAGCTGCCAGAGCTTCCTCGTTCTTGCCCAAATTCAAGAGTCTGCTGGCCCGGCCCATCCAACCTCTGGGATCTTCTGGACTCAGCTCGACGACCTTGTCGTAAGCTTCTTCGGCCTCCTTTGACCTGTTCATGGCCTCAAGAGCAAAGGCCTTCTTCAGCCAGAAAAACGTCAGTTTCTCTGTGTCATTGGCGGGGATCAGCTCGATGGCTTTGTCAAAAGCAGCTGCGGATTCGTCGTACCTGCCCATCCTGATCAAAATGTAGCCTTTGCTCGTCCAGGCACCTGGGTCCTCCGGGTTCAGCTCATAGAGCCGGAGCGTCTCGTTGTAGGCATCGGCAGCTTCTTTTGGCCTGTCGATCCTGTTGAGGGCCAACGCCTTCACTCGCCAGAAATATGCCTGCTTGTTTGTTTCGTTGGCAGGCGTCAGTTCGATGGCTTTGTCGAAGGCCCTCAGGGATTCGTTGTACCTGGCGAGCTCGATCAGGAGATGGCCTTTGTCCATCCAAGTTCGGGGATCTGGATTCGCCTCCAGGGCTCTGTCGTAAGAGATCAAGGCTTCTTCGTAAAGGCTCAGGTTATTTGTCCTACTGGCCAAGCCACTGAGAGCTCTGCCTTTGTACACCCAGGCCTCTTCGTTTCCTGGATCAAGCTTGATGGCCTCGTCGTAGGCCCCAAGTCGTTCGCTCTCGTTGCTCAGGGCCATGCTCTTGAAGACCCAGGCCCTGGAGTTCTGAGGATCTAGCTCGATGGCCTTATCATAGGCCAAAAGAGCTTCCTTGCTAAGCTCTGTGCTGTTTTCACCATCCTCCGGGAAGTCGATCGTATAGGCCAGGTTGATGAGAGCTTGGCCCTTCTTCAGCCAGGCCTCTGCATCTTGTGGGTTCTCCTGGAGTTGCTCGTCATAAAGCTGGGCGGCCATCTCGTAGGCTTTGCTGGCATCTTTCACCCTTCGCATGGTGGAAACGCTGGTCAGTCTCCAGGCCCAGTAGTCTGCATAATAGAGATCATACCCGACCGCTTCGGGTGGAGCCGACAGCTCGGAGTCGTTCTTGAGCAGAGCCTTGAGAACGTCTCCCTTGCCCAGCCAGGCATCGGCGCTCGTTGGGTCTAGTTGAATGGCTTTGTCGTAGGCGCTGAGGGCTTCTTCGTAATATCCGTTCTCGCACAGCTCGTGGCCTTCGTTTAGCCAGCGATCTTTTGTCTCCTCCTGTGCCAGGGTGGTTACGCACAGCACAGACAGCGATACAAGGACGAGGGCGACCTTGGCCCACAATCTCAAAATTCTGTTTTTCTCGCTCAATTCAAACCCACTCCCATCAAATCAAATTATAAAAGAAGTGCGAACTTTATAAAAGCCCGCATTTATTCCGGTTTTGATCACTGCTGGATTGGCTCCATCTTTGGAGCGTTATCCACCACCTGTTCTTCCAGCACCGGTTCTCTCTCACTAGGGTACGGAAGCGATGAGACCACATAAGGCGCATCACCTACGCCGTTTCCATCTTCGTCCGCACCTTGGTAAGAAGTCCAGAAGTTGCCATCCCAGGTGTTGTTGGTGAAGCTCACCTTCTTCCAGGCGATCTCACTCTTCTGCTGGGCATCAATGCCGTTGTAGATGAAGTTGTTCTGAGTGATCTTATTATAATCATCAGAGACCTTGATACCTACGACGTTGCTCACCATTGTATTTTCGACAATGGTATTGTTCCTCCCAATTTCCACACCTATCCCAGCATTCCTGACTATGTTGCCAACAATGGTGTTATTGCCTTCGGATTGTGCTGTGGAAATTCCCTGGGAGCTCGAATAGTCAGAGCCGGTCTTCCGGGTCCTTATTATGATGTTGTGGCTCAGAGTGTTATTGCTGCAGCCGATGTCCAGCATTATTCCTGCAGTCTTCGCAACCAAGCTCTTTCGAGGGTTGTATAAGGTGCTGTTGGAGATCACACAGTCCTTTGAGAATGCCAGGTGAATACCGTCCTGATCGATCTCTGAGTTCTCTATGGTTGCACCGGTGGAGTTCACCACAAAAATCCCATTGGCTTCGACCTCATCCACCATGGCTCCAGGGCAGTTTACGAGCCAGATATACCCCGCCTTCAGACCCTTTAGGTTCAACCCTTTCTTATCCTCGTAGTAGTAGATCTCCTTTCCATCGGCGGTGCTGTTTCTCAGTTCATGGGAGTAACCCGCTGGATCGAATCCTGCCAGGTATATCTCTGTCTTAATCAGGTTCATCTTCTCAAAGGTTAGGTTTGCGCTTTCCGATGAGAACGAATGAATCCCCAAAGTACCATTTGCAACGGTAACGTTGTTGAAGGTGGAATTGGCAAGATTAAATGTCCACAACCCGCTGTTTTCGATGTAGCAGTCCTCGATGACACAGTCCTTAGAATCGAAGAAGGCCATCTCCCATCCTGCCCTACAGCCCTTGATCAGGCAGTTTTGAGATGGGACTCTCGTTTGGTTGAATGGGGCGAGCCCAGGAGGGGGACTGACGATCGACGTAACTCCTGTGGGCTCAATTATAAAGTGACCAGACGTGCTATTTTGGATCGTACTGTTTTTTACCCCATCGAATAGGATGGTGCTGGTATTACAGTTCTCGATCTGGATGTTCTCGCCTTTGGAGATGAGAAGATCACTGCCGGATATCCTGCAATTCCTGATCTGTATATTTTTTGCATTATTGATGATCATACTGAGGGTACCGAGGCCCATATAGTCACCACTCAAGTTCTCCATGGTGCAGTCTTTTATCAGGATATGGGCGTCTGTGTTCTCGATCACGATGCCGTTTCCAACGTGGTCTTTAAGGCTCAATCCCTCGACGACGTAGGGATCGGCGGCGGTGCCGCTGCCTCTGTAATCCACGAGGTCGGCGTTGCCGGTGATGTGGATGTAGTCGCTTACCAGAGGGAAGGTCATCGAGTCGACCTGGAACTCTGACGCTTGTGAGCTTGCTGCAAACCAAAAAAGGGCTAGCAAGCCCATACACAACACAATCTTTCTGATCAATCTACTTCACCCCTTCAGATTTAGGCGATTAAGGTGCCCAGCATGGTTAGAGATCCCGTGTTCGCGGCCTCGCCTTCTGCCAAGATGGCTTGTAACAGCACGAATCGCTTTTTCTCTGTTCCAGGCACTTCCAAGGCTATGAACTGGCCGTTCCATTTTAGACCGTCTTCGTCCATGACCTTCCAGGTGCTCCAGGCCGCTGGGCCACACTGTCCACTTTCTATGTACGTCTAGTTTGCCTCTTTGAGCTGGTCGGCATAGTACTCCTCCAGGGCGGTGCTGTTCATATCCGTCTCCAACGTGGCAGTGCTCGTGACAGTGCTTCCACTACCGCTGAAGCAGTCCCTGAGGTGTTCAGCATCAGGTGTGGTCTCCAACTTGGGCAGAGGCTTCATCCAGTTTTCTAAGATTTTTGATTGTCTGCAGGGTGACCAATTTGGATTTGTGTCCACGTTCAGGCGCACGTCGGTGAGTCCATCTTCAACTTCGTATGCGCTGATGGTCACCGACGGGTTCCAGGCACCCCTGCACAGAGTGATCCTGTCCACGTCTGGCGCAAAACCTCCTGCGGGCTCAAAGCCTCCTATTTCGCTCCAGTTGTCATCAGCCATGTTCTCCCTGTAGAAGTCGAGCACCTGCTCTGGGGTCTGGTTGACGTCCAGCACGACATCGACTCCCTGCTCGCCTTTCACCACGCTGCCCAAAATTCTGGCGTCTTCGGGCATGGGAAGGCTTACCGGCATCTCATCAGGAAGCGTTCCAACGAAAATTTTCGTGTTCTCTACATCAGGTGCACCAGGATAGCTGGGCGCCAAAAGGCGGATGGCCAGCTCCTGGATTGCAGATTCATCGTCTACAGGCTCTTTGGCTGCCTGCGCCGACATGGGCACAGAGCAGATGATGAGCAAGACTACAAATGTCAACAATATCTTACGCGGCATTTTTATCATCTTATCCCACTCCTCTTTTTTCCACACAAATATGATCATAAAAAATTGGCAAGGGGTCTGAACTCAAAACCCCTGATCCATGACGCCTCTTTGACTGCGATGAAATCAGACGACGCTCAAACCTCGCTAACACAGTGCTTGCTCACCACCACACCCCCATCAGGTTTCTCCTCGAATCCGAGGAAACATATCTCGTTTCCGGATTCATCTCTCAGGGATGCGCTGGGGGCGGTATCATTCAGGGCGATCTCGCTGTTCATGAAGAGGTCCGTCTCGGTGTCATCGCCCTCGCCGAGGTGAACCCGGACCAACGTTCCAGGTTCGAGGGTGAAGTTGGGCAGTCTTATGGTCTCGTTCTCGTCGATCACCAGAGTCCAGCCGTCGAGGTTTTTGGCATCTTCGAGATTGTTGAATATCTCTATGAACTCGTCTTCGCCCGTGGCTGTGATGTTGGTGATGGCCAGCGTGCCTGCAAGAAGCGAGGTGAACCCAAGCTCTTCGGCCCTGGCCAAAGCCGCCTCGGCCTCGGTCTCGCGGCCAAGACGCTGCAGTGAACTGCCTTTCAAGTACCATGCGAACCCATCTTGTGGATCAAGCTCGGTGGCCTCATCGAAGGCCGCCAGGCTCTCCTCCTCTGGCCGTCCCAGGTTCATGAGTATGAGGCCCCTCAAACGCCATGCATCGGCATCATCTGGATTTATCTGGAGGGCCTTGTCACAGGCTTCAAGAGACTCGTTGTACCGGACCAGGTTTGGTCCGAGAATATTGGCCTTGATGAGCCAGGCTGTAGCGTTCTGAGGATCGATATCGGTGGCGTTATTCAGTGCATCGAGAGCATCTTCATAAGATTCGTTTCTCTGTAGCTCCCGTCCCTTCTCTATCCAGCGTTCTGAGGTCTCCTCTGGCGTCCAATAGGCTGCGAACTTATCCAACGTTCCCGCAGAGTCTTTTAGGGTCAGGTTTCCAGCGACGTCATCCAGGGCGAGATCGCCATCGAGATAAACGTCGGTCTCGTTGCTCTCACCCACACCGAAGTGGAACCTGATCCGCTCGCCAGGTTCGAGGGTAAAGTCAGGAAGGACGACCGTCTCTTTTTCATCGATGGTCAGGGTCAGGCCCATGAAGGTCTGAGTCTCGTTCCCGTCGTTTTCCATCTCGATGAACTCGTCTTCTCCGACGGAGATGACATTGGTGATGGCCAGCGACAAGGCGGGTGACGTCCCATACCCCAGCACCCTCGCCTTGGCGAAGGCGGCGTCTGCCTCTGCTTCCTGGCCGAGAGCCTGTGATGCAAGGCCCTTGTAATACCAGAGTCTGCCAAAATCCGCACCGATCTCAATGGCCTCGTCGAAAGACAGGACCGCTTCTTCGTACTCGCCCAGAGTGTAGAGCGCCAAACCTTTGCGGTACCAAGTGTCGGCATCGTTCGGATTTTGCAAAATGGTGTTTTCATATACGTCAACAGCCGTGGTTATGGCCATTTCTGCTTCATCTTCGCGACCGAGGGTTCTGAGGACACCGCCTTTGTCCAGCCAGGCGTTTGGATCTTCTGGATCAAGTTCGATCGTCTTGTTAAGGGCGAAAAGGGCCTCTTCAAGCCACCCCATCTCGCCCAGAAGGCTACCTTTCAGGTACCAGGCTTCTGCAGATTCTGGATTGGCCCCGATGGATCTGTTGAAACATTCGAGAGCATCTTCAAACCGGCCCAACTCTATGAGAATTTTGCCTTTCCAGAGGCTGCCATTCTCAGGATCGATCTCGATGGCCTCGTCGTAGGCTTCGAGGGCCTCTTCATAAGATCCGTTCATGAACAATCCGGTTCCTTTTTCGATCCACATGTTTGCAGCGTTTCCTGTCGAGTCCTCCTCTGCCACAGCACATGAGCAGAGCGCGGCCAACGCCACCAGGACGATGGCGAACTTAGATACTGCTATCAATCTAGGTGGTCTGCAACCGGCCACAAACGATTCGACTTTTTCGTACATTTTTCTACCTCACACTCCCACTTTATCATCTGAATACGGCCATAAAATTCGAGCTGAGTCGCGTGGGCCGACTCCAACTTTCGGCCTCAGAATAGGATGCTTTTGCTTCAGCTTCACATATCAGGGTCTGAGAATACATGGCCCAAACGCCCCCATATCATCTCTATAATTACCTAATGTCATATTAACTTTACTATATGTAAAGATGGCATGCCATACAGTCAGACAATAAAATCGTCATCTTACGCGGGAATATAGTCGAGAACCAATTAGATTAGACATATGTGTTTAGCCCCTCGTTACAGTCCACCCAGATTGACAAGAGTCCCAACAGGCTGACAGACGCCGCTGCACCCATAATAGTCAAGGGGGTGCATATGGCCAACGTATTTGTGGGACCGTTCTTTTTGATGCAGAAGAGTTTATGGCGCCTTTGGCCTGTCGAACCTGTTCGGACCGCAGTGGATGCGGGCGCAGATGGCGTCGTTGCACCGGCAACTAGGCCCGAAAGGATTAGTCTTGTAGCGCTTCTACAATCGGCGAGAAGATTATCATATCGCTAGGCACTGGGGCCCAAAGTGGGTCTGCAAGATCCGCCCTCGATACTGGGGCAGACCGCCTCATAGCGGGAAGAACTATCACCAATTCTGAAGATCCCGTAGGGGTTGCTGACAATACCTTGGAACTGATCCGATTACATCCTGGAACAAATCCGAAGACCCTCCGAAAACATTTTCATCCATAAATATCGATAGTGTTGGACATGATAGTAGCAGATCTCAGCATGATACCGATGGGCGAGGGGACCGGAGCGGGTCGTTATGTGAGAGCCATCCATCAGGTTCTCAAAGAATCGGGTCTCAATTTCGTGCCAGGCCCCATGTCCACCGCTCTTGAGGCCGAATCGATGGAAGAAATCTTCGATGTAATTAAGAAGGCAAACGAAGCGCTCACGCAACTTGGCGTCCAGAGAATAGTGACATCCTTGAAGATAGATTACAGAACGGACAAAGACATCTCTATCGACACCAAAATGAGCGCAATCAGGTGAAAGACCAGTGCCAAAAGGACGAATATAGTCGAGAACTAATTAGATGAAACTATAGTCATAAACCGAAAGATTGATACAATATCGCGCTAATATATTGTCATGCCTAAATCAGAACAGATCCACATTCAAAAACACA
>Ga0272441_10014930_pt1 | contig 10932 bp, 18 predicted proteins | sample SSMProp6N_FD_193582 | JGI IMG/M metagenome (GOLD analysis project Ga0272441, IMG submission 193582) | Marine sediment archaeal communities from Little Sippewissett salt marsh, Falmouth, MA, United States - SSM-Prop-6N | ecosystem: Environmental > Aquatic > Marine > Wetlands > Sediment ...
CATAACATCATACAATAAACAGGTTTTTTGAGCATAAGAATTCAAGTTAATATCATCAACCTCACTCTTTTCCTTAAAGGCATCAAAGTACTTTGACTGCCGTATTTCATCCGTATACAGCTCCATAAGGTTTTTATACTCTTCATCCAACTCCTCACGTTTAAGGGTATCTACCTTACACCCGCTGTATTCCATCTCCGCAGTAACTTTCACAGCGGCTACATAAAACTCTTTATACATATCCCATAAACCCGCTGACTTCAATTCCTTTTCCTGCTGCTTCGCTACCCGAAGTGTAACATCTGTATCTATACCACCATACTTATATAGCTCTTCTCCCGGTACCTTATCATATGTCTGTTCATCCTTCTTATACTCGATCAAGTATTCTTTAATCATGTGTGAGTAAATAGGAACATCCAGCCTACGCTTAGCGATTGTATCCAAATCTAAAGTCAGATTACGTGTACCTGCTTTAAGGGCATGCTCAGCAAGCATAGTATCCATATAAATAGTATAATCTGTAATGTTAAACTGAGACATAACCCATTGACAATCAAATTTTATGTTCTGTCCTACTATAGGAACGGTTGATAAAATACTACCTAACCATTTTGCCATTGCTGCACGGATATCTAATAGAAATACACCATCCTCCACAAAGGGACTATCGGGATGCTCAACTGGCAAAACTACAGAAAGACCATCTCCCCACGAAAACTGTACGCATAAAATCTTACTCTCTATATCGTACGGGTTCAAAGAGTTAGTCTCTACATCAAAAGCAAGGCAGTTTATCTTTCCCCCCTTAAACCTGCAACGTATCCACGTATCAAACATCTCTAACTGCTCTAGTGATTCTATCACTAGTACATCCGTTATGTACTCTTTACCTACCCCACATTCAGGTAATCCCTCTTTAGGCACGAACCCCTTGGTAAGTTTACCGTAACTGCTCCGAAAAGAGCCCTCATACACCCGCTTTGCGTTTGAAAAAGCCTCAAGTGCTTTTAGACCGTAAGACGTAGTTTCTACATCGTCAATAGAGTCTACGTACCCAATACCTTGCCTCAAAAGAGCAGCAGGATGTATACATAACACTACCTTGTACTTACCTGAAAAGTCTGCATCAAGATCAGATATATCTATGTCCCTTACCTGACCACACTTTTTTCCTATACCAGTACCTTCTCCCGTAAGAGCACCAGCAGCAACATTCCCCAACGCAATAATTACACTGGGTTGTAACTCCTCAATCTCGTTTAATAAATAGGACAAACAGGCCTTAATGTGTTTTTTATTTGGCCTACCTATCTTATACTCCCCCCACGGAGCACACCTAACGACGTTTGTTAGATAACAGTCCCTAATACCTACCTTTTCAAGCAGGCTATATAACATCTTACCTGCACGACCTACAAAACACTGCCCCTCAATATCCTCATTTTTACCGGGAGCTTCCCCAACTACCATTATACAACCCTCAGCAGGGTTACCTAATTTTCGTGGGGCTACCTTAACCGTATTAGCCTTATTGAACAAATCACATCTGTAACATTGACCCATCTAAGTCTTTATTGCGCTATCCAGCTCTCCTTAGTTAAAATACAAATAGTATAACACACAAATAAGATAATTGTAAACAGTAAAACAGAAAAACTTACAGGCACATATCCCCATACTTCCGCTCAATAATTTCTCTAGCTGCTTTAAACAGTTTATTCACCCTATAATACATCAACCCCCGTGATATACCCCGTTTTTTAGCTAAAGCAGCTACACTATACGAATACCCACACCCTGCCATTTCACGATACAAAGCATCATACAAAGCATCCATATTTGCAGGCAACTTACCTTTTACTGACTCCAAAACAGCTACAAAGTCTACTCTTTCTTTTTTCCCACCCGTCACCACATCCCACATGTCGTTGTCTTCCAGTGATATTATACCGTCAGGGTGCAGCGTTTTACCACCAAGCCGCCTTTCTTGGCTAGAAGCATCCCGTACAATATTCCGCACTTTATTCATTACACTTACAGCAGCCAACTTAGCCAATTCAGACAACGGCCTCTTTTTATACCTCAACACTACTTTAAAGGTAATGAGCATAGCCTCCTGCTCAAGGTCTGCCCTGTCAATGGAGTAGTCACGTATGTTGTTCCCGCAGATAGCAACATACCCCCGTACAAAACCGCTAACCCTACTCCACACTTCATCAAATTTACTTTTCATGGTTCCCTACCCTATACCAAAAATTGCCACTTAATGACACATATGCTAACGCTACAGGTTTCCAAACCTACCCCGCGTACTGCACCTATATACCGGCTACAGCGATTTATAAGGATGGAAGGGATACAGAGGACAGTCTTTAACTCCGCAATCTTGTACCCCATCTGCATAAAAGCCCATACAATCATAGCACTTAGCTTTAATTGCCTCGAAACGTGCTGTTTTCTCGCCGTTTAGATGCTTAATGAACTCCTTTTTCCCCTGTGCCCGTATACCGTACGCCTCTATACTCTGCACAATCTCACTCATTGTAAATACTCCTTTAAAGCACCTTCTTTAAAATACAATCCCGTACAACTCCTCAGGCAACTGCCGCCTATATTTCTTTATCACCGCCTTTCCTAACGCGGCCTGTTTTTTGCTCAACCTTTCCTCATCAGCCAACGAATGCCCTATGCACGTATCGTACGCATTGAACCCCCTGTGGTCCTCAGCTATTGCGCCATCACACACCGCAGCAAGCCGCTCTAGACAGGCATGTATAGCATCTACCTGTATGTCAGTCAACTCCCCTGCAGCCTCCTCCACACACAGCTTTCTCTCACTCTTCTTATTTTTTCCCTTCTTACTGAGGTCAATGGGGATTACCGGAATTTTCAGCTCCTCCATGACTATCTCATTATCAAGGGCTTCATCTATGACCTTCTGCTTCTCAACTAACAACTCAGCCATATTAGCGTCCAGACTCTCCTCAAGAACGAGGTGCTGTATTAAAACGCTCTCCTGCTGGCCGATCCGGTGACAACGATCCTCTGCCTGACTTATATTAGCCGGTACCCAATCCAACTCAGCAAAGATAACATGACTAGCAGCAGTCAGAGTCAGCCCAACTCCCGCAGCTTTAATACTGCCAACGAATACCCGCACCTCCTCCTGATTCTGGAAGCTATCTACTATCTGCTGCCTCTCTTTCTGCTTCGTCCTACCTGTCAACGCTACCGCCTTATCGCCAAGGGCTTCCATAAGACCATCAACAACATCATGATGATGAGCAAACACAACCACCTTATCCCCGCTATCCACCACATTGTGGATATGCTCAATGACCAACGGCAACTTAGCAACAGCAGTAGCATGCCTCAGTTTAGCCAACTCACCGAAATAAGCAAATGCACCTTCCTTCAGCTCCTCTACTGCCCTTCTGTACTCATCATCATCTTCACTGGCCTTAGCCAAATCAACTCTTGCCTGTAACTCAGCAAGATTGACCTCATGCTTCTTCCATGCATCCTTCTCTGCCTCTACAAGACCTACCATTCCGCTTGACGGCAACTCTATCACTTGTCTCCGCTTCGCAGGAAGTTCAGGCAATACCTCCTTCTTCAACCGCCTTATCATTATAGTTGAACGCAGCTTATCCTGCAACTCTGACAGGTTACTGGCCCCTTTAACGTCCAAACCAAATGCAGTATCTTTAGCATCGCAGTACCTATGTACAAAGTACCACCAACTCTTGAACTGAACTGGGTCCAGATAATTAACCACGGTCCACAACTCAATAGGCCTATTAAGGATAGGTGTCCCAGTCAAGAACAGTTTCTTCTTTGCCCTCACCCCCAAGGTTGCCTTAGTACGTTTTGCCTTGTAGTTCTTCACGCACTGACATTCATCTACCACCAACAGGTCCCACTCCCGCTTCAGTTCCTCCCTAAGTCCCTCCTCTCCACTCCTAACCAGAATATCATAGTTCACCACCAATATATCCGTGTCAGGAAACATCTGTGAGTAGGCTACCCCAACACTCATCTTCCGGACTACCCACTTGTTCAGCTCATTGGCCCAGTTCACCTTCAGGGATGCAGGGCATATAATTAATACTTTCTTGATGCTCTTCTTCGCGTTGATAACCCCGATTGCTTGTATAGTCTTGCCCAGCCCCATCTCATCGCCAATTAGCGTTGCATCCCTCTGCAGAGCAAATGCAATACCTGCCTTCTGAAACGGCAAGTAATCCTCACCCTCCGGTCTTGGGATATCTATATCCGCATCCGTGGCCTTTGACTCCACCACTGCCTTATCGTGCTCTGCTATCTGCTTCTTAGCCTTAGCATCAGCATGATCCTTGAGTCTAGCTGCATTAGCCCTGCTATCGGTCCACCAATGTTTGTTTGCGCTATCCCACCTGAACTGTGCCTCCTTCGGCAGCATGCGGGTACTATATCCTCCTTTCCAGATAAACATCCCATTCTCGTATGTTAGGTGCCTGATATCCTTAGGCTTCATATACTTCTTGGCCTCCGGGTCTGCTATATCCCTCAACCTCATCGCACAGTCCACCTCATCCGTATACCACACCTTATTCTCCGGGTCCCAACGGAACCCTGCATCCTTAGGAATATGCCTATCCTCATAATCCCCAAGGAATATGAACTCTCCTGATTGATAAGTAAGCTCCATTAGTTATCCCTTATAACCTCATTTTCAGCTATTTTCCTGATAGTGGGTTCCATTATCTCTGACAGAATAGCTCCAGTTGTAAGCATCTTAGTTAAATCAATATCCTTAATGCCAGCATCAAACTTACGCTTGCTTACGCACGTGCCACATACCCGTGCAAACGCTAACATGTCAATACACTGTTCATATTCATATAACAGCACCTATTTGTTTTTTGGCAAAAGCAAAGTAACGCTCATCTATCTCCACACCGATAAAGTTCCTGTTCAGCATTTTTGCCGCTACTCCCACTGTCCCACTACCCATAAACGGATCAACCACGGTATCTCCCTCTTCAGTCGTAGATTTTATAACCCGATGAGCTAACTCAAGTGGAAATGGGCAGGGGTGCGGATTATCTACCTTACTGACGTTCTTCACTTGGTTTATTTCCCACCAATCATATGCACGAGCCATTTTCCCCTCAGCTATTCGCTTTGCAATACGCTTATCTTTTGGGTTTTTATATGGCTGTGGGATTTTCCGAAAATCGGGCTTACAATTAAACCAAGAAATAAGCCTATGTTGCTTCGCTGTATTACTTGGATACACCCAAGCAACTACTTGGGCCACATCTCCTATATGCCCACCACCCAGTATCATCATCATTTCCTCGGGGTAAAGTACCACAATAGACTGCCTACCGCCACCGAACACAGTTCGCAGTAAATTCGCATACTCATCCTTGCCAAGGTTATCGTGGTAGGTGTTATAGTGGTACTTCTGATTATATGGCGGATCAGAGAACACAAAAACGTTGCTATCAAGTTCCGTCATCACCTCACGACAGTCTCCACGAATAAGTTCAATACTCACCTTTTGCCCCTTCACTCTCGTTCATCATTACTCTGCTTCCTATTCCTCCTTCGCTTTGGCGATTGCGTCTCGAACCGTATTTATCCAAGCGCCACATTCCTGTGTTTGCGCCAGCAGGCCATACGAGGAGTACAGCCTATTGGCCTCTTCGAGTGCGGCCAGCATTTTCTCGTGGCAGTTGAACCGCCGCACTAGCTCGGCAGCGTTGGCCGTTTTATAGACAACGGCCACACAATCATCCCTCCCCTGAGTGCTGCGTTTATAGGCAGTAAAACTCATACCGCTAGTACGGTAATCGTCCCGAAACTCCCTCAATATGTGCAGGGGCAATACCTCTCCTTCCCTATTCACATACTGATAATCGTCATTCAACCGCGCTCCGAAATACCTAGACGCAAAATCCTCCTCCGACATCCACTTTGACAGCTTACAACATTGCCCGTTTGGATTGCCACACACGCTACAAATTGCCACTCTTTGCCTCCCAATATTAACCATATCTCAACTCGTCATCCAAAGCCCGTAGAGAAGCCCCCATTGCATCCACACCGCACCAATAGCCTTCCCAGTACCTCTCCTGCTCCAAATCACCTGCCTTGGTTTCCTCTGCCAGCCCCTGTTCTGCTTTCTCTAAGTACCTTCCATATTCATCCCACAACCTTTTAGGAATCCCTACTGCCGCAGACAGACCCTTCCCGTCCGAACCGCTGAACATCTCCAATGGATATACTGCCTCCAGACAGGCAACCGCATCCACCCTGTTCAAAAAGTACCAAGACGCAGCCCTGTCATTGTAGATAGGGTTGTCAGGCTTCTCGAACACCTTCACGTAGTGTCCATCGAAATTCGTGTTGTTGCATATAGCAACATACTTCCCCGGCTTCGTATAGGCTATGTATCCCATTACAGCACATCCTCCTCTGATACCCACCGAAAATAGATGTTCTCAGGCTCATCATCAAACCTAACCTGCCAACGCTGATATCCGGGACTGCTCTCTTCAATCAGCTTTACCAAAATAGCCTCACCCTCTCTGACCGTCCTTCCGTCAAGTGTGGTATTATATATAACCACCTTGGCTCCTTCCTTCAACCCTGCCATATCTGCCTCCTTCAAAAGTGCAACCACGAAAATCAATCGGGTGAGGCACTCAGTCCTCACCCTCAGACCTCCCTAATTGCGTCTACTGTTCAGAAGGTTACTTGCCTTCATTGAACTGGTGACAATGAGCATCTGTTCCTTCTTGTCAATGCCTCTCTTGGCATTCATCCCATCGGCCACCGACATCGCACTGCATCACTCGCAGCAAGCCAAGGCTGATTATTCTCAAAGTAGTCATTGGAGCACACCATGGTTTTGCTAGACCCCATATTTCTTACACCTTTCGGCATAGTCATTGAGAGCTGAGCCAAGGCATCTATTGTGATAGTGCCCCCGACAGTATGAATCACGATTGCCGTTCTCCTCATTCGGCAATACATGAACATGAGTAAAGACTTCATACATCTTGCCATCGCACACCTTAGCCCTCATAACAACAGTGCTATTCTGATATCCATGCCCCCTAATGACCTCAGATTCCAACAGAGTGACGGTACCACTGAATTCCTGAGACTCCACCTCCTTACCACATACCTCACAGAATTCCTCCACATCCTTACCATGAACACAAATCTCTGTGGGTGACTCATGTTCCTCTACATCCATCCTACGCTCTAGGTCCTCTAGGCCCTCCTCCATGTTTATTCCGTGAGGACAGACATCATACAACTTAGAATCAACATAGTCGCTTATTATCCCGTCTTCTATGCACTGCCTTACATAATTAGTTACTGTATCTTCAGAGTACCCCTCCTTGGACTTATGTCCGGTTATTTCATCTATACGCTTCACCGCATCTATGCGGTCCTCCATTGGCATTGATTCATCTAACGCCATCTCCTGTGCCTGTTGCCAATTCATCCTATTGCCTCCTTATGACCAATTGGACCAAAATATGAATTCACGTTCAGACAACAACCTCCTCATCATTATCTTCTCATAGTCTAATACATCATCGCTGACCTTTTGGGCCAATACAGCGATTGCCTCATACCCGCTTGCGGAGAGTTTACGGCGAAGAGCCAAAAGTGCTTGCACACAGACATATTGCAGGCCAAAACGAGCCAGTTTGGTGTATTTCTCGTAGGCCTTGTTTTGAGGTAAAAACTTGTCCTGCATCTGCTCTCCGATACGGTCCGTATCTGCCTGTACGAACGTACTCTTTGCCTTGTCTCTCATATCATTGCCCCCTTACCATCCTCATTCAATGCGTACTCTTCCAAAACCAACGCTAACTCAAAAAGCAACTCCTCATGCTTTTCATAAACCCCCTCCGATTCGGCAAGATGAACAACGGACTCTGCCCGTTGTTCCTGCGGTCTATCTTTCCAGTTCATCCGTCTGCTGCTCCCAGTTCTTCTATACTTGAAGTCCTGCCCACCGTCCTGAAAATCCCTGATATGTACCCACTCATGCATGGCCGTCTCAAAGAATCCCTCAGCCCTACCACACACGTAGTCAGATGCATCAGAACGGTTCTTTAGCCAGTTACACGGTATACGGATAACAAACCCGCCGCCGTCTGTTCTGATCCAACGCTTGCCAACCCTAAAACAACAACACTGCCAAGCCTCTCCAGTAGTTCCCCACGCTCTTCGTGGAACAACCTCAACTACCACTTTACTAGTCCGGGCTCCCACAGCCTTACCAGCAGCAGCTAGGACCTTGTGAAGAAGTTTGGTGTCCAACTTCGTCCTGTTGTAAAGCTTCATTACGTGTGCTCCTCTCGATATAGTCAAGGCCCGCCGATTGCAGGCCCCCGCTACTTGCGCCACGCTCTGCCCTTTCATTATTAGCCCCCTCTAATAGACTCAACAAAGAACCGTTTAGCCGCCCTAGCCAAATCAGCAAGCCTATATTCGCCCTCATTTTCAAGTTCCGCTATCAACTCGTTGTATTCGGAAAGAGCCTTGATTATTTCCTGCTTACTCATCGTCTATTCCCTTTCATTGTTAGCCCCTTTCACAATCAGCCCAAAACCTAGAATCACCCACTCTAACACATACCGCACAAGAGTATCTCCGTTGTATTTTCTCTGCAATCTCCTGGCTTGCGCTTTCGTATGTGCCTTCTCTAACACTCTTCACAATAGCGTCGAACTCGCTGAACGGCACAACGGGCCCGTCAAACAGCCATATCCGCACATTAGGATAAAATACCCTTTGCCCCAAAGGACAATAGAGCCCAGTAGGGTATTTATATGCTGTTTTGTAGTATGTTCTATTAAACATAAGTTTCAGCACTGCCCAAGGCCACATTTTCCTTGCTCAGACTCAGCTCTTCTCCGCAAAAGTCAAAAACCTTGTCTATTAATTCTTGTGCCTCACGCTTCTTTCGGAACACTCTTCGCAGGCCGCCCCAGTATACAACATAAACAGACAGACTTTGGTTAGGCTTGTGCCCGAAGAACAAATCCAGCCCTACTGACCTTTTCATCTCAGCCCCTTTTAATTGTTTCATCGTGTCCCTTTCTAATAGCAGGCCCCCGCAACGGCCCTCTCAGCGAGAGGACCGCAGGCCGGGGATTGCTACGGCTCTTGACGTGCGCGGCCTTCTTGCTCAAGTACATCCCCCGCCGCGTGAACGCGCTCTATTGACTTGATGGTGACGGGATAGTGCAACAGCGCGGCAAGCCACTCGAAGTAGTGAGTAGAGCCACACCCGTACTCATTCGCGCCCTTGACTACCAATGCGAGGAACGCCGCCTTCTCGCCATCGGTCAAGCCCTCAACGTCACGATTGCTTAGAGTGTGCCCCGTAACTTTGCCGCCGTAGTGGTCCTCTGCCATGCCCTGTCTCCTTATTCTCCTATAGTACTCCAAAAAGTTCTCGCCTCTTCTTCATTGTTGAACCGCTTCACAAGAAACTCATCCCTGCATACAGTGAATGTTCCGTCCGTCCACCGATCAAGATAGTAAGTGTTGTGACCGCTAGGATGTTCTTTCGTTTCAAGGGTCTTGTCAATGTCCCTCTCAGTCTCAATCTTCGTCAGATCAAAGTGTCCACTTGGTAGATTCTTCATATTCATTCTCCTTTACCAAAGGTTCTGGTAGTAGACAGGCCCACGCTCGGGATGTATCTCGACTTGGATACATTCACGGTCACCCTCGGGCGTGCCAGGTTTCCAACCGGCATATGAACCGTCATGATTGCGGGCCGATGATGCCTTGATAAGGCTGTACACCCGTGTCTCACCCCAAACTTCAATGGTAATCGGACCGTTCCGGAGTTCGGCGCGTGATGGTCTCTCAATTCTCATGCTCTGCCTCCTTGTCTCTGGGCCTTGCGAAGTGCAGGCCCCTTTACCCAAAAAGCCTAATACCAACATAATTTGCTACATCGCTAGTCAGGGTTTTCTTACCCCCATCCTTCACCTCACACGCCTGAGCTACTTTCCTTTCAACAAACATGTTTAAATGCTCGATGAACTCCTTACCAGCAATACGGCCATTCTTCCGTGCCAACTCCTTAATAGCCTTCTTGTTTATAAAGGCCACTCTACTATCTCCCTACCTAAAATACAGGGCTGGAGCGGGTGAGGATATAGAAACTGTTGGTGCAGTTTTATTGCCCACGTCCAGCCCTTTATAAGTACGGTTTACCATCTCTATATCCTCGTATATATTATGACACACTTATAGCCAAATTGCAAACTTTTTTTTGGAATTTAGTTTTAAACCTACCAAAATCTTAAAGCTAAAGTGCTAAAAACAAGCAGTATTGACCAATTTAGGCGTTATAAAAATAAAACCACAGAATTACCGCTTACCCTCCCGTTTTCTCTTCGCTTTAATCTCTTTAAACTTCAAATATGCCTCACTCTTAGGCTGAGTCTGCCCTAAGCCTTTACACCAATAGTCATTCCGCAAAATACACTTACACATCCTGCGCCAAGACGGACACCAGCACTTATTCTCTAATTCAATAGGTGCTTCATCAGGAATAACACCATACCCCCTATCCTGCCAGCCCGAGATAAACTTTTTAAACCTGTGCATATAATGCTCTCTTGTTTTTCTGGGTAGTGTCTTTAAGAGCAGGTTACAAAAACTTTGCCACGTATGGTTTTCAGGCTTAGTAATTTTATTATACCCTGTCATATTACCGTTTTCTCTAATATACAAAGCTCCTGAGTTTGCCCCGTTAACCCTAGACACAACTTTATACCACGTCTCCGGTTCAAGAATATGATACAGCCACAACCCCCTCCGTTGATCATCCCCATAGGGCTGACACAACCTCTGCTGACTCAACTTAACACCCGCCATATTAATTTTATCGTA
>Ga0272441_10014931_pt1 | contig 10932 bp, 7 predicted proteins | sample SSMProp6N_FD_193582 | JGI IMG/M metagenome (GOLD analysis project Ga0272441, IMG submission 193582) | Marine sediment archaeal communities from Little Sippewissett salt marsh, Falmouth, MA, United States - SSM-Prop-6N | ecosystem: Environmental > Aquatic > Marine > Wetlands > Sediment ...
TCGCCGCTCGAGTCGACGGGACCGTGATACAGCTCGACCTTGACATCTTGGGGGTCGAGTGCTCCCAGGTGAATCTTGACCTCGACATTGTTCTCGGTATCGATCTTGGTTTCATCCGGAATGTCCGAGTCGACGCCCTCGACACGCACCTGCGACCAATGCGAGCGGACGCGCTCGCGCCACTGTGCCAGATCTTTGGCCAAGGCCATGTCGTCTTTGCTCAGTCGCTCGTGGCGCTGAACGGCAGGAATATAGTACTTTTCTGTGTACTCTTGGAGCATACGGTGCGTGTTAAAGACCGGACCGGTCGCCTTGACCGAGTTTTTCATCATGTCGATCCACCCGCGAGGTAGGCCGTCCGAACTTCGATTGTAGAACAGGGGCACGATCTCTTGCTCCAACAGGTTGTACAGCGCGTTCGACTCGACGTGATCCTGCAAGTTGCGGTCGTCATAGTCCTCGCCGCTGCCGATCGCCCAGCCGATCTCTGTGGTGTATGCCTCGTTCCACCAGCCATCGAGGATGCTGCAGTTGAGCACACCGTTGGCCGCGGCCTTCATGCCACTCGTGCCACTGGCCTCGTGCGGTCGCAGGGGTGTATTGAGCCAGACGTCCACGCCCTGCAGCATGTAGCGAGCGATGTTCATATCATAGTTTTCGAGAAAGACCAGGCGCGGGCGAAGCGCCTCACGACGAGCTAGGTGAACAATCTGGCGGATGAGTTCCTTGCCGGGATTGTCGGCCGGATGCGCCTTGCCGGCAAAGAGGATCTGCACCGGGCGATCGCGATCGGCGATCAGCCTGATCAGCCGGTCCGGGTCGTGCAACAGCAGCGTCGCCCGTTTATAGGTCGCAAAACGCCGGGCAAAGCCAATGGTCAGCGCCTCGGGATTGAGCACCTCTTCGGCTGACATCACCTCTGCATTCGGCGCTCCACGGCGCTCCAACTGCTCGCGCAAGCTCTGGCGCACAAAGGAAACCAGGCGCTCACGCCGCCGCTCGTGTGTGTTCCACAGTTCTGCGCTGGGGATACGATCTACCCGGCTCCAGACCTCGGCTTCCGCGGGCGTCGTGCGCCAACGTGGACCCAGGTAGCGGTCATAGAGAGAGATCATGTCGCGCGAGATAAAGGACGGCTGGTGGATACCGTTGGTCACGTGCCCGATCGGGACTTCTTCTTCAGGCACGTTGGGCCATACGCCTTGCCACATGGAGCGCGAGACCTTGCCGTGCAGTTCACTGACGCCGTTGGAATAGGCCGCCAGGCGCATCGCCAGAACCGCCATGCACAGCGGCTCGTACGGGTCGCTCGAGTTTTGCCGACCGAGGGCCATGAACTGCTCGTGATTCATGCCCAGATCTGGATAGTAGGCCCCAAAGTAACGAGCGATCAGATCGGAGGGATAGTAGTCAATGCCTGCGGGTACCGGTGTATGGGTCGTAAACACCAGGCCCGACTTGGCCAGCTCCATCGCTTCCTGAAGCGAAAGTCCCTGCTCCTTGATCAACATCCGGACCCGCTCCAGGGCCAGAAAAGCCGAGTGACCTTCGTTCATGTGGTAGATCTGAGGTGTGATGTCCAGCGCCCTGAGCGCACGCACACCGCCGATGCCCAACATGATCTCTTGGCGAAGCCGTGTGTCCAGGTCATCTACGTACAGCCGGTCGGTGATGTCCTGATCCTCGGGGCTGTTGGACGGAATGTTGGTATCGAGCAGGTACAGCCGCACGCGCCCCACGTCCGCCCGCCAGATCTGCGCATAGACCTCGCGCCCCGGATAGGCCACAGAGACCAGGATCGGGTTGCCGCTCTCGTCGCGCTGGAGCACCAGCGGCAAGTTGTAAAAGTCATTCTGCGGGTAGCTCTCTTGCTGCCAGCCATCGGCATTCAGGTACTGCTGGAAATAGCCCTCCTGGTACAGGAGTCCGACCCCGACCAGTGGGATGCCCAGGTCGCTCGAGGATTTCAGGTGGTCACCCGCCAGAATGCCCAGCCCACCGTTATAGATCTGCAGAGATTCGGTGATGCCAAACTCGAACGAAAAGTAGGCGATCAGCGAGTCGTCGTGCTCGCTCTTGTCCTTCTTGTCGTACCACTTGGAACTGTTGATATAGTCGTCCAGCCGCTGCCCTGCGCGCCGCAACTGGCTCAAAAAGCTGTCATCCTCAGCCAGTTCGTTGTAGCGCTCCTGGTCGATCCGGCCCAACATCATCAGTGGGTTGTGCCCCGTCTCTTCCCACAGATCCTCGTCAATGCGCCGGAACAGCGCGATCAGTTCGTGATCCCAGCACCAACGCAGGTTGCCAGCGAGTTCGTAAAGCCGGCCCAACTCAGGCGGCAGAGATGGTTGTACGGTAAATGTATACAGAGGTCGCATTTTTTGCTGTACTCCCTTCGATCTTTGCACTAGTCCCACGTGATCTTAGCACACTTTGCGAGCTTGGGCAAGATCCAATGTCAACCGAATACATCCTGAATTTGCAGGCCATCCCTTCACGGGTATAATAGATTCATATAGCCTACAGAAACAGTCCAATACCAACCGACAGAAACCATTCCACCGCTACCATAGGAGGTACACCATCATGTCTTCAAAGCCGAGGATCCTGGTCGCCTTTCGTCCCAGCCTGTATGAGGTGCTCTACTCCCCCGCCCAAGATGCCGCTCTGCGCGCCTATGGGGAGGTTACCTTTCATAACAGCGAGACCAATCTCACATCTGAATCGCTGACCGAGTGCATCCCCGGCTTTGACGCCTTGCTGACCAGTTGGGGAACGCCACGCCTGACAGATCAGGTCCTGGAGGCTGCAGACAAGTTGCGCATCGTCGCCCACACGGCGGGGAGCATCCGCAACCTGACACCGCCACCCGTTTTCGCGCGCGGCATCGCCGTCACACACGCCGCATCGGCGATCGCCGGAGCCGTTGCCGATCTTTCGCTCGCCTTTACCATGCTGCTCTTGCGCCGGGTGCACACCTTTGACCGGCTGGTCAAAGCGGGCGACTGGGCTGCCGCCAAGCAGATCCCCATGGGCCGCGAGATCGCTGGCACGCGGGTGGGCGTGGTCGGCGCCGGATACACAGGTCGTTGGTTCATCCGCCTGCTCAAAGCCGCTGGCGCAGAGGTCTGGGTCTATGATCCCTACCTGAGCGCAGAGCGCGCCGCTGAAATGGGCGTCACCGTGGTCGACCTCGACACCCTGTTTGCCGAATGCCCGGCAGTCTCGGTACAAGCCCCGGCGACAGAGGAAACACGCCACATGATCGGCGCCCGGCAGCTCAGCCTGCTCCAGGACGGCGCATGTTTTGTCAACACGGCGCGCTCGTGGGTGATCGACTATGACGCGCTGCTCGCCGAACTCGAGACCGGGCGTTTTGACGCGGCGCTGGACGTCTTTGACCAGGAACCCCTGCCCGAGGACAATCCCTTCCGCAAGCTCGAGAACGTCATCCTCACCCCTCACATTGCCGGAGCCTCAACCCAGGCACGCCATCGCCAGGGACAGTGGATGCTGGAGGAACTGCAGCGCTTTTTCGCGGGAGAGCCACTCCTCTACGGGGTCACGGCGGACATGTTGGAGACAATGGCCTGAGAGGTGCACTATGGGCAAATCAACGGATATCCGAGCGATCGACACAGAGCTATACTGGATCCCGGTCGAAACGCGCGTCCCCCTCAAGTTTGGGACAGAGACGCTGACCTATGTCACCTGCGCGCGGGCAAGCGTGACTGTCGCCGACCGCAGCGGGCGCACGGCTGTGGGCTGGGGAGAGACGCCGCTCAGCGTACAGTGGGTATGGCCCGGCACACTGTCCTACGAGGAGCGCCACCAGGTCCTCCGAGCTTTTTGCGCATCCCTTGCCAAAGCCTGGGCCGACTTTGACGAGGTCGGACATCCCATGGAGGTCGGGCACGCCTTTCAGCAACAGGTCCTGCCTCAGCTTCTGCAAGAGACCAACCAGGAACGCGGTAAGGCCGAACCGATGCCCTGGTTGGCGGCGCTGGTCTGCTGTTCGCTCTTTGACATTGCCCTGCACGACGCCTACGGTGTGCTGCACGGCCTGCCTACCTACCAGACCTATGGGCCAAAGTGGATGAATGCCGACCTGTCCGCCTATCTCGAACCGGCGGAGGATGCCCAGGTGTCCTTTGCTGGCCAGTATCCCCAGGACTACTTGGCCTCTCCACGTCCCGGCCGGCTGGCAGCGTGGCACCTGGTGGGTGGCCTGGACCTGCTCGACGCATCCGAGAGGACCGGCAGTGAACCCGACGACGGCTATCCCGTGCTGCTCGACGAGTGGATTGCCCGTGACGGGCTACAGTGTCTCAAAGTCAAGCTGCGCGGCACAGATGCCCGGTGGGACTACCAACGGTTGGTCCGTGTGGGCGAGATTGCGCTTGCCGGTGGCGTCAACTGGCTGACCAGCGATTTTAACTGCACGGTAACCGATCCCGCTTACGTGGTCGAGATCCTGGACCGGCTGGTCGTCGAGCACCCCCGTATCTATGGCATGATCCTCTATGTCGAGCAGCCCTTTCCCTATGACCTGCATACAAACCGGATCGACGTGCACAGCGTATCGGCGCGCAAGCCGCTCTTTATGGACGAGAGTGCGCACGACTGGCAGGTCATCCGCCTGGGGCGCTCCCTCGGCTGGACCGGGGTCGCCCTCAAGACGTGCAAGACACAGACCGGGGCCCTGCTCAGCACGTGCTGGGCCAAGGCCCATGGCATGACGCTGATGGTCCAGGACCTGACCAACCCAATGCTGGCCCAGATCCCGCACGTCTTGTTGGCGGCACACGCTGGCACGATTATGGGTGTCGAGACCAACGCGATGCAGTTCTATCCCGACGCTTCCCTGCCCGAAGAAGCCGTCCACCCGGGACTGTACCGCCGCCGGCAGGGGGTGGTCGACCTGTCCACCATCCGCGGTCCAGGGTTTGGGTATCGGGTAGACGAGATCGAGCGCAAACTCGAGAAACCCGTTTTCTCTCGGTAGACCAAGACTGAAGGTGTGGTAGAAAGGACCAACCCATGAAGCTCATGTTCTTTTCCAAGCACCTGGGAGAGCTGTCCGTCGCCGAGGCCGGGCAAACGATCAGGGCCCTGGGATTCGAGGGCGTCGATCTGACGGTGCGCCCTCGCGGACATGTCCTGCCAGAGAACGCCCGATCCCAGCTCGTCGACGCCGTGCGCACGCTCTCTGACCTGGGACTGTCCGTGCCATTGATCACGACGGGGCTCACCTCTGCCGGCGATCCCTATGCCACCGACATCTTTGAGCAGGCAGCAACCGCCGGGGTGCCCAATCTCAAACTGGGCTACTGGCCCTACCGTGGACTGGGCACCATCCACGCCGCGGTCGACAGTGCAGCCCACGCCCTGGATGGCATTGAAGCACTCGCTCAAAAGACCGGCGTGCGCGCCGTGATCCACAATCACTCGGGCAACTATGTCTCAGCGCTGCCACCTATCGTCTGGATGTTGATCAAGGACCGCGATCCGGCAGCCATTGGCGCCTATGTCGATCCGGGGCACATGGTGGTCGAGGGTGGACTAGGAGGCTGGAAAATGGGCCTCGACCTGCTTGGCGAGCGGATCGCCGTGGCAGCGTTCAAGGACTATTTGTGGGACACAGAGGAGGACGAAACGGGCAAACCTCACCTGGTGCGGAGGGGCATGCCACTGCAAAAGGGCATGGTCCCCTGGCCCGAGGTGGTCGCTATGCTGCAAGAGGCCGGCTTTGAGGGATGGATCTCGGTCCACCGTGAATACGGTGAACAGACCATCTCCGCAGTCCGCACAGAGGTGCCGCAGGATGTGGCCTATCTGCGCTCAGTGCTGAGCGCCTAGTTCCATAGAAATGCGATTCACCTGCGTGCAGTGCAGGTGAATCGCATTTCTGATCAGGACAACAACGCTTCACAAACCCGTTTTCTCTGAGACACCTGCCCCGCACAGCGGCGCGGTGCCGGGGGTGCAAGTGAAACGGGTTTGATGATAGCCACAGCCCTTACTCGTCCCCGTGTTCCGTCGAGGAAGGAAGCTGGCCCATCGGCTGCGTCCAACGCTCGATGAACTCGGGCAAGCGCATGCCCAGGTAGCGCATGGCGCCAAAAATCAGAAACATGATCGCCGCTTCGTCTAGGTTGCCGACGATGGGCAGGTTGTCCGGTAGCAACTCAAAGATACCGGCGGTCGGGTTGATCACGTACAGCCCGCCGAGGAAAATCGTGCTCCAGGCCACAAATCTGGCCCAGCCGGGCTGCTCCTCATACACATAGTCGCCCTCTACTGGCAGGTCGATGTCCTCAAAGCCGTCATCCTGAATGGCCTGGTCATCGCGGTCGTATTCGCTCATTTGTCATCCCCTTTTACGACAAGCCGTATACAACGATTCTAGCGCAGTGCGAGGCACGCTACCAGGACAGGCAGTGCGCCGAGGGCTGGTTCGACCCCGGCAGGTGTCCAAGCTGAACAGGCTTTGGAGCATGCCTCGCCTGCGCAGCACACGCTAGAGGGTGTAGAACTCGAGCAGTCGTTTCTCGGTTTCCCCTTCAATGTGTGCTACTACCTCTACGTAGGGAGCGATGCTCGAGTTTCGCAATTTCCGCTTGAGCAGCTCGTCCAGTTGGAAAACCCCGGCCGAATTGCTCATCTCAATCTCGATGCGGATCGGCTTTTCCTCACCGGGACGCAGATGTACGGCGTCAATGGCCTGTGCAGAGATGGTGTGGATCGACGTCTCGCCCATCTCGTAGGGAATGCGCGAACGCCCGCGGGTCATATCCAGGGTGTCGGCCACCTTGACCACGCCCGCCTCTACGGTCAAACAGCGCTGGTCCCAGCGGTGAGCAATGATCGCGTGCAAGGTCTCGGCCTGGATGATCACCCGCTCCGCCGGCGCATAGATGTCCCGAAGCAGCCGCGGCAGGATGCCCGCGGCGAGCGGCACGCTGAACTGCTCGTGGTTGTCGCGGTGCACGGCGATGCCAATGTCGTGCAATGCCGCAGCCGCCACGACGACCACCTCGGCGTCCTCTGCGGTCATATCATAGGTCGCCTCGACGCTAGTCTGCACGCCGGCGTCGACCAGCAGGCGCAACAACTTGAGCGCGGCGTTGGTCACGATGCGAATGTGCACCTCGCCGTGGTCGGTCATGCCCTGGCGATCGACGGCATTGATGTTGGCACACTTCCACCACTGAGCGACTTTGACGTCGGCATCGATCGCCGCAACCAGGGCCGCCAGCTTTTCATTGTGCCGGTTGGGGACGTTCAGGGGCATGTTGATCCTCCCTGCAATAGAAATGCGATTTCTTTAAGAAGTCGCATTTCTGGAATCTCATACGTCCTACCCGCCAAAGTCGAGCCGCATCACATACTTGTCCTTGATCACCAGCTCCATCTCTTCCGCCGGCATGTCGGCTGTACAGAAGGGGCTCTCATAGTGCTTGAACCCAGAGAGCGGCTGCTCCTCCCCATTCACCAGGAACGGCTCTGTCCAGCCAAAGGACAGCGTCTCTCCGCGCGGCGTCTCACAGCGCACCGACAGGCCATCCACTTCGATCTTGAGGCCCAGCACTTTTTCCTGGAAATCCTCAAAGGTGACATCGGTCTCGGGCCGGCCCATAAAGCAGATCCAGACGTTTTCCTTGCCATAGGAGCGAAGTTCACGACGCTTGGTCGAGCCGTGCTGCACCAACTCGATCCCCTGGATCGCCGTGATCGCCAAGAAGGCACGGCCTTTGCGCGCAAAGGCCCATCCAGCCGTCCGCATGCGGTGCTCGTCAAACGCGCCCACGGGGAAGTAGGCGTGCGTGAAGCCCATCCAGTCGTCCTCCGGCAGGTCATAGATCGCCAGCAGGGCATCCTTCCACTGCGCCACGCGGGGCAGGGAGACGTTGCCCGACCACAGGTTGGGACGGCGCGAACCCTGCTCGGTCATCGAGGCAGGATGGTTCACAAAAACAACCGCATCGGGGCCCATCGTCGCCTGCAAGACGTGCTGCTGGTAGCCGGGCTCGCCAGGCCTATAGTCCTGCACCGAGCAGAGCATGTAATCGGGCGTCCGGTAGGTGACCTTATTGACCCCGGCGTGGTTCTCGCGGCTCCACATCTCGGGCGACGGATCGGCAGCCACCTCGGCAAAGACAGGCGTCGGCTCGTACTCGGAGCAGGCCAGGCTGACGATGCCGCGGATGTGCTGGTTCCAGACGCCCATACCCCACATCAGGCGGCTGATGCCCGAGGTCGCCTCTAGCTGCCCGCTGCGGATCATGGGCGCATAGCTCCGGCCGTGCGTCGAGCCAAAGGTGCCCTTGAACGAGTTCAGGGCAATGGTGTAGAGGATCTTGTCGATCGTGACGGCTGCCAGTTCGCAGACCTCTTCCGTCTCTGCCAGGTCAAATAGGTGCGAGAGGGCGATCAGGTCCTCCTCAAAGTAGCAGTTGGAATCCCACTCGGTAAAGCCGATCGTCCCGCGCTGGTGAAGCCACTCCAGGGCCAGGCGCTCACCCTTTTCACGGTGCCACTGGCCCGTCTGTCCATTGTTGGCAAAGACCTTGTCGGGATAGAGCTGTCCGGCGAGGATCTCGCAGGTGTGAAAGAGAATGCTGTGATTCTCTGTGTCGTAGCACATGGCATCGGTGCCCGGCTCGTCATGCCAGTACTTGAAATGGAGCACGCAGGACTCGAGCGGTTCCTTGAGTGCCTCGGGGAACGCCGGGTCCTCGGCATAACGATAGATCGCGCCCAACAGGCCGACGATGTCAAAGTCGCTGCAGTCCGCACGAGCGTTGATGCGCTCGATCGACTCCAAGACCGCCTCAACCTCGACGGTGTCCCACTGCCCCAGCGCCATGCGCGCAATCTGGGTGTAGACGTTGCGCTCGTGCTTGGCTCCGTGGGCCAGAGCCTCCTGGTAGCGCTCGCGGTACATGCCATACAGCTCGTCCGAATACTCGTGGTCAAGGATGTGGATCGGAAAACGGCGCTCGTAGCGCGTGTCCTTTTCGAACCACTCTATAAAGCTCGGACGGACGACAGCGTCATAGGCTCCTTCCCAAATCCGGACCATGTGTCCAATATCCGTCTGTGCTCGCGGTTCGGCTTCTTCCTGTGTCTCCACGTAGATGCGCTGAGATGAATCCTGAATCTGCCCCACATAGTGGCATTTTTCCTTCAGGTCGCGATCCCATCGCAGCATCACCTTGTTGCCCTTGAAATATACGTACTCATCCACCTGTGCATGCTCAAAGAGGTCCTCCAGCATCTGCTGGCGCACGGCATATGGGCTGCGGGTTGGCAGGCGCACGTAGGCGCCCTTGGGCGAGATCTCTTCGATCTCGTCCGCAGGGAGGAACGGAATGCGATCGTCCCACTGTGCCTTCTGCAGGGCGGTCAGCGACCCAGGCACGACGGGCAGACCGGACACGCGCAGGGCCATTACATAGGGACACGCCCGTACAGCAACCGCCTCAAAGCGCACCAGGATACGGTTCACGCCTTGCGACAGAGCCGCCTCAAAGGACTCGCTCAGTGGCGTCTGCTGCGAAAAATGCTCCTGGCGGTGCACGCGCTGGTCATTGATCCACACGTCCGCAGGGCCATTCGTGGTCAGGACAAAGGAAACCTCTTGCGCGTCTGGACAGACGAGTTCGGTATAGGCCCAGGAACGCAGGTAGTGGCAGGTGTGATAGAACCCGGTCAGGTCGACAAAGTGGTCGTCCTGGCAGCGGTGGACCTCCCAGATTAGCTCGGTATCGCCAACGTTCAGCGTGGTTCGCTCAGCGGGCGTCTCGGTCACTCCCGGCTCGGGATCCACAAAACGGGCCGCCACGGCTCGCCGCAGCTCATCGCCCACACCCTCTACCTCGTCCACGGATTGGGCGTGTGGGCCGGCGACCAGCCAGTGATGGATATATTCGCCGGCAAGTTCAAATTTCATCGTTGCAAAAGACATAGTGGTTGGTTCTCCTCATATCATCTTTAGAAATCCGATTCAACTGCACTAGCGTACGGCGCAAGTGTCTGACAGAAATCGGATTTCTGGGTTTCCAGTTTTCTAGTATCACCAGCTCGGCGGCACGGGCCACCAGCTCGACTCTCGTCCCTCACGTCCACGATCCCAAATGTCGGCCATGACGGCCATATCGCGCACGCTAGGGTCGCGCGGGCGAAAGCCGCGGTGGGCCTCCGTGCGTGCCTCTTGAGAGGCAAACTGGGTGTCGCGGCAGTACGCATAGTAGTCCAAAAAGGCCGTCATGTCAACCTCGATCTGGTAGCGATCGGGGTCCGTGTTCATCGGGCAAAGCGGATCGATGGTATGCGACGAGGTCAGGATCTTGAGCAGGTGATGCGGGTAAAAGTCATAGATCTGCTCTGCCAGCTCGACCGATTCGTGCATGGTCTGCTCCATCTCGCCGGGCAGATTGAGCGAAAAGTAGCAGAAAATCGACAGCTTGTGCGCGCGCAGGCGCTCCAGCACGGCAAAGAGCTGCTCGTTGCTGTAGATTTTGCCGTTCAGGCGGCGGACGCGCTCCGAGCCGGAAAGTGGGCTGAGCGCCACGCACGAGTGCTCGAGGTCGACGCTCGCCGCGAACTGGTCAACGAATTCCAGCGCAGGCAGTTGAAAGAACTCGTTATAGAGTCCGATCTGAACCCCACTCTCTTGCAGCAGCGTCAGGAACGCGCGCCAATAGTCCTCGCCCATCTCGGCAATGTCATAAGAGAGCGAGGCCTGGAGGACCCGGTTCTCGGAGAGACGCCGCAGGTCGTCGATCATGCGCTCCGGGGAACGGGGTACAATGCCCCTCCGCCCTGCCAGGGTCTCGTGCGCGCTGCGGCAACCGCCACAGTACGAGCACTCGTAACGACAGCCCCGTGCCGTACAGAGCCACCGTCCCCGCAGTCGCTTGCTCGCCT
>Ga0272441_10014932_pt1 | contig 10931 bp, 9 predicted proteins | sample SSMProp6N_FD_193582 | JGI IMG/M metagenome (GOLD analysis project Ga0272441, IMG submission 193582) | Marine sediment archaeal communities from Little Sippewissett salt marsh, Falmouth, MA, United States - SSM-Prop-6N | ecosystem: Environmental > Aquatic > Marine > Wetlands > Sediment ...
CCGTGCGTCCAGCAGGTGCCCACCTGCTGGTTTTTCACGGAGGTCACATAGTTGACGCCTTCAACATCCCTCAGGTCGAAATAGCTGGGCGGATCCGCCCAAGCCGTGGTGGCCGCGATCACGACGGCAGATGCCGTCACCGTCCAGATAACAAACTGTTGCGTGCCTCTCATCATCGTGTCCTCCTGTAGCAAAACGGCTCGGAGCCGGGACTGATGGCCCGGGCCATTCCGGCATTCACTTGCTCGCCGCGTTTCGCATGATAAATCCTGATCTGCAAGTCCATTATTCATCTGTCCGGCCGCCTGTCAAGAGAGAATCTCCCCTCGCGGGCAGATCATCGCACGAGTGGCGGCCCGAGAGGCTCCAGGGGTCGGGAAGCTGCCCACCGCCCGCCTCACCTCCGCAATGACAGCCCGTGCCTGCGCGGCCGCGCCGCTTCGGCCCGATGTGGGGTCCCTCAATAATTCTGTGGACACAACCAAATCGCACGCCTCAGCGCGCTTGTCGTGCCCGGCGAACCGCGCGTAAAAGCCCCGGCGCTCGAACGCCGGGGCTTGTTTCACTAATCCGGATTGCGTACCGGCCGGAGATGACTCCCGACCCGTTTTCTCAGCGTCTCGGCCTCTTCGCCTCCGGGCAGTCTCCCCACGCGGCGAGAAGGTCCAGGAGGTCTGAGGTGTCGGTGTCGCCGTCGCCGTCCACATCGCCGTCGGGCGTGCCCCAGGCGCCGAGCAGGAACAGCAGGTCGGCGGTGTCGACATCGCCATCATCATCGAAATCGGCCGGGCAGGCGCTGCCGCAGTCATACTGGCTGACCATAAAGGCATCGATTCCGGCTTCGACAATGCTCTGGTCATTGGCATCGTTGGCGGTGTAACGGATCTGCATCGTCGCGGTCGGCGGGACGCCGGCGGCGACCAGTTCGGCCTCATCGATGACATGGTGGCGCCAGGCCAGGCCGCCCCCGACGTCGTGACGGGCAATCTCCGTCCAGTCGCCCGCTCCGCCGGCGTTGTTGACCTCCACCAGCAGCCGGTCGTTTCCGTTGGAGTCGGTCAGGTAGAGGTAGTAGTCGTAGGAGATCATGCCGCCATCGGACATGTCGAAGATCGGCGAGGTGAGCCGCACGGCTCCGTCATCCACATCGGTGTTGCCGTACGTGTTCTCGGTCAGGTAGCACTGGCCGCTGCCGTCGGAGTCGGAGACGGGGTCGTAGTCCCAGCTCGGGTCGTTGACGGGCACGCCGCGCTGCCAATCGCCGCTGGTGGCGCCGAGGTTCTCGGCGGTCCAGCCCTGATCGGTCTCGAAGTTATCATGGACGGTGGCCACCTCGCCGTAGGCGGCGATGGCCGTGTAGAACTCGTCCGGGGCGTTGCGGGGGCTCGTGTAGAGATCGCCGTCCGTGGACTCCATGCTGACGTAATAGAGCACATCAGAGGGACAATCGGCGGCGGGGAAGGTGGCCAGCATGTCTTCGCCGACCTCCTGCAGCGGCGCGGACTCCCATCCGTTGCCGACGTCGTAGTGCAGGAGCCCCGTCTCGGGAGCCGGAACCGCATCGCCGGCCCCTTCGACCGTGATGCGCAGTGTCGTCCCGCCGGCTGGATCCACGAACGTCGGCTGTCCGTCGGGATAGAAGAATCGCAGGGTGGTCACGTCCACGAGCACGCCGGCCTCATCAACCAGCCAGCCCACCGCCGCGCGGATCATCCTGACGGCATATTCCCAGTTGATGTTGTTGGGGTTGTCCATGTTGTCCTGCTGGGTGTGGTAGTAGGGATTGCTCCACACTTCGCTCTCGATGAGCAGGCAGGCGGGAACCCCGTGCTCGTCGAACGGGCGGTGATCGCTCTGGCCGTTCCAGCCGCCGTCGATGTAGCCCAGGCCGTCGCCGTACTCGAGAATAGCCTCGCCCAGGTCGGCCTTTAGCCCGGCGTCGTGCGCGTAAAGCAGCGCCTTGTTGACGCCCGGGTCGTAGGCCACCATGTCGGCCTGGAGCATGGCCTGCATGTCATCGGTCGCGTGCGCATCGACGTAGGCATAGCTGCCGATCAGGCCCTGCTCTTCACGGTCAAAGGCGACGAACCGGATCGTGTACTGCGAATCGTATTGAGTGATGATGCGCGCGCCTTCCAGCACGAGCGCAACGCCGCTGGCATCATCATCGGCCCCCGGGTTGTCGACGGAGTCGTAGTGTGCGCCGATGATGACTTCCTGGTCGGGATACACCGTTCCGACCTTCGTGCCGACGACGTTGTAGTAGGTGGTGCCGTAGTAGAGGAACGGCTCCAGGGTGACGGTAAGACCGTAGCTCTCCATCAGGAGAGCGATGTTGTCCATCGCCAGGTCATGCTCGGGCCCGGATCCGCGATCATCTCCGGCATGGGTGTAGAGCCAGAGATCCATGTAGTCGTAGAAGCTGGCCTGGCTTACCTGCTCAGCCGCGGCCAGCCCCTCATCAGATGCGATCGCCGCGGGCGCGAAGGCGACAGCGCTTCCGGCCAGGACGATCAGAACAGCCCCGGCGATCCGGTTCTCCGTGTTCCTCATACTGCGAGCTCCTCTTTTCCTCTTTTGACAGCGATTTCAGTCCCATACGCACGCGGGCGAAGACGGATGCAGTCATCCGCCGCGGCGTGGCGGGCGAGCCGAACGCCGCGTGGCCTGCGAGGCGTGTCCGTCAGGGGCCGTGCGCCGGCGCAACAATCACGCGGGCGCCGTGCGCGTTCCTCCTCCGCCTCATCTAAATCTAGCACGGTTCAGCCCCCGGCCCACAGGAAGGCACGCACGATCTTCAATTGCGCTCGGGTCGCAACTGCGCAGGATTCACGAACACCCAGGACAAACCAGGCGGTCGGCGCCACATCCTGCTGCCCGCAGCGCCGGCCCGCTCAGCCGGGAAAGGGCGTGAACGCCGCCCCGCTGCGCACATAGCAGTTGACCAGCCCTCCGGCCGCGATGACGCCGAAGTCCTGGTCCTCTTCCGTCGTGAGCCACATGGGAGCCGCCGCATCGATCAGCACGCGCCGCCGGTCCTTCTCCACCGCGAGAACAGCGCCGGCGACGATGCGCGGCTCACCGATGATCGGTTCGAGGAACCGGCCGCCACCCGCCGCCGGGTGGATGCGCAGGGCCCGGGCCTCGATGGTGCCGGCGATTCGCTGGCCGGGGCCCGCCGTCACCTGCCCTGCGGGAACCGTCAGCTTCAGATGCAACCGGTAGTCCGTGTGAGGCAGGCGAAGGACGATCCCATCGGTATCGAGCGATTCGACAATGCCGCGAGCCACCGATTGTGTCTGAACGCCCATGGTCTGTGTCATCCTCCGCCCGACAGCGGCCGCGCCCGGCCTGGAAGTGTCTTCATGATCGCGTCATGATAGTCCCGCCCGGCCAGAGGGGCATCCTCGCCGGCGGTCGCTCACACCGGTTCCTCCTGCGGCCGGGGGCGCGGCAGACCCAGGAAATTGGCCAGCAAATCCGAGCCGTGCACGGTCAGAAAACTCTCAGGGTGAAACTGCACGCCGTCCATGGGCGCGGCGCTGCCGGCCCCGGCAGCGCACCAGCGCAGGCCCATGATCTCCCCCTCGGCCGTCCACGCGCTCACTTCGAACTCATCGGTCAGCGTCTGGCGATCGACGATCAGCGAGTGATACCGGGTGGCGGTGAAGGGATCGGGCAGCCCCTGGAAGATGCCCCTCCCATCGTGATGGATCTGAGATGTCTTGCCGTGCATGAGAACGCTGTGCCGCACGACGGCCATGCCGTGCACATCGGCGATCGTCTGATGGCCCAGGCAGACACCGAGGATCGGCACCCGCCCGCGGAAATGGCGGACCATGTCCGGGCAGATGCCGGACTCTTTGGGCGTGCACGGGCCGGGCGACATGATCAGGTGCGTGGGCTGCAGCGCCTCGGCCTGCTCGGGCTTGATCTTGTCGTTGCGCGCCACGTGCATGTCGATCGCCGGGTCCAGCTCGCCGATGCGCTGCACGAGGTTGTAGGTGAAGGAGTCATAGTTGTCGATGAGCAGGAGCTTCACGGCGGGAGAGGATACCACCGGCGAAGGCCGCAGGAGCATCTGCCCGGCCTTCATTGGTCACCGAACCCGGCATCAGAAGACGGAGCGGATTGCAGCAAGCAGGACCGGGCCGAAGGCGGCCCGGCCTCTCTCTTCTTCCGCGCCGTGGTGGGCGGTTTTCACTCAGGCCGCGTCTCGCTCGCCGGTGCCGGCCACGCCGTCCCTCGTCACGACGAAAAACCGGCTGGTGATGGGATACGGCAAGCGGCGGAAATCCTGCGCGACTCGCTTGTGAATGCGGTCGACGAAACCCGGGGGGTCCAGGGTGATGGCCAGGAACATGTCGCGGGCGGGGGCGGCCACAAAGAAGTCGCCCCGCATCTCCGGCGCCAAACGCTCGTGCAGCGAGCCGAGGAGCAGCCGGGCCGCGTCATAGCCGTCCTGCCGGGCCACGATGGCCGCTCGACCTCCTTCGGAGGAATCCACAAGCTGGATCTCCAGGTCCGGCGCATACCGGGCCAGGTTCTCCCGGGCGATCCGATCCAGGTCATCGGCCTGCAGCCCCCAGCGAATGAGCTGTTCGACGGTGATGCTCACCGTCATCTGGGGCATGTCGAGCACGAAGACGATGACCGTATCGTTCACATAGGCAATATGGGCCACCTGCTCCTGATCGAGATGCTCGAAGATCGAGGTGGGCTGGATGCGGGGCATGATCCGCGGCCTAGCGATCGACAGCGGCAGCGGGGTGGCGCTGACGGTATCGCCCTCCACGAGCCGCTCCAGGTAATTCTCGACGATCTCCAGGCCGCGGGCCGGCTCGTACTGCACCATCCGGTAGAGGTTGTCCAGCCCCAGGTGCTTGCCGTTGAGAATCACGTCCATGGGGCCGGCGAGCTCGATGTCGCGGTCCGGAAAGTGGCGCAGGAGGATCCGGGCCACCTGTTCACCGAAGGCTTCGGGCTCTCGAGGCATCCGCGCCATGCAAGTCCTCCGTGGCGTATCGTGCTCCAACTCTATTGGAGACACACACTTACCTCTTCGGCTTCCATCTGACGCTGTTGCAGCAAAATGGCCGCACGCCCATTCCGCGGCGCACCTCCTGCAGGGCTCTGTATCGGTCAGTCGTTATACGGAACGCCCGCATTTGCCGATCGCCCCACGGCAGCCCGCCCAAGCCCGGCCCGCCGCGGTACCTTAGTGCTCGCCATGTCCCAGAACACCTGCACCATCGGACCCATCACCGTCGGCACCGGCCGTCCCCTGACGATCATCGCCGGCCCCTGCGTGCTGGAAGACGCCGACACGAACCGGCGCATCGCATCCGCGATGATCGATCTCTGCGGCGGGCTCGGCCTGCCCTACATTTTCAAGGCGAGCTTCGACAAGGCCAACCGCTCGAGCATTCGCTCGGCGCGCGGGCCGGGTCCGGAAGCCGGCGCCGCGCTGCTGGCCGACATCCGATCCGAGTTCGCCATTCCCGTGACGACCGACGTGCACGAACCGGGGCAGGCGGCATTCATCGCCGAGGCCGTCGATCTGGTGCAGGTGCCGGCCTTCCTCTGCCGCCAGACCGATCTGCTCGTCGCCTGTGCCGCCACCGGCAAGCCGGTGAACGTCAAGAAGGGCCAGTTCATCGCCCCCGCCGAGATGCGCCACGTCGTGACCAAACTGAACGAAGGCGGCTGCGGGCAGATCATGCTCACCGAGCGCGGCACGTTCTTCGGCTATCACCGCCTGGTCAACGATTTCATCGGGCTCGGCGACCTGATGGCGCTCGGCCCGCCGGTCTGTTTCGACGTGACCCACTCCACGCAATTGCCCGGCGCGGGCAAGGAGGTCACGGCCGGCAGGCCGGAACGCGCCGCCCTGCTGGCCCGCGCCGCCACAGCGGCCGGTGTCGATGCCCTGTTTATCGAGTGCCATCCGGAGCCGGCCCGCGCGCTGTCCGACGCCAGCACCGTCCAGCCGCTGGAGGCCATGGGCGATCTGCTCCGAGACGTCGCGGCAATCCGCAGCGCCCTGGCGCAGACCGAAGAAGAATCGGCGATCCCGAATCGCTGACCGATCGCGCCGCGCCGCTTGCATTGTCCGTTGTGTTGCGTGCGCTCAGACCGCCACCCTGGCCGGCGTCTTCTCGGCGCGCCGGCGAGGCGCCGGAAACTCATACCGCGCCTCCGGCGCATCGGCGGCGACATCGTCGGCGCTGAAGGCGTGTACCGCCACGTCGATGAGTTCGTGAAGGCGCGCGCCTCGCGGCTTGGCGAAGATCGCGCGGAGATAGGCCCGCCTCTGCTGCATCGTGAACTCTGACGCGCGCATCGAATCACTCCGTTTCGATCTTTCTCGCACCCGCTGCTTCCATGGCCTGCCGCACAATGCGGCCGGCCGCACGCGGCGACGCGGCGACCGGGGACAGGCGAATCCTCTTTTCGCCCATTCGCCCGGGATTTCATGAAAACTTCCCCGCCGCGGCGAGGCGAAAAACCGCGGCCCGCCCGCGGCCATTCCTCCCGTTCTTCGATCTATTCGGCCTGATTGCATACCATAAGCGCGATGGATCAGGACTCCGACAAACCGCGAAAACCGACCATCGGCATCACCATGGGCGATCCGGCCGGCATCGGCCCGGAGGTCATCCTCAAGACACTGGCCGAGCCGAAGATCCGCCGCCTCGGGCGCTTCGTCATCTACGGCCTCAACGAGATCCTCACCTACGCGGCCGACCAGATCGAAATCGATCCGTTCTGGTATCGCGTTCAGCACGACTCGAACCGCACGAGCCGCACGATCATCGAGAACGTGGTCGTGCTGGATTTCGACGAGTTCGACGGGCTGATCAGCTCGCCCCGCCAGCCGTCGCGTTCCGGCGGCTGCGCCTCCAAGACCTTCGTGGAGGAAGCGATCACCGACGCCCTCCTTCCGGCCGGCCACGCCCGGCGCCTGGATGCGATCGTCACCGGCCCGATCAGCAAGGAATCCTGGCAGGCCGCGGGCTTCAACTGGCCGGGCCACACGGAACTGCTGGCCCACCGCACGCGGGCCAAGCGGCACGTGATGATGTTCGTCTCTCCGCGCCTGCGGGTGGCGCTGGCGAGCACGCATCTGCCCCTGATGAAGCTCCGCGATGTGCTGACGATCGGCCGGGTCTTCGACCCCATCGACCTGGGTCATCACGCCTGCCTGCAACTGGGCATCGAACGGCCGCGCATCGCCGTCTGCGGGCTCAACCCCCACGCCGGCGAAAACGGGCAGTTCGGCGACGAAGAGTCGCGGGTGATCCGGCCGGCCATCGACGTGGCCTGCCACTCGGGGATCGATGCCCGCGGCCCCTTCCCCGCCGACACCGTCTTCATCGATGCCGCCTCCGGCGAATACGACCTGGTCGTGGCCATGTATCACGACCAGGGCCTGATTCCCGTCAAACTCCTGGGATGGGACAAGGCCGTCAACTGGACGCTGGGGCTGCCCATCATCCGCACCAGCCCGGATCACGGCACGGCCTTCGGCATTGCCGGCAACAACAAGGCCAGCGCCGGGTCGATGATGGCGGCCGTCGAGCTTGCCGCCGCCCTCGCCACGGCCAATCTCGCCGCGGCCGCCGCGCCGGCCAAGGGCGCGTCCAAGGCCGAGCCCGCGGCATAACGCCAGCGAGCAAAGCTCACCCCTACACCCATGCCCCATCCCGCCGCGCCGCGAGGCAGACTCCCTCCCACGCCGGGGCGCAGCGCAGCGAAGCCCCGGGTCGCCCACGATGACCCGCACGCTCCCTTCGCGCCCACGTAACCCGGGCCTTCGCTGCGCTCCAGCCCGGCGTGAGGGCGGCGAGGAACGAGGAGGACCTGCCCCCTCAGCCTCCTCCACCCGGGCGACGGGGGTCCCGCCGCAAGCGACGTTCCTCGGCGACGAATCGCCGCAGATCCTCATCGTCGGCCTGTTCGGCCTGGCGCAGCGCCTCCTCGCCGATCTCGCCCAGTTCCAGAAGCGTCTCGGTCAGTTTGGGTCGGAAGGCCCGCAGCTTCGGGGGAATTCGCTCGCCCTGCCACGGCGTCAGCGCGCCGAGCCGTATCAGTTGATCCGCCACGGTCCTCAGTTGCCGCGCCTGCCGTGAAAGCTCGCGCTGATGGCGCTGACTCTCACCGGTCAACTCCTCGATGCGCGTATCGCGCTGACGGACCACCGTCTCCAGTTCGGCGAGGCGCCCCTGGTGTTTCTCGATATCGTCGACATACACCTGCTGCATGGTGATCAGGTCCTCGACCTCCTGCCGCTTCTCCCGGAGTCGGCCCGTCAGGAGGCGCTGCTCGTCAACGGCCATCTGCTTGTCGGATTCGGCTTGGTCCGCCCGCTGGCGAAGCGTCTCGTTCTGCGCGATGATCGATGCCTGCTGGTACCGGCGCGTCGTCGATACGGGCGCGATGACCAGGCGCACACAGTCAAACCACGAGGCGTCCTTGTCCTGGGCGAGCGTCAGCCCGCCGCCGAGACCGGCCAGACGCGCCTCGCCGCCCGCGGCAGTCTGCGGGGAGAGATCCAGCGGTGCGCCGCCGCCCGATCCGCCCGAGGCGCCGAAGTCCACGGCCAGCAGTGCGCCGACGAACGTCGATCCGATTGTGATCGCGCGGCCCAGGTCCGGCGGGCGACAGGCCGTGGCCACGACACCCGCCACCACGGCGAGGATCAGCAGGCACACGGCATTCATCACCGTGGCGAACGCCGGTTGATCCTGTACCGCCTGAATCATCACGCTCTGGTGCCTCAGCCAGTAGACGGCATAGAGCGCGATCGTACCGAGCGCCCCGGCACCGAACATCTGCCACCGGCTCCGCGCCCCCGCCGGTTGGGCGGTCGCGTCCGGGGCCCGCTTTGCGTTCCGTTTTTCGGCCATGTCTGGTCCCCCAAGCGTCCCGGGTTCTGCCCGCCCCTGCGGCGGGCTGTCAGGGCCATTATCCTCGGCGCGCGGCGGACCGCAAGGGAGGGGTAAGGGATCGGCCGCGCCGGCTCCCCCCGCCGCCGCCATCTGGGTTTTTCGCCGATTCGCCGTTTCGCCCTCGGCGCCTTTGGCCGATACGATCCCTCCCATGACGATGGAAACGATGACCAACAACTCCGCCAAATCGATGGATGATCTCGTCGCCCTCTGCAAGAGACGCGGGTTCATCTTCCCCGCCTCGGAGATCTACGGCGGGATCAACGGCTTCTGGGACTTCGGACCCCTGGGCGTCGAGTTGAAGAACAACCTGCGCGATGCGTGGTGGAACGACATGGTGACCTGCCCGCCCACCGGGCCGGACGGCGAGCCGCTGTCCATCGTCGGCGTCGACAGCGCCATCATCCAGCACCCGAAAGTCTGGGAGGCCTCCGGCCACGTCGCGGGTTTCAATGATCCGATGGTGGATTGCACCGAGACGAAGAAGCGGTATCGCGCCGATCATCTCGTCTATGACGAAGTCAACTTCGAACGTCAGGGGGAATACGACTCACTTGGCCTTCTGGCAGTGATGGAGGGCGAAGGGCACGAGGAGACTTGGCGACGACACGCAGAGAAACTCATAAAGAAGGCAGGCGGCGGAAAGCTCGTCTCCGGTCCTCCAAGCTACAGGTTCGTGGATCTGCCCCGCGACGTACAGGTGACTGTCATCGGCCCTGATGTCGATGTTCCGGGAACGCTCACCGAACCGCGTATGTTCAATCTCATGTTCGAGACATACGTTGGCGCGATTCGCGATGAAGAGGCCAAGTCATATCTCCGCCCCGAGACGGCGCAGGGGATCTTCCTGAACTACCGCAACATCCTCGACACGATGCGGGTGAAGGTCCCGTTCGGCATCGCCCAGATCGGCAAGGCCTTCCGCAACGAGGTCACCCCCCGGAATTTCATCTTCCGAAGCCGCGAGTTCGAGCAGATGGAGATCGAGTTCTTCTGTCCCCCGGAAGATGCGCGGAAGTGGTACGAGTTCTGGTGTGAAGTGCGCAAGAACTGGTGGAAGAGCGTGGGCCTGACGGATGCGAACCTCCAGATGCGCGAGCACGAGAACGAAGAGCTGGCCCACTACGCCAAGTCCGGCTGCGGCTGCTTCGATGTCGAGTACCGATTCCCCTTCACCGCGCCCGGATTCGGCGAGCTGGAGGGCGTGGCCGACCGCACCGACTTCGACCTCAAGCAGCACGAGGAATACTCCGGCGCGAAGCTGAAGTACTTCGACCAAGAGCGCAACGAGCATTACTTCCCGTACGTCATCGAGCCGTCGGGCGGCCTCAGTCGCGGCGTATTGGCGCTCCTCTGCGAGGCGTTCACCCCCACGCCCGACCGCAAGGGAAGCAAGTACGTCATGAAGTTCCACCCGCGGATGGCGCCGATCCAGGCGGCGATCTTCCCGCTTGTGAACAAGGATGGGATGCCGGAGGTCGCGCGGAAGGTCTACGACGAGCTGCGCACGAGGTACGCGATCCAGTTCGACGTCAAGCAGTCGATCGGCAAGCGCTATGCGCGGATGGATGAAGCGGGCACGCCGTATTGTTTTACGATCGACAGCGACACGCTCGCCGACCAGACGGTGACGGTTCGCGAGCGCGACACGGCGTCCCAGGAGCGCATCGGCCTCGACCGCATCGGCGCCTACCTCGCCGAGCACATCGGGTGACATCACGCTGCACGATGGCGCTCCCCACGCCGAAGCGCAGCGCTCCCCCACGCCGCCGCGCAGCGAAGCGAAGCCCCGGATCACCCCCGACGACCCCACGCCCCCTGAGCACCCGCGCAACCCGGGCCTCCGCCGCGCTGCAGCCCGGCGTGACGCAAGTCAAGCCTGTGCAGCCATTTGCGCGCGAGAGGAGCATCGATTGACAGCGGCACTGCCCGCTCGATATTCTTGTGTATCGATCTTTCACGCCGGGGCGCAGCGCAGCA
>Ga0272441_10014933_pt1 | contig 10931 bp, 7 predicted proteins | sample SSMProp6N_FD_193582 | JGI IMG/M metagenome (GOLD analysis project Ga0272441, IMG submission 193582) | Marine sediment archaeal communities from Little Sippewissett salt marsh, Falmouth, MA, United States - SSM-Prop-6N | ecosystem: Environmental > Aquatic > Marine > Wetlands > Sediment ...
TTATTCGACTACGAGATTCATAAGATGCTGGAAGAAACTGGCGGGGACCATGTACGCACGTTAGCAATGCAGCTGCAGTGTATGCTCAAGGATCTCGGCGTCTCTGGGCGCGTGGCGCTGTATGGAGAAGTCGAAATCGGTCCCTTGTTCGCTTCTCTCAAATTGTTGGAAGAAATGCAACCCGATCTGGAGATTGTTGGTGAAGATTTTTCCAAATCCGTGCTTACCCGCGCGCGTACGACGAAGGACGAGGATGAAATCTCTCGCATTCGCAAGATGGGACAGCTTACGACCAGCGTCGTTGCCGACGTCGCCGGATTTCTGACTTCTCACAGCGTAGAGAATGATGTGCTCGTCGATCGAGAGGGGAATGTGCTCACCATTGGCACAGTGAAAAAACGTATCCAAACCTGGCTTTCGATACGCGGCGCCGACAATCCCCATGGCTGCATTTTCGCTATTGGAAAAGACGCCGGCGTTCCTCATAGCAGCGGCAATGACGACGATCCGGTTGCCGTTGGAAAACCGATCATATTCGATATCTACCCCACGGAGACCGGAGGCGGTTATTATTTTGATTTCACACGCACATGGTGTTTGGGTTACGCGCCGGATGATGTCCTGGCTGCGTACCAGAATGTTCACGATGTCTATACGACAGTGCTGGAAAAGATGAGGGCGGATACGCCATTTCGCGAGTATCAGATCATGGCCTGTGAGATGTTTGCCGAACAGGGACATGCGACGATCATGTCTGACAGTAAGATCGAGGAAGGCTACGTCCACTCTCTGGGCCATGGCCTGGGGTTAAATGTACATGAAGCACCATACTCCATCCATCTGGAGAGCAATCAAGATTGCCTGTGCCCTGGCGCTGTGGTGACCATCGAACCAGGCTTGTACTACCCCAAACGAGGCTATGGTGTGCGTATCGAGGATACAATATGGGTGCGCCCGGACGGGAAGATGGAAATCCTGGCCGATTATCCCAAAGACCTTGTACTGAAAATTCCGGGCGTCTAGATGGATACTAGAAGGTCTTTCCATCCCGTCCGGAGATAAAAACGAGGCGATTGTGCAACAAGAGACACGCATTCTTGGCATCGAAACATCTTGCGACGAAACGGCTGCCGCGGTAGTTGAAAATGGGCGCAAGATCATTTCTAATGTAGTGGCCTCTCAAACGGAGATACATGCCGAGTACGGCGGCGTTTTTCCCGAATTGGCTTCACGCGCCCATGTTGAAGTCATTTATCAGGTTGTCTCCAGCGCACTTACCCAGGCTCACATTGCCGCAGAGGCAGTCGACGCCATTGCCGTCACGCGGGGACCGGGATTGGCCGGGTCACTCGTCGTGGGAATGAACATGGCCAAAGGCCTGGCATTTGGTTCCAAGGTTCCCTTGCTTGGCATCAACCATCTCGAGGCACATCTCTATTCCACCTGGTTGGTGGCGGATGAACCCGAACCGGAATTCCCATTGTTGGGATTGATTGTGTCCGGCGGGCACACGGAACTCGTCTTGATGACCGACCATCTGTCCTATCGACGTTTGGGCGGCACACTCGACGATGCTGCCGGAGAGGCGTTCGATAAAGTCGCCCGCTTGCTCGGCCTTGCCTATCCCGGAGGCCCGGCAATTCAACAAGCCGCCGAAAACGGTGATCCACAAGCACTGAAATTCCCTCGCGCCTGGCTGGAAGGAACCTGGGACTTTTCCTTCAGCGGTTTGAAGACCGCCGTTCTGCGTGAAGTCCGCCAGCGACAACCGGATATCGAGGCTGGTGTCGAGGCGCCGCGCCCCGGGCTGCCCATCGCCGACCTTGCCGCATCGTTCCAGGCCGCAGTCGTCGATGTGCTCGTTGGAAAGACTCTGGCAGCTGCAGATGAACACAACGCACATGAGATTCTCGTTGCCGGTGGAGTCTCAGCCAATCGAGCGCTGCGCCAAGCGTTTCAATTGAGCTCGAAACTCCCGGTACGCGTACCCCCATTGCATTTATGTACCGATAACGCCGCCATGATTGCTACTGTGGGTCATTGGCGCTTTATTAGTGGTCAACGCGATGCCCTCGACATGGACGTGCTGCCGAATTGGTCCTTATAGAAATTAGCATGATCAGACCGACCGATTCGATGCCATATACTATAATATTTTTCAATCCCGAATCTAAATATGTTAAAGGAAATGAACATGAAAAAGATGCTATACACATTAATGCTCCTCGTTGCACTTATCACATCATGTGCAACAGATCCAACGCTGACCGAAGCCCCGGTGATCGAAACAGAACCACCCGAAGTCGAAATCCAGCCAACACCCACGGAAACGACACCTTTAACGATTGAAACCGACATTCCCGCCTTGAAGGATGTTTTTAAAGACAAGTTTTTCATCGGTACGGCTATTGAACCCAAGCAATTGGATAGTCCGTTGCATGTGGAGTTGCTCAAGTATCACTTCAATAGCATCACACCCGAGAACGACATGAAACCAGAAGAGATCCATCCCACGGAAGACTTTTACACTTTCGAGGATGCGGATCGAATCGTTGAATTTGCCCAGGAAAATGATATTGCAGTACGCGGGCATACGCTGATCTGGCACAATCAATGTCCAAAGTGGTTTTTCCTCGAAGATGGCGAACCTGTCTCCGCCGAGACTTTGAAAACCCGTATGGAAGCCCACATCACGAAGATTTTGGAACATTATCAGGGGCAAATCTACGCCTGGGATGTTGTCAATGAGCCCATCGATCAGAACCAGCCCGATGGATTCTATCGAAATGAATGGTATGAAGCGCTTGGACCGGAATACGTCGAACTGGCATTTCGCTATGCACGCAGCGCTGATCCTGATGCCAAACTGTTCTTGAACGAGGTCAGTACCACCGATCCATCCAAACGAGATCAAATCGTGGCGCTGGTTAAAGACCTGCAGGCAAAAGGGGTACCCATCGATGGCATTGGGATGCAGATGCATGTATCGCTCACCAATCCTTCGCTGCGAGATTTCGAGGCCGCCCTCGAAGCCTATTCTCAATTGGGAATCGAAATCCATATCACCGAATTAGAAATCACCATCTATGACAACCGCCAGCAATCCTTCGATGAGGCCAGCGCGGAAGTGCTTAACGAACAGGGCCACCGCGTCCGAGATCTTTTCGAGATCATGGACAAATACAGCGACAGCTTGACCAGCGTCACACTTTGGGGGATGACGGATGATCAGTCGTGGTTGAATTACTTCTTCGTAGAGCGCAGTGATTGGCCATTGGCTTTTGATGCCAATCTACAGGCAAAACCGTTTTATTGGGGCATGGTGGACCCGGAAAAATTATCCCCGAGGATTAATTACGCCAACGCATCTGAAGGAACGATTGTCGTTGACGGTAGCAATGATGAGCGCTGGCAATTTACCGATGCCATCACGATTGCGGATGAGACCAGCGATTTATCGGCAAAAGTGAAAGCGCTCTGGGATGCAGATTATCTCTATCTTTTGCTGGAAGTAGCCGACTCGACCCCGCTGCAGGACGATCAAATCACCCTGCTGCTCGATGAAAGCAATGATAAGGCGGAATCGGCGGATGAAAACGATAGTGTCCATCCTTTCGATCTCAATGAAGAATGGCAGAATTCTGAAGATGCTGCCCTTATCGAGACCGACGGAGGCTACTGGTTTGAAGCGCGTTTGCCGCTTGAATACGTTATCGGTAAGGTCGATACCATGATGGGATTCGATCTCATCATCCAGGATGGTGACACCTCCTTCATCCGCTGGAATGACTTGGGTGAACTCGAGAGAATGACGCCGGCATACTGGGGGACGCTGACTTTCGCCAAATCGCCCAAGGGCAGAGTCGTTCATCATGGGTCGGCTACCCTGGATGGAGTCAAAGATGAAGCCTACAAAGTCAGCGATCCCTTGAGCGTGGATCTGTTCATCCAGGGTATTGAAGATGAGGATAACGTTTTCAACGGCGCCACGGCGAACGTATGGCTGCTGTGGGATGAAAAAGCGCTGTACGTATATGCCGAAGTAGCCGATCCCGTCCTAAGTGCAGCCAGCACCACGGTTTACATGCAGGACAGCATCGAGATTTTCCTCGATGAGAACAATCGCAAAACAATGTTCTATGAACCAGACGACGGCCAATACCGCATCAGTTTTGAGAACACCACCTCTTTCGGTTCGACAGGGGATGTCGATGGGTTTGAAAGTGTTGCGGTTGTGATCGATGGCGGATATGCCGTCGAAGTCATCCTGCCCTACCGAACTATCGTCGCCAGTGAGGGCACCGTGATCGGGTTTGACTTCCAGGTGAACGACGATCAGGGCAGCGGAGTGAGAGACAGCATCTCCAAGTGGAACGACGCGACGAACGAATCCTGGCAATCCACGTCTGGATACGGTGTGCTCATCCTGCAAGAGTAAATCTCGATCTTCATTGCGCGAGAGCAATCGGAAGCGCGCAGGTCGCATCCTATGGATGAAGCCTGCGCGCTTTTCTATTCCCTCATACTGATGACCTGGATAGATTACTCTTTGTCGTTGGATTTTTCGTAAGCTTGAATGAGCGTGTTGATTTCGCCTCTCGTACGTTGGAGATCTGCGATGAAGTAAGCCAACTGCTCTTCGCCGAGATCCGTCAATTTGTATGAACGCCGTCTGGGCCCCTGACTCTCTTCCTCCCAACTGGATTGCAGCCAACCGTCCGCTTCCATAGTACGCAGCGCGCGATAGACCAGACTCGGGTCCAGCGTTCCTTCTGCAAATCCGAATTCTGTTAATTCGGAAAGCAGCGCATACCCATGTCGCTCTTCATGTCGCAGCAGAACCATTAGGCAGGTCCGCAGAAAACGCTGTACGCGTCTTCGCCTGCGCCTGTCTCTTTTCTCCCTGCGATGCTCCCGATGTTCTCGATACTCTCGTCTGTGCATATGTGATCTATTCATGCACGTAATGATATCCCACTAATGACTTATTGTCAATAGTTTTAATGTCAATAGATAATTACCTTTGCTAACACATACTCCTAATCTTTGTAGACAAAGGTTGATTCCGCGCCGATCACCGCTATACTGTTTACAAAATACGAATCCACCAGAAGCCAGCATGCGCCGGGAATACTGCCATGCTGGAGGTGAACTCCTTGATTATCAGGAGACAACAGGCGGTATCATGCCGACAAGACCCACCCTACAAACCGATCGCCTGCTGCTGCGCCCTTTCTCTTTGGATGACTCAGCACGCGTGCAGGAACTTGCTGGCGAAAAAGAAATCGCTGCGACCACGTTGAACATCCCCTATCCGTATGAAGATGGGATGGCCGAGGCGTGGATCGAAACGCATGCTGAGACCTTCGAAAAAGGCGAATCGATAATATTTGCCATTGTGCTTAAGCAGGAGAATATGCTCATCGGCGCCATTGGTCTTACGATCAACCCCACCCACAATCGCGGAGAACTTGGTTATTGGATCGGGAAAACCCATTGGAATAATGGCTATGCAACCGAAGCAGGTCTCACTGTTCTCGAGCATGGATTTGTCCAACGCAAACTGAATCGAATCACCGCTTCCCATCTATCGCGCAATCCTGCTTCCGGTAAAGTGATGCAAAAGCTGAAAATGACACACGAAGCCTCGTTTCGAAAGCACGTGAAAAAATGGGATGAGTATGAAGATCTGGAAATGTATGGAATCCTCAGGAAGGAATATATGTCGCCGACCACATAATGTTGCATTTCATCGCCGGCGACAATAATCCGTAGAGGGAAAGTAATACGAAAACCGATATAATGGGTAGAAGCAGAACACACGCCAACACATTTTCCGATTACCCAATAGATTGGATTACAACTGAAGAGAGCATTGACGGTAAAGAAAAACGAGAACCAAAAGAGGTGATTTTATGGACATAATCACATTGGCGCGCTGGCAATTTGCGATCACCACCGTTTATCACTTCTTCTTCGTACCCATTACCCTTGGTTTGTCCGTATTGATCGCGATCATGGAGACATTCTATGTTCGCACCGGTGACGAACGTTACAAACGCATGACCAAGTTCTGGGGCAAACTCTTTCTAATCAATTTCGCCATGGGCGTCGTCACCGGCATCGTGATGGAATTCCAATTCGGCATGAATTGGTCGGAGTATTCCCGCTTCGTCGGTGATGTTTTCGGTGCGCCACTGGCGATCGAGGCCCTTTCAGCCTTTTTCCTCGAGTCGACCTTCCTGGGAATCTGGATCTTCGGCTGGGAGAGATTATCGAAACGGACACACGCCGCCACGGCCTGGTTGGTCGCCATCGGGGCAAATATTTCCGCCCTTTGGATCCTCATCGCCAATTCCTTCATGCAGGAACCCGTTGGCTACATTCTGCGCAACGGGCGAGCGGAGATGACCGATTTCGGCGCCCTCGTCACCAACCCGCATGTCTGGCTGCAGTTCCCCCACGTTTTCGCCTCCGGGTTAACAACGGCATCGTTCTTTGTACTTGGTATCAGTGCCTACCACCTGCTTCGCAAAACCCAGGAGATCGATCTATTCAAGACATCGTTCAAATGGGCGGCCATCACCGGCATCATCGCCGCCACAGCAGTCGGTGGAATCGGTCACGCGCAAGGTCAGCACATGATCAAAACGCAGCCGATGAAAATGGCTGCCGCCGAGGCGCTGTGGGAAAGCGAAGATCCCGCTTCCTTTTCGGTATTCTCGATTATCGATGAAGCGAATCAGGAAAATGTTTTTTCTTTCCGTATTCCCAATGTGTTAAGTTTCATGGCCTACAACCGCATGGAAGGCGAAGTCAAAGGCATCAACGATATACAAAAAGCCTATGAACAAACCTATGGGCCGGGGGAGTACATTCCACCCGTCACCATCAGCTACTGGACCTTCCGTATCATGGTCGGCGCCGGAGTCCTAATGATCTTATTAGCAGCAGTCGGGCTATGGCAGGTTTGGCGCGGTCATCACCTGACCCCTAATCGCTTCCTAAAAATCCTGCCCTGGGCTATTGTGGTGCCGTTTATCGCCAATACGACAGGCTGGATTTTCACCGAAGTCGCCCGCCAACCCTGGATCGTCTTCGGCTTGCAAAGAACGGAAGACGCCGTTTCCCCCAATGTGTCTGCCGGCACACTGGTATTCTCACTCCTCAGCTTTGGTTTGATCTACGCCATCTTGATCGTCGCGGATATCTATCTGCTGCGTAAATACGCCGTTCAGCCACAATTGGAATCGGGTCCATCTGCAGAGAGTTAGCGTAAAATCCCCAGGAGGTCGATCATGGATTTAAACACCATCTGGTTTATTCTCATCGGGGTTCTTTTTACCGGTTTCTTCTTCTTGGAGGGATTCGACTACGGCGTTGGCATCCTGCTCCCATTTATAAGCAGAGATGACCGAGAACGCCGCCTGATGATCAACTCCATTGGACCTCACTGGGACGCCAACGAAGTGTGGCTGATCACAGCTGGTGGCGCAATGTTCGCCGCTTTCCCGCACTGGTATGCCACGCTGTTCAGTGGCTTTTACCTGGCCCTGGTTATCATGCTGCTGGCCCTGATCGTGCGTGGAGTGGCCTTCGAGTTCCGCAGTAAAGACGAGAATCCCAAATGGCGCAGCACGTGGGATTGGATGATCTTTATCGGCAGCGCAGTTCCCGCACTGCTCTGGGGCGTTGCCTTGGCAAACATCGTGCGCGGGGTTCCCATCGATGCAGACATGCAGTACGTAGGCACATTCGGTGATTTACTCAATCCTTTCGCACTGATTGCCGGCCTGGCCTCGCTGCTGCTCTTCACGCTGCACGGCGCCAATTTCCTGCTGATCAAGATCGAAAGTCCGATCACGGAGCGTGTGAAAAGATTAACCTTGAGGCTTTGGCCGCTTGTCATTCTGCTCAGTTTAATCGTTACGGTTATGGGCTATTACGACACTGACATAGCATCCCGACACGCTGTCACTGCATTAATCCTGTCTCTCGGCACAATCGCCACGATCAGCAGCGTGGGGTGGCTGATCCGAAAAAAACGAAACGGCTGGGCTTTCGCCATGACCGGCGCCTGCATCGTCTTTTTCTCGCTGACCATCTTCGCGGGTCTCTATCCGCGCCTGATGACCTCCAGCCTGGCGCCCGACGCCTGGAGCCTGACAATCGACAACGCATCTTCCAGTCCATATACGCTGCAGGTGATGAGCATTATTACACTCATTTTCCTGCCCATCGTGCTGCTCTACCAGGCCTGGTCCTATCGCGTCTTTCGCCGCCGGCTGACGAGCACTTCATCTCTGGAATACTGATCCACGCCAGCGTGCAAGCTACGATCATGGAGGCATCAAAGTCGGTATTCATGCCACGCACCACGCGCCAAACATCCGACAGCTCCTACCTCATGTGTGATTCTGTGCGCTTCAATCTGGACGAACCACTCCACCAATGTTGAAAGTCGACCCTCGCCTGTTACATGAAACCCGCTCGGTTTCGCGCCGGCTAATTACCTCGGTCATCCTGGGCATCCTCTCCAGTATTCCCCTCGTCTTATCGGCAAACATCCTGAGTCAGATCGCTAGCGATGTATTTCTATCCGGTAGAGGTCTGGATGATGTCCATCTCCGCATTCTCTCGATCCTCGCACTCCAACTCCTGCGCGCCGGTTTGAATTGGGGAAGCGAAACGCTGGCTGCGCATGCAGCCGGCCAGATCAAACATTCTCTGCGCCAGCGTGCAGCCACACACGTGCTGGCTCTCGGCCCGGCATACACCCGCCGGGAGCGCACCGGCGAGTTGAGTCATACAATCATGGACGGCATCGAAACACTGGACAGCTACTTCCGTCAGTACCTGCCGCAGATCGCCAAGAGCAGCTTCATTCCAATCGTCATCCTTCTCTTTGTTTTCCCACTCGATGCCCTATCGGGTTTGATCCTGTTGTTCACAGCGCCATTGATTCCGATCTTCATGATCCTTATCGGCGATACTGCAGAGCGGCTCACGCGCCGCCAGTGGGGCAATCTGAGCCGCATGAGTGCGCAGTTTCTGGATGTACTCCAATGCCTGACAACTTTAAAGGCGCTCGGACGCAGCAGCGAACAGGCCGAGTCGATCAACGAAGCCAGCGACCAGTTCCGACACCTGACCATGCGCGTTTTACGCGTAACTTTCCTCTCGGCACTCATTCTCGAATGGATCGCCACACTCAGTACCGCCGTGGTGGCCGTGGAAACCGGATTACGCTTACTGTATGGACAAATAGCATTCAATGAAGCCTTCTTTATCCTGCTGCTTGCCCCCGAGTTTTACCAACCGCTGCGGAATCTGGCCGTTCGCTTTCATGCCGGCATGTCGGGCGTCGCAGCCGCCGGGCGGATATTCGAGATTTTGGAAACACCAGTTCGAATCCACAAGCCATCGATCGCATCCTCCTTTCGTATCCCCGACTCTGGTGTTGACATCCACTTCGAAGACATTCAGGCAGCATACGAAACAGGCACCCGCCAGGCGTTACACGATGTCAGTTTTCAGATCAATGCCGGGGATTGTGTTGCCCTCATTGGTCCCAGTGGCTCGGGAAAAACCACCATCGCCCATCTCCTGTTGCGCTTTATTCCAGCCGATCGTGGTCGTATCCTTGTCGGTGATACCGTCCTGGAGGCAATCGCTCCACATCATTGGCGTACGCACATCGCCTGGGTTCCACAAAATCCATATCTTTTCAACACATCAATCACAGAAAACATACGCATCGCGAAACCAGATGCGGAACACGACCAGATCGTGAACGCTGCCAAACAATCCTTCATCCACGACTTTATCCAGAGCTTACCGGATGGCTATGACACACACATCGGGGAACGCGGCGCGCGGCTAAGCGCAGGCCAGGCACAGATGGTCGCCCTGGCACGCGCCTTTCTCAAGGACGCGCCGATCCTGATCTTCGACGAAGCCACGTCCAACCTGGATGTGGAGCACGAGGCACAGATTCAATCGGCGGTAAAAGATCTGCTTAAAAGCCGCACGGGGTTGTTGATCGCCCACCGCCTGTCTACAATCCAGGCTGCCGACAATATCATCGTCCTCTCACGAGGACGCATCCTGGAACAAGGATCGCACGCAGTCCTCGTCCGGCAAGAGGGAACGTATCACCGTATGCTCCGCGCTTATCAGGGAACCGTGTGAGAGAAAACGTCCTGGCCCGCCTCTTGAAGCTGGCAATCCCTTACTGGAAACAGATGGGATTGGCGATTCTCGCCGGGTTTGCGACGATCGCCAGCAGCATCGGCCTCCTGGCGACATCTGCATATATCATTTCCTTTGCCGCACTCCAGCCCTCGATCGCCGAATTACAGGTCGCCATCGTATCCGTGCGTTTTTTCGGTCTCGCCCGCGGTGGACTGCGTTACGTGGAGCGCCTGCTATCACACAATGTCGCCTTCCGCTTGATCGCACACCTGCGGGTCTGGTTCTTCCGTAAGCTGGAGCCACTTGCACCGGCACGTTTGATGCACTTTCGAAGCGGTGACCTGCTGCGCCGCATTGTGGGCGATGTCGATACATTAGAACTCTTCTTCATACGCGTTATCGCGCCGCCTTTCGTTGCACTCGCCATCAGCGGCCTGACGTTAATTCTCCTGGGCAGCTTCGATCTCGTTTTAGCATTAAGCGTGGTGGCAATCCATTTTCTAACCGGCGTCTTTCTGCCCATGACCATGCTGCGTTGGAGCCGAGATTCAGGACGCCGTCTGGTGGGTCTACGTGCGCAACTGAAAGTTAATCTTGTAGACACCTTCCAAGGATCAGCCGACATCCTGGCGCTCGGTCAAGAACAGGCACACCTCGATCGTTTGCACAGCGTGAGCCAGAGGCTCAGCAACATGCAACTTCGCTTCATCAGGCGAGACGCCTTTACAGTTGTGTTC
>Ga0272441_10014934_pt1 | contig 10931 bp, 7 predicted proteins | sample SSMProp6N_FD_193582 | JGI IMG/M metagenome (GOLD analysis project Ga0272441, IMG submission 193582) | Marine sediment archaeal communities from Little Sippewissett salt marsh, Falmouth, MA, United States - SSM-Prop-6N | ecosystem: Environmental > Aquatic > Marine > Wetlands > Sediment ...
GGCGTTGGCCTCCGATCGAGTCTGGGTGGGCCCCAGGCCCTTCAAATCGGGCCGCGAACTGCGGAACGACTTCTTCTCAACAATAACCGACGCCGGCAAGTGGCAGACCGTCTTGCGTCGCACCGACGTATTCAAGAGCTACATCATGCTTCTGCCGAACGTGCCGGCGCCAGGCAAGCGCCAGCCTGAACTGTCCGACGATCAACTTAGGGAACTCGCCTCATTTGTGAGGGCGCATCGCCTGAAGGTAGCCTTCGAGGTGGGTGGCCTCCGAATCGCCCAAGGCAAGAAAGCTCGGCAGGGCCAATGGGGCAAACAGGTCGCGGCTAACGAGTTTACACACCTCAAGCGCTGGCTCGACGCCGGCGGCAGGATCGACTACCTAACAACGGACCATGCCGTGATGATGAACCTGGGGCACCGCTGCTATCAGGGCACAGACTGTGGGCTCACGCTCGAGGAGACCTTCGAGGAGCTTGCCGCCTACTTCCAAAAGATGGTTCGCGCAATTCCGGGGGTCAAGCTCGGCGTCATAGAGTCTCTCGGTTTCTTCCACGTAACGGGCCTCGACGGGGTCGAGTACCCGCGAACCGTCGCCAAGCTGCCCATCTGGCACTTCGAGGAGTTCTTCGATCTGCTGCTTACCGTCCTGGGACGCCATGGTCTGCGGTTGGATCACTTCCACATCGACTATGGATTTAACGGAGTTCGCCACGATGGCCATCTGATGAGGAAGGCAGGCCTGGACTTCGGTCGGCTGCTGGCCGTGGAGAGATACGTGCAGTCGCAGGGCGTAAAGGCCGGCGTGATCGTCAACGCGTTCCATGACCGGCGCGTGAAGAACCCGCAGAGTGAACAGGCCAGTCGTGAAGCCTACGAGAGAACCATGCGACTGTATGAAGGCTATCTATCGGCAGGAGGAAAGGCAGAGCACAGGGTCATCCAGACCTGGCAGCCGTACCCCGATCGCACCGGCCCCGAAGGGGAGCCCTATACCGTTCTGAATATCGCCCGAGACATTCTGCTGTTCGAAGATCGTGACAAGTAGGGGCTGCCGGGAATCCCGCGGGATGTCGTGTTTCGGCAACCCGCCGCACGGACGGTTGACTGTCGCCCACGCCGCGGAGGCCCCCGCGAAAAAGATACTTTGAGCCTGGCGTGCGTACCTGCACCCGATCGACCTCGATGCACCGGGGGTTCCAGAGTTGGGCAACGAATAGACCGCGTACAAACCGGAGGACAACACAAGATGATAAGGCGCATCTCCAGGGTCGCGCTCGCCGTGTTTCTCACGCCGTTACCGACCGGACTGCACGCTGCCGACCTTGAGCTCTCCGGTGTCTTCGCTGACCACATGGTTCTGCAGCGGGAGGCAGCCGTCCCGGTCTGGGGCTGGGGGCAACCTGGCGAACAGGTAACCGTGCGATTCGCCGAGCAGACCAAGGCCGCCCAGGCCGACGCAACCGGGAAGTGGCAAGTAACGCTCGACCCCATGCCGGCGTGTGCCCAGCCGCGCACCCTCACGGCGGAGGCGCGCGGAACGGAACAACAGCGCCGCGTCACGGACGTTCTCGTCGGCGACGTGTTCTTGCTCGCGGGCCAGTCGAACATGACCTGGTGGCTGTCGGGCTCGACAGGCGGCGACGAAGCAGTCAGACGTGCGGACTACCCGTGGCTGCGGCACTTTGATCCCGGCTGGCAACTGGCCGATGAGCCGTCGGCCAAGGTCAGCAAGGGCGCCAAGTGGCAGGTGTGCACGCCACACGTCGCCGGCCGCTTCTCCGGGATCGGGTTCTTCTTCGCGGAAGCCCTCCACGCGGTTCTCGACGTTCCCATCGCGTTGATCCAGACAGGCGTAGCGGCGACCTGGGGAGAGAACTGGATCAGCCGCGCCGCGATGGAGGCCGACCCCGAGTTCCGCTACGCCCTGGATAGGTACGAGGAGGCGCTCGCAAAACTCCCCGCCGAACAGGAACGCTGGGGAACTGAGAAAGCGGAGCATGAGAAAACGGTGGCCGAGGCCAAGGCGGCCGGCAAGCAGCCACCGGAACCGTCTTACTTCGTCAGAAACGGTCCCATGGGCCCGAAGCATTCGCGTCGTCCCAACGCCCTGTACAACGGTCGCGTGGCACCGCTTATGCCCTTCGCTTTGCGCGCCATGATCTGGTATCAGGGCGAGGGAGACACTCAGGTCAACCTGGCGGAGCACTACCACAAGCTGCTGACCACGCTCGTGAAGACCTGGCGCACGGGCTTCGCGCAGGGCGATGTGCCGTTCTTCATCGTTCAGCTCCCGCGGTACGTCTATGAGGATCCCTGGCACTCATGGCCTCTGGTGCGGGAAGCGCAGATGCGCGTGAGCCTGGAGCAACCGAACTGTGGGCTCGTAACACTGATGGATCAAGGCGAGCGCAAGGATGTGCACCCCAGGAACAAGCGCCCCGTCGGTGAACGTCTGGCTCGTTTGGCCCGCGGCATGATATACGGCGAGGATCTGGTGCTTGCCGGTCCCGTGCCTGAGCGTCACGAGATCAGAGACGGCGGGGTTCTGATCCGGTTCCGACATGCCCCGGAGGGCCTGCAGGCACGGGACGGCGCCTTGCGTGCCTTCACGATTTGTGGCGCTGACAAGGTGTTCCACCCGGCCCGCGCTGAGATCACGGGAAGGGACACGGTCCGCGTCACCTCCCCGGAGGTACCCGAGCCCCTGGCTGTCCGCTACGCCTGGGAGCCGTTCCCCGACTGCAATCTGCTCAACAGCGAGGGGCTGCCTGCCTCATCGTTCCGCACGGATGACTTCGAGGTCGGTCACTACCTGCCCTTAGAGCCGTATCTTGAGGGGCAAAGGAATCTGGCACAGGAATAGATGGAGCCACCGGCGGAAACCAAGTGATACCGGCAAGGCTGTGCCGAACGGCGCCCCTGGTCATTGTCACGACCACGCTTGCGCTCGGCTCCCGCCATCTCGGCTTCACGGCTCTGGAGCCCCGGACCACGCCTGTGACCAACCACGACGTGCTCTCGGTGCCTGACGGTCGCTTCTGCCTGGACGGCAGGCCATTTGCCTAGGTCAGCTTCAACAAGCGCGCCCCGCATTGGCAGCTCTAAGACCATCTGCGGGCAGGCCGTGGAGATCCCGAAACGCCAGGAGGCGATCAAACACCACACCATCGGAGAACGTCGTCAGCACAACCTGGCCAACGCCGGGGAGCCTGAGCGAATTCGCCGACGACGACCATGACTACACCTTGACCAGGCAACACCGGTGTCCGAGAGGTTCTGAGAGCATACAGTTGGCACCACTGGGCGGCAACGCGACGTAGTCCACGAAGAAGCTGCCCAGGCAGTTCGCCCTGTCTGATCGTCCTGACGCCGCCGGTGCCCCGCAAGGTAGCACGTGGCGGTACCCGGCAGCGAGTGCCACCCACCCATAAGACGCACTCTCGGCCACAGTTGGCCCAACTCAGCGGCGACCCCCCAAGTCGCGCCGAGATTGATACCGAATGTCGTAGGCGCAGTGCTCGGCCCCAGCCTCGATCGTGGCGCGCCTGTAGCACATGATGGATTTAGCGCCACGAAATTTGCATAATTCAAACTAAGTTATTGTTTAGTAATCTTTTATTGCCTCAGATAGGTCCATCAGTTATGATATAAGCAAGTTCACGAAACGCGGTCTGTACTGCGTTGCCTCCACGGGGGGGGCGGGGCATGGGTTACACCAGCACTACCAACCTAGGCCATCCACGGGGTCTCGCCAACGCCGTTCGTCGTACACTCGGAGGGTCAGTGCGTGAGGTTATCCTGAGCATCCGCTGCTTTGTCATGCCCGCTGTGGGAACGGCCGCACCCACTCAAGAACTCCTGCAGTCCCCATCCCCGGCTATCACCCTCTTCCGCAACTCACACGCCATAGCCACAGCGTGCCTGGTGAAACAGAACGGGCTCGCCCGGCGCAGTGAAAGCGACACTACCCTCGTGGCGACTGCGCGGGTCTATCTGCGGCACTGCGGCAACTGCAGCGACCCCGATAGCGTAACGTGGCATGTCGGCGAAGGCTCGACGAACATGATGAAGGCGCGCGGCGCCGACATCACGCCAACCGAGACATGTGCAAAGCCCACGAGCAGCGGCGCCCCAGCCACCTTCTCGCGGTTCTGTTCAGCCATCCAGTCGGGGCGTCCCGTCCCTGTGACGTTGTGCTATGACCCTCGCGCGGCGAGGTCAGCCCAGATCGCCAAAGGCCGCGCGAGGGACTGCCTTACGGTGGCGGGGATCGGCCACGCAGTGTCAGGCGGGAAGCACTACATCATCGCCCGGGATGGTCTGAGGAGCGCAAGCGGGATGGCGAAGGCCTACACAGCGCCCCCGAGCCAGATCGGGTTGGGCCGAACTGGCGTATGGCGCCGGCCCGGCACTCGGGTATGCAGGTGGGAGGGTGGCTACACCAACAGCGTGCTGACCGTCGTCCCCAAGCCGGGTGGCCGCAGAGGGGGCCACTGAGATGGCTCCCCGACACGCGATCATTGTTCTCCTGCCGTTCCTCGTCTCCGGCACTGGCTGGTGTGGGGCACCAGAGCAGACCACAGCGCCCGTGCTGCACTTCCTCTACGGCCCAACCTGCGTCCATTGCCACCCTATCAAGGCTCTTCTCGCCCGTACTCAAGAGACTCATTCGGACTTCGTGTGGGAGTCGCACCCGCTCACCGAACCGGCCAACATCGGGCTTATGACTCAGCACTACATCGAGTACGGTGTGCCTGACGATAAATGGAGCGAGACGCCGGCGGTCTTTTTCGGCGACAGGTGGTGGGTGGAAGGCGACGAGGTTCTGGCGGAGCTTGACGCAGCCGTGCAGGGGTCTGAGGCAGTTGGCTCAAATGGGGCTCCTGAGACGCCTGTTGCAGGGAGCGCAGGCGGGCTGTTGAGGCGGTTCGGGAGCTTTAGCGCAGCGACAGTCGGGGGCGCGGGGCCAATAGACAGTATCAACCCGTGTGCCCTCGCGACCATCATCTTCCTCCTCTCCTACCTCGGCCTGAGGCGGCGCAGCCGTGGGCGGATCCTGGCCGTCGGGTTCGTCTTCTCGGCGGGAGTACTTCTCGCGTACTTGGCAGTGGGTATGGGCGCAATCAGAGCCATCAGTGCTATTGACCCGCTCTCCTTCGCGCCCAAGCTTGTGTACTCGATACCGGCTCTCCTCACGCTGATCCTGGCGGTCGTCACTATCGTGGACGATCGGACCGCCGCGACCGGGAACAGCCGAGACATCAAGCTGAAGCTGCCGCGCTCGCTGAGCCTCGCGAGCCATAGCCTGATCCGACGCCTAAGGGATGCGCGTGCCCTCGTGGCCATCGCCTTGGTCGCGGGCGTCCTCATCTCGATCCTGGAGCTGTTCTGCGCCGACCAGGTCTATCTGGCGACACTCATGTACATGTGGAGTGCAAGTCTACTCAGGGCCAAGGTGTTCGCCTACCTGCTGCTCTCCGTGGCAATGTTCACGCTGCCCATCGTGCTACTAACCGTCGCCGTGTACAGCGGAACGAGCACTGACGCGATAGCCCGGCTGGCTCGTGAGAAGCTGGCGCCCGTGAAGCTGGCCGCCGTCGGGCTATTCGTGCTGCTTGGCGTGCATCTCACGGCGGTCTCGTTGCAGGTCTTCAGCATCTACTCAGACCAACAGACCTCCGCAACAACGAGCGCCGTAGGAAGGGTCCTGGAGCATCCGCGGGCCCTACTCTCTTCGTGCCAGGGTCAAGCGGCTCGATCCGGCCGGGAAGGCCATCCACTAGTCCCAAGATGCCCCCGGGCGCGAGCACAGCGTAGTGCCACCGGTCTCAACGCCGCCGCCAGCCACTCCGCAGGCGGCCACTACCACAACAGGCTCCAAGGAGCTTGTGCGTCCATATGACGACCCGGAATCCCTGATCATGTCATGTGGGGTGAGAAGAATGGTCCAGCGTCAGTGTCGCAACCTCATCCGGCCGTGCCGGGCGTTTGTCCCCGCCATGCTGCTCGCGTTGCTGCTGCCCCTCACCGCGGCCGCCGACGACGCCCAAACGCTGCTCAACTCCGCGCAGGCGGCCTATGACGCGGGCGAGTACGACCAGGCGCAAGGCCTGTACCAACAGGTCATAGACAAGTTCCCAGACAAGAGCCACGCCGGCTATGCGTTGGTGGGGCTGGCCACCATCCACTTGAGAAACCATGACAACGGGCAAACGCTGGCGAAACTGGATCAGGTCCTTAGCGGGTACGCGCGTCCCCAGCTTCTCGGGCGCGCGGCCATGTTCAAACTGTCGCTGCTGGCAAACCGCCTCAATGACTACGCCGGCGGCATCGAGTTCGGTGAAGCGTGGCTGGCCGACAACGGCGACCTGATGAACAACTACGACCGAGCCTTGATGGTCATCTACATCACCTACTGCTACGACAAATCCGGCCAGCGCGACGACGCGGTTGCGGTTTTCAAACAGGAGATCATCAATTCGCCCGCGCTGTTCATCTTCCCCCTGTACTACCAGCGCCTGCTGGAGGTGCAACTGGGGACCGGAGATCTCAATGGCGCGCTAACCACCGCGCGAGTGGGCTACGCGCTGTGCGAGTTCGACCAGACCTCCATTGAGGCCATGAGCAACCTGGTGAGGAAGGCCTACGCCAGCCGTGGCGAGATACTTAAGGCCACGCAGTTTTTCGCCGCACAGGAGGTCCCGGAGAGGAACAACCCTCTGCTTGATGTCGCGCTGCCCAAGGTCAGCGACAAGCAACTCGAAGCCATGCTGGCAGCGTGTGGCGGCGACAGCCGGCTGAAGGTGTGCGCGTATCTCTACGCGGGGAACTACCGCGAGGCGATGACGGAGGCACAACTCCATATGGCTGTGGCACCGGCCGCGCAGATGGTGCAGGCACTCGGCCAGGTGGCGCGAGTGTTCAAGGCCAAAGATCTGAACCTGATCCGCGGCAACCGGTTTCTGGATTACGCACGAACCGGTGAGGGCGAGAACCCCCTCCCGGCATTCTGGGATGAAGTCACGGACTAGCTGTGGCCGTTGCTCGTGGGGCAGCGCTGCCAGCCCAACACACGTGGGCCGTTGCCTTCGCCGTCGTCGCTGAACGAGGGCGGATCGCGAATGACAACACACACCACAATCGGTCGTCTGATGTTGCTCTCCGCACTGGTGGTGTCGTGCGCGTGTGCGCAGGCGATGGACCTGCGCGACATGCCGGACTGGGTGCGTGAGTGCATCCGGCCCGTGGATATTGACTGGCGGGCGATGGCAGACGCCCCGGTCGGCGATCCGACCGGGGCGCACCTCCGAGCCCCCGGGCCCGCGGGGTCCAGTGCCCCGCTCGCCGTACCGGCCGCGCCGCGCGCGACCGCACCCGGCGCCACGGGCATCACAGTTGCCGCTCCCTCCGGGTGGGTGCCCGACGGCGGAGTAACCGTGGCGGCTCCGGCTTCCGGGATGCGCGGCGGTGTACACGCGCGGGGCGTTGGGTTTGACGTCGGCGGGGCAACTGGCGCGCGTTTAAAGAGCCCGGCGGAGTTCGCCGGCATCGGCGGCGTGCATGTCAGGCAGATGGGGGCGGAATGGGACGAGGCGCTGGCGCGGATACAGAGGTTGAGCTGCGAGACGCTCGCCCGGGCCGGCCACATTCTCGCTATGATCCGCGAGCAGAACATGTCGCCCGAGAAATTTGCGGGGTGGGTGAAGGCGCGCGAGACCACGCCGGCCATACTGACGGCGGGTCTCTTGATGGTAGGAGTGCATCGGCATGACAACTACCCGACGCCACAACCCCACGCGCTCGTGCTGGCGAGCGGACTTGAGGCGCTGTGGGGCGATGGACTGTCGCGGGTGATCGCGGTGCCGCCGTTCGGGCGTCTGTGGCTCGCGATCCTGCGGGGCACGCGAGGCGACGATGCGGGCGCGCTGACCGCGTTCGACTCGATGAGCGACGAGCAACTCGCCGCGCTACCACACGAGACGTCCGTCATGGCCATCGCACACCTCATGCGTGACGTGCCTCGCATGTCCGTTGCGGCCATCAAGCGATACGCCATCGCCACTGACCAGCGCGCGATGTGGTGCTTCGACCTCTACCTGTCCTGCACGCAGGTGGACGATCCGGAACTGGTGCGCGCTGAACTCATCCCATGGCTGGAAGACGCTTTGCGCGAATCGCAATCCGGGGTGGAATGGGGTAGATCGTTGCGCAACCTGATCTGGGCGTACGGATACGTGGGTGAGACGCAAGCCCAGATCGAGCGTGGGCAGTACTGGCTTCAGGAGGCCGATGCTCGACAGGTCTCGCCGTCCGCGTTGGTGAAGGCGCGCATCGCCGTTGCGTCGTGCCTGGCCGACGCAGGGGAATATGGCGCAGCGATCGGCCTTTTGCGCGCGGGGTTGCCGCAACTCGCCTCCTCGTCGATGCCCGCAGCCGAGCGCATGCAGGCGGCACTGCTACAGATGGCCAGTGCCGAAGGCGAGCGCGTCCAGCCGCTGCTGCCGCCGAGGCTCACAAGAGTGATCCCAGCCCAGTTACGTGTGGAGGTTCGGGCCGGTGATGCGGCAGCACGGGAGATTGTGGTTGTCGGCAGTTCCAGCTTCCGGATTGACGGTGTCAACTGTGAGGTACCCGGGGTCACAGGCAGCGTGGGCAGCCATAGCTTCACGGAGCTTGGGGAGGTCGTCTGCCGAGTTCAAGTCGCGATCAGTCCCCGGGTCGAGGTAGGGGTCTTCGAGGGTGTGCTGCATATCGAGTCAAACGGCCCGGCGGAGCCAGCCCTAAGGGTGCCACTGCAGCTTGCCGTTGCACAGCCGGTCGCGGTGCGACCCAGGGAGCTGTTCTTCGGCTTCTTGAAGCCGGGCGAGACCAAGACGATCAAGGTGAGACTGTCGAGCGAGCGGGCGTTCGCAGTTACGCGCGCCGAGTGTGACTATCATGCAGACGTCCGTGTTGAGTTGGCGAAGCGCAAGCGCGCCTCTTGTGTGGCGAACGTCACAGTGGGTGCCCCACAGCGCCCGTGCACTATAAAGGGTAGCGTCCGGTTCCATACGGACCTGGACACGCAGGCGGTGGTTGAAGTCCCCTTCTACGCGCGTGTTGACCTGCGCCGGTAGCTCAAGGTATGGGCGCACACATGCGGCATCTGAAGCCAGCTCAGGCCGCTGGACCCATTGGCAATGGGTTTGCCATTCGTCTGTCGGGATCACGATCGGGTGACTAGCCAACTGGAGGCGATGATGATGCTGATGTCCAAGTGCAGATTCACACTCGCAATCGCAACGGTCGGGCTGCTGCTAACGACGCTGCCGGGCAGTTGTGAATCGGCGAGCAACGTCCTCTCGGATACGCAGATGGCTGCCGTGTATGGCAGGGGGCCCGACTGCGGCAATATCGCGCTCTGTGACATAGACTTAGAGTGCGAGACCTTCGGGAGTGTCTGCAGGTCGGTCAGCCCAGACAAATGGGTCAAAGGTGATGGCATGGGCGGAATGGTTGCATCAAAGAACGATTGTGGGTACAAATTCATCTATTCGGTCTATGATTGCCTCATACCTGTCGGGGGATGCGGTGGCAAGAAGGTGACCTGGCACCCCGATTGCCCGTAGGCCCACTGAGTTCCCAGTCGAGGACGTGGGCCGGAGAGACACTGTTGGTATTGGGGGGGCGCAGACGACGTTGGCGGGTCGGACCCCGGCGGCCAACCCGCCTAGGAGAGTGCATGAAAGGCAGTTGAGTGACATGCGGCGCATACGTAGCTGCTTGAGATCGGCCAGACTAGTGGCGGTTCTCTGGGCCACCGCTACTGCTGCGATGTGTCCGGTCAGCATTGGCTACGGGGACGACGATGCTGAGTTGCACACGGTTCTCAAGTATCAGCAAGCCTACTTCGAGCGGGTCGAAACAATGTTCTTCCACGCTGAACTGAGCTTCGCACTCAATGCTGCTATGCAGAAGCTGCATGATCTGCCGGCAGCGCCACGCGTTGTGACGATGCGCTTCCTGAGTAGTCGGACTGGATACCGGAGCGACGTGACCCAAGTAGACCCCATCTCGGGAGAGACGATGGCGTTTACGAGAGCCAGCAATGGCGAGATATTCCAGTCTACCGACGCGGTTGAACGTCCCGTTCTCCACGTTACCCGAACCCAAACGTGGAGCGGGGGGCCTTACGGCTCAATGCATCCGCTTGTGAGTGCGTTCGCATTCGCGCTGCCGTCCGATCAGGACCATTCCTTGGCGGTTCTGGGGGAGCCGGAGTTGTGGTCCAAGGTGGAGAGCACGGTCGTTAGTTTCCAGAACCGTCAGAGGTCCGGACACCAAGGGGTGCAAGTGGGTTTCGATGGCCAAGGTGCGGAACACCATGACGTCTTCTTCGCCAAGGACCTCGACTACTTCCCGGTGTGGTGGTCAGCGACCCGAGAAGGAGGCGGACGCAGTGAGATGAGCGTTGCCGTCGCCGCCTACTGTGACACCCCCCAGGGGCGGGTCATTTTCCCGACGCGGCTCGAGTTCGCGGACTATCTCCCGAGTGGTGAACGTGCCCAGCACGGTTCCCTCCAAGTCGATGACAGGACGCTGACGGTTAACTTCACCCTTCCTCGCTCGGCCGCCTACGTCTACGCGGACGAGGACGCCGGGACTCAGACCAAGACGGCAGGCCCATGGCGCGCGATGCCTCAGGCCCAGGAGTAGGGAGTGTGCGAAGGAGAATCCGGCTGGCACCGTACCTGCTCGCGTTGCTGACTGGAGCGACGTGCGGGAGTGATCCATCGCGCATGACACTAGATGCAGCTCGGCCAGGGACTCGCTTGTGAACATGCGAACCGCGAGACGGCTCTCTTTTCAGGCGGTGGCGCTGATGTTCTTCGCGTCGGCGGGCTTCGCGCAGACCTGCGGGGTTGCCAGTTTGCTAGACGTCTGCCAAC
>Ga0272441_10014935_pt1 | contig 10930 bp, 8 predicted proteins | sample SSMProp6N_FD_193582 | JGI IMG/M metagenome (GOLD analysis project Ga0272441, IMG submission 193582) | Marine sediment archaeal communities from Little Sippewissett salt marsh, Falmouth, MA, United States - SSM-Prop-6N | ecosystem: Environmental > Aquatic > Marine > Wetlands > Sediment ...
TCCTGACCCTTTCGGCGTCGAGAGGGAACCGGGTAGGTGTCATGACCCCCACTGGAGGATTCGGCATCATCGCCGCCGATGGATGCGAGAGGCATGGCATGGAGTTGGTCGAGTTCACCGACGGGACCATGGACGGACTGCGGGCGCTCGCCCCGGAATGGCTTGGAGTCGGCAATCCAGTCGACTACTTTCCTGGTGTCTCCATAATGGGACATCGGCGCGAGGAGATGGAATTGGCTGCCATGCGGCTGATTATGGAGGACGAAAACGTAGATGCCGCGCTGGGCGTCATGGGAGCCTTCAGTCCGGAGCTTGGCGACGACATGGCGAAGCTGGCCTCGGAGATGGCTAGGGATTTCCCTGACAAGCCACTCGTCTACTGGCTCTACGGGCCATACTTCGACGAAGCAAAGGCAAAGCTTGAAAGCTCTGGCACGACGCTCGCCTTCTCTTCTGCCGATAGGGCGGCGCGTGCCCTGATGCACCTTCGCTGGCGGGCCGACTATCTGTCTCGACAGCAAGAGCGCTGACTCTAGCTCTCGCTGTGACCGGTGCTGCACATCAGTGCAGCAAGCTTGATGGCCTCAATCATGCTTATCGCATTGGCAGTGCCCTTGCCGGCCTTGCCAAACACCGTGCCGTGATCCACAGATGTCCGTATGATGGGCAGGCCCAGCGTCACATTGACGCCTTTCTCGAAGCCAACCATCTTTATCGGAATGTGCCCTTGGTCGTGATACATCGCCACGACGAGGTCGAACTCACCGCGGTATGCACGCAGGAACGCGGTGTCGGGAGGTAGGGGGCCACGCACGTTCATGCCCATTTCCTTGGCGGCCTCGATGGCCGGGATGATGTGCTTCTCCTCTTCGTCGCCGAACAATCCACCCTCTCCCGAGTGAGGATTGAGTCCGGGCACAACGATTCTGGGCTCTTTGACTCCCATCTTCCTGGCGGCCTCTGCGCCCAGCAGCATAACCTCGAGAACTCGCTCCTTGGTGACGCGGTCGCAGGCCTCACGCAGAGACACGTGTGTTGATACGTGGACGATGCGAAAATCATCCGCTGTCAGCATCATCACTGCGTCGCTTGCGCCACATAGGTGGGCGAGTATTTGCGTATGTCCGGGGAAGTGATAGCCTGCCTGGTTCAGCGCATCCTTGTTGAGCGGCGCAGTCACTATCGCGTCGGTCTCCCCCGCTATGGTGAGCAAAGTGCCCTTCTCGATGGCGAGGTAGGCAGCTCTTCCAGCGCGAGGGTCAACCCGCCCGCGCACCAGCGTATCCACGTCTACAGTCTTCTGGTCCAGGACGTTGAGCACCTTCGGGTCATCCTGCATCTCGCCAGGAGAGGCTATGGCGTTGACGCTCATCGGGATGCCTACGATGTCCGCTGCGGCGCGCATGGCCTCCGCATCGCCGATAACGAGGCCTCTGCAGAGCTGGTGAATCTCCGGCAATGCGAGTGACTTGACCACGATTTCGGGTCCGGCGCCTGCCGGATCGCCCATAGTGATTGCGAGCAGGGGTCGGTAGGAATTCATTGGCTACGATCCTCCCTTGGAAAGATGGCGGGCGACCTGGACCATGGCCTCTTCATCGCCGAAGCCGCCTGCCTTTGTAATTACGCGCATTCCTTGATAGTTCTCGCCGACCGCCTCGCCGGCTATGACGCCAGGCTGCAGGTCGCCGAGAATCCTAAGAGCTTGTATGCCCGTGTCGCCGCAGACAGAGCGGGCCACATCCCCTCCACACAGGAAGAGACCGGCCAGCTGCCTGGATTCCAGGATGCGTGACACGATGCCTCCAAGTATAGGGGCCATCGTGTGTCGCATCTGTGGCGAGAACTGACTGAGGCTTGAACTGAGTACGACGACGCTGTTCGCGTCGAGGAGTGCTTCTATTTCATGTGCCAATTGGTTGATTCGAGGGCCGCGGCCATCACGTGTCCTGAACTCGCGTGGCTCTGCGCGCACCAGCGGAGGGTGGCGGGAGTCCAGGAGCCTCTGCAGTTGGCGGATGCTCACGTCACTGCGGCTTCCAACTGTCAGGAGAGATGGCCCGTCGGGTGCCTTGGGTATCGAGCTGCCCTGGGGCTCGTGCCCATAGGCGAGAGGTATCTGTGCACCCAGACCGCCTGATCCACAGGGTAGCCACGGCTCGTCGCTGAGGGCCAGCGCGTCTGCAATACACCGCAGATGACTGTCTTCGGTCGCGTCGATAACTGTCGCTCGCGCCGGACTGGCGTTGACAAGGCGCGCTACGTGCTCGGGCCCTCGTCCAACGTCGCGGATACCTATGTAGTCGGTCTCTATGCCCGAACCCGTTCGCAGCAATTCCCCGATATCTGACTTCTTCACGGGACTGACCGGGTCTCTCGAGAACTGGGTCTCTTCAACAGGGACACCGTCGACGAGGAGACGGCCTTTCACCACGGTTCTCTTGATGGCGGGGAAGGCTGGACACACAACGGTGTGTCGTACTTCCGTAGCGTCGAGCAACGCCTGCAACTCTGCTGCGATGTTGCCGCGCAGTGTCGAGTCAACCTTCTTGTAGATGAGGTGGTCCCTGAATCGCTCACCAACTGACCTGACGCGTCGGTACGCGTCCGCCGCTGACTCGGCCCGGCTGTCAGTGGTCACCACGACAGCATCTGACGACTCTTGAGCGCTGGAGGAAAACGAGATGATGGTCTTGAGACCCGCCTTCGCGAGGCCGACTCCGGTATCCATCGCACCGGTCAGGTCGTCGGCGACGAAGCAAAACCGCACTTCACCATTATGCACAGCCATCACGACTTCAAACTGTAGATGGCGTTGCATACCCTGTCAATGCCAACTAGGGCGGCGTATACTCCGAACCCGGTGACGGGAGAGACGACTCCCAGCGGTTAGAAGGAGGAATGGATCATGATCGATGCGCTCTTGACGGAGCAGGAGAAGATGCTGCGGAGCATGTTGAGGGACTTTGTTGATTCTGAGCTCGTTCCCTGCGTCGATGAGTGGGACAGACGCAACGAACTCGCCTATGAGGCCTTTGAGAAGATGGCAGGCGTTGGCCTAACCGGACTCACCATACCTACGGAATATGGTGGGCAGGGAGGCAGTCTGATGGACGCGTACCTCATGTCTATCGAGTTGGCCCGCGCCAGCATCTCTGTGGCTTCCATCATGGGTACGCACCTTGGATTGGCTCTCAGCGGCTTGTATCACTATGGCAATGAGGAACAGAGGCAGCGATTCGTAGTCCCCGCGGCAAAGGGCGAGAAGCTCTGTGCGTACGGACTCACTGAGCGTGAGGCGAGCAGCGATATCTCGCGAATGGCCACCACTGCACGCAGGAATGGCGATGAGTGGGTCATCAATGGAGCAAAGTGCTTCATTTCGAACGGCGACCGCGCGGATATCATCCTTCTGTTCGCGACAGTGGACAAGTCACTGGGGAGCAAAGGCATTACTGCTTTCGTGGTTGAAAAGGGAACTCCGGGGTTCACAGTTGGCAAGCTTGAAGACAAACTGGGGATTCGCCACGAAAGCGCTGCAGAGTTGATGTTTGATGACTGCCGCATTCCGGCAGCCAATCTGATAGGGGAAGTGGGAAAGGGCATGCGCATAGCCCTGACGATACTTGACGAGGGTCGACTCGACGTTGCTGGCCAGGGAGTTGGCGTATCATCCGCCGCTCTGGACGCAGCTATCGAGTATTCCAAGCAGCGCCAGCAGTTCGGGCAGGCCATCAGTGAGTTCCAGGGTATTCAGTGGATGCTCGTTGATATGGCCACGCAACTCGATGCCGCCTGGCTTCTGGGCTACAGGGCAGCTCGCGTCGCCGATTCGGGCGAGCGATTTACTAAAGAAGTGGCAGAAGCGAAGCTATTCGCGGCGGAAACTGCCGTGAACGTGACACGGAAGGCGCTTCAGATCCACGGCGGCTACGGGTTCATGAAGGACCTGCCGCTCGAAAGATACTACCGCGACTCCAAGATACTGGAGATATACGAGGGGACAAGCGAAGTACAGCGACTGGTTATCTCGCGCGCGCTGCTGTCGTGACAGCGGCGCGTGGGGTCAGGCGACGATTCTGAATTCGCCAACGTCGACGACTCCGAGGTCGGTGACGCGCAGTTCAGGGATAACGGGCAGCGCAAGGAACGAGAGTAGTGCAAACGGGGCAGGGGGCAATTGGCCCAGCTTCCGCGCGCGTTCTTCCACCTCCCTCTGCATGCGGAGGACTGTCGCCAGCGGCTCCATCGATAGTAGACCCGCGACGGGGAGAGGAAGGGCCGCCTTGACTTGGCCGTCACAATAGACGACCAGTCCTCCCTGCATCTCTTCGAGAGCCTTGAGCGCGCCAAGAATGTCGTCGTCACTTGCTCCGACCGCGACGAAGTTGTGAGAATCGTGCGCCACAGAACTCGCGAGGGCGCCCTTCTGGAGGCCAAAGCCCTTCACGAATCCCTTGCCCACATTGCCGGTCGCGCTGTGGCGCTCAACAACTACGAGCTTCAGTATGTCCTTGTCGGTGTCCGACACGAATTCGCCATTGGATGCCAGCGGTCGAAGCATCTTCTTGCGCGTGACAATCTGACCCGGAATCAACTCAATCACCGGGAACTCATCCCGACTGGCGGCCATGCGCAGAGAGCCGCGAGTGAGTTCTCCAAGCCTGACTGAGTCTGTCAGTTCGCTTGTGGGCGTGGGGAGAGAGGACACCATCTTGCCACCCTGAGCTACCAGCTTGCCTTCGTGGAAGACTCGGTCGACTTGGAACTCTTCCAGGCTCTCGAACGTGATGAGGTGTGCGCGCTTGCCTGGCGCGATGCAGCCTCTGTCGAACAACCTGAAGTACTGCGCAGGATTGATACTGGCCAACTGGAGTGCCCGGATTGGATTCAGCCCGAGGCTGATGGCCTTTCTGATTATGTGGTCGATGTCGCCCTCTGAGGACAGGTCTGCGGCGCTCCTGTCATCGATCACGAACATGCAGCGACCATAGGTCTTGTCGGTGACAAGGGGCAGGAGGGCCTCGAGGTTCTTCTCGGAGGAGCCCTCGCGAATCATGATGTGCATGCCCTTGCTCAGTTTCTCGGCAGCTTCCTCAAGCTCGGTGCATTCGTGGTCGGACATGATGCCCGCGGCGATATAGGCGTCGAGGTCGCGTCCTCGAAGGCCCGGGGCATGCCCATCGATTGGCAGGCCCTTTGCGGCGCTGAGTTTGTCCAGCACGTCAGACAGTCCGGCGAGTACGCCGGGGTAGTTCATCATCTCTCCCAGGCCGATAACTTCCGGGCGTGCCAGCAGTTCGCGAATCTGTGTGGCATCGAGCACGGCGCCTGATGTCTCCAGTGGAGTTGCAGGAACGCAAGACGGTGCCATGAATCTCATATCCAGGGGCAGACGTGTGCTCCACTCGATGCAGAACTCGACGCCTGCAATACCCGTAGCGTTGGCTATCTCGTGCAGATCGGTAATCACAGTCAGCGTGCCTCTTGGAACGACCGCTTCCGCGTATCTGGACGGGTGGAGCATCGAACTCTCGATGTGCGTGTGACCATCGATGAGTGCAGGTGCTAGATAGCTTCCTTTCAGGTCGATTGTCTCGATGGCGTTGTCGTACGTGCCGACGCCGGCGATGAACCCATCGTGTATGGCTACATCGGCCTGCACTATCTTTGATGCCAGCACATCAATGACGCGGCAGTTCTTGAGAACAAGGTTGGCTCGCTTCTCTCCTCTGGCGACCTGTATCAGTTCGGCTGGCTCAGTCATTGTTCTCCAGTGCACAGATGTCCGGCAGGTAGCGGAACTTGTTGTCGAAGTCGAGCCCATAGCCCACGATGAACTTGTTAGGTACGGTGAAGCCGAGGTAGTCGATATTCACTGGCGTTTCTCTGCGTGATGGCTTGTCTGCCAGGGCACAGAGTCGAACTGAGCGGGCGCCTCGTTCGGCAATGTGCTTCACTACGTATGACACCGTGTGGCCGGTATCGACGATGTCTTCGACCACCAGGACATCCTTATCTCTGATGTCCACCGAGAGGTCGTGCAGTACTGAGATCTTCCTCGAGGACACCACACGGCTTCCGTAGCTGGAAGCGGTGACGAAATCCACTGCGAGGGGCAGGCCAATCTGCCGTATGAGGTCTGCCATGAAGATGAAGGCACCCTTGAGAATGCCTACCACGACCAGGTCGCAGCCGGAATAGTCAGTGCCAATCTGTCGGCCAAGACGCGCGACCGCGTGTTCTATGTCGCCACGCGGGATAAGGACACTGAGAGTGCTGCTCACAATGTTCGCTCCAGTTCGCTACTCCGGCTTCAGTATGCCTATGAATGGCAGATTCCGATACTCCCCCTGGTAGTCGAGTCCGTAGCCGACAACGAACTCGTCCGGGATCTCGAAGCCAACGTAGTCAAGCTGGACATTCGCGAGCCTCCTGGCCCTCCGGTCGAGTAGTGTACATACCCGCAGACTTGCTGGCTTGTGAGACGCAAGATGAGCCAGCAGGTAGTTGATCGTCATCCCTGTGTCGATGATGTCCTCTACCATTATTACGTGTTGCCCCGCGATGGATGAATCGAGATCCCTGGTTATCTTGACTACCTCGCCGTCTCCACCATAATGAGAGACGTCCATGAAATCGACCTTGAGCGGTATAGAGATACGCTGCATCAGGTCGGAGAGGAAGCACATCACGCCTTTCAGCGCTCCCACGAGCACAATTCTCTCTCCTGCGTAGTCCTTCGATATCTTGCGTGCGAGAGTGCGCACGCGGCGCTGGATCTGCGCCTGGCTGTACAGCACCTCTCCGACTCCCTGGACTTTGGCTTCTGCCAAAGGACCGTAGCCGTACTTCTCAAGTAGTTTCGAGAAATCCTTTCGTGTGATGAGCCGAATGTTGATATCGGGGTACTGCTCGCGGAGCTTGCGCACCTTGCGGTTCTTGGCGGTTATCAACTCCTGCTTCATGGTGGTGAGTTCGACGTACATGTCGAGTTCAGGCAGATAGAAATCAGGAGTGAACATCTGAGAGACGCCATCGCCGTTCCACGCCAGCGGGAACGACCTGGGCTCATATAGCCAGTCGATCTTGTAGAAGTCGAGCAGGTTGGCGAATTCCATCTCGCTGGCATGTGCGAACTCGGTAGGCTTCAGCGACGAGCTGGTGATCTGGGCTGAGTGGCCGGTTTCGCCTTCCTTCGCCGCACGTTTGCCTACACGGTCCTTGAACTGTGCCAATTCTGCCCTGTCCAGTAGTACCGCGCTGATTTCGGCGGCGGCACGGAGGAAGTCCTTCTCGATTTCCGTCAGATGCCGCGAACGTCGGGAGTACACTCTGAGTTCGCCTACTGTGATCTCCCCTCTGCGGATGGGTGCAGCGGCAATGAATGTAACGTTCTGGGCCTTTGCCTCTTCGGGGTGCTGTACGCGCTCATCGGTGGTAGCATTCGTCACCACAGCAATATTGCCTTCGAGTACCTCGGGGAGGCTCTTTCGAGCGTCCAGCGGGCCCTTGCGCAGATACAGGTCACTCAGTCCGAATGCGCCAACAGTAGTGAGATAGTCTCTCTTGGGATTGAGATGGAGGATCCTACACCCGCTCATGTCGAGTGCCTTGGCGACAGCCCGGCAGACTGCATTGCAGGTGCGGCGCAGCGTCAGTTCGGAATTCGCGGCAGCAGCAACCTGCTGCAGGCCCGTGTAGTGACGACCACGCGACGTTGTCATCTCTTCTCTCCTACGTATCTAAGAGCATTTCGTGTACCCACACGAAGTGCATATGCTGCATCCCTCTTGGTGGATGAGTGCACCTCCACAGTCGGGGCACTGTGCCGTGATGGATACCTCGCCGGTCTTGTGGGGCACAGCTACGTTCTCTCCTCCTGTGACGTACTTCTCGAGTACACTAGCAATGGCGTCGGCACATGAAGTCACTGCTCTTCCTTGTTCCCACGAGATTGAAGGACATCGGATTCCGCGCAGGTTCTTGACCACGCTGCCCAGGTCCAGTCCGCAACGCAGTGCGTTTGAGATAAGCCTGCTGGTGGCCTCCAGCTGTGCCGCGGCGCAGCCTCCAGCCTTGCCGAGTGTCGCGAACGCCTCACATACGCCCTGTTCGTCGAAGTTGACTGTGACGTACATGTTGCCGCAGCCGGTGTTGACCCGCTCCGTCACTCCCCTTGTCACCTTGGGGCGCGGGCGAGGAGCTATGGTCGCCCTGGCTGTCGTTACCTCTTCAGTTGGGCTACCTGTGCTGAGTACCTGGTCCTGCCTGCTACCGTCACGATAGATGGTGATTCCCTTGAGTCCCGATTCATACGCCAGTCTGTAGACGGAGGCCACGTCCTCTTTGGTCGCTGAATGCGGGAAGTTGACGGTTTTGGAGACGGCGCTGTCCGTGTATCGCTGGAAGGCTGCCTGCATCCGGACGTGCCATTCCGGCGTGATGTCGTAGGCACATACGAAGAGCCTTTGAATGTCCTCCGGCACGCTGTCTATCTCGCTCAGGCGCTTGCCGCCGGCGAGCGCACGCATCAACTCGTCAGAGTAGAAGCCTCTTTCTCGGGCCACTGCCTCGAAGTACGGATTGACCTCGAGGAACTCCTCTTTGTCGAGTATTCGCCGAATATAGGTCAACGCGAAGTTCGGTTCGATGCCGCTGGAACAGTTCGCAATGATGCTCAGACTGCCCGTCGGCGCAATTGTTGTGCGCGATGCGTTCCTATATTGACGCTCTCCATTGCCTGCATAGACACTGGTGTCAAAGGCGGGAAACACGCCGCGGGCATTGGCCAGTTCGGCCGACGCCTCGTTCGCTGTCTCGGAGACGAATCCCATCACGCGCTCGGCGAGTTCGATCGCAGCCTCGCTGTCGTACGGAATCGACAGTTGTACGAGCATGTCGGCGAAGCCCATCACTCCCAGGCCAATCTTGCGCGTGGATAGCGTCCTGTCTCGAATCTCGGGAAGAGGGAAGTTATTCACCTCAATAACGTCGTCCAGAAATCGCACCGCGAGGTGGACAAGGCTGCCGAGGCGTTCGAAGTCGATAGTCACTCCCTCGCCATCTCCCGTGACCATGTGTGCCAGGTTAATGGAGCCGAGGTTGCAGGATTCGTACGGGAGAAGCGGCTGCTCGCCACAGGGATTCGTGCTCTCGATCCGACCCACACCTGGCGTGGGGTTGTGGCGGTTAATCTCGTCCAGGAACACAACGCCCGGGTCTCCGGTCTGCCACGCCATGTCGACTATCTCATCGAACAGATCACTCGCGCTGATGGACTCAGTGACAACTCCAGTGCGAGGGTTGACCAGGTCGAAGTTCTCCTTGGCGCTGACCGCATGCATGAAGGCATCGGTGGCGCCGACGGAGAGGTTGAAGTTCGTAAGCACTCCTGAGTCCTTCTTTATGGAGACGAATCGACGAATGTCCGGATGGTCAACGCTGAGAATCGCCATGTTCGCGCCGCGGCGCATGCCGCCCTGTTTGATGACATCCGTGGTCTTGTCAAAGACCTGCATGAATGAGAGAGGCCCGCTTGCGACACCGCCTGTACTGCCCACTCGATCGCTCTCAGGTCGAAGATGCGAGAAGGAGAATCCTGTTCCCCCGCCGCTCTTGTGGATAATCGCGGTGTGCTTCACTGCATCGAAGATGGACTCCATGGAGTCCTCGACCGGGATGACAAAACATGCAGACAATTGCCCAAGCTCGCGCCCCGCGTTCATCAGAGTAGGGGAGTTGGGTAGGAAGTCGAGGCTTGCCATCGCCTCATAAAAGCGTTGTTCCCAAGCGGCCGTATCAACCTTCGGGTCGAATACTGACTCTGCGCTGGCAATGTGCCGTGCAACCCGCCGAAACAGGGACTCTGGCGTCTCTTCGGGCTGGCCCTCTGGCCCTTTCGCGAGGTAGCGACGCTCCATTACTCGAAGGGCATTGGAGGAGACCTGAGGACCCTTTGATGCGGGAGTAGCCTCTGCCGTTGTTATGACCTTCAGTCTCTTCTTGCGTTGTTTCGCGGGTCGCGACTGCGGCGTAGTCTGTTTCGGCACGAGGTCTTCCATTCCCGGCAAAGGTCTTGTTGCCCCGAGGCGTTCACTGACCTTCTCGGTCAATTGCTCCAGCACTTCACGGTCGTGGACGCCCACAGACTCGGCTGCGGAGAACACGGCCTGCGCTACTGAGTCTTCGGTGACTTCAGGCTGCTCGAGGGGTTTCTTGGGCTTCGCCATCGGTATCGCGTGCTCCTTGGTGGGATGGGGATTGGTTCAGGGGCTCATGTCTGGAATAGTCGGAGGACTCTGCAGGAGGTGCGAGGCTCTCCATAGCTTGACGTAGCTCGCCAATGTCCGTGAATTCTCTGTAGACGCTGGCGAAACGGATGTAGGCAATGTGGTCCAGTCTCTCAAGACCCTGCATCACAAGATCTCCGACTGTGGTGGAGTTGACTTCGGCGCGGCCAAGGCTGTGTATTTGGTCCTCGATGGTGTTTATGAGTTTCTCCACAGCCCCAGCGGGGAGAGGACGCTTCTGGCAAGCCTTGCGTATGCCGGATGCCAGCTTCTCGCGGTCATACTCTTCCCGACGACCGTCCTTCTTGACGACGTAGAGGGTGTGGCTCTGTATCCTCTCGGAAGTCGTGAACCTGGCTCCACACGTCATGCACATGCGACGTCGCCTGACCTCATCCTCAAGGCCACGCGAGTCAACAACTCGGGAATCTGTCGCGCCGCAATATGGGCACTTCACGCCGTAGACCCCACCTCTTGTGGTCCAGGGTAATTCTAGCAGCACATATAGTTGGGCGGCTAATGCGCTCACACGATCTGGTAGGAGGAAGGGGAGGGCGGATCGCTCGCACCCTCCCCCTGGTGTCTCTGTCTACTGCCAGGAAAGTCTTGAGGGTTGAGGGGTCACCTCAGTCTGGCCA
>Ga0272441_10014936_pt1 | contig 10929 bp, 6 predicted proteins | sample SSMProp6N_FD_193582 | JGI IMG/M metagenome (GOLD analysis project Ga0272441, IMG submission 193582) | Marine sediment archaeal communities from Little Sippewissett salt marsh, Falmouth, MA, United States - SSM-Prop-6N | ecosystem: Environmental > Aquatic > Marine > Wetlands > Sediment ...
CTGATAAACAGAGGTTCCCTTGTACCGCCCTCATACATCCAGCCCTTTCCCTCCGAAAGCGGCGCGTTGCAGGTGGGAGAGCTTTCAGCCGTAGCCAGGCCGCCGTTATCCGAGGTGAAGATAACCACCGTATTATCAGTCTGTCCAGCCTCGTCAACGGCCTTAAGCAGACGGCCTATATTCTCGTCCAGGTTATCGATCATCGCCGCGTAGGCAGGATCAGACTGAACTAATCTGCGCAGGATCCGCTTGTCCTTCTTATGCTCACACGGGAAGAAATCCCCTTCCTCAAACGTTTTGACCTTATCCAATCCCATATCCCTGACCCGGGCCTGGTGCTTCTCGATGGTCTCCTTTTTGGCCTGGATGGGAACATGCACCGAGTAGTAGCACATATTCAGGTAAAACGGGGTGTCATCGTTATTCTGGATCAACTGGATGGCCTCATCAGTCAAACGGTCGGTTACATATTCGCCTTCAGGGCCATCCGCCAGCGTCGGATTTCCCCAGGGGCTGAAATAGCCGTGACGCAGCATCCCCCAGCCACAGCCGCCGATATTGACGTCAAAACCGTGTTTCTCCGGCCAATACGGCTCCTCACCCAGATGCCATTTTCCTACGTGCCAGGCGTTATAGCCGCCTTCCTTCAGAGTTTTTGCCAGGCACTTCTCCTCAAGGGGCAGATGACGGGTATAGGGAACGTCGATCACCTTGCCTTTCGTATGACCGCCGATGAAGTTCGTCACCCCGACCCTGGCCGGATACCTGCCGGTGAGGATGCTGGCCCTTGTCGGCGAACAGACCGGGCAGGAGGCATAAGCATTGGTAAAGCGCACTCCCTCCTCACACAATCTGTCCAGATTAGGGGTCAGGTAAAACTCGCTGCCGCAGCACCTCAGGTCTTTCCACCCCATGTCATCTATGAGTATGAATATAAAATTCGGTTTGCTCATTCTGTCTCCTTCCTACCTTTTATCCCGTTTTACTGCCAGTCAATGCTGATCTTGTAGGAATTGCCAATCTTCTCCACAAGCTGGACCCGCAGTCCGTTCTTGTCGTCCACAAATGAGTCGTTCCTGCCTATATCGAATGCTGCTCCCTCAAGATTGGGAACGCTGGGATCAGCATCCATCAGCTTGACAGGCGCTTCACCATGGCGGCATTCAGCGATGGTATCATCAGCATACATGATAAGAACGCCACTACCAGGAAGGTATTGATCAAAGCCGATGAACTGCCGATTCTCAATCAGGTAGTATGTCGTCTCAGAAAGTGGTATCTTAACTGCAAGAATATCCGACTCACTGTCCTCAAGCGGCCCAAGCTGAAGCTCTGTAACCTCACCTGGTTTGACTACTTTGACCTTTGATTGGTCCAGCCAACCCAGTCGCATCTTAGTCCATGAGGATACGCCCGGTGGAGGTAGTTCCCACTCGTAGTAGTGACACGACATGGGATCCCAGAATCCCATGTTGATTATGGCCTTGACGAATGACTCCCGAAGTGGACCAGGTTCTGCCTGTAGGTCGTGGTCATAGAGGCAGGGAAGCACTCTTTTCCCATTCCGGACACCTCCCAGTATGTGCGCAACATCATGGAACAGAGTACCCAGATGAGCCTGATAGCTGAATATTGCCACCCCACCTTTGATGATCTTGCCACTGCTTGTTTTCAGGACATCGTCTGCCTGCCATCCCAGCATGCCCGGATACCCACATAGTCCTATCATACCATATTCCTGTCTTTGAGCGCTCATGAAGATGACTACAAAGGAGTATCCTGTGAGTTCAATCTCCTTGTCAACAGCATCTATAGCATCCTGTATCAGGTTCTCCACCTTTGATTCGTCGACTTCCAGGTTCCTCGGCGAGATCTCATAATATGACACAGGATGCGGCATTTCATACCACTTCCCTGTAACATCCATATTGATGCCTGCTTTACCATAGGACATCTCCTTCATATAGCTGTCCAGATCACTGAATCTTCCCTGGACGTATTCTCTGCTTATGGTGTGTTTCACATCCGGATACTCTACAAGGATAGTAAGTTGCTTGTATTCCTCTCCAAAATGAGCACCTATCAAAACTATGTCCAATATATCCACCGATCCATCTTCGTTTACATCCGCCGCTGGAACGGAACTATCACCAAAGTGATTCCCCACAAAAAATATATCAGCAAGGTTTATTGCTCCATCACCGTTTACATCCCATGAAAGTGTCCCCGCTGCTGCCAAAACCCCCACAGTGTTCTGCCCAAAAGCCAAAATCAACAATACCACAACAATAGGATATCTTTGCATCACTCGCCCTCCTTTAGAGTTTGGATGTCAAATCCGGAGAAGAAAATAAGGACGATTGAAATGAAAACGCTATGATTCAGTCGTCCTTACAGGACTGACCGGTGGTGTTTGTATGTCCTCATCCCAGCGATAAATCACTGGGCTAATATCAAATGTCCCTATGGGACAGAGCATTCCTACAGCACTTCTGTTTAAGTCAGCGCCATTCTGCCGGCGGCATGTTCTACTTAATGCTCCGATACAGCATTTGGATTCTTGAGCCGTTCACCCCAGCCGCGGCCGTCCAGTGGGAAAACGTCCGTCTTCTCAGCGATTTCGTTCCATTGTTCCGCCATTTTCTTCACGCGTTCGGTATGGACTTTGGCCAGGTTGTTCAGTTCCGACCTGTCCTTCTCCATGTCGTAGAGTTCCCAATCCCCCTTTATGCCTTTAGCTACTAGCTTCCACTTGCCTACGCGAAGGGCGCGGTTGGCTTCGTGCTCCCAGAAGATGCAGTCGCGGCTTATCTCCTTGCCCTCAAAGCTGGGAACCAGGCTTCTGCCCACTAACGGATGCACGTCCGGATCACCGTCAGTGCGATAGCTCGCTCCTGCAAGCTCAACGCATGTCGGCATGATGTCCGTGATGTGACCGGGCTGATCATCCATCTCGCCTTTGCGCTTGAGACCGTTGGGCCAGTGAGCGATGAGAGGAGTCGCTATGCCGCCTTCGTGCACCCAGCTTTTAAATTCCCGAAACGGTGTGTTGGAAACATTCGCCCAGGGCCTGCCGTAGCTCTCGTAAGATTCGTTAGTGCCGAACTTCGCCGGATCAGACGGCGCTCGGTGTATCTCTTCGTGGCAGCCGCCGTTGTCGGAGAGAAACAGAATAAGGGTGTTGTCCAGAATACCGTTCTTTTCGAGGTTCTTAAAGATTCTACCCACGCCTTGATCCATGGAATCTATCTGTGCTGCGTATATGGCCATGCGCAGATCGAATTCGTCCTGTTTCTTCTGGGACAGGCTGTCCCAAGCTGGGACACCATCGTCCCTTTCCGACAATCCCCAGTGCTCCTCCAGGATACCCATTGCCTTCATACGCTGGAATTTCCGCTGGCGGAATAAGTCCCAGCCTTCGCGAAACCTCCCGCGATATTTTTCCATGTCCACAGGTTTCGCGTGCAGCGGCCAGTGTGGAGCAGTATAGGCCACATATAAAAAGAATGGATTATCCATCTGGCGTTCGTCGATGAATCTACAGGCGTTGTCGCTGATCGCGTCGGTGTAGTAAAAGTCCTCCGGCGGCTCGATCTGTGTGTTATCAATAGTTAGAGTATTGGGTGTAAAATAACTTCCAGCTCCGGCCAGGGTTCCGAAGTAGCGGTCAAAGCCGCGCTGGCATGGCCATGAGTGGTTCGGGGAATCGGGCTTGAGATAATCGACATGAGTCAAGTGCCATTTTCCGCTCATGTATGTCGAGTATCCGGCAGGCCTCAGACACTCGGCAATGGTGAGACACCTGTTGTTAAGATCGCCGGCGTAGCCGTCCGTGCCCAGGTTTGCAGCGGTCATCCATCCCATGCCGGCCTGATGTGGATAAAGACCTGTCATGAGCGAAGCTCTGGCAGGACAGCAGCGCGCCGTGTTGTAGAAATGCGTATAGCGGATGCCTTCGTCAGCGAGACGATCCAGGTTTGGTGTCTCTATGTCGCCGCCGTAGCAGCCTATATCAGAATACCCCATATCGTCAACCATTATGAGAACGATGTTAGGTCGATTATCCATTTCACTCTCCTCCTTAGCTACAGAGACCCGCAGTGGAACCGACATCGCGGCCGCGCCCAAACCTATGCTTTTCAGAAAATCGCGCCGCTTGATGCGCTGTGAATACATGCTCTTCGATTTCCTTTCTACTAACTGGGACTCGAAACTTATCCTGCCTATTTTCTGGACTATAATAAGCCAAAATTTGCGAACATTATACACAGTAGTAGCTCAGTTGTAAAGAGGGATACCCGGCTGATCAGTTGAGATAATAAATAAGCCGGCGGTTCTTTGCGACGCGATAGCCAAAGCACAAAATGTTCTACTGGCTAACTGAAAAACTCGTATGAATAATCTATATTCGGAGATTTTGTTAGGATACTGAAAGCAGAGGAGGTATGTTCTTTAAGTACGAGACACGACGGGATAGTTTAATTCTTAATATATCGTCAGGAGGTAGTAAAGTCAGGGTTTTGGCACAATTTCTGGTCAATATTCTGAGTTGCTCTCCGCAAAACATGGTGCATAGGTATCCAGTAAGTGGTTCTCTCGCTAAATCCGCAATGGCATATGTAAAGGCGAGGCATGCCTCGCCTTACGAAAGAAAAAATACTTGTTTATCGAGAGAACCACTAAGATCGCGTGAACTCCGGGCTTACTTAAGAACGGTCATCTTTCTGACAGCGTTAAGGTCGCCTCCCCGAATGCTGTAAAAATAGGTTCCGCTTGCGACCGACGCTCCACAGTCATCTCTACCATCCCAGTGCGCTGCTCTATCCGGGCTTATATAGACACCAGCAGGTCTGTATCCCAGATCAAGCTCTCGTATTAATCTGCCCGACACGCTGTAGATGCGAATGGTGACCTCACTGCCATTCCTCAATTTATATGGTATCCAAGTCTCTGGATTGAACGGATTGGGGAAGTTCTGTAGTAGGATGCTGTGTTCTGGCAGCATTGCCCAGGAGCTGAATTTCTCATCTATACATTTGGAAATCAACGGCAGTGAATCAAAGCCATAAAGCTCCGCGTTTTTGAGCATCAAAGGCGAGAGATCGTCGGCTATCACGTCAAATCTTATCTCAGCTATCGTCTTGCTGTTCATTTTGCTGGCGCATGCAAATGCTATCTTCACTATCCCGGGTTCAGTTATATTGCTTGCCAGTAAAACGCTGGCCCGCGGCAATACATCCACCGGGCGAAGCACTGCGCTGTCATAGACAATGGAAATGTCACCGCCGGCCAGTGCTTGTATGTTATCGACTTTCAGAGGTACTGTCACCCTCTCTCTCGCTATTCCGTGCACTTCTGCCAGCGCGACAGTGATATGCCTGCTGACATTGGCATTTTGGGTGATACCAATGCCAGGCGCGGTCAATCCGGCGATCTCACGGAGCATGAGTATAGCGTCATTTGACCTTATGCTGCCATCGCCGTTCATATCCGCAGCCTGTTCCTGCTGATCGGTAGGTTCCATCAATCCTGCCTTAATACGCAGCGTCAGGATAGCATCATTGGATCGCAATTCGCCGTCGCCATTTACATCTCCCTTGGTACCGACGATGGTGACCGGATCTGATGTCTGGAGATCGCCAAATTCTGTCCCGTCCTTTGGCTTGACTGTAAAATGCCACTGCTGTCCCTCTGCCGTGAGATCTGATGGCACCAGGTTTTGATCGTTGCACGATTCCTGAAGCTCGCCATCCTTATACCATCTTATCTCGCTCCCGCTCTCCGGGTCGCCGTCCGCGTCAGCATAGACATAATTGCACGTTATATCCTCTGCTGTGCAAGGCGATTCAGGACTCATAATCAGGCTTTGGGCCTCCGGTGATGTATTATAGCCGGCTACACTTACAGCAAAAGATTGCTTCTCCACACCGTCTCTGCCATCACTAACCTGTATAACAAGGTTGCTGTTACCAACTTGAGCATCCGTTGGCGTCCAGCTAACCAGACCTGTATTAGCATCAATCGACACCCCATCGGGGAAGGTAACGAGGCTGAATGTCAGCGTATCGTTATCAGCATCCGTTGCCTCCACGTCGTATTGATATAGAACACCTTCCGTGGCAGTGGTTAATGGAACTGACGTAATTATGGGAGCGTTGTTCACACCCTCAGCAACGTCGATGGTAAAACTCTGAGTGACACTTCCATCGCGTCCATCCGATACCTCGACAATAACGTCATGGCTTCCTGCCTGTGTGCCAGATGGAGTCCACGAGATCAGCCCGGTTGACTCGTCAATTATCATCCAGTTTGGGAACACTGTCAGAGAATAGGTCAGAGCGTCGTTATCGCCATCCATAACTTCCACCTGGTAGGCATAGGACTCCCCTTCGGTTGCGGCAGTGACAGGAGTGGAAGTAATCAAAGGCGGCACATTGATCGCGTCGTTCACATCAATTGTGAAACTCTGTGTATCGGTGCCGCCGTGCCCATCAATAACCTTAACAGTGACGGGATGTGGTCCGGACTGTGTAGCAGAGGGACTCCAAACGATCATTCCGGTTGACGGATCAATGGTCATCCCGGTTGGCGCTGTTATCAGACTGTAAGTCAGGGCATCTCCATCGATGTCGCTGGCCTGGACGTCATATATATACATCATTCCTTCTTTGGCAAAGACGAGGGCTTCCGAGTCGATCACAGGAGCCGACGCGCCGGAGATCGCATCCAGAAACTTAAAGGTTGCGACTATACTGCGAAAATCATCAAAGGGAAACGGGAAAGGACCACCGATTCCAGTGCAATATATTGTGTAGACGTAGTTTCCCCCATAAAAGACATAATCCATAGACCTCATCGGAAAGCTTTCCAATTCCGCAGTATAAACGATCTCATATGCTTCGACACCGCCGACTTGTACTATTTCCTCTGATTCCAATACAAATTCATCCCACATAAACGGCATGAACAAAAGCGATAACTCAATGAGATCTTCCAGAGGCATTGGTTCATCCATAGGCTCTACCACAATAGACATGAATCCAAAAGGTCCCTCTATCACAATGAGGCCAAGATCCGGGTTCTGATCAGTTATAGCCCATTCATCTAAGTCATCTGGCAGAGAAATTTGAAAACCGTATTCATCGTTCACATAAGTGTTCCCGGTTATTCCTGTGGCTAACGCAGAACTGGTCAAAAGGGTCAATAGTGTTAGGGACGCAAACGACAGGATAATGCTGCTTTTCTGAGTACTCATGGTTTCCTCGCTTTCCTTGTAGGCGTGCTGCTATAAGATTGTCGCAGATTTACCTCCTCATGCGATTCAGAGAGAACATAGATACAGTCTTATCCACAGGCCACAATGTTAATGCTTCGTTGATGATATTTCAGGATGGAATCAGCGCTATCTCTATCAGTCCTACGACAGCGATGGTTTCCCCCTGATTTGGAAAAATGGAGATGAAACAGCCTAACCAAGGCTTAATACTACTTTGTCATTTACGTAGTTTAGGGTTTTATGCCCGTCTCTGTGATGGCCGGGTGTTAACCAAGAACGCCCATAAAGGGCTGAACTGCAGATTGTTTCCGCGTAAGTGATAAAGTAGTATTAGAAGGGTTGATGAATTTGTACAAGTCCAAAGTAAAAATTTTCTACAGTATATCCCTTTTATGTAAGAATGTCAACAGATAAAATGTCTAATCAGAACACCGCTATTTAGGCTGGATGGAGCTATCGGGTAGGCTTTTATACCAAACGCTTAACCAATCTTGCTACCCTTGCTCCACGCCGTTTACACTCTTCGCTGCTTCGCTGATCAGGTTTGCCTACGGCAATAGGGCCGTAGTGATCTCCCTTTGGATCTCCCTGCACGATCATGCCATGTATGATCAGCGCGCATAGTATATCCATTATGGTGGTTTCGTTTCCGCCGCCCGGCCCGCCGGAAGATGAAAATGCCGCCCCTACCTTGCCATCCAGTTTACCATGATACCTGACGCTGTCGTCCAGCAGCTTTTTTATCTCCGCTGCCATTGTGCCATAATAGGTAGGTGAGCCTATTATTATTCCATCCACTGCCAGGAGATCGTCTACGTCAGTATCCGCCACCTTTTTGCATTCGACCTCCACACCTTCCGATTCCACACCTTCAGCCACGAGTTTGGCCATAGCCTCGGTGTTTCCCGATCTTGAATAATAGATCACTAAGACTTTGGGCATTTGAATATACCTCCATTCAGTATTTGAGGACAAAAGCTCCAGCGTTGCTATAATAAACCACATAATTGTTAATGTCAAGTTTTAGCACCCTTCCAGCGGGAGATCATGCCCTATCGCGTTTTTCTCTTTACAAAAAGGGAATTTGGAGTTACCCTTATCAGTAATCAGTAATCAGTGACGGGCTTTGGCTGGTTCCGTCAGGGATTGCTGATTGACCGACGTAACATATGAAGGATCGCAGTGGTTCCATCGGCAAATAACATGTTCCTGTAGGGGCAGGTTTTCTCATACCAGGATATTGCCATTTGGCGCAGAAAACTTAATTACGAGCATAGCTCGCGCCAACTTGACAGCCCCTAACCTGCCCATCTCAAAAACGCAGGTTACTTGCCAATTAAACCACAGACATGGAATCGTAAGTTTGTCATGGATTGGTGAGAGGGACAGCGAATGAGATATAGCAAACGGGCACAATCGGTCATTCGATTCGCGAATCAGGAAGCAGCGCGCCTGGATCATGATCATATAAGTACCGGACATTTGCTTCTAGGACTGATAAGGGAAGGCGAAGGCGCTGCCGTAGATTTCATGAAGGATATGAACGTCAATCTGGAAGAGATGAAATCTGAATTGGAAAGCATAATGGAGAACAAAGGCCGGGGTTCCGTCATCGGGAAACTGCAACTTACCAATAGAGCGAATGACGCTCTGGAAATGGCCGATGAGGAAAGCCAGAACATGGGGCACAAATATGTGGGTACTGAGCACATACTGCTGGGTATTATCCGCGAAAAGGAGGGTGTTGCGTCTAAGACGTTGATCAGGTTCGGCATCGATCTGGACACAGCGCGTTCCGCTGCTCAAGCTACTGCGATTGATGAGGAAGAACCGGCCGAAACGTTGACTTTTCATAATGTGGAATTGACCATGTTGGCACACGAGCAATACACGGATTACCCTTCAGTAGCGCCTCAGAAGGATGTTCTTGACCTGGAAGAGGCCAGCCAGTTGCTCAAAATAACTGTTGATGATCTGATCAAGCTTTTGGAGACTGAGGCTCTGCCTGCCAGGATGATCGGCGGAAAGTGGCGGTTCAGCCGCGCTGCGCTGATCAGATGGCTCGGTGAAGGTAAGTCTCACAGCTATCTTAAGTAGGTCTTTTATGGGTTTATGAGCTTATGAATGATCCTGATCGACACAATATGAGCACTTTGAATAATCCAAACATAAAAACAAATTCATCGAAATACGTAGACACGATAGGAGGAATAGAGATAGAACCCGGAGAGCAGGTTCCGCCAAATTTCAGATCCTGTGTTTTGTATCTCATGCCTTACATCCTATGTCTTGCGTCCTGTATCTTACTCTTCGTATTTCCTGCCTATGCCGATGTGGATATGCAGGTCCTGCCAGGATTTGATGGTTATCATAAAAATGAGCGATGGGTGCCGCTGAGAATAGTATTGACGAGTGTGGATGAAGAGAATATTGAGGGCACAGTTGCAGTGGAAATTCAGGATAATACATCGGAAAACAGGCAGATATATTCGACCCCCGTAACTCTCTTCAAAGCTGCCAGAAAGGTACAGTATCTATACGCGCTTCCTGGGAGCTTCCGTCGCAATCTTCAGGTAACGCTCATGGATAACCACGGCAAGGAGCTATTGCGGAAGGATGCTGCCCTTACACACATATCTCCAGAGGCTCTCATGATGGCGGTGATAACTAACAGCGGAGGCGGACTGGAGTTTCTGACCGACACGTCCAAGCCGGACGCTTCACCGGGAAAAATCCATATATCCTATTCAACCGCCGAACTACTGCCTGATAAATGGAAAGGTTATGATTCGGTCGACACGATCCTGCTGGGGGATGTCTCAGCCGATGCTTTCTCTGTCCAACAACAGAGAGCCATCACAGATTGGGTGTACGGCGGTGGTAACCTGATAGTATCGGGAGGCTCACATTCACAGGATTTGGTGGGAAGCTTTATAGAAAAACTCCTCCCGGTCAGGATAGCAGGAACTCGCGTTCTGGATTCCATATCCTCCCTGTCTTCCCAGTTCGATGGGGATCTTGGCAGACAGCCTATGGTTGTGGCATCTTCCGAACTGACCAATGGTGGAAAAGCCATCGCGGCAGAGAGCGATGGACTGCCGATGATCGCCGAGATTGAGGTGGGAGACGGCAGAGTCGTATTTCTGGCTTTCGATTACCTGGATCCCGCATTCCGGACATGGGCGGGTAAAAAGGAAATGTGGCAAAGGCTTCTTTCTAAGCCGACGCCTGACAAGCGACCCATAAATGTCCGTCTACTTTCCGCTGTCAGTTCCGCGAGAGTCTCGTCATACAAATTTATTGGGCCTTTTCTCCTGCTTTACGCCTTATGTTTTGGGCCTTTGAATTACCTTGTTCTGAAAAAATCCAACAGGAGTAAGTGGGCATGGGTAGCCATGACAGTAGTTGCCGGAATTTTTACTATAGGGGCTTTGGGATTTACTTATATGACGAGAGAAAGGGCTACAGTTATAAATGACCTCTCAGTTGTGGACGTGTATCAAGACGTGGGGCGCGCGCGTATAAAGAGCCATTTCGGTCTGTTCTTACATACTAAGTCTGACTCCAGAATGGAATTTCCGGCATCGGAGGCCGTATTCGTTAATAGAATATCGCCTCGGGAAGGGGAGATCCATCAGGATGGTGATTTCAGG
>Ga0272441_10014937_pt1 | contig 10928 bp, 5 predicted proteins | sample SSMProp6N_FD_193582 | JGI IMG/M metagenome (GOLD analysis project Ga0272441, IMG submission 193582) | Marine sediment archaeal communities from Little Sippewissett salt marsh, Falmouth, MA, United States - SSM-Prop-6N | ecosystem: Environmental > Aquatic > Marine > Wetlands > Sediment ...
ATGACTTGCATGGTCCGCAGTGTGCTTGGCCCTTTGTCTCTGGTCCCTGCCGTGCGCAAGGCCGTGGCCGAGATCGACCGCTATCTGCCGCTGGAGGGGATCACGACGCAGAAACTGGCGATCAAGCAGTCTCTCCGTCTGGAACGCCTCATGACATCGCTCTTTGGCAGTTTTGCCCTGCTGGCCCTGGTGCTGTGCTGCATCGGCCTGTACGGACTGATGGCCTACAATGTCGCCCGACGAACCGGGGAAATGGGCGTTCGCAAGGCCTTGGGCGCCCGTCCCTGGGACGTGGCCTGGCCGGTTCTCCGAGGGGCCCTGACACTCATGGCCATAGGCGTAGCCATCGGCTTGCCTGTTGCCCTGGCCCTGGTCCAGGGGATGCGAGGTGTTATCTACGGCATCGAACCTCATGATCCCCTTACGATCATTGGATCCATCGGAATCCTGGTCACTGTCGCGGTCCTGGCCGCCTGGGTCCCCGCCCGCCGAGCGGCACGGATCGACCCAATGGCGGCGCTGCGCCACGAATAATGGCAATCTTTCATTGGAGTGGTCTTGTTTATGATCAGATTACGCAACATTGAGAAGTGTTATGAAACGCGTGCGGGGAAGAACTACGTCCTGCGACAGATCACGCTGGATATCGAGGAGGGCGAGTTCGTCACGATCATGGGACCCTCCGCCGCCGGCAAGACGACCCTGCTGAACATCCTGGGTATGCTCGACGGCGACTGGGAGGGCGAGTACCATCTCCTCGAGCACGCCGTCCATGACATGAAGCCCAAGGAGCGGCTGGCCCTGAACAAGCAGTACATCGGCTTCGTGTTTCAGAACTTCAATCTGCTCGACACGCTGACGGTTTACGAGAATCTGGACGTTCCCCTTTCCTATCGGAACGTCAAGGCCTCGGAGCGGGCGGCGATGGTCTGCGACACGCTCGACCGCTTCGGGATCGTGGGCAAGAAGGACCTGTTCCCCAGCCAGCTCTCCGGCGGCCAGCAGCAACTCGTCGGCGTCGCGCGGGCGGTCATCGCCAATCCCAAGCTCCTGCTCGCCGATGAGCCCACCGGCAACCTGCACTCCAGCCAGGGTGACGAGGTCATGGAGCTTCTCAAGCGGCTCAATAGCGAAGGTACGACGATCATCCAGGTCACCCACAACGAAAAATACGCCGCCTACGGCAAGCGGATCATCAAGCTCGCAGACGGCTGGATGATCAAAGAGGGCGACTACTAAGGGCGGGCCCCTCAACGATTCGCTGATGTTCATCGGGGTTCCATTCCCTGGGATCGCCGTAGCGACCTTGGCTTGCCACATCCCCGCTCGCCGGGCGGCGAAGATCGATCCGAAGGTGGCCTTGAGGTACGAATAGGAAAAGACAAATGGGAGCGCTGTGGCAAGACATTCGATATGGCATTCGAATGCTGGAGAAGAATCCCGGCTTGACTGTAGCGGCGGTTCTCTGCCTCGGTCTTGGCATTGGGGCGACGACGACAATCTTCAGTGTCGTCAATGGGGCCTTGCTGCGGCCTTTCCCGTACGAGAGACCTGAGGAATTGGCCATCCTCTGGGAGCAGAGCAGTGAAGAGCCGTTGTCCATAGAAGGCAAGAACGTCTCCTATGCGAACCTCTCCGACTGCAGGAAGGCCAGTCGTACGTTCCGGGATATGGCGATCATCGGCGGAATGACGTATCCGCTGCGGTTCGGCAACATCTTTGAGCCGGCCCGTGCTTTGAGGGTGACCTCGAACCTATTCGACCTGCTCGGCATTCAGCCTGCGCTCGGCCGGCCGTTTTCGTCCGATGAAGACGCCGAAGGCAATCAGCAAGTCACCATCCTGACGCACGAGTGCTGGAGAAACTGGTTCCAGGCTGATCCGAACGTCCTGGGGAAGTCCGTCATTCTCAGGTTGTACCGGTATGGAGAGCGGAGCTTCACGATTGTCGGCGTCATGCCGCCGCGGTTTGTGCAACCGGTCTATCCCACGTTTCAGCCTGACATTCTCATCCCCTTCGAACACCAGGACCCAGAGGCTTATCGCAAGCACCGACGCTACAAAGCGGTCGGCCGGCTTCGTGACGGTGCGACACTTCGGCAAGCCCAGTCGGAGTTGGAGATCATCGGCCGCCAACTGGCCGAGGAGTATCCCAAAGAGAACGCAGGCTGGCGATTGATGGCCAAGCCTCTGCGTTCCCAATACTGTGGCGAGGCCGGCCGAGTGCTGTATCTGCTGCTCGGCGCATCCGGACTGCTCTTGGTTGTGGCGTGCGGCAATGTCGCTGATTTGCTGTTGATCCGGGGACTTCAGCGTCAGAGAGAAATCGCCGTCCGCACCACGCTGGGGGCTGGACGCCTGCAGGTGCTTCGGCAACTGGCGGTGGAGGGACTGTTGCTCGCCATGCTGGGGCTGTTCGCGGGAGTGATGATTTCCCTTTGCGGTCTTACGTTCCTGCGGCCGCTGATCCTGAGCCGTGTGCCTGTAGTCGGAGGCGTGAAGGTGGATGTAACGGCGATGGCGTTCGCCGGCGCGGTTGCTCTGGCTGTAGGAGTGACCTTCGGTTTGATCCCGGCCTTTCAAGCCTGGCGAACTGACCTTTCTATGGCCTTCCGGGGCGACACGGCGCACACGACGAGTGGGCGGCGGACCCGATGCACGCACTCGGCGTTGGCGGCATCCCAAATCGCGCTGGCCTTTATCCTGATCGTTGGCACCGGGCTTGCCGTCAGGACCTTCGGCAACCTGCTGCACATCGATCCCGGATTCGATCCGCATAATGTGGCGACCATGGAAATCGATTTTCAGAGGGGCAACTACGACATCGAGCGTGTAAATACGTTCCACGACGAGTTCCTGACGCGAGTGCGGCGGTTGTCCGGCGTGGTCGCCGCCGCGACATCGAACGGTCTGCCTCTGTCCAACCAGGGGAACCATTTCATCTTTGACATCGAAGGCGACCCTGCTCCCTCCAGGAACGGGTATGATTCGTACAGTTCCTGGGTCAGTGCCGACTATTTTCGCACGCTCGGCGTTCCTTTGCTCATGGGAAGAGATTTCAATGAGGCCGACAGGCTGAACGTCGACCGGCGTGTGGTGATCATCAATAGAGCACTGGCTCAGCGCTTCTGGCCATCCGAGGATCCGGTCGGACAGCGATTGAAACAGAGAGGGAGCATTGCCTATGAGATCATCGGGGTGGTGGAGAACGAGTGTTACCGTGACGCTCAGTTGACCGGGAAACTGGATATCTCTCCGAGAACGTACTTCAGTCGATACTACTCGGGTTATACGAACGTGACGATCCGCATGGAGGCAAACCCGTTGGCTGTCGCTCCGGCCGTCAGGGCGATCATCCGGGAACTCGACGATCAGATTCTTGTCAGCCGTGTCAGGTTGATGGCCGATGATCTGCGAGAAGCGTTCAAGGTACAACAGTTCGCCATGCTGCTCGTCGGCGTCTTTGCTATCTTCGCATTCACCTTGAGTGTTGTGGGCCTCTATGGCGTGATGGCGCACTCGACCCGGAGCCGCTTCAAGGAGATTGCCATTCGGATCGCCATGGGTGCCCGGCCACCAGACATCTTGAGGATGATTCTCAAACAGGGTGTGAAGACTGCGGCAGTAGGGATGGGAATTGGGCTGGTCGGCACGTTCGCCCTCGCTCGAGTCGCGGCCGGCTACGTCTACGGCGTGACCCCGATGGATCCTTTGACTCTCACGGGTGCCGTCCTGCTGCTCTGGACCGCCTCCATGGGAGCCTGTGCTCTCCCCGCGCGATGGGCGGCCAGGACCGATCCGATGAGTGCGCTTCGACATGAATGATGGGGAGCGGCTGTGAGGATTCCGTGTGGCTCCGGCTTGAAAGACGATTCGTATTGGTGACTTGGTCCGACGTGTCCGAATCCGGGCGCGCCGATTCCGGAAGCGAACACCGGAAGGTGCCGCGTGTGCAGGGAACACGGATCTCAGGAGGTCTTTCCTGGCACGCTCTTTGCTCACACATTCTATACATGCGCTAATCGATGACAGTCTTGGGGTTTTCTGATGGGTAAAGGCACATACAGGCGAATGGCGAAGGTTGGCTGGAGCGGGCTACTGGCGGTGGTCCTCGGACTCACGGGCTGTGGGGTGACGGAGGTTCGCCAGAGGGCGGACTTACGGGCTTTGGCGGAGAGGTTGGATGCCATCGAGACCGTTCGGCTCGCGGAGCAATCGAAGTCGGAGCCGGTGACCATCGAGGAGGCCACCAAGGAACTGGCAGCCCAGGCCGCCGATCCCAATGAGATGAAGCCGGCGACGGAACTGACACTCGAGGAAGTGCGTGTGGCCGCCTTGAAGAACAATCTTGGCCTCAAGGCCGAACTAATCGACCCGGCCGTGGCTCAGCAGGGGGTCGAGGAGGCGCAGGCAGCGTTCGAGTGGATCCTCTTTGGCTCGGGGCGGTACCTCCACAGTGAGTCAGATGATGGGGATACGTCATCCAGTCGTTTCTACGAAACGGGAGTTACGGCTCCCCTCCAGACGGGCGGCTCCGTCGTGGTGAGCACGCCTATCTCCGAAACGTCGGGTGGTGTCTCCGAGGCGGACGTCAGTGTCAGGTACATCCAGTCGCTGCTGCGGGACGCCGGCGCTCGGATCAACACGCACCCCATTCGAATTGCGATGTACTCCAAGGGGGCGGTGGATGCGACTACGAAACTGGGCGCCATCAACATCCTTGCAGGTGCCGACATTGCCTATTGGCGGCTCTATTCCGCTCGCAAGGAGCTCGATGTCAGCCGCGAGCAGCACAAGCTGGCGCAGAACCAGTTGCACAACGCCCACGCCAAAGTGGAGGCCGGCTCCGCGCCGCGCAATGAAATCGTCCGGGCGGAGGCCGGTCTTGCGGTCCGGCTGGAATACATGATCAACGCCGAGACGAACGTCCGCGATCGCGAACGCGACCTCAAGCGGATCATGAATCGCCCGGATATGCCGCTGATTTCCCAGGTGGGGATCCTCGCGGTGACGGACCCGGACCCCCGAGGGCTGGACCTGGATGCAGAGCAGTTGGCCGCCGCCGCTCTGGCGAATCGCATGGAACTGGCCGCGATCGAATTCCGCCTTGCGCAGGATGAGATCGGCGTGGAGCTGGCCCGCAACGCCCTGTTGCCGCGACTGGATCTCGACTACACGTACTTGGCGGGCGGACAGTCCCACACGGTCGGCCGCGCCTTCGAGGACACATTCGGGGACCCTGCCCAGGACCATCATGTTGGCCTCTCGGCCGCCATTCCACTGGGCAACCGGGCCGCGAAGGCGAGGCTCCGCCGTGTCCGACTCCAGCGCGTCCAACGCAAAGTGGACCGCGACCAGTGGCGGCAACGAATCCGTCAGGAAGTCTATGAGGCGCTCGACGGCATGCAGCAGACCTGGCGGCGAATTCTGGCCGCCGAGCAGGGACTCGTCCGGGCGTATCGCGCCTACGAGGTGGAGCAGTCGCAGTTCCAGTTGGGCCGGCGGAACAGCACGGATGTTCTGATCGCGGCCGACAGGCTGGCGGACGCCCAACTGCGCAGGATCAGCGCGTTTGTGGATTATGAGATTGCCCAGGTCCTGCTCGCCCGGTCGACAGGCGTTCTGCTCGGCCAGGGCCAGGTGCCGTTACAGCCGGCCACCCTCGAAGGCAAGTAACCCGCAGGGCGTCCACACTATCAGCAAGCTCAGGGCATGGTTTGTTCGTGCCACCCGGATACCGAGCTTCTCAGGAGCGCATCCAAGGAATCTGGCCGCCGGACGGATGGCCACGGTCGCACGCCGTGCAGACTTCTTACTCCAAGCCCAGATGCTTCACTTCGTTCAGTATGACACGTGCTGAGGAGGCTATGTCATCAGGAGGGTGCCACGGATAAGCTCGTTTGTCCGTGAATCTTGAGTCGCCGTGTCCCTTCACGACCGGGGTTGGGCATGAACAGGGTGCCATGTCTACGCTTACGTAGACATGCGCGCGGCTTGTCCCCAGAGACATGTTTGTGCAGGCGTGAGCATGGCACGTGTTTCATCAGGCGCGCCACGGTCCCTCAATCGTGTTGAATCCGAGCGAGAGAGCGGATAGCATACGTGTTGAGCTTGGGGCGATCTGGCCCTGCACCGGAGTCTTATAGAGTACTGGAGGACACGTCATGGCCGACCGGATCAGTAGAAGGGTGTTCTTGCGGCAGGCGGCGGGCGCTGCGGCTGCCGTGATGGGATCGGCGCACTTGGGTCGGGCTGCATCGTCATCCGACACGAAGCGTCTCAACGTGCTGTTCATCGCCGTGGACGATCTGCGGCCGCAATTGGGATGCTACGGCGATACGATCGTGAAGTCACCGCACATCGACCGGCTTGCGGCGCGGGGCACGGTCTTCGGCCGGGCCTACTGTCAACAGGCGTTGTGCAGCCCGTCGCGAATCTCGCTGCTCAGCGGCCGCTACCCCGCGACGACGCGCATCCTCAACATCGGTCCGGCCCTCCGCGAGACGATGCCGGACATCGTGACGCTTCCCCAGCACTTCAAGAACAATGGCTACTTCGCTCGCAGTCTCGGCAAGGTCTACCACGTGGGGATCGACGATCCGCCATCGTGGAGCGTGCCGTCCTGGCAGTCGCGAAAGCCGCGATACGGCCCGGAGGGACAGGCGGCCGTGAGGAAGTACCGCGAGCAGATGAAGGCGGCGGGCAAGCCGATCCCCGCCAAGAGGGAAGGTGCGGCCTTCTATGCCGGTCCGGCGTTCGAGGCGCCCGACGTGCCCGATGAGGCCCTGTCCGACGGCGACGTTGGACGCGAGGCGGTGGCGGCCCTGCGCGATCTGTCACGCAAGAGGGAGCAACCGTTCTTCCTGGCGGTCGGTTTCCACAATCCGCACGTACCGTGGATCGCGCCGAAAAAGTACTGGGACCTCTACCGGCCGGAAGACATTCCTCTGCCGGACAACCGGTATCCGCCGAAGAATGCGCCGAACTTCGCCGCGCGGACGGGGGCCGACTTCTACTGGTACGGCAACGTGCCGAAGGACCGTAAGATCACGCCAGAGTTCGGACGCCGGTGCCTGCACGGCTACCTGGCGGCGGTCAGCTACATCGACGCGCAGGTCGGCCGGTTGCTGGACACGCTCGCCGAGACCGGCCTGGAGCGCGATACGCTCGTTATCTTCTGGGGCGACCACGGTTACTACATGGGCGAGCACGGCTGGTGGGGCGGCAAGCACAACAACTACGAGGGAGCCACACGAGCGCCGTTGATCGTGGCTGTGCCGGGCCAGCAGAGGCGAGGCGTCACGTGCGATGCGCTCGTCGAGTTCGTGGATATCTATCCTTCGCTGGCAGAGCTTTGCGGGTTGCCCACGCCGCAGGGCACGGAGGGCCGCAGCTTCAAGCCGCTGATCGACAATCCCGACGGCTCCACGAAAGGCGCCAGCTATAGCTGGTACCCGAAGGGGGGCTACCAGGGCATCGCCATGCGGACGGACCGCTGGCGATTCGTGGAATGGCGCAAGCGCGGCCAACCGAGCGTCTACGAGCTTTACGATCACCGCGACGATCCGCAGGAGAACGAGAACCTGGCGGTCAAGCCGCAGTACGCACAGACCGTGAAGGAACTCGCCAGGAAGCTGCGAGAGAAGTTCCCGGCGAAATGATCGAGACAGGAGAACAACTATGCTGAGCATCAGCGGTAGCTTGATCTGGTGTCTGACTCTGACAGTGACCAATGTTGCGTTGGCGGCGGCATCCTCGCCGATCTGCCTGCATGCGGAGAACCCGCACTACTTCGAGTGGCGGGGCAAGGCACTGGCTCTCATCACCAGCGCCGAACACTACGGCGCTGTGCTCAATCTTGATTTCGACTGGCAGCGTTATCTTGCGACGCTTGAGCGGGATGGTATGAACTACACACGGGTCTTCGCCGGCAGCTACGTCGAGCCGGCCGGTGCCTTCGGGATCGAACGGAACACGCTCGCTCCCGCGCCGGGCCGGTTCCTGGCTCCGTGGGCCCGCAGCGACGAGCCGGGCTACGCTGGCGGCGGCAACAAATTCGACCTGGATCGGTTCAGCGCTCAGTACCTCTCCCGACTGAAGGACTTCCTCACCGAGGCCGGCAACCGGGGGATCGTTGTCGAGTTGACGTTCTTCTGCTCGACGTATGGGGCCGGGCAGTGGGCCGTGCATCCGTTCAATCCGAACAACAACATCCAGGCTCTCGCCGTGACGGACTACAAGAAGCTCAATACGTGTGACAACGGTCCGGCCATGGCCTATCAGGAAAAGCTCGTCCGCTGGCTCGTTCGCGAGTTGAACGGATTCGACAACCTTTTCTTCGAGATCCAGAATGAGCCCTGGGCGGACCACCACGTGATGGGGGACGTCATCAATCCGTACATGACGGAACGATACCGCTGGCCGAATGCGGTCGAGGTGACCAAAGCGGAGGCCATTGCGTGGCAAGCCGCTGTCGCGCGTATTGTCACTGATGAGGAGTCGCGCCTGCCGCAGCGGCACCTGATCGCGCAGAATGTCGCCAATTTCCGACTGGCCATTCGTCCGAGCGATCTCGCTCCAGGCATCAGCATCGTCAATTTCCACTACGCCTATCCGGAAGCGGCGACGTGGAACCTCCCGCTGGGAAAGGTCATCGGCTACGATGAGACCGGCTTCGCCGGCCGGGCGGATGCCACGTACAGCCGGCAGGCGTGGAACTTCCTTTTCAGCGGCGGCGGATTGTTCAACAGCCTCGATTATAGCTTCACCGTCGGCCACGAGGATGGCACCGATGCGGACAACAAGGCTCCCGGCGGCGGCAGTCCGGTCCTGCGGAGCCGGCTCAAGGTACTCAGCAAATTCCTCCATTCGTTCGATCTGGCGAAACTACGCCCGGACCGCGATCTTGTCGAGTCCAGTCCCGGCGTGGTGACACGCGTCCTCAGCTCGCCGGGTCGGGAGTATGCCTTGTACCTGGAAGGCCGTTCGCCGACCGAATTGAGTCTCAATCTGCCGGCAGGACGCTGGCGGGCGGAATGGATGAATCCCGTGGATGGCGCCGTACTGCAACGCGACCAACTGGAGCACAATGGTGGACTCCGCCGCCTGACAAGTCCCCCGTTCACCGAATCCATCGCCCTGCGCATCGCGCGCGTACCTGATCCGTCATAGCATTCATAAGGATGATGATACGAATGAAACCTGCTGTATACACTGCCTGTCTCATGTTTCTGACGCTGTCGACCCCGATGTCCGCGCAAACGCGAGCGGACGCCGCTTTGGAGGATTACGGGATTCTGGATGTTACGCAATCGCCGTATCGGGCCGATCCGACAGGCGAGCGGGATTCCACGAAGGCCCTCCAGCAGGCGGTCGACCACGCCCGCGATGCCCGTATGGTCGTCTACCTGCCGCCGGGCGAGTACCGGGTCTCCGATACGATCCACGCCAGCCAGATCACTCATCCGCGACGACAGAATTCGCTGCTCGGCCGACGCGATGATTACCCGTGCATTCTCCGAGGCGGCACGCAGGGCGGGCGGGCTCGCATCGTGCTGGCCGACAACGCGCCGGGATTCGGGAATCCTGACGAGCCCAAGCCGGTGATCTACTTCCTCTCTCTCCTGCCGGACGGCACGCCGGACAACCCGAATATCTCGTTCAACCAGATGATCGTCTCGCTCGACGTGGGACTCGGTCGCGGCAACGCCGGCGCGATCGCCATCGACCACCAAGGGGGCCCAGGGCTGCGTGACGGAGGACGTGCACGTCAACGCAGAAGGGGCCTTCGCGGGTCTGCGCGGAACGCACGGTTCCGGCGGCAGTGCCTCGCACGTCAGCGTGCAGGGGGGCCGCTATGGTCTCTATCTCGCGGGGTTGGGCAGGCTCCAGGCGTATGCGGGCTCCCAGCCGGCGCCGGTGATCAGTTGTCTCACGCTCACAGGGCAGACGGAGCGGTCCGTCTATTCGAACACGCGCGGCCCGCTGACACTCGTGGCCGCCGAGATCGACGGGCCCGGCATCGAAGTGGCCAGCCATTGGGGGGCGTTCAACGGCGCGCTGAACATCGTGGATTCGATTGTCCGCCACCGCGGGAGCGGGCCGGCCATTCGAAGCAACCGTCCCGTTTATCTTAGCAACGTGTATTTCGAGCGAGCCGCGGCCATCGCGACCGTCGAGAATGCCCCTGTCCTCCAGGGCAGCGATGGGGGCTGGACGAAGGTCGTGGAATACGCGGCCGGCCCATCGGCGACGTACCCTGTATGGATCGGCGGCGCGAAGCAAAGCGAACCTGTCGTAACGCTGGAGCGGGATGTCCCACCGCCTGCGGACCTCTTTCGTCCACACAGGTGGGCGGAGCCTCTGCCCGACTGGAATGCTCCCGGCGTCGCCAATGTCAGGGAGGCGCCCTACTCGGCCGCCGGAGATGGCGAGACGGACGATACCGACGCCATTCAGAAGGCCCTGGACGCGAGCCGCGACGTGTTTCTGCCAAAGGGGATCTATCGCATATCGCATCCGCTGCGTCTGCACGCCAACAGCCGGCTCTTCGGCATCGGCGTGCACTCCAAGATTGAGCCCCTCGCGGACTCGCCGGCCTTTTCCGATGCCGCTCATCCAAGTCCAATGCTCCAGACGCCGAACGACCGCCAGGCCGCCTGCGTGGCGGCGTTCTTCCAGCTCTGGTGCCGTGCGCCTGGGGCGTATGCGATTCACTGGCAGGCGGGGCGAGATTCTCTCGTCCGAAACGTCCGCACGAGGGCGACCCCCTGGCCGAAGGGGGCGTCGGCCGCCAGGGGGCAAATCGTGCTCATCGACGGTTGCGGCGGCGGACGATGGTACAACGTGCTGACGCACGCCAAGTTCCCGCAGACCCTGCAACACCGGCATCTTCTGGTCCGTGACACGACGGAGCCGCTGGCGTTCTAC
>Ga0272441_10014938_pt1 | contig 10928 bp, 12 predicted proteins | sample SSMProp6N_FD_193582 | JGI IMG/M metagenome (GOLD analysis project Ga0272441, IMG submission 193582) | Marine sediment archaeal communities from Little Sippewissett salt marsh, Falmouth, MA, United States - SSM-Prop-6N | ecosystem: Environmental > Aquatic > Marine > Wetlands > Sediment ...
TCTCTTTCCCATCCACACACACAAATAATAGCCACACCGACAACCCCGGTATCTGTAAAAGCGGAACTTGATTCAGCGAAAAATTATTATTACAACAAAGAGAGATGTATTTTCTGTGATATTATCAAACAAGAGTTATCTTTTGGCGACAGGATTATTTTCGAGAATGACCATTTTGTTTCTTTAACACCATTTGCTTCAAGATTTCCTTATGAAGTGACCATTCTTCCCAAAAGACACATGAGCGATTTCAGTTCAATATCAGAGGATTTGATTCAATCGCTTGCATTTACACTCAAGGATACCTTATCCAGGATAAAAATCGTATTAAAGAATCCTGCTTATAACTACTTAATACATACGGTACCAAATATCCAAAGCTGGAAAAGAAAAAGTCATTACTGGGAAACCATCGATGTTGATTATCACTGGCATATAGAAATAATCCCGAGATTGACGCGAATAGCAGGTTTTGAATGGGGAACTGGTTTTTATATTAATCAGGTACTACCAGAGGTTGCTGCACAAGACCTGAAAGATGCATTGAAATATTAAAAAAGAGCTTTCCTGAATAATTCAAAATGAGTTATAATAAGTCAATCCAGGCTATTTTTTTGAGTCTTAAATTAATTGAAAGAAGTATGAAATCAAACAAGAAAAAGACATTAGTACTTGCCCTTGGTGGTAATGCTCTTATCAAACCGGGTCAAAAGGGAACTATTTACGAGCAGTTCTCAAATACCAGAGACATTCTTGAATATTTAATGTTCTTGTTTGAGGATAATTTCAACATTGTTATAACTCATGGAAATGGACCTCAAGTCGGATTCGAATTATTGAGAGTGGAAAAGACCATTGATATTGTACCCGAGACACCTCTTGGAGTGCTTGTGGCTGTATGCCAGGGGGGTATGGGTTACATGATCGAACAGTGTTTGCAGAACAAGTTGCATTCTCATGGGGTGCATCGCAAGGTAGCATCCGTTCTTACACAGGTGATCGTCAAAAGGAATGATATCCACTTCAGTAATCCTTCGAAACCGATTGGCAGGTATTACAGCAAGGAAGAAGCTAATAAATTTAAAAACACACAAAACTGGTTTATAAAAGAAGTACCCAATAAAGGATATCGAAGGGTTGTACCTTCTCCATCACCCATTGAAATCGTCGAAAAGGATACGATAAAGCATCTTCTTAAAAAAAACATAATTGTAATTGCAGCCGGAGGAGGGGGTATTCCAATTTATATCGAAAGTGACGGGACATACGAGGGAGTTGATGCAGTTGTTGATAAAGATTTAGCAACGAGTGTTCTTGCAAAGGATATAGGTGCACAAATATTAATAATCCTTACCGACGTAAACCAGGTTTGTCTTGACTTCAATTCTGAAAAACCGATCCCATTAGCAAAGCTCAGTATAAAAGAAGCAGAAAGATATTTGAATCAAGGTCAATTTCCCGAAGGCAGTATGGGACCTAAAATTATAGCTGCGATAAATTTCATTAAAAATGGTGGGGAAAAGGTGATTATTACTTCAGGTAAATATATCAAAGAAGCCTTGCAAGGAAATGCAGGTACATCCATTTTAAATTAAAATTCATTTTATTTGCCATTATTTGGATCCGATTTGGAGTTCTTTTCTTTTTGTTTCAAATTTTTCAGATTATCCGGAGCAAGCATTCCAATTGAAACGATATACTTTACGGCTTCTTCTGCAGACATCTTCAGATGGATAATCTGGCTTTCAGGAACCATTATAAGCAAACCAGATGTGGGATTTGGAGTTGTTGGAACGAATATGTTGATTAATTTTTCCTCGTCAGCATCCTGAACATCACCTTTTGCTTCGCAAGTTATTAAACCAATAGAGTAAATACCCTTTCTCGGGTATTCAATAAGAACAGCATCCCTGAAAGCTTTTTCTTTATGAACAGTAATAGCTTCAATGATCTGTTTAGAACCAATATAGATATTCCTTACTATTGGGATTTGTTCTACAATATAATCCCCAATCTTAATTAACTTCCTACCTAATATGTTAGTTGCAACTATTCCAACAACAAAAACCAGTATGATACCAATCAAGAAACCAAGCCCAGTTATGGGCACCGGTTCACCAATAATTTTGATCATTAAAATTTTAACAAGGGGAGCGAGTAAATTATCGAGAAACCTGAAGAACCATAAAAGGATAAGAAAAGTAATCCCAATGGGAACTATCACAAAAAGACCTGCAAAAAAGGTTCTTCTGATTTTTTGAGTTATTTTAGATAGAAACAATTTTACTCTTCAGAAAAAGTTTTAGGTAAAATAACTGTCATTTTAGTCGAGTATTCCACTTCATTTTTTTTTCTAGTTTTATCAAGAAAGATATCTCCATTATGATTCATAACAATACCATAGCAGACACTCAAACCAAGCCCCATTCCCTCACCGATATTTTTTGTCGTGAAAAAAGGTTGAAATATTCTTTGATCATTCTCAACAGGGATACCACAACCTGTATCCAGAACAGAAAACTCGACGTTTGTTCCGATATCTCTGGATAAAATCATTACTTTTTTAAGATTTTCCGATCGTGCAGAATAAAAAATTGCATTATGTATAAGTTGCTGTATAACCATGGATATTTCCTGGACATAACAGGTAATTTTAATTAGCTCCTCAATATTCAAAACAACTTCGATTTCATTTTTTTCTATATCTTCTTTAAAATAATCCAAAGTCAATTTTATCCTTCGGTTTAGATCTAGAGTTGAAATGTCAGTTACTCCAAGTCTGGAAAATTGTTTTAAATTAATAATGAGATCTCTCAACCTGTCAGCAGAGGATATTATTGCAGAAATTGAATCCGGAATCCCTTCCATCATCAGATAGTTGAATTCCGAATCATCGTATTCAAAACCACGAGATAAGGATGTTAGGATACCTTTCATATCATGGATATTATCCTTTAAACCTTCAGCACCACCCTTTAAACTGGCAAGTGGATTGTTTATTTCGTGAGACAATCCTGCAACAAACTGGGTCAAGGTTTTCATATTGACACCATGAACATCTTTAATTTGGGTGTTCAATCTTTTGATCACCTGGTCTTTTTCCTTTAACTGCTCTCGAACGAAAGAACGACGTGAGAGCCAAAGCAGGAAACCTGTTGAGATTGAAATAATCTCTTTAAATAAAATAATTTCGGGGTTACTTAATTTCTTATCTCTATGAAGAAATAGCGCACCAATAATTTCACCTGATTGATCCAGAAAAGGAATTTTTACTCTAAAATAACCCTTATCCTCAATGAAAATTTGCAAATCCGAGGATGAATCGTATTCTTTCAAATCATCTAAAACTCTTAATTTATCAACATCTTTAATTTTTTCTTTATTAAATAAACCTCGACCTTTAATTGTATATATGTTAGTCACATTTCTTTCAAAATCCTTAACAAAGAATTCAGCATTTTGAAAATCGAACTGATCTTTCAAAAAGAAAATAAATGTTTGAGAATATTCATCAATGTTTAAAGATTTTAAGGCATCCTTAACGAATTGGAAGAGTGCTCTATTTGTATCTATCTGTTTTTCGGATTCTGCTTTTTCTAGTTTTTTCGAATTGGTCATCAACTACCAGGACTGGATTATATTGGGTGTATAAATGCGTGTTTTTTTTGTAAGTCCAAAAACATCAATAAGATATGGATTAGAATAAAGTGAAATAACTAAAATCAAAATAATGATTGCAGATACAACAATAGCAATCAAGGTTAAATTTCTGTTATCTTCAGATTCTTTGTTCAAAATAACCGTTAAACCCTTTATTATGGCTACAACGCTGAAAATAAAACTCATTACAATAAACATGAACATCATGAGTTTGAGGAAAACATGGTACCATTTTGATGCTCCAACGGGTGTTATTATTGAAAAGATCATACCAAGAGCAAAAAGAATTAAAGCAGTAAATGCATGAGCTGATGTTTGATTCATAAAAATTTTTTTAATCAGTGTATCCGAATTAGTATTCATATAAACTTTTTAAAGTTGATTAAAATCAATTAATAATAGCAGGTTACGATATCATAAATACCTTTATTTTTCAATCTCAAGAGCAGCAATTCCAATTAAATTTTATCAATTGGCATTATTACATTTCCAGTTATTATTTCTATTTTTCTATTTCAAGAATAATTTGGAATCCGATTCCGTTTCACATGAGCAAATTACATGATTGAACAAAAAGCTATTAATTGCTACTATTAAATGAAATTTTGTGTATTTTTAAAAATGAGAGTTAGAGAAAGTATATTAAGGGACATTGGAAGGTTAATAATCTGGTATCCAGTAAGATGGTTTATTACTTTTTTACCAACTAAAATCGATTTTTTATTTTTTAAAATACTCGGGGATATAGCATTTATTTTCCAGAAGTCGAAAAGAGACTTACTTTTATCCAGGTTTTCTGCATATCTTACATATCCTGATGAGAAAATATTGAAGGAATTTGTGCGAAAAAATATTGAGAACCATTTTATTGATCGCCTTCATATATTCCTTTATCCAAGGTTGAGATTATCTTTAAAACGAACTTTGATAACCATAGCAGGGGAAGAAAAATTAAGAAAATCCCTTGCAAAAGGAAATGGAGTTATTCTCCTTCACGGACATTTCGGACCGATACAACTTCAGCTTCTGGAATTGTCAAGAAGGGGTTATGATATATCGCAGATAGGTTTTTTGAGTGATGATAATCTCAGTTATATTGGAAAGAAAGTTGCGTTTCGTCTCAGAGGACTCTGTGAATCCAAAATCGGAGCTAAGATAATTCGTGCAGATGGATTTTTAAGGGAAGCTTTCAGAACCTTGAAAAAAGGCGGGATAATAATGATGACCGGAGACGGTGCCGGAGCAGGAAAATTCATAGGTAAATATTCTCCGGTAAAATTCCTTGGGGAGAGAATGCTTTTTCCCACTGGCGCTTATTCACTATCAGACAGGACAGGTGCTGAAATACTACCTGTTACAATACACCGACAACGATACGACAGATATTGCATCAATATCTATGAACCTTTAATTGAGAGTACTGATGGTGAATCCGATAATCCTCCACAAGATTTTGCAGAATTTTTAGAGGATAAAGTCAGCTCCTATCCCTGTCACTGGCATTTCTGGGATGATTTTATCCCCGGTAAATTGATACTTGACGATAAGGAAACGTAATGAAAGCGATTGTGGTTCTCCCGACATACAATGAAGCAGGAAATATTGAAGAATTAATCGATAAGATTCTTCTTGTAGATGAATCTATCATTGTTCTTGTTGTTGATGACAATTCGCCTGATGGGACATGGAAGATTGTACAAAAAATGGGGGAAGAAAATACTCGCATAAAACTGTTATTGAGAACTGAAGAAAGAGGTAGAGGAACAGCGGGAATTGCCGGATTCAAAAGAGCTCTCGAAGATGGTGGAGACTATATAATCGAAATGGATGCAGATTTTTCTCATAATCCCGTTTATTTAAAAGAGATGTTAGCGGAGATTGAAAATTATGATATCGTTATTGGTTCCAGGTTTCTCGAGGGTGGTGGTGAAAGGGGAAGACATCCGGCAAGAAAATATATAACTTATCTCGCAAATTTTTACATAAGAACCGTTCTCGGTGTCAGGGTCAAAGATGCAACATCTGGATACCGCTGCTTCAAACGGGCGGTTTTAGAAAATATCGATCTTGGGAAAATGGATGCCACCGGTCCTGAAATTGTTCAGGAGATTTTGTATGGAGCTTTACGAAAAGGTTATAGAGTCAAGGAAATCCCGATAATCTTCGAGGAGAGAAAAACAGGGGATTCGACCTTTAATGGGAAGATAATGTTGAACAGTCTTATTAAAATACCCCTGATGAGAATGAAATTAAAAAAATGAATTGAATTTCATAAATTATTTTCCAGCAAAACAATAAATTTGTTTTTAGATGTTATTTATCGCCCTTTCGAGTTTTTCCTTGACCTGTTTTGCAACAATTGCAAGCTCGGGTTTATTAACAATAGATAGCATTTGAACTGGATCTATGGTAGAAACTTCGACCTTTCCTTCTTCGGTCTGTTGAACAACCACATTGCATGGGAGCAGTAATCCTATTTTATCCATTTCAGATAGCGCTTTATAAGCGAATTCAGGGTTGCAGGCACCCAAAATAATGTACTTCCTGAAATCCACATCCAGTTTCTTTTTCAGGGTCGATTTAACATCGATTTCGGTCAGGATGCCAAAACCTTCTTTTTTCAATTCATCGGTTGTCTTCTCTATAGCTTTATCATAAGGTAAATCAGTGATTTTGCTTATATAAAACAATTTTTAATCTCCTTCTTTTCATTTTGATTTGCAATAGTCTATAAAGTCAAAACCTGCATTTTTGAGAGCATTGGTAATATTTTCATTCAATTTGATCATCATATCTCCCGGATATCTTAAATTGAACAGAAATTGAGCATTATTTTTGATCTCAAGCTTTTTTATTGTTTCTTCAAGCTTCTCTCTCCAGTTCGTTTCATAATTATCATCAGCTTCGTTGGCTTCGATAAATGCTCTTTTAAAATATTTTTCCAGGTTATCCTCAAATGATCCATATTTATCCTCGAAAGCTTTTTTTATTTCCAAATCGACCGGCTCTTTATAGATTTCCCGGTGAATTAAATCTTCTTTTTTTAATTTTGGAATGGTTGTTGGTTTAGACTTGGGATAACCTAAAGATAAGACCATCACAGGCAGAACATAATCAGGAATTAAAAAATAATCCCTTGCTCTTTCAATACCTGTTAAAATCGTTCCGATGTACACAGAACCAAGACCAAGAGTTTCAGCGAGTATAACCACATTCTGTGCGGCACACATAATATCTGCAAATGCTATAAGAAATGGTGACAGGGCTTTTTCACCTTTGAATTCGGTATCAGATAATTCAGCCCATTTTTTAATTCTGAGAAAATCGATGCAGAAGATCATCGATAAAGGAGCTTTAGCTACCCATGGTTGATTTCCTACGATCTGAGCAAGTTCTCTTCTTCTCTCTGATTCTTTTACAAGGATAACAGATACAGGTTGAATGTTTCCCCCAGTAGGAGCATTGATAATCGAATCAAGGAGTTTATCCACTATATTTTCCGGGATATCTTTATCCTCGAAATTTCGTACAGATCTTCTTTGCATTATAAAATCATAAGTATTCATCATAAACCTCCAGACCCTAAAAAATAATAAATCAGTTTTGAACGCTTACTAAGGTTAATATCAATCCTTAATCTGTTACATTCTTCCCGATGCTTTTAAAACATACAATGCATCAACGGTTACAAACTCATTCATATTTTTTTTGCCACTACCTCCCCAATCTACGGGAGAATTTCCTGTTTTGACGCTATCGTTCTTTCGATAATATTTATACTCTGCAGGAAAACCTCCATCGGGTAACCTTTTAGATTCGAGTAAATCTAATGCATCGGAACAACGTACATCATTTATATGACCCGCTTCGGTAAGAACTTTGAGAGCATATAAGATATCGTAATGCCAGTAACATGGATAGTGAAGTCTCACAAAATCGGGCTTTATAACCTTATCATCTGAGAGTTTTTTAAATAATTTTCTTTTTAAGAAAAGTTCCGAACACATATCAGCAGTTTTTTTTGAATCTTTGTTTTTAGTTAATTTTGCATGGAGTGACAAACCCCTGAAAGGGATAAGGCTTTCGTTATATGAAGAATTTGCAGCTTCAGGGTTTTTATCACAATTCCATCCGCCGTCATCCCACTGCCACTTTATCAACCTGTTTGCAAGTTCTTCAGTTTTTGCATCAGCCAACCCGAGAGCGAGGAGATAGTAAAGAGCATTTCCTTCCTGTGAGCCGCACCTTCTGACCCTGCCATTTATTGTTCTTATTTTATCTTCATGTTTCTTTGAAAGTAACCATGCATAAACCTGCTCCCTTAAAGGTATAAGTGTCTCATCATTTTCAGGATAACCCAAGTCAGCAAGTATAGACAGGACCCAATGAGCACCATACCACTTTGAATAAGGATGTGTTTTAAGGTTTCCATTTTCATTAATAGCCAGCATCATCTTCACCCGTGACGAGTGCATGATCTCGTTCCTTAAATCCCTGATTTTTTTTGAATTCTTATCTTCATTCAGAACGTTTACTCTAACTTTATATCTAATTGTTGGTTCATCAGAAGATAGTAATTTATCAATAATTGTAGTCATATTGTTTCTCCGATTTTCGTGATAGATAACAATAATATAGAACATGAATTTGCTAGAGTCAATTGTACGACTTGACAAATAGTATTAATTATTATTTAATATATATATGGATTTAGGAATTAAAACGGATTATAAGCAGCGCTTTTTAACATTTTGCAAAAAAAATAGTCTTAAAGCAACTCCCCAGAGAATGGCAATATTCATTGAACTCTTTGAGAGAAGAACCCATCCCTCAACCGAAGAAATATATCGTCAATTGAGAATTCAATACCCGTCTATTTCTTATGATACAGTGAATCGAACATTAACCACATTTGCACAGGCAGGTTTGATTGATGCAGTCGAAGGATTAGGTGGTGCAAGAAGATATGATTCAGAAATAAAGCCTCATGATCATTTTTATTGCGTTAGTTGTCACAGGATAATTGACTTTCATATTGATGATTTTGATAATATTACTATTCCTGAAAATATCAGGGATAATTTCAGGATTTACAGTAAAAAATTAATATTGAAAGGATTGTGCAGTAATTGTAATTCAAACAATAATATAAACGGAATAAGCGCAAAGGAGAAGTAAAAATGAGCAGAACCGAGAAAAATTTAAAAGAAGCATTTGCAGGTGAATCACAGGCAAGGAACAAATATACTTTTTATGCAAAAGCTGCCAGGAAAGAAGGATATCATTACATTGCCAAGATATTCGAGGAAACTGCTGATAACGAGAGAAGCCATGCAAAAGATGAATTAAAACTCTTAAACGGTATCGGAAATACACTTGAAAATCTGAAAGATGCAATAGGCGGGGAAGAACATGAAACCACTTCCATGTATCCTGAATTCGCTCGCATTGCTGAAGAAGAAGGAAATAAGGAAGCTGCAAATTTATTCAGACAGATCACTAAAATTGAAGAAATCCACAGGGATCGTTACAAGATAATCCTTGAAATGGTTGAAAAGGATATGGTTTTTAAAAGAGATGAACCAATTAAATGGAAATGCAGCAAATGCGGATTCACCTTCACCGGAAAAGAACCGCCAGCAAAATGTCCCTGCTGCAAACACGCTAAAGAACATTTCGAACCCGAGGACATGTGGGGATAAATAAATTAAATCAGGGATTTATCTTTATATCCCGTTTCTTAATAAATTGAACCAATGTCAGTGAAATTATACTCATAGCGGCACCGGCAATGAATGGGATCTTATAATCCAGCATCCAGACCAGTCCTCCTGCTATGGGAATGATAACTGCGGATATGTGGTTAATAGTTACTCCCATAGCCATGCTTCCGGCAATATCTCTGGGATCTGCGATTTTCTGGAAATGAGATTTTATTCCGATAGAAAAATTGAAAACAACAAAATCGATGATATACATCAATGCCACGACTGCTTTTGAATGACTGTAAGCATATGCGATAAAAACGAAAATCAAGGTTATATATTCAATTGATAGAACCTTGCGTTCACCGAATCTATTTATCGCTCGACCAATCATGGGATTTAAAAAATAGTTGATCACATTGTTGATGAGAAAGAGTATGGTTATTTCCCTGATAGAGAACTGGAACTTTTGTACGAGTAAAAAAACTGCAAAGGCCACAAAGATCTGTCTCCTTGCTCCTGACATGAAAGTAAGGGCATAAAACAACCAGTATCTTTTTCTGAGTATCATCTTTTTTCTTTGAGGGACTATATTTTTGTCGGTTGGATCTTTGAAGATATATAAGAATGCGATAACCGTTACAATACCACCGAAAAGATAAAAAATAGTTGAATAGTCCAACTTATATGATGCAATAAAAATAAATCCACCAACTGCAACGTTAACAGCCGCAGTTATAGCCCTCAGTTTGGTCATTACAAGAGGAGCCCGGATTTTGTCAAAATACTGCAATGTAAGAGAATCGTTCAGAGTCATTGCATAATGGAAACCCAGAGACATGATAAAAGTAGATATGATCAAACCGTTAACAGATGGGAAATAGCCAGTCATCAAGATACCGATACCCATAACCACGAGTGATAATGCAGTCAGCCTATGTTCCTTAATGATCAGAAGAACGTATATTACAAGAAGTGCAAGAAATCCGGGAACTTCTCTAAGTCCCTGCAAGACACCCATTTCCAGACCGGTGGTCTTTACAACCTCAACAGCAAAGTTATTGAGTAAAGTCCTCCAACTTTGAAGTCCTCCTGCCGAGAGGATCGTCATCATCATGAGGAAGAGGAACATCTTCTTACTCTTATTTGTATAATATCGACTGCTCATAAAACCAACAATTCTCGCATGATTTACATGGGGAGTCAAAGAAATCTTTTACTTTTTAGATTACAATTTGAACTATACAATCATTTTTTGCCAATAATTAAACAAATACTAAATTCAAGTTTGATAAGAATTCGTACAAATACAATGTAAAAAGTGTTCTATAATTTTGCAAAAAAAAAGGGGGACTTATGTCCCCCCTGCAAAATTTAGATGAAAAAACTTAGTCTACCCGTGAGTGATAGCCCATATCAACTATCCCTGTGTCGGTTTCAAGATCTGTTCGAGTTGTAAGTTCATCCAAAGATGCTCTATATCCAGAAATGTTCGAAGCTAAATTACTACCCGCATCAACACATGGGCTATCTTCCATTTGCCCTGCATCGGTCTGACTCAGA
>Ga0272441_10014939_pt1 | contig 10927 bp, 4 predicted proteins | sample SSMProp6N_FD_193582 | JGI IMG/M metagenome (GOLD analysis project Ga0272441, IMG submission 193582) | Marine sediment archaeal communities from Little Sippewissett salt marsh, Falmouth, MA, United States - SSM-Prop-6N | ecosystem: Environmental > Aquatic > Marine > Wetlands > Sediment ...
CTGTCAAAGACGCAGGCGCTGCAGGGCCCACCGCACCAAGGCAAGCGGAAATGGGGTCGCCAACGCAGCCCCGTTTTCCCGACATTGCCCGAATTGACTGGGCAGGACGGACGTCTGCCGTCTTTCCGACATGTGTGTCTAAAGATGTGCCGAGCCGATCGCGCTTGTGAGCAGAGCTGTCGATGAAAGAACGCTTCTCTCAATGCGGCCGGTGGCCTCGTTCCAGATTATGTTCCAGATTACGTTGGGAGGAGATTGCGCCCTTCGGCCCCGATTCTCTGAGAGGTCGGGGGTCCAGACCTGCCCGCAGTGCTGCGCACAGCGCTGCAGGCGGGTTACGTTCGCCACGACGTTGCGAAGAAACGTCGCACAACGGCTCCGCAGGTCGCGCACTGATTCTGTTCGAACAGAAGATTGTGTTTCTCATCGTATCCTCCTCGCGGCCAGCCGCGCAGGCCAATCCCAGGTGGGATCCTCGGCCACGCACATCCTCGGCAGCCGACGCGCGCGGCGCGGCTGACCCCGCGCCTCGTGCAGCAGCGCCGCCAGATAGAACAGCTCCGCGCGCTGCCCGCCCGGATACGGAAGCCTCTCCAGGTTGCGACTCCTGCCCGCCTGCAGTTCCTCCGCGACCTCGGCGTAGAAGTTGCAGCTTGCAGGCGGAAACCTGCGTCGCACCTCCGCCCACAACTCCTTTGCGCGGGGCTGGTCGCCCGCCAACGCCCAGACGAGCCCGGCCATGATCCCCAGCCGCGCGCGCAGGGTTGCGGGTTCGTCACTGTGCCGGGCGTCCGCCTCGAGCAGCGCCGCGGCCTCCTCGTAGTCGCCGTCGACCAGGTACGGCACGTACAGGAAGCTGCCGCGGTTGCCCGGCCGCGTGGTGCGCGTGTTCGGATGCTTGCGCAGCACCTGTCGATGGATCCTGCGCGCTTCCGCGGTCTGCCCGGCCCCGCAAAGGATCGAGGCGGCATGTACCCCCGCCCAAGCCTCTGCGTCGTACAGGTGCGCGTATTGCCGGCCCGCCGCCGCCAGCCGGGCCAGCGCCTCGTCGAACTGTTTGCGCACACGCAAATTCCAGGTCTGACGTACGTCGCACTGCGCGTGAAGGACCGGATCGTCGGTGCGGCTCTTGATCTGCTCCAGAATCGTGTCCGATTCGTCGGCACGCCCGAGCCCGGTACAGATGGCCGACAGCAGGAGCAGCGTCTTCAGACGCAACGATTCCGGTATGTCCCCGCGCGCAAGCACCCGGCGCGCGTGGCGTTCGGCCGCCTGCCGCTGGTTCGCGTAGTACAGCGAACCGGACACCCGCAGCTCGGCGTTCGCTGCAAGCAAGCGATTCTCGGTCTCCAACTCGACCATCATCGCCATCAACGAGGCCGACCGCGCCCAGAACCCGCGCGCTTCCGCGTCGCGACACGCGCGGGTCACCACCTCGCGGAGCCCGTCGCGCATGGCCGGGTCCGCGAACTGTCGGCGCGTGTCTGCCATGAACGCCTCGTGCCGGCCCTCACGCCATGCCACGGTCAGGCCCGCAAGCCGGGCCTGCCGCGACCAAAACGGACTCGCCTCCGACGGAACAACCTTGTCCAGCCACTGACGGGCCGGACTGAACGCGGCCCCGGCCAGGTAGCACATGCCGATCTTGCAGCGCAGCTCGAGGGTCTCCGTCGCCGATTGCGTCGCCTGCAAACGGCGCATGTAGAATTGACGAGCCTTCTCGTGTACGCCCGCACTGTACAGCGAATCCCCAACACTCACCGCGCGCACAACGCTCGGAATACCCAGATCCTCGATCCTGACCGAACGGATCGCGACCGCACCACGCCAACAGCCCAGCACCAGCTTGCTGCGCCACGCGTACGACGGCGGGAACGGATCGCGGAAACAGAAGACTTCCTCGCCGTCCAGACTCACGCGGGTCGTGTCCGACGCAAGCTCCAAAACCACGCGCTGCCAATGGCCGGGACGCACCAGCGCACGCGGATTCCATTGCCGCGCCACCCCGCGATACCGGAACTCGCCGCACGTGTTGTCGTGCCCGCCCAACGCGATCCAGCAGTACGATTCCTCGAGCGCGACGTCACGCAGATGCAGCAGCAAGTGGCCCGGCAGCTTGCGGTCTGCCCGGTCCATCCTCGCCTCGAACGACACACGGAAATTCTCCGGCAACGGCTTCGACAGGGCGAGCAGGCAGTCTTCCGCGGCAGCGCCCAGCAAACAACCGCGCGCCTGACGCCATCTCCCACTCAGGCGTTGCCACCACGGCTCGAGCGCGCGCGCGGCAAAATCGTCCCGAAACCATTGCCCGCCCGCGCCGTGCCCCGCCCGCGCCGCCGACACGACCGGCGCCTCGCCCGTCGCACGTGTCTCGGCACGAAATGCCGAAGGGCTCATGCCCACCCGACTCTGAAACGAACGCGAAAACCAGGAGGCGCCCCGAAAACCAACCCGCGCCGAGACCTCCGAGACGGTCAGCTCCGTCTCGCGCAACAGCTGCCGTGCACGGTCCATACGCAATCGCAACAGGCTCGGCAATACGCCCGCGCCCGTGACCGCCTGGAACGCGCGACGCAGGTGAACCCCCGAATAACCGACCACACGGGCAACCTGCCCCACCGTCAGATTCTCCGCCAGGTTCGCCTCCATGTACCGGAGCGCCTTGCGCACCATCGCTTCATACCGCTGTTGTTTCATCAAACGCCATCCGTCAGGCGACCCGGGCCCGCCGCTTCACGATCGGCACGGGTTCGATTGAACGCGGTTGTTCGGAGATCCGCCGTTTGCCTTCCCGCCTCCGCGGGGCTTGCCCCCGCGGGGCGACGACTGCACGACAAGCGCCCACAAATAACCCCCTCTCCCCCCCTCCCTTCCCGCCGCGTTGCCGCGCGGCGGGAAGGGAGGGGGACTTCTTGGGTCGGGATTCGCTCTGGCCTGTCAATCACGGATCCGCGGGGGCAAGCCCCGCGGTGGCCTCTCCCATCCGTTTGTTCATCCTCCTCTCGAATGATCGATACCTTGCTTCAAATGAGCGTTTTCCCTACAGACATATACGGGTAGGATAGGCTATTCTTGGGGCGGTTGACAAGAGGGGGGCGGCCATTTTCAGTAGTTCTCATCTTGGTGTGCGTCCCCTGCCGCCCTGCCTGTCGCGCCGTGGCCGCAGGGCGAAGGCGAGCGCGGCAGGAACGCGAGATGTCTGGAAACCGCGCGCGTTTTCCAGACATCTTCTTCACCCGCGGCACAAGGCCGCGGGGGTCGCGCCGATACGAGGGAATTGCGCGGCTGTTTCGAGACCGTTAGATCGCACTGCGTACAGGGAGCGCAAGAGATGAATGAGAAGAGGCGTCGACTCAAAAGGTGTGTATCGGTTGTACTGTATTCGGCCGCAGCGTGCTGCTGGTTGGCTGCGGCGGGCCGCGCGCTCGCCGACGACTGGCCGCAGTGGCGCGGCCCGAACCGCAACGGGATCTCCGCGGAAACCGGCTGGCTGCAGACCTGGCCTCCGACAACAGCCTGGACGCAGGATGTTGGTGTCGGCTTCTCGGGCGCCGCGATCAGCGAAGGTCGCGTGTACACCTCGGGCATGCGGTCCGGGCGCGACATTGTCTACTGTTTTGACGAGACGACAGGCGCGCTGGTCTGGTCGAACTCCTACGTGTGTGCGGGCGAGATACCGAACGAGGGTCCGCGCGGGACGCCGGCGGTATCGGGCAATGAGTTGTACACGTACAGTCACGAAGGGCACCTGAACTGCTGGAACAAGCTGACGGGCGCGTTGCTGTGGTCGAAACTGGTGAACGCGGGCCGAAACATGGGCGAGGGTTTGTGCGGGTCGCCGATGGTGCACGACGACCGGGTCCTGTTGAACGCGGGCGGCACGGGCACGGCCGTCGACCGCAACGCGCCACACAACATTCTCTGGACCAGCACCGGCACGGCGACGCACACCTCCCCGTGGCTGATGACATGGAACGCGCTGCCCACGATGGTGCTGCTCGGCAACGGCCGACTGGCCGGCCTGAACCCGGCGACGGGCGCAGTGCGCTGGGAGTATGCCTGGAACGCCGTGAACTGCGCGGATCCGGTACTCTGCGGCGACAAGATCTTTCTGTCCTCCGCCTACGGCAAAGGCTGCGCCCTGGCGCAGCTCGGCAGCAGTTCGACGCTTTCTTCGGTCTGGGTAAACATGAACATGGAGAACCACTTCAGCACATCGACCCGCGTCGGCGACTATGTCTACGGGTTCCACGGACGGCAGGGCCGTTCGGACACGAGCCTGCGCTGCCTGAGCCTGGCGGACGGGTCGGTGCAATGGTCACGCCATGACCTTGGGTTGGGCGCGGGCTTTGTGCTCGCATCCGACGGCAAGTTGATCCTGCTCGGCGAATGGGGCGACCTGATCATCGCGCGCGCTACCTCGTCGGGCTTCGATGCCGAGGGCCGGGCCAGCGAGGAGGTGGTTCCAAGCGCCGGCTCGCAGACCTGGTGGACGGTCCCGTCGCTGGCGAACGGCAGGATCTACTGCCGCAGTCATGAAGGCACGCTGGTCTGCCTGCAGGTCGGAAGCAGCACGTCGACGCCACCTCGCGCCTTGCGCGAGGTGCGGATCGGCTCGGGCATGGACGACGTCGAGCAGCGGGCCGACGGTTCAATCTATCCGGACAGCAGCGATCTGGAACTGACCGAGGACGTGAGCGGCGTGCAGACGATCGGGCTGCGGTTCGTGAACGTGGATATTCCGCCCGGCGCCACGATCGCGCACGCGCGTGTCCAGTTCAAGGTCGACGAGACGACTTCGACCGGCACGAGCCTGACGATCCGGGGCGAGGCCACGGGCAACGCGCGCGCGTTCACGACGAACCGCTACGACGTGACCGCGCGTGCGCTCACTGCCGCGTCGGTCGGCTGGAACCCGCCCGCATGGAACAGCGTGGGACAGGCGGGCACGGACCAGCGCACGCCCGAGCTGGCCGCACTGATCCAGGCGATCGTGGACCGCGACGACTGGCGGCCGGGCCAGGCGCTGGCGCTGATCGTCAGCGGCACGGGCAAACGCACGGCCGAATCGTGGGAAGGCGACGCGGCCGGCGCGCCCGCGCTTGTGCTGGACTACAGCACGGGACTGACCGGCGACACGGACTGCAACGGCATCTGCGACGCGTGGGAGGTCGCGCAGTTCGCGGACACGAACGCGGCGAACACTGCCGCCTGCGAAGACTTCGACCACGACGGGTTCTCGAATTGGGAGGAATTCGTGGCAGGTACCGACCCGACGCTGGGCGGCGCCAGCTACTGGGCCGCCGACCTCGCGCTCGAACTGCCGCACCTGGTCGTCTCGTTCCCAACCATCGTCGCGACGGGCACGGGCTACACGGACTACCAGCGCTACTACGCGCTGCAGGCGACCGACTCGCCGGCCAGCAACGTCTGGACGGCCGTGCCCGACTATGCCAGAATAGCTGCGACGGGCGCCGCGGTGCGGTTTACCAACACCACGGGCTCGGCACGTGCGTTCCGGGCAAGGGTATGGTTGGAGTAGTCGTGGGCAAAACAGCTACACTCACCGCGGGTCTATTGGCCGCGCCGGTTCTCTTCGCAACCACCTGCACCGCCCAGCTGCCGGCGTTCCCCGGCGCGGAAGGGTTCGGCGCCGTGTCCGTGGGCGGACGCGGCGGGCAGGTGCTGAAGGTCACAAACCTGAATGCGTCCGGTGCGGGCAGCCTGCAGGCCGCCTGCAACGTGAGCGGCCCGCGCACGGTCGTGTTCGACGTGAGCGGTGTGATCCACGGCGATGTCACGGTCCCCCACCCCTACATCACGATCGCGGGCCAGACCGCGCCCGGCGCCGGCATCACGATCGAGGGCCGCATGATCGGCTACGGCTACGACCTGCACGACGCGACCGTCCGGTTCCTGCGGTTCCGGCGGCTCAGGCCGCCGCCCACGCAATACAGCCAGGGCGACTGCATCACCATGGGCCAGAGCTCGAACTGTATCCTCGACCATTGCTCCTTCTCCTGGGGCACCGACGAAGTGGTCGACATTTATGAAGCACACGACTGGACCGTGCAGTGGTGCTCGATCGAGGAGTCGGACCCGATCGACAGCCACAACTACGGGTTCATCTGCCGCGCAACAAACAGCGGGAACGTCTCGGTCCACCACAACCTGTTTGCGCACCATTACCGGCGCGCGCCGTGCCTGAGCCCCCACCGCATGGACCGGCCCGGCGACGTGCGCAACAACGTGATCTACGACGTGTACCAGTGCTTCGTGCACGACGGGGAACGGCGCGGTGTCGTCAATATCATCGGCAACCATTACATCTACGGGCCGAGCCACGACCGGATCTTCATGATCGCCGCCTACGATGACGGGACCTACCATATCGCCGGCAACTATCTCGGGCACTACCAGGGCAGCGACTACGGACCGTTCGGCGACCTGTCCGGCGGCGAATCCTTCCCAAGCTGGGTCCAATACAACTATCTCGGCACAAAGCTGGCCTCGCCGGCTTCGGTCCCGCCCGTCACAACCCATTCATCGACACAGGCCTACGATATCGTGCTGGCACAGGCCGGCTGCTTCCCGCGTGACCGCGTCACGCTGCGCACCGTCCAAGAGGTACGGGACGGGACCGGGTCCTGCAACCGCAACGCGCCCGACACGCCGAGCGATGCCTGGTACCTCGACGGGCTGACCCCCGGCGCAGCCCCGCAGGACTCCGACAACGACGGGATGCCCGATGCCTGGGAGGACGCGAACGGGCTGAATAAGCTGGTCGGTACCGACCACAGCCAGGTTATGCCCTCAGGCTATACCGCGATCGAGGAATACATCAACGAGCTCGCCGACCAGCTCGTGCACGGCCCCGACGACCCGGCAAACCCCCAACAGCCCAACGGCCTCACCGTGCGCGGCGCGGACTGACCCCGGGTTGCAGCAGGAACGTCGTCTGGAACGTTCCAGACGACGTTGGGAGAGAGCTTTCCCAAAGCCTGGCACGCCACTCCCGGAGAGACATAGACAGCATATACAATTCGGACACCACAAAATCGCCGGATCCCGCCCTGAAAACACGGAAAAACAGGCAAATCGCCCACAAAACCCGCGCTACCCCCTTGACACTTCTATACATGTACACTATGCATGCTCTGTTCAACCATAGGGAATCTCATGTCGAACCCGCCCATGTATCAAGTCATCGCCGACGAGCTGGCCGCGGATATCCGCGGGGGTCGGCTCAGCGCGGGCGACAGACTACCGGGCCACGTGAAGCTGGCGCGCCGTTACGGGGTCAGCGTTTTGACCTCGAACCGGGCGCTGTCGGTGCTTGCGGAGGCCGGGCTGGTCGAGCGTCGTTCGCGCAGCGGCACGTTCGTCCGCGAGCAGACGCTGCCGAGACTCCGTCGCATACTGATCCCGGCCAGCGCCGTGTTCCAGCGTCTGTGCCCGCAGGTGCTGGAATACCTGGACGGCGTTCTGACCGAAGCAACGGCGGCCGGGCTCGAGACGCGGACCGAGTCGACGGAATCACGGTTCTTCCGCAGTCCGGAAACGATCCGCGAGCTCGACTGCCAAGGCATCATCCAGCTTGGCCATCCGCCGCTCGACGTCTTTCCGTACCACCCGCTGCTCCTCTCGAAGCTACCCTATGTTGCCGTCGGCGTTGAGGAAGGGCCCGCCGACTACTTCGCGAACGAGGACGTGAAGCTCGGCACGCGCCTGCTTGTGGACACGCTGCGCGAGGCGCGCGCGCGCGCGATCGGGTTCGTCTGGAACCCGGCCTTCGCGAACCATCGTCTCATGCACGAAGCCTATCTTGCGACAACCGGCGCATCCGACGCAGTGACCGACCGCGCGCTCGTGCGGGACGCGGACGCGACCACGGTCCTGGACCAGGTAAAGGCATTGCAGGGCCGGGTCGACGCGCTGATCGTGGCGGGTAGCGTGGGCACGCATGCTCTCTCGTACCTTCGTGCGACGGGCAGCAATCTGCCGCTCGGGCTGTTCATGGAGCACGCCGACATGCTGCCGTTCGAAGGGCAGGCCTACTTCGTGCATCTGGATCATCGCGAAGTCGGCAGGGAAAGCGTGCGGCTGCTCTCTGAGGTCGCGGAAGGAACGGTAACGACCCCGACCGTGCGCCGGCTGCCGCCCCGGTTGACGCGGCCGAGATAGCTCACGGTTCCCTTAGGTCGAACTTAATCTGGAACCTGATTCGACAACGCTTACGACAAGGTTTGCACTAGAGGGAGGCAACCCATGACCAGCACAAGAACCATCCTACCGACCTGCCTTCTGGCCCTGCTGTTCTGCGCGCAGAGCCAGGCGGTCAACGTAACGGGCCACGCGGTCTTCTTTGTGGACGGCAAGGACGGCAAAGAAATTGTGCGCGGGACAAACCGCGACGCGCCATTCTTCCCGTTCCAGCGCGGCGGCGTGCCCTGCATAACGTACGCGCTCCAGAACACGGCAACAACGGTGCCGCCGGAGCTCGCCAAGGACTTGGCCGACGCGCGGCTGATCCATTTCGGGCGCCGCGCGCACAGGTACTGGGCCGCCTCGCCGAAGCCGTTCCTCAAGGACGCAAAGGTTCGCGCCGCGGTCCGCGCCGCGCTCAAGCAAGGCGCGGTCCTGTTCTTCGACTATCACGGCATCGCCCCGGAACGGGGCGAGCGCACGGGCCTGGCCGCGCTGCTCAAAGAGTGTGGCCTGGCGCTGCCCGGCGCCATCGACACGGGCACGACCCAGTACTACCGGGCACGGTTCGAGGGGCGACATCCCTTGCTCAAGTCCTACAAAAACGCCACCGCGGGCAAGCAACCACGGGGCTACGGCTGGTGGCGCCGGCTTCTCGACGGCTACACGGTGTTGGCCCGGCCCGACCTCGACAAGACCGGCGTCTGCCTGTTCGCGGCCTCCAACGTGTGCGGCAAGGGCACGGTCGTCTTCAACCAGGTCTACAGTCTGCTTCGCAGCAACACGGCCTTCGCCGACAATCTCGTAGCGCTCGCGTTCGGCAAGCAGGTCGCCGAACACGTGAAGACCGGCGGCACCGTGAGCCTGCCGGGTCAGCCCGCCGTGGCTGCGCGGCGGGCGGCCCCGGCCCCGCCGCCGGTCGCCAAAACGTTCTTCCCGAAGCGCGGCCCGAACCTGTTGTACGGCGCGAGCCTCGAACGTCTGCCCTGGACCGAACAGGAAGCGACCGCGCGCATCGCGTTCGTCGCGCACGAACCGGCCGGCATCGCACGGCGCGCGGCGCCGGTCTCGCTGGCCGTCGAGCTTGCGGGCACGCCCGCGAACGCGCTGAAAGTGCGGCACCCGTACGGCAACACGATCCCCCGCCAGGTCCGCAAGCTGCCGGGCGATCGCGCCGAAGTCTTCTTCCACCTCCCGATCGGCCCGTACGAGGATGTCGGGTTTTTCGTCTATCGCGGCGGCAAGCCGGAGTCCACCCCCAGTCTCCTGCGCAAGGCCCGCATCGAGCAGCACAACGATTCGGATATCCTGCTCGAGAACGATTTCCTGCGGGTGATCGTCAACAAGCAAGGTGTCCTCAAGTACATCGCCGCACGTGACGGGTCCGGCCTGAACAACAGCGCGCATTGGGGCTCAAGGTTCAGCCCGGGCTATGGTCACACGTTCATGCGGAGTTGGGAATTCGAGTGGGGCGCGCCCCGCGTCGAAGAGAACGGGCCGACCCGTGTCGGGTTCGTTACGAAACTGAAACCCAAGCAAGGCGACACCGAGCTCACGCTGCGCTACAGCCTCAGCGCCGAGAGCCCGCTGTTGATCGAGACGGTCAGCGCCGACAAGAAATTCTCCTTCTCGCGCCGGCACCGGTGGGCGCCGGGCGGCGACATGGCGCACGACACACTGGTCTATGCCGGCAAGAACGGGCTGCGCCGCATGCCGATGCCCGCCGACATGTCGTACAAGGTGTACGAGGCCGTCTACAAGAACATGCACGACGACTGGTACGCGTTCGAGGACCGGCAGCGCGGCGAGACCTGCGGCGGGTTCTTCGAGCGCGAGAACGTGCCGTCGCTCAACTTCGCAGCGCACGGTACCGGCCTGTGGTCCGAGGAGACCATCGCCGTGCGGCCGGGCAACGACTCGGTACGCGCAATCTTTGCGATGGTCGGCGATCATGCGCGCGTCTATCCCGAATACCTGGCCTGGAAGAACCCGCCCAGCCTGCATGCCCGCAGTTGGCAACAGCGCAGCGCGCAGCTCCTGAAGCGCACGCGCCCGCAGCTCGGCCGCGAGCCCATGTCCTGGATGTGGTATTTCGATAACTGGTTCCGAAGAACGGTGGCCGGCGAGGATCACAGAGCGGCCGTGGACGCGCTCGTCGAGGACGTGAAGTACCAGGGCGGCAACGGGGTCGCCCTGTGCATGCACAGCCCCGAGCTGATACGTTCGTCCCGTGGCTTCACGGGCAAACGCCTTGCCGACCGCGCGCATGCCGACGGACTCGTCGTGATGGCCGCGCCGTTCTCGGCAAAATCGAAGGACCTCGGTCTGCCCGGCCCCAAACGCGTACTCTGCTACGCAAACGACCGTGCCGCATACCACAAGTTCTTCCGCGAGCTCGCAGAGACGGGAATCGACTACGTCTCGATCGGGGACGAGGCAAGACCACACTACTCCAAGGAAGCGTTCGCCGCAGGCTACAAGCAGATCTACGGCGAGGCGCCGCCCGAAACACTCGGCAACCTGGAACACTGCGACACCCCGCAGAAGGGCAAGGCGGTCCATGTGCGCAACGTGCTCATGACCGAATGGGCGCACGACATGACGCGCGTCATCAAGGAGTTCAACCCGGCCGCCACGGTCACCATCACGACCAGCCCGAACAACCACAACCGGATCGACGGGTTCCAGGATATCGAGCGGTTCATGGCGCGCATGGATGTCG
>Ga0272441_10014940_pt1 | contig 10926 bp, 3 predicted proteins | sample SSMProp6N_FD_193582 | JGI IMG/M metagenome (GOLD analysis project Ga0272441, IMG submission 193582) | Marine sediment archaeal communities from Little Sippewissett salt marsh, Falmouth, MA, United States - SSM-Prop-6N | ecosystem: Environmental > Aquatic > Marine > Wetlands > Sediment ...
GTGGTCATCAAGTCCGGACTCAACGAGGATGGGCTGAAGATCGGCATTCCCAGCGAGAACATCGTGGTACGCAATTTCACCGCCCGTGATGTCCGCACCGGCAGCGGCGGGATTGTCTTCGGCAGCGAGACCTCAGGTGGCATTCGAAATGTCTATGTGCACAACGCCTACTTCGATGGCTGTGACCGCGGGATTCGTTTTAAGACCACGCGCGGTCGCGGCAACGTCATCGAGAATATTCATATAGAGAACGTCGAGATGAAAAACATCGAAGCTCAGGCCATCAATTTCAATTCGTACTACGAAAGAGAGGCCACTGGAAAATCACCGCTGTTTCGCAACATCTACATCAGTGATGTTCGGGTTAACGGTGCCCGCACCGCGATCGAGATGATCGGGCTGCCGGAGAAGTGGCTGGAGAACATCAACATCGACAACGCCACGTTTGAAAACGTCCGGGATGGCGCCATTGCCCATCGGGTCAAGGAGCTTAGTCTCGATCGTGTATCCATCACATCAAGCGGGCGTCCGATTGCGCTCGAAGACGTGTTCGAGGCAACCATAGAGAACGTGAACCTCTCCGGCCGGCGTCCGCTCCTATTCGTCGGGGGCTCCGAGAGTGGTCAGATCAGCGTTCAGAGTCTCACTCGCGACGACGTGCAATGCGCGCCTGATGTGCCCCGGGCCGCTGTCGCCGTCGGTGGGACGAAACTTCCCTGAAATGCGAGGCAATGCCGCCAGTGCTTTCTGCCGTGGTCGACGCAAGATGGCAGGGCGCGGGTGATTGTGACGACGGAGCCATGACTGACGTGTGCTGCCAATCAACATGTCCGAGATAATGAAAGCGAGTACAGGCACCGCCGCAATTCTACATTGAACCCATTGCGGTCGAGTCGGCCCAAACCGCATTCGCGCCGACGCATCACCGCTCAGGCGAATTTCGACCTTCCCTGGGGCGGCCGTCAGGTTCAGCTCAGCAGGTCGTTGACGGAGCTTTGTGGCGTGCTATGATTGGTACATGCCGGAAAGCCGAAAGAACACAGGAATCTTGTCGATGAAGCAGACCTGGTTCAACCCTTTTTGTGTCGCCTGCCTTGTAGTTTATGCCAGCAGTACGTCGGACATTCCGCCGGAACGAATGCACGCCATCTATGAGGAGGTGAAAACGCCGTACAAGTATGGCATTGTCATCCCGGCGCCCGAGGGCAAGAAGGTGGACTGCCCGACTGTCTTTCGCCACAGCGACCGCTGGTATATGGTCTATGTCCAGCTTGAGAGCGAACCTCAGGGGTACACAACGCAGTTAGCCGTGAGTGATGACCTGTTGCACTGGCAGACCAAAGGCACGATCCTCGCTCGTGGTGATGAGGACGCGTGGGACAAAGCCAACGCTGCCGGTGGTATCGCACTTGCCGACACGCAGTGGGGTGGCGACGGAACTCTTGGCACCCATGAGGGGCGCTATTGGCTGTCCTATCTCGGAGGCGCCAAGTCCGGCTATGAGACGCCTCCTCTATCGATTGGCATGGCCTCGACGCTCGATCCCACGTCTACAGGCGGGTGGGAGAGACTGCCTGCACCGGTCCTTCGATCGGACGACAAGGACGCGCGGCCTTTTGAGACAGGCACCCTCTTCAAGAGCTTCGTCTTTCGCGATTCCTCCGCCAGGCTTGGAGCGCCGTTTGTCATGTACTACAACGCCCGTCCCCCGCGAGGGGATGAGACGATCGGTATTGCAGTGTCTCAGGATTTCCGGAAGTGGCGGCGATACGGTGATGAGCCGGTTATCGTCAACGCGCGACCGCGCGACCTGAAGCACGGCGTCATCAGCGGCGATCCGCAGATCGTGCGCATGGGCGACCTGTGGGTCATGTTCTACTTCGGTGCCTTCTGGATGCCCAAAGCCTTCGATACCTTTGCCGCCTCACGGGACCTCGTTCACTGGACGCAGTGGGAGGGACCTCATCTGGTCGAGCCCTCCGAGCCCTGGGATGCACAGTTTGCGCACAAGCCGTGGCTGCTCAAGCACGACGGCGTGGTCTACCATTTCTACTGCGCCGTCGGCAATCAGGGTCGAGCCGTTGCGCTGGCCACTTCCCGGCCAATGAAGGAAGCAGACACCTCCATCGCCGACCCGGACCCGGCGTACACCCGTGTCATAACGCGACGCGCCGACAAGATCGTGGGTGTTTTGGAGCTTCCCGATGCCGGGAAGAGGACCAGAGTTCGGGATATCATCGTGCAGCAGTATCGCGGCCTGAATGCAATACACACACAGCGCGATAAGGAGATCGAAGCCGCCACGAAGACTGCCTCAGACAGGGCAGACGCCGAGGCGCTTGCGAAGAGCATCCGCAAGCAGGCGGATTTGCGCGTCAAGCAACTGCACCAGAGTTTTATCGCCAAGCTCTCGGCCGAACTGACGCCGCAGCAGGTAGACCAGGTCAAGGACGGCATGACTTACGGAGTCGTGCAGGCCACCTACAACGCGTATCTGGCCCAGCAGCCGAAGCTGACCGAACCCCAGAAGCAGAAGATTATGGAGTTTCTCGTGGAGGCCCGCGAGCTGGCGATGGACGGCGGCTCCTCCGAGGAGAAGCACAGGATCTTCCGCAAGTACAAGGGTAAGATCAACAATTATCTTGTCGCCGAAGGATATACGCTTGAATAGGCAAAGCATGAGCATGCACACCTTCACCGCGAAGGCTGTCGGTCGGCTGACAGTGCGCCCGCTGTCTTTCCGCACGCTGATCTGCTTGCTGTGCGTGGCCGGAGCGGGCGATCTTTACGCTGCCTGGGACGCCCGCACGAACCGACCCATATCGCAGGATCACCGCGGACGATTGACCTACACGAAGGATGAACGCGGCAATCGCATTCCGGATTTCTCCTATTGCGGCTACATGGCGGCTGAGCGACCAATCCCCGACGCGCCGGTTCGTGTCGTTGTTCCCGCGACTCCGGGCGACGCCACGCAGCGCATCCAGGGCGCATTGGACCACGTGGCCTCGCTGCCGGCCGACGCCAACGGGATACGTGGAGCCGTACTGTTGGAGCCGGGCGTGCACCGCGTGTCAGGCAGTCTGAAGATCGCTGCCGGTGGCATCGTCCTGCGAGGCAGCGGCACGGGGCCGGGCGGCACGGTGCTCCTCGGCACAAGACAAAGCCGCGATACGCTGGTCCGTATCGTGGGAAAGAACAACCGGAAGATGGGGCCTGCCGTAGCCGTTGTTGATGCCTACGTGCCGGTTAACGCGACTGTGGTTCGGGTGGATCCATCGCATCCCTTCCAGGCGGGCGACCAAGTGTTGGTGCGCCGGCGTTGCACGAAGGAATGGATCGAAGTGCTGGGCACAGCCCATTTTGGTGGCGGCATTACCTATCTGGGGTGGAAGCCCGGCAGTCGCGATCTCTACTGGGACCGGACGATTGTGTCGGTGGAAGGCGACCGGATCACCCTGGATGCTCCGTTGACGACGGCCCTCGATGCGACTTACAGCGGAGGCAGCGTGGCCGCGTATCAATGGCCCGGGCGCATCGCGCAGGTGGGCGTCGAGAATCTCTGCTGCCGGTCCACCTATAACCCGACCAATCCGAAGGACGAAGCCCACCGCTGGATGGCCGTGACGCTGGAAAACGTCAGCGATGCCTGGGTGCGGCAGGTCGTATTTGAGCATTTCGCGGGTTCCGCTGTCGCTGTTCTGGAGACCGCCAGGCGTGTCACGGTGGAGGACTGCAAGTCGCTGGCTCCGGTATCCGAAATTGGCGGCCAGCGGCGCAACGCCTTCCTGACGATGGGGCAGCAGACGCTTTTCCAGCGTCTGTATGCGGAGTCCGGCTGCCATGATTTCGCTGTGGGTCTCTGCGCGGCCGGCCCGAACGCCTTTGTCCAGTGCGAATCGAGTCGGCCGTTCAGCTTCAGCGGCGGCATCGATAGTTGGGCCTCGGGCGTGCTGTTCGATATCGTCAACGTGGACGGCCATGCGATCAGCGTGTTCAACCGCTCGCAGGACGGCAAGGGCGCCGGCTGGAACGCCACCAACAGCGTCCTGTGGCAGTGCTCCGCTTCACGAATCGATTGCTACTCGCCTCCTACCGCCTGCAACTGGGCCATCGGCTCCTGGGCCGAGTTTGCCGGCGACGGGTACTGGGAGGAGTCCAACAGCCACGTACAGCCCCGGAGCCTGTACTACGCGCAGCTCCGCGACCGCCTGGGCGAGGATTTCGCCGCTCGCGCGCATCTGCTGCCCGTAAGTACGAAAGGTACAAGCAGTCCCAGCGTCGAGTTGGCCGCGACGCTGACGAAAGATGCACAGAATCCACCTCCGTTGCTTACCGACTGGATCGACCAAGCCCCGCAACGGCAGCCTATCCCCACTGCCCACCCGGGCGTCAAGAGCATCGACGAAATCGGATACGCGGGATCTTCTGCCGCAATGCAGGCGGACCGGCATATTCAAATCGAGAACGGCTGGCTTGTGTATGGGCAGGCCGTGCTGACGGGCAGGCAACAAGGGGTGCGATGGTGGGCCGGGGGTGTCCGGCCACTCGACGTGGCCAAAGCCACACCGCACATCACTCGCTTCGTGCCGGGCCGCATCGGTCCCGGGCTGACGGACAATCTGGACGAGATGACCGACGAACTGCTGGCTCAGGGCGTCGTGGCCATCGAACACAACTACGGGCTCTGGTACGACCGGCGGCGCGACGACCACGAGCGCGTCCGCAGGTTGGATGGGGATGTGTGGCCGCCGTTCTATGAGTTGCCCTTTGCGCGGAGCGGCCGGGGAACGGCTTTCGATGGCTTGAGCCGATACGATTTGACGAAGTACAACCCGTGGTACTGGATGCGCCTGAAGCAGTTTGCAGACCTGGCGGACCGCAAGGGAATCGTCCTCATCCATCAGAACTACTTCCAGCACAACATCCTTGAAGCGGGCGCCCACTGGACTGACTTTCCGTGGCGTCCGGCGAACAACGTCAACGATACGGGTTTTCCGGAGCCGCCGCCCTATGCGGGAGACAAACGCATCTTCCTGGCGGAGCAGTTCCACGACGTCAATCACCCCGTTCGCCGACCACTGCATCGCGCTTACATCCGCAAATGCCTGGACAACTTCGCAGACAACAGCAGCGTCATTCAGTTCATCGGCGCCGAGTACACCGGGCCGTTGCACTTCGTGCAGTTCTGGATTGACACGATCCTCGAATGGGAACGGGACACCGGAGAACATGCTGCTGTAGGGTTAAGCGTCACGAAGGACGTGCAGGACGCGATTCTGGCCGACCCGGTTCGTTCGCAGGCGGTGGACGTGGTGGACATTCGCAGGTGGCACTATCGCAGTGATGGAAGTCTGTACGCTCCCAAGGGCGGACAGAACCTCGCGCCGCGCCAGCACGCCCGACTCGTCCCTCCCGGCAAGACCTCGTTCGAGCAGGTGTACCGTGCGGTCCGTGAATATCGACAACGGTATCCCGACAAGGCGGTCATGTACTCCGCCGACTTGTGCGGCGAGCTTGCCTGGGCAGTGTTCATGGCCGGCGGCTCACTGGCCGGCATTCCCGGGATATCAGAAGCCGGCCTGCTGGAACAGGCTGCTTCCATGCGTCCGATCGATATGCCCGATATGCCCGCCGGGCAGTGGATACTGGGCAACGCGCGCGGAGAATCCATCGTGTATTGCCGCTCGGCCGGTTTCATGAAACTGGACCTGCGTGCCGGGTCCAGCCCCGTGACGGTATGCTGGATCGATCCCAGGGACGGTTCACTCCTGGAGAGACAGGTGCTCGATCACGATGCAGAAAGCACAGAGTTGAAGAGTCCCAGATCCGGCCCGGTGGTGATGTGGGTAACCCATGTTCAGTGACAGAGAATGAGTGGATCATGCCAATACGGCTACGCTGTTTCCCGTTCGTTGTCGTCTGTCTGGCCGGCATCGCCGTCCACGCAGCCGATAAAGGGCTGACCGACACCTGGGCCAGTCCGCACGTCAAGCTTCGAAGCGTTGACATCGATGCCGTGCGATGGACCGAGGGGTTCTGGGCCGAGCGGTTTGACTGGTGCCACCAGGTTGTCGTTCCGAACATGTGGGGGCTGTTCGAGGACCCCAATATCAGTCGCGCCTGGGACAACTTCCTCGTCGCCGCCGGCCGAAAGGAAGGCAGACACCGCGGGCCGAAGTGGAACGATGGCGACTTCTTCAAGTGGCTGGAAGCCGTGGCGTTCGTCTACGGGACAACGCACGACGAGGCGCTGGATCGCCGGATGGATGAGATCATTGAAGTCATTGGAGACGTCCAGCGCGAAGACGGCTACCTCCATACGCCGGTGATTATCGCACAGCGGCAACCGTCGTCCGAGGCGAGCGAGTTCGGGGACCGGCTGCATTTCGAGACCTACAACCTGGGGCACCTGATGACGTGCGCCTGTGTGCACTACCGTGCCACCGGCAAGACCAGCCTGCTGGATATCGCGAAGAAGGCGACGGATTTCCTGTGCCAGACGTACAAGACCGCGCCGCGCACGCTGGCGGGCAATGCCATCTGTCCCTCTCATTACATGGGTGTCGTGGAGATGTACCGTACCACCGGCGATCCCCGGTACCTTGAACTGGCCAAAGGTCTGATCGATATCCGCGACATGGTTGAGGAGGGCACCGACGACAATCAGGACCGGATCCCGTTCCGCCGACAGACGGAAGCGGTCGGCCACGCCGTCCGAGCGAACTACCTCTATGCGGGTGCTGCGGACGTGTATGCAGAGACAGGGGACACGTCTCTGCTCCGTACGCTGGAGACGATCTGGCAGGACGTCGCGCTGCGGAAGATGTACGTGACCGGCGCTACCGGCGCGCTTTACAACGGCGCCTCTCCGGACGGTTCGAAGGCGCAATCGTTGATCCAGCCGGTCCACCAGGCCTACGGCCGGGCGTATCAGTTGCCCAACCTCACCGCGCACAATGAGTCGTGCGCCACGATCGGCTTTGTGATGTGGAACTGGCGCATGCTGGCGATCACAGGGGAGGCCCGCTTTGCCGACCTGCTGGAGCTGGCGCTCTACAACGGCGTGCTCGCGACCATCAGCCTCGACGGCAAGGCGTTCTTCTACACGAACCCCCTGGCGCGTGTGCGCGAATTGCCGTTCGAGCTGCGCTGGTCGCGCAGGCGCGAGCCGTACATAAGCTGTTTCTGCTGTCCGCCCAATATCGTGCGCACGATTGCTGAGACATCCGCCTATGCGTACAGCGTGTCCAGCGAGGGCGTATGGGTCAACCTCTACGGTGGCAACGTGCTCGACACACGTCTGCCGAGCGGTGGGACGGTCAGGCTGCGACAGGAGACCGAATACCCCTGGGAGGGGACAGTCCGGATCGTTGTCGAGAGCGCTCCGTCAAAGGAATTCTCGCTGTTCCTGCGAATCCCCGGCTGGGTGCAGGACGCCCGCGCCACCCTCAACGGCAAGCCCATCGGCGGTGACCTGGAGTCGGGACAGTACTTTGAGATCCATCGCTTGTGGTCGGCCGGCGACCGGGTCGAGCTTGTCCTGGCCATGCCCGTGGAGTTGCTGGAAGCGCATCCTCTGGTGGAGGAGGCACGAAATCAGGCCGCGGTGCGTCGCGGGCCGATTATCTACTGCCTGGAGTCCATCGATCTGCCGCAGGATGTTGCCACCGCGGATGTGACGATCTCGCCCGATACACCCGTAGAGACGCGATACATTCCATCTCTCCTGGGCGGAGTCACGGCACTGCAAACAAAGGCGCGTGCTCTGCCGGGCCGCGACTGGGACCACGCGCTCTACCGGACGATCACGCCGCGCGAGGCACAGACCATCGATATTCGCCTGATCCCTTACTACGCCTGGGGCAACCGCGGCGACTCAGAGATGACCGTCTGGGTGCCGCTAGCGAGCAACGAGCCAGGAGACCCGATATTCGTCCTCGATGCGGAGGCGTTCAAACACCACGTCGAGTTCTTCAACGAGATGGAGCCGGAGAATATTGTCAATCACGTGCCGAACAGCAAGGCGTGGGCGTGGATGAGAGATAACGTGCCGTTCTTCGAATGTCCCGACAAGGGCTTCGAGCAGGTGTACTATTACCGTTGGTGGACGTTCCGCAAGCATTTGAAGAAGACGCCGGACGGGTTCGTCTTCACGGAGTTCCTCGACCAGGTGGGCCACAGCGGCACATACAACACGATAAGCTGTGCGCTGGGCCATCACATCTACGAGGGCTCGTGGCTGCGCAACCGACGGTACATCGACGAGTACGCGCGATTCTGGTACGTCGGGCACGAGGGCGGCTTGCAGCCGCACTTTCACAAGTACAGCAACTGGGCGACGTGGGCGCTCTATCGCAGATACCTGGTGAATCACGATGAGGCGTTTCTGACGAATCTGCTCGACGCGTTCATCGCCGACTACGAGGCGTGGGTAGAGGAGAAAGGCGCGGAGAGCGGCCTGCTCTGGCAGTACGATGTCCGCGACGGCATGGAGGAGTCCATCAGCGGTGGACGGAAGGTCCAGAACGTGCGACCGCCCCTGAACTGTTACATGTGCGCCAATGCGCTGGCGATATCCAAGGTGGCAGAGATGGCAGGGCGCGAGGAGGTAGCCGGAGAGTACGCAGCGAAGGCTGCCAGGCTCAGGTCGCTCATCCACGAACTGCTGTGGGACGACGAGGCGAAGTTCTTCAAGGTGCGCCGTCCTGACGGCACACTGGCCGACGTGCGCGAGGAGATCGGATTCATTCCGTGGTACTTCGATATCCCGGAGCCACGATGCAGTCAGGCGTGGCAGCAGCTTCTGGACCCGCGGGGATTCAAGGCGCCGATGGGCATCACGACCGCGGAGCGCAGACATCCGCAGTTCCGCAGTCACGGCGTGGGGACCTGCGAGTGGGACGGCGCGGTCTGGCCCTATGCGACGAGCCAGACGCTTGCAGGACTGGCCAACGTGCTTCGCGACGACCCGCAGCAGTATGTGGGCAAAGGTGATTACTTCCATACGCTTGTGACGTATGCCCGCTCGCATCAGTATCGGGGCAAGCCGTACATCGGTGAGTACCTCGACGAGCGGAACGGCACGTGGCTGAAGCCGGATTCAGATCGCAGTCGCTACTACAATCATTCGACCTTCTGCGACCTGGTGATCAGTGGCCTGGTGGGACTCGTTCCGCGTGAAGACGATACGATAATAGTCGATCCGCTATTTCCTGAGGACGCCTGGGATTGGTTTTGCCTCGATGGTATATCCTATCACGGGTGCACACTCACAGTTCTTTGGGATCACAACGGCGATAGATACGGCCGTGGAAAAGGTCTTCACGTCTTTGCCGACGGCATCGAGATAGCAGCGTCACACGATTTGACGTGTGTCACAGGCAGGCTTCCTTGATTTGATGCCGGAGCAGTATTTCTTGGGTGTTCATCTCAGCGGCAGCCAAACCATCATCTCTGAACCGCCTCGGTTGCCCCAGGCGTAATAGGGAATGAGTCGGATATCGATCTTCTCCGACTGGACAGGAGATAGTCTGCGGTTCAGCCACGTGAGCTTCCTGAAGATTCGCAGGGGATATTACATCACAGATGAGTACGGGGTTCTTCCTTTCGAGGACCTCTCCGACTTGGCACGGAGAGTGCAAGGACCGGCTGAGTGAACCGATTCCAGTAGAAGTACTCGCATTTCAGTCATGAAATTTCGCCGCGTGGACTGACCTGCGTCGTTCGAAGCTGGTTCTCTACGGATGACATAGACTTCGTATCTATGCTGAAAGGGAAGACCAAGTCCCCCTGGAATTGGACGTGACATCATGTCTCCATTTTGACTCCACTGCCATGGATTTCCGCGAAAACCGGTGTGCTGGCGCCCCCTGTCAAGAGCAAAAAACGCGGTTTTGGCAATTTATCGGTCGGGACTTCGGACTTGGGGGACTATGACCCCCTCCCACTGTCTGGACGCACATCAGGGCATCAAATCCCACTTAACGGCGGGCTACTTCAGCTCTCTGATGAAGATACGCCGAAATTGAACGAAGGACGCTCCCCAGTCTCCGTCCTTACGCTGCCCGTGATGCTGCAGAGCAATCGGTCCCCGAGCAGGGATGCCAGGTAATCGAGCGTCATCGAGGACGAGTTTCCCGTTGAGCAGAACTGTCAGGCGGTTGCCCTTCATGATGATGTGGAAGGTGTTCCACTGGCCAATAGGACGGTCGGCCCTGACCCTCGGCGTTACCCCAGCATGGACCTCGGCTGAGAATGTAGGGTCGGTACGATAGCCCCACACCTCCCCCGAACCGATCGGCCAACACCAGATGTTCACCTGGGATTTGTGCTGGCCGCGTAGAAAGACTCCCGAGTCTGTGTTCGGAACCTCGATCAGGATATCTTTGCCGGACTCGTTCTTCTTGTACGTCCCATCGGGCAGAATGATTTTGGCAGTCCGGTTGACATAGGGACTCTTCTTGATTCGCCAGTCCACCAGTAGTTCAAAGTCACCATAGCTTCTGGTGGTCCACAGATTCCTGTCGCCCGGTCCTTCGTGGGGATCACAGTCGATGACGTCGTCGACAACCTGCCAGTCGTGGTTCTCAGGGTCGCGTACCGCCCAGCCATCCAGATTGGTCCCGTTGAAGAGTGGAACGAAGCCCTCCGGTACAGCCTGATCTGCCGCGACATCGATCCCGGCCTTCAGTCGTAAGAAGAAGTGTTCCCAGATCCTCTCTGTCATGCCGCCGATATGGACGTGACCGCCGGGGGCGGGTGAAAGGCGGACGATGACGAGATTCCATTCGGGTACCACGAAGATGAAGTTGCGACCAGCGCCATGGGCGGCGAATGTCCCTGGCGGGGCCGAAGGCCAGGGGCGCCTTCCATCGGCTTGGATTCCATTGGTCCACCAGAAAAAACCATACCTTCCGGTCAGGT
>Ga0272441_10014941_pt1 | contig 10926 bp, 14 predicted proteins | sample SSMProp6N_FD_193582 | JGI IMG/M metagenome (GOLD analysis project Ga0272441, IMG submission 193582) | Marine sediment archaeal communities from Little Sippewissett salt marsh, Falmouth, MA, United States - SSM-Prop-6N | ecosystem: Environmental > Aquatic > Marine > Wetlands > Sediment ...
AAGGACCGCATCGAATCCTGAGCCGCCCCATGCCCCCGTCCCGCCGCCAGCGATCCCCGTCCCGCCCGCGCCGCATTTTCAAACCGACCGATTCACCCCATTTTCGCGCCGGCGCTGACAACAGGGAACTGGCGGTCTTCGAAGAAGTCCGCATTGGCCGCCGGAACGTCCTTCTCATCGAGCCCACGGACGCGGGATACAATCGCCTCAACCGCAAGCCCCGCAACCCAGCCGGCCGAGGTGGTATCGCCCACCGGCGCTATTGCCGGTGGGTCATGATGTACCTTGAGCGCCAAGGCCTGAGACCTCAAATCGAGGCCGTCGTGCCCGGCACATCCCACCCGGCGGATGTCGCCTACTGCGTCGATGGCCGCTGGCACGTCTACGAGATCGTCTCGACCTGTGATGACAACCTCATCCAGCATGCCGAGGCATGCCTGCTTCAATCGAGCTCCGTGGAGACCCTGACCATCGTGGCTGCCCAGAAGTCCATCCTTGCGTTGATCGAGCGCAAGTTCCGCGCGGAGGGGGCCCTTGCCCCTGTGCTTAGGAAGGTCCGATGGCAACCGCTCGAGCCCATATTGGAGGCTCTGTTCTGAGCCATGAAAGCGTTCCTGATCACACTGATCCTCCTCGGCGCCTTCGCCCTGATCTGCTTTGTGCGCGACGGTGCAGACTTTCCCCTGCCCCAGGTGATCCCTGCGCTCGATGGTCGAGCGCTGTCTGTGCCCTACTTCCTCGGCGGCTTGGCGTTGCTCGTGCTCATGATCTGGGGCCTGCGGAGACTCCAGCCCGGCTCTGCTACAAGTCGGGGCCAAGGGTCCGAGGAAGCCCATTGGGAAGAGGACAAGTCGGAAGAAGACAAAGAGCATGAGCCCGTGGATGGCGAGGAGGAGGACACAGAGCCATGACGTCGATAGTCCACGCCCATCGCCCCAATCAGCGAGATGATATCCACTCGTCATCCGCACTGCGGGATTCTCGCGTAATCTTGGCGAAAGGACGCAACACGATGGCAAGACGGCCTCCCAAGCAGAAACGACCCATCGTCAGGCCCCCACGGCGCCGGCGCTTCCGATGGTCGCTCGTCCTGGTCCCCCTGGCAGTTCTGTTGGCCGGTTGGATCGCCAAGTCTATTCGCCTTGGCTTCTCCTGGGGCGAGCTACTCGATTCGTGGGGCATCGTCCACCGCGAGCGGTACACGCTTCTGGCGTGTCTGGGCATTGCCTGCGTCGCCGTGGTCGCCATTGTGCGCGTACTCCGTCCCCCGCACGAGAACGAATGAGTCCAATTGTAGGAAGTCAGGCACAAGGAGAAGCGAATGAAGAGCAACGACACGCCGAAGCTACAGCCAGGGAGGGCATCGCCAGCACGCCCCGCACCGAGGGGGTCAGCAGCGTCCTTTGAGGAGCTTCTGGCTGCCGAGGCCAGCGATGAACAAGCAACGCAAGATCTGGCCCAGCAAGTGATGACAGCCACCCGGCCGTTGGCCGCCAGACTCGGCCAGTTGGAGGAGTCAGTAGCCCACCTGCCCGAGGAGCTTTCGGGGATCCGCAAGGAGCTTGAACGGCTCAAGACGGACGATCGCGTCCTTACCGAGATGCATAATCGCTGCCAGGAGCTTGCCGAGCAGCACTACGAGCGCCAAATCCTCCGCCCGCTGCTTCTGGGCGTGATTGGCATGATCGACAGGTCTCAGGGGGATGTAGCCAAGCTCAGCGGCTTGCTGGCGCAGTATGCCGACCATGGCAACGGGGCTGCGCTCCGAGCCATTGAGTACCTGCGGGGCGCGATCAGCGCCAATTGCATCGACATGGAGAGCTTCCTGGCAAACTACGCCGTCGAGTCATTTCGGTGCGAGGGTGAGAAGTTCGACCCGTCGTCCCAGCGGTGTTTGCGGCCCGTTGAGTGCGACGATCCAGCTCTGGAAGGCACCATCGCCAAACGGCGGCTTCCCGGATACCGCAGAGACGGTCAGATCCTCCGGCCGGAGGTCGTGGAAGTCCACAAGATCACTCCTACCACTCCCAGGAAAGGACAGGAAAAATGAGCAGCATCGACTTCGGACACACGCGGTGCAAGGTCGCCTACCTGGATGCGGCCGGCAAGCCGAACATCGTCTCCAACGCGCGGGGAGAAGACTCGACCCCCACGGTCGTCCATGTTCAGCCCGGCCGTGAGCCGCTGGTCGGTCTGGATGCCGTGGAGCAGGGCTTCCTGGATCCGGCAGGCTGTGTCAGCAACTTCAAACTGGGACTGGGCCGCACCAGGAACCTGCTTGACAACGGCCAGGTACTCACAGCCACGGATGCAGCTGCGATCGTAATCGGCAAGCTCAAGGCCGATGCCGAAAGGGCCCTGGACAGGGAGGTCGCCGACGTTGTGGCGACCTGCCCGGCCAACTTCCGCGACAACGCCAAGCAGGCATACCTCGAGGCCTTCGCCAGGAACGGGATCAAGGTTCTTCGGCTCCTGCCTGAGCCGACGGCGGCAGCCATTGCCTATGCTATGGACAGGCAGGGGCTGAATATGACGGTCCTTGTCTATGACTTCGGTGGCGGGACGTTTGATGTATCCCTCGTGCGGGTCCAGGGCAGCCAGATCGACATCCTCGCCACAGACGGCGTGGCCAAGCTTGGCGGCAGTGACATCAACGACTGCATCCGGGCCCTAGTTCTCGATGAGATCGAGGCGCAGGCAGGCCGCAGGCCCAGCCCGGGAGAAGATCCGTTGCTCTTTCACGACCTAGCCTCGCGCGTGGAAGCAGCCAAGATTTCTCTCGGCAAACGTCCCGAGGTACCGGTGGTCGTCGGCTACAACGGGGCCCAGGTCGTCGTGAAGGTCGCCCAGGAGTGGCTCCACCAGGCCATCGACCCGCTCGTCGACCAGTCGCTCCAGGCCCTGGACTCAGCCCTGTCTTCGGCAGGCTTGAGGCCAAGCGATGTCACTGACCTCGTCATGGTGGGCGGTACGTCCCGGCTCCCGTACATCCAGCGCCGCGTCGCGGATCACACCGGCCTGTCCCCCAAGACGAGCATCGACCCGGTGAAGGCCGTCGCTTACGGAGGCGCCGTCGCCTGCATCGCCGAGATGGCAAAGGAAGGGAAGACCGCCACGATCCGCGGCCAGGTCGTACCTGCTCCCGAGGTGTTCTATCAGGACGTGACCGCACACGATGTCGGCTGCTGCGTCGTTGACAGGTCTGGGCCGACCAGGCGGCTTGTGAATTCGGTCATCATCCCCAAGAACACCGCTATCCCCTGCAAAAAGGCGGACTTCTACTGCCTCGAACACGAGGACCAAACCGCCGCACAGATCGAGATCCTCCAGGGGAAGCACGATTCCACAAGAGACGAGTGCCTGCTCATCGGCGAGATGGTCGTAGGCAACTTGCCGAAGGAGGAGAAGCGAACTGCGCGCCTCCACGTCGAGTATGTCATCGACGCCAACGGCATGGTCACGGCCACGGTAACCGACAAGGTCAGCGGCCAGCAGGAAACCGTATCCGTCGACTACAAGCGGGGCATCAAGCCCAAGGACAAGCCCAACGCGGCGTGAGCCGCTGGTCCAGGAGGACCCAAACGATGAATGCCTCCAATGTCTGCGTGTCTCGGCAGTTGTTTGCTGTGTGCCTTGCGGCTGTCCTCGATGGAATTCTGTCGGTGTTCCGGCCCCGGTGGCATGTCTCGCGCGGTGTCCCGTCTGGCTTGATCCAGGACAGTGCGCTCGTCCTGGATGTCTCGCCATCCATGGAGACAACCGACTGGCAGCCCTCGCGCCTCGCGGCAGCCAAGGAAGCCGCCGAGGCCTACTGTCGTAGGACTGCTTCCCAGAATTCCCGCGCTCGGATCGCGATCGTCTCCTACGGCAAGCGTGCTGAGCTGCTCTGCCGTCTCACACCGGCTGTGAATCTGCGGAGACTCTGCAGCAGGATCCAGGCAGCTCGCACCATCGATTGCACCAATGTCCATGCCGGCCTCGCAACGGCAGGAAGTGCAATGCGCCGCTGCCGCCGGCCCTGCCGCATCGTGCTTCTCAGCGACGGCCATCACAACTACGGCCGCGACCCTAGGCCCTTGGCAGAGACGCTCAAGCACAGGGCCATCATCGAGTGCATAGGGATCGGCGGCCAGCCCCATGACGTGGATGAAGCGCTGATGCGAGACATCGCGTCCCCGGACGGCCGGGGCGGCAAGCGCTATCGCTGGATCGGGGACCGCCAGCAGCTCGTGGAACGCTTCGAGGAGCTTGCCGGCGGCATCACCCGCGAATGAAGGCGAGGCAGGCATCATGCACAACGGCTTAAGCAGAGCCCTTCGCCGACGCAACACGATCCTGGCGCTCGCCGGCATCAGCGCAGTGCCCGGGATCATCCTGAGCGCCATCACCGCCATCTCGCCACTCCGCGAACTCCTGGCCCTCGCCTGCTACCTCGGGGGCGGCCTGTTCGTAGCTCTGGCTGTGCGGGAGATCGCTGGCCTCATCTACTCGATGAAAGACAAGCCTTGGTATGCCCAGCGCAGGGCCGGCTTGTTCCTTTCGCTGACCCTGCCCGCGCTCAACACACCGATCGGGGTGATCCTGTGGCGCCTGGGTCTGCTGCCTTCCAGCGCATCCCTCGCCATCTTCGCTTTACTCGCACCCGCTACAGAGATGTTCTGGATCGCGGTCCTCGATTGGGTCAACGCGCCCTCAAGGCTTGGTGCCGCAGCCGTGAGCTCTATGCAGTTGGATCCGAAGCGTGGGTGCCCCCACCGTCCCCACGTCTCACCCTCAACCAACAAGGACCAAGGCGAACGTCGTGAGGGACGACTGAGCCGCTGACCCGAAGGAGAAAGCAATGTCAGAGCAAGGCAACAAGCCCTTTCACGAGTTCCGAGCCGGTAACGTCCGTGCTGCCGTTTGGCGGACGGAAGTCCAGCAGGAGGGTCAGACCGTCATCCGCTACTCCATCAAGACCGAGAAGCGATATCGCGATCAGGACGGGGAGTGGCGAAGCTCCGACTACTACTTCCCAGACGAGATCCCGCGCATGCTCCTTGTTAGCCAGAAGGCGGGGGAGTACGTGGTTCTGAAGGAATCGTCCCCCAATACAGATGCCGGCGCCGTATAGCGTCCATCCCCTCAGCCTCTGCGGAAGCCACCACCATGGCTGATTTATCTGACGCACAGGCAGCATCTGCAGCCCTCGGGGAACTGCACTCCTCGGTGCACACCTGCTGTCGGATCGCCGTGGCCCTGATCGGCACGGGAGAGACATGGTCCCAGGATTTCTTGGGCTGTCTCTTTCCCACGGAATACGAACGAGCCAAGAAGGCCACGATGAAGAGATGCAAGGCCGTGGCCCCCCAACTCCTGAAGATCCGCAAGGCCGTCTTGAGCGCTGATGCGATCTGGGCAACGAACACGGTCGCCTCGGTCCTGCAATGCTGTCAGCAATGCCCGTCTACAAACAAGCAGAGACTTTCGGAGGGCAAGCCCTTCCGGTGCGAGGCTCGAGGCAAACTCGACAGTCGGGCCAGGAAGGGCTTCCGCTTTCGGCTCGACAAGAAAGGCCAGATCCATGAGCTATCCTGACGCCGAATCACGCTACGGCCGGCTCGTCGGCCTCGTGGACACCTCTGCCCTGGCCCCCCGGCGGGTCACTCTCATCGGCCTCGGCGCAATGGGCCATCCGGTCGCCAACCAGTTGGCGCGGCATGGCGTGGGAAGGAGCCCCCCGGGGCAGATTCGGCTGATAGACGGCGACCACGTCAGCGCCAGGAACCTGGTCGGCACGGAGTACCGCTTGGCGCATCTGGGCATGCCAAAAGCCCAGGCTGCCGCGGAGATGATCGCGGAGATCAACGATGAGATCAACGTGGCCTACTGGGACCAGATGCTGACGCGCGACGATGTGTCCAAGGTCGCGGAGCTTGCCCGGCAGTCCGATCTGCTGGGTCTGCTTGCGGACTCCTTCGAGCTCATGCTCGATATCTCGGACTACTGCGCCAACCTCTGTCCGCAGGTCATTGCGGCCTTTGGTCCACGAGCCGACTTCGCAGAGGTGGCGTTCAGTGTTCCGGGTGGCAGGCCCATCTCCAGCGTGGTCAGTCGCCGCAGGCGAGAGGCGATCGCAAAGCCCCGGGCCCTGGGCTGTGACACGGCGTTCATTGCGACCTTCGTCTCGTCGCTCTGCCTACGGCTTCTTCTCGGCGACGCCAAAGGCAGCGAACTGTTGACCTGCTACGCCGATGCGCCGCTCTTCCTCATAGGCGTCCGCCACTCCTGGATCTTCGAGGACCAACCGGAGGACACCGTGAGAATCATCGTAAACGCACAGATCGAGACCCCTTGAATCAGGAGAAGGTACCATGACAAGTGAACTAATAACCCCTAAGTCTTTGAGCCGCCAGATCTTCCTGCTGACTGCTTCTCCCAGCGGCGCAAAGCTGCCGACATTGGCGGGCAGGCACGGCGCCATGCAGGACCTGTCGGGGGCTCTGCTACAGCAGGCAAAGAACATCCAGCAGATCCCCGTTCCCGAGACACCGTCGAAGCCCGCACGCAAGGTCCACAAGCGGCCAAAGAACTGGTTCGACTGATCGTGAGAATGCCCCAGGGCCCCCGTGTCACGCAGGGCCCCGACCTGCACGGCCGGGGCCCTGACTACGTGCACCAAGAGGCGAATTGGTTTACCCGCACGGGAACGGGCGCCTACTATTCAATAGCCTCGGCTCATGCGAGCTTGGACGGTCCCCCCCCGCCGTTCGGGTTCCTGGCCGGGGCTTGTGTTTTCGGTGCACTTGGCCCTGGACAGGGCGCTGCTCCCGCCGGATGATAGGAAGACAAGCAGAAGGGGAGGGTGCACGGATGCAGATCGTCGTACGGACCAAACAGGTCACGGACGGCCGCTACCTCGCGGAATGTCCCGCTCTCCCAGGTTGTCAGGGCCAAGGCAGCTCCCCCGAAGAGGCTAAGCAGAGCATTTCGGAAGCAATCCACGGCTACGTGGCCGCGATTAGCAACTTCGTGCCGGACCACGTGGACTGCCAGCCGGCTGAAGCCTGGGCGTCATGATGTGCCGGAAGGCGGCAAGCGCGACCATTTCTCCTCTTTCGGCGCGAGGGCGGGCGTCGCACTTTCGTCGAACACGGGCTGTCTCGCTTCGGCGCGTCGCGCGTAGAGGTAGATCCTCTCCGCTTTGTACGCATCCTGGCTTCCGAGATCGTCGCTATCCGGCTCCTCCGAGTAGTAGCTCGGCCGGTACGCGCGCATCATCAACCCTCCGAATCCTGGCGCTTTGCGGGCCATTGCCTCCCTGCCTTGCGGCCCTCCGATGTGCTGATGAGATTATCCCATGTCCCCCTCAATCTGGCAATGGGCATTCGCCCTCGATTACTCAAGCTGCTGCCGCCTGAAGCTCCGGTTGGGATGCCCCTTCCTGCACCGTTCCGCCGGGATGCTGGATTCCCCGGATGATCTTCACCGCCGTCTCCCGTATCCGCACCAACGAGGCCAGCAGCGTCTTCTTGTCCCCGTTGTAGAGGCCGATGTAGTCCGCGCTGGCGCGCCTTGCCTCCAGGCCAATCGCTTCACTGACCACGAAGGCGACCGCCTCCGCCTCCGTCTCCCTCACGGTCCGGTCGGGCTTGGCGCCTTCCTGCCTGTGGAGCATCTCGTGGGCCACCTCGTGCACAAGCGTGGAGAACTCCTCCGCTCCGTCCAGATCGGCCCGAAGAAGGATACGCCCGCCGGCCGATGCGCCCAGCGCGGAACCCAGCCGCGCCGTCCTTTCCAGGCGGATGCCTTTCCTGGCGATGAACGACTCCAAGGCCTTCAGGTGTTCGCCCGGCTCGCCGCTGGCCTTCGCCAAGTCAGGCAAAGCCTGCCCGTTCGTCTGGCTGATGTCGAAGACGTAGGCTGCCTTGTAGGCGAGAACCTCGCCCTGCTCCTTGCTCTGTTCCTCGGCCTCTTCCGAATCAACGCGTTGTACAACGGGCGCGAGGATCCGAATGCCCTTCTGCCCTTTCCGCACATGCCGGCCCAGCCGGCGCCATGTACCGAACCCCGCGACACGCGTCGCCCCTGGGCATTGCAGGTTGATCAGCAGCGTGTTGTACGCGCTGTAGCGATGGAACCTCGCCATCATGACCAGGTACGCCTTCAGGCTCTCGCTGTGTCCATCGTCCAGCGCCAGGGCCAGTTCATCCAAGGCCCTGGAAGCCATGTACTTGACTTGTCCCGCATTCATCTCGACCACCTCCCCGGCTTGCCTCTTGGGGCAAGCTCAGCTCATGGCGATGCTGAGCTTGCCGGGCGGACGGGCAACCGGGAGCTTCGCCTGCCCCAAGTGACCCGGTAAGATGGGAGTGCACCTGAACCCGTCGCGACCCGCACAGACGGATGCAACTCCATGGGGCTTTGCCGCCATCTCGCCATTCCCGCCCTGGTCGCGACGGTGCTGTGCGGGTCCCGGCCGATCCCCACTCGTGCGGGACAACAGGATGGATGGCGCCGTCAGCCCCTTCCCCGGATCCGCGTTGCGCCCGACCCGGAGCGTATCTCCATCCTGCCGGAGAAGGACGGCGAAGCGTCGATCGTCGGCAGCCTTGGCGCGGCGGTTGATCCCCATGCCCGGCTCGTGCGGGCCGTCAATCTCCGCACGGCCGACCAAGCTGCTGCCATCGTGCGTCGAGACGGCTCTTTCCGCATGAGGCTGATGGCGCCACCGGGCAGCGACGTCCAGGTCTTCACGAGCATGCTGGAGGATTTCCCGGAGGGCGTCCGGCGCCGCCTGGGGAACGACAGCGGCTTGGAGGTGACGCGTTTGCCCGAGCATGTCCGAGGCATGATCGAGACCGATCGGACGTCGTCCCCAGGTGTCATCCTGCCGGTGGCGTCGAAGCCGGCATCGCAGGGCCGGAGCGGCTTCGTCATCAAGATCGGCCCCGCCCGGTGGGTCTTTGGCCACGCTGAGGTCCTGCCAGCCCGTCTCACCCCCGGTCGCTCCTGCAGCATACGCGTGACACTGCACGTGCGATTCGAGACGGAGGCAGCAACGGGCAGGGCGGATCTGCGACCCCCGAGAGTCCATCCCCAGCTCCTTCCGCTGTTCGATAAATCGGGCCGACAACGAAGCGGCGTACGGATCGTCGCAACCCACGTGTTGACGCCGACGGGCCTGCCCATCGAGACGCACGTGGACATGGTGGGCCGGCGGGATCCCCAGGGCGAGGTCCGCATCGAGCCGGGCGGCCAAGGTGTCGGCCTGCCCGCCAGAACCGTGGAATCGGACCAATGGCGGGTCAACGGCCGTGTGGCGACCATCACGCAGTTCCTACGCGCCGAGATCCCAGCTCGAGTGCCAACGGGCGTGTACGCCCTTGTCGGTCATCTCGAGGGGCTCCAGCGGGACGTAGCGTTCGAGCAGGCCGTCATGAACGAGGTAACGCTGGGGCGTATGACCGTCGGTACCCCAGCTCAGCCGCGGCTGGCATGCCTGCTGCTTGGCTCCGATGGCACAGGCGGCGCGCGGGGCGCGATCGCCCGGGAAGACAGGGGCAACTACAGCATCGCCCCCCGCAACGTTCTGCTGCCAGAGAAGCTGATCATCCCGCGCGACGATCCCCGAACGGGCAAGCCCCTCGTCTACCCACTCGACCCCTACTTGCCGTTGGTGGCAAGAACTGACCGACCGCATGAGGCGCGCCTCTGGCCACCGCGCATCCGCTTCGGCATCCGCCCCGGCCACTTGACTGTGACCGTACGACGACCGGACGGGAAGACGGACCGGCTGGGACCCGCGCCTCTCGTCGCCGGGCAGAACGACCTGTCGGCTCTGTGCCCCGACCGCGTGGTCCGTGACCGAATCGTGGCGCCTGTGGGCATGGCCTACGGCAATCCGAGTTTGGCCGATATCTACCACCTGACCGGACGCGGTGCATTCGACTACGCCTTCGAGCAATACGGACATTACGTGGTCAGGCTGGACGGCACGGTCCGGGATCTAACCGGCGCACCACACGTCCTGTCGGGCACGTACGACGTCTACGTGGCCCGACCGCTGGATCTGGCCGTCTTCCCCGAGCCTGGGACGCCCTTACAGCCCGACAAGGCCATCCGGCCACAGGTGCGTGTGCTCCCGGCGATGCCGGCGGAGGTCGAGATGTGCTTCCTCCACCTGCCGGGCTCCGATCCGGCCAAGGCCGTTCGGCGCCGCATCGCCGGCAGGGCCAACCGCTGGGGGGTGTTCGTGCCCGCCGAGCCAAATGCCGCTGTGGCCTTCGGCCAGCCCGGGGAGTATCGCTGTGACGTCACGGCGAGGTGCGTCGATTCGAGCGGCACGTGGTGGATGGCCTCTCGGCGCGGGGCGTCGGTCGTCGTGACGCCGAACTCTCCGGTCGTCATCCACGGGGAACGCGGCAACCGGGCGCCCACGATGCGGTGGCGCGCACGATGGTTCATTGCCCGAGACTCCCGGTTCGTCACCGGCACGGGGCGGGAAGGCTTCGATATGGGCCACACCTGCCTGCCTTACGAGCCGGGGGACGTGGCCTGGCTGGGCCACCGCGACCCCGACAGCCTGTTCCCCGGTGTGACGTTCGAGGACCCCGGCCGGACCATCGGCCGCCTGCTGGAGCAGCGTTGGCCCGCCGTCCGCAATGGCGCGGGACGGGAGGGGCTCTATCCCCGTCGCCTCCTTCCGGAGGACAGGCAGGCCATCGGGGAGATGCCCTTTGTCTCCTCATCCTCCGTAGACCTACCACCCTCGATGGCTCCAGAGGCCGTGGATCAGTGGGGATACTACTACGCCACCACTTGGCGGCCGGGCGTCTCCGTTCGATCCCACGTCGCCGAGGACCTGCTGCCCGCGGGATACTGGTTCTTCGACGACGTCTACGGCTACCAGTTCGGCGTGGGTCCCCAAGGCGACCTGCCGGGCGA
>Ga0272441_10014942_pt1 | contig 10926 bp, 8 predicted proteins | sample SSMProp6N_FD_193582 | JGI IMG/M metagenome (GOLD analysis project Ga0272441, IMG submission 193582) | Marine sediment archaeal communities from Little Sippewissett salt marsh, Falmouth, MA, United States - SSM-Prop-6N | ecosystem: Environmental > Aquatic > Marine > Wetlands > Sediment ...
CCGGGGCAGCTGCTATCCTGTGGCCCAGGGCCATCCATGTCATCCGCGCCGCACGGCAAACCGCTGTCCTCCCTTGTCTCCGGGCTCGACGTCCAGTCGCTCAGAGGTCCGACGGAGGTCCGGGTCGCCGGGCTGCGCTGCGACTCCCGCGACGTGACGCCGGGGGACCTCTTCTTCGCCCACCCGGGACAGCACACGGACGGCCACCTCTACGCTGCGGAGGCGATCCGCCGGGGGGCCGCTGCGGTGGTGCACAGCCGCGACCTGGCCTCCTATGAAGACGCAAAGACCTACATAAAGGTGATGGATACCTACCGCGCCGCCTCCACCGTGGCCGACGCTTTCTTCGACCGGCCCTCCGCCGCCCTGGCCGTGATCGGTGTCACGGGGACCGACGGCAAGAGCTCCACCGTCTGGTTCCTCTATCAGCTCCTCACCATGCTGGGCGTGAAAACCGGATTCCTCTCCACCGTGTGGATCGATCTGGGCCGCGGCGTGAGGAAGAACCCGCTCCGCAAATCCACGCCGGAATCCATGGAAGTCCAGTCCTTTCTGGCCCAAATGCGGGACAACGGATGCGCCTGCGCGGTGGTGGAGGCCACTTCCCACGGCCTCTCGGACCGCTATTCCCGCCTGGCCCACGTGGCCTTCGATGTGGGGATCATGACCAATGTGACCCACGAGCACCTCGAGTTCCACGGCAGCTTCGAACGCTACCGCTCGGACAAGGCCAACTTGTTCCGCAGGCTGGGCAGGACGCGCAAAGGAACAGCGGTGCGGCGGTCCTGCCGCGCTCCGCTGCCCGCCCCGCCGCCGTGCTTCGGGGTGGTCAACGCCGATGACCCGAGCGCCGGCTACTTCGCCCAGGCCACGGATCGCCCGACGTACTCGTTTTCGGTGGGTGCATCCTGCCCCGCGGCGAACCGGGCCGGCGCGGGCGCCGATCCGGCGGCGGGCGCAGCGGCGGCTCACCCCGACATGAGCGCCGCCCGCGTTCAGTCCGGTCTGAACGGCTCCCGGTTCCGGCTGCGCTGCGGCGAAGAGACGCTGGACGCCAGGACCGTCCTGCCCGGCTCCTACAACGTGGCCAACCTCCTGGCCGCCACGCTGACCGTGTGCCGGCTGCTCTCCCTGCCGGCGGGCCGCGTCGTGCCTCTCTACGGCCGGCTCCGGGGCGTCCGGGGGCGGATGGAGATGCTCGACCTGGGCCAGCCCTTCCGCGTGATCGTGGACTACGCCCACACGCCCGAGTCCTTCGAAAAGGTCCTGTCCTTGGTGCGGCCCATGACCCCGGGCAGGCTGATCACCGTCTTCGGCTCCGCCGGCGAGCGGGACCTGGAGAAGCGGCCGCGTCAGGGGGAGGTGGCTTCGCGGTGGGCCGATATCGTCATCCTCACGGACGAGGATCCCCGCCAGGAGGACCGGATGAAGATCCTCCGGGAGATCGCGGCCGGTTGCGGAGACAGGATCGTGGACGAGAGCCTGTTGCTGATGCCGGACCGCCGGGAGGCCATACGAAAGGCCCTGATGCTGGCCGAGCCCGGCGACACGGTCCTCTGCTTGGGCAAGGGTCATGAGCAGAGCATCATCTATCCGGACGGGCCGATTCCCTGGGACGAGGTGGAGATCACCCGGGAGCTTCTCGAGCACGTCTTGAACGGATCGGGTCATGGGGGCGAACCCGCTGACAGCCGCGCATCCGCCGCCGGACCGGGACCTACCAGTGATCGTAGGAAGTGATCTGCTTCAGCGTCTTGCGCGAGCGCAGCGGCGGCTCCTGAGCGGTGTGGCCCAGCAGGATGAGAAGAACGACCTTCATCGAGTACGGGATGCTCAGCAGCTCCTTGACCTCCTGCTCATCGAACGTGCTGACCACGCAGGAGCCCAAGCCTTCCTTGGTGGCCTGCAGCAGCATGAACGCCGAGGCAAAGGCGATGTCAATGGGATAGGAGAGCTCGCCGTTCGGCATCCTGTAGTCGATGTTCGTCGTGCAGGCGGCAATGATCACCGGTGCCTGACCCACGTGCTCCTGTCCGAAAGCCGCATCCTGGATCTTCTCCAGCAGTCCCTGCTTCTGGATCACCACAAACCGCCACGCCTGACGGTTCTTGGCGGACGGCGCCAGCTGCCCGGCCTTCAGGATCCTCTCGATCCGGGCCTTCTCCACGGCTTTCGAGTCGTACTTCCGGATGCTTCTCCTCCGTTCGATTTCCGCCAGCAGCCCGTTTCGTGGACTTCTCATGGCGCTCTCATTCTAACCGCCGCCGTTGGTTTGTGCAACGCGAAGCCGGAGACTCCGGCGGCGCCGCTCCTTGACGCGTGACCCCTGCCCTCTTACTCTTTGCTCAGATGAAGAAGACCCTTCCGCTGCTGCTGGGGATGCTGCTCTGCGCCGCGGTCTGCCACTCCGAGGAGAACCTGGAGGCGGAGATCCGTGCCGTGGAGTCCTTCCACCCCCGGCCCGAGGCGTCGGAGGGGGAGCGGGCCCACTTCGACTACGTGGTGTCCCGGCTTTCCGCGGCGGGCATACCGTTCCGAACCTTCGACTTCCGGGACGCCCAGAGCTTTCACTCCTTCTCCTCCTGCCTGGAGGTCACGGCGCCCGGCGAGAGGCCGGATACTCTCGTGATTTGCGCGCCACTGGACCACGCGGCGGGCACCGCCCCGGCGGAAAGCGGGACACCGAACACCCTGCTGGCCCTGAGGTGGCTCGAGGGGGCCTGGGGCCGGCAGGGCGCCATCACCTTGAAGTTCCTCTTTCTCGGGGCGGAGTTCGGTGAGGAGGACAGGTATCCCATGGGAAGCCGGCTCTATCTGGAGGACTTCTATCCCGCGGCCCCGGTGGCTGTGCTGTACCTGAATCTGCCGCGGGAAAGCCGCACGGTGCTGCTCCGGGCGGCCGCGGACCGGCGGGTCGCCCCGCCGTGGCTGGTGCGAAGCTGCCTGGAATCCCTGGGCGACGCAGGGCTGGGATTCCGCATCAGGGGCGAAGATCATCAGCTCTACCGCATCGGGGTCAAGAGAGAGCGGGCGATCGTGGAGCCGTATCTGGCCGCGGGATACCCCGCCCTGAGCCTGGAAGGCGGCACGCCGCCGGACGAAGAAGCCGGGTCCGCCGCCGACTGGTACGGCCGCATGGACCGCTTCTTCCGCGGCGTCACGGAAAGCTTTCGGGAGGGGATCCCGGAGAGCTGGGACCGGCACTTCCTGCTCTTCCAGCACCGGCGGTTCGTCCTGATCATCCCGGAGGGGATCTACCTCGCGCTGTTAGGCGGAATCCTGGGACTCTCGGTTCTGGTGTTCCAGATCTACAACAGGCGCTTCCTGGTCTACCTCAAGTGGGTCCTGAAGGACTCGTGGTTCCTGGCGCTGGTGCTGGCCATGTGCTTCGCGTTTCTGTTCCTGTCCACACTCGCGATCGGGGACATCCTGCGCCTCAGAAACGATTCGGAGCTCTGGAAGGCCCGACCGTTCCTCTTTCTGGCGCTGAAATTCGCGCTGTTCGGCTTCCTCTGGATCATCACGATCCTGCTTCGGCGGCGCCTGCCGTACCGCAGGAGACGGAAGCTCTTCTCCTCCGCGGCCCTGCTCTTCCTGTTCCTGGACACGGTGATCCTGTCGCTGTTCAACATTGCCTTCTCCTACTATTTCCTGTGGGCCTACTTCTTCGTGTTCCTGTACTCGCTGGTGCGCAACCGCCTCGTGAAGGTCCTCCTTCTGGCGGCCGCGCCTTTCTGGCTGCTGCGGTTCGCCTTCGCCATGTTCGCGCTCCGGGAGTGGGAGATATGCAGGACCATCCTCCTCTCGCGGGTGTGGGGCAACCTCCTGCTGGCGGTTTTCGCCGTGCCGTTCATCCTCCTGCTCATGAAGATGTCCCTGCTCTTCCCGGGCGCTCACGCGGCCGAGCGCTTCCTGCGCTGGGCCGGCGGCGTGCTGCTGGGCGGCGGGTGCGTGGCGGCCATCGTGTACCTCGCCCTCTTCTCCCCGTACGGGGCGGACAATCCGCAGGTCGTCGAAGCCGTGAACACCGTGGAGCCGGCGTCGAACCGGCTGGAGCTCTCCTCCCACGCTCCCCTCGGGCGGATAGCCTATCGCTACGGCTCGGAGCGCGGAGAGATCGAGACGGAGGAGCGCAGCGCCGTGGTGGAGCCCGCGGCCGCGCCGGATCTCCTGGACGTGGGGATCGACCGTTCGCCGGTCCTGGCCAGGGAGGACATCGAGCTCCTGCTGCGCTTTCGGGGGGACCCCTACGGCGTGGATTTGGCGGTCTCGTCGGAGGAGAGCTTCGTGCTGCTGGGGGCCAATTTCCCGTTCACCCGGGAGGCGGCCCCGGAAACCGAACGGGTGAGCTACTCCATTCTGATCGGGAAAAACCCGCCGAACCCGCTCCGGGTCTCGCTCATCCTGCCGAAGGACATCGCCTACACGCTTTCGGTGGGCGTTGCGCTCCGTGAGGCCCCGTTCCCGCTGGAGCTGAGCGGGGAGGCCAAGACGTTCCGCACGGAGCTGGTCTACCGGGAAGAGCTCGGCCTGTGATGCAGACCGCCGCCGGCCTGACCGTCGGTGCCCGCATGCAGCTCTTCGAGCCGTGCTGCGAGGGGATCTTCCGGGAGCGCCCCAACCGCTTCCTGGTGCGCGTGGAAGTCAACAACCACCTGGTGACGGGAGGGGAGCCCGCGGGCCGACAGCTGGTGGAGGCCCACTGCCCCAATCCCGGGAGGATGATCGAGCTCCTGCTCCCGGGGACCCGGGTGATCCTGGAGAAGGCGCCGGGCCCAAAAGGGCCGCACCTCCGCAAAACCGCCTACACCCTGGCCGCCGCGTACAGGGGAAGCCGGGCCGTTCCCCTGGATTCCGGGAGGGCGAATCGGGCCGCCGGCCGGCTGGTCCTCCCCGCCCTCTACCCCGAGGCCCGGGAGATGAGCCGGGAGGTCTCCTTCGGACGGAGCCGCCTGGACTACCTGGTGCACCTCCGGGACTCCTCGATGCACCCCACGGACTCCTCGGCCCTGGAGCAGGACTCCTCGGCTCTCGTGGAGGTCAAGACCTGTACGCTGGTGGAGCAGAACGTGGCCCTGTTCCCCGATGCTCCCACGGAGCGGGGAACGCGGCACCTGGAGGAGCTGGCCGAATACGCAAGGCGAGGCGGCCGCGCGGCCGTGCTCTTTCTCATCGTGTCTCCGGAGCCGTCGACGTTCATGCCCAACGTGCACACCGACCCCGGCTTCAGCCGCCGTCTCGTGGAGCTTCGAGACGACATCGAGATCCACGCCGCCGCCATCCGCTGCTCAGCCGGAGGATGCGCCGAAGTCGCCCGCCTCCGCGTACCGGTGGATCTGGACCGCGCCTCCCGGCACCTCGGCGACCGGGGCTGCTACGTGCTGGCGCTGGAGCTCCGGCACGCCAAGAGGGTGGAAGTCGGCTCCCTGGGGGCGCTGCACCTGGCCCCGGGAACATATCTCTACGTGGGCTCGGCGGAGGGCGGCCTGGCGAAGCGGATCCGCCGGCACCTGCGCCGCACCAAACGGCTCTTCTGGCACATCGACTACCTGAGCCTGCAGGCGGACCGGATCACGGCCTTCCCGATCAGGAGCGCCCGCTCCCTGGAATGCTCACTGGCCCGGTCCCTGGCAGCCGTGGCTGACGCCGCGGTTCCCGGGTTCGGCTGCTCGGACTGCTCGTGCGCGTCCCATCTCTTCCGCCTGGAGGGGCCGGCCCTGGAGAGCCGCGGATTCCTGGATGTCCTGCACCGCTACCGCCACCGCGAGGCCCTGTACGAACCGACCGAGCCTTTACTCCCGCCGGCGAAAACCCTATGATCTCATCGAGACCATGGAAGCGGTCCTGGCCCACGTGGACATAGACGCCTTCTACGCCTCCGTGGAGCAGCGGGATGAGCCGCGGTACCGGGGGAAGCCGGTGGTCGTGGGAGCCCTGCCGGGACACAGAGGGGTGGTCTCCGCGTGCTCCTACGAGGCCCGTCGCTACGGCATCCGGTCCGCCATGCCGATCTCAGAAGCCTATCGTCGATGCCCCCACGCCGTCTATCTGCCCGTGCGCATGCGGCGCTACGCCGGGGTCTCCGCCCGAATCATGGATCTCCTCAAGGCCTACAGCCCGGTGTTCCAGCAGATCTCCATAGACGAGGCCTGCCTCGATCTGACCGGCACGGAGCGGCTCTTCGGCCCGCCGCGGCAGGCGGGTAAGAAAATGAGAGCCGACGTCAAGGACGCCGTGGGCCTGACCATATCCATCGGCATTGCGGGGAACCGCTTTCTGGCCAAGCTCGCCTCGGAAGCCTGCAAACCGGACGGGCTGCTGGTGGTCGAGGACCACCAACGCCTGACGTTCCTGGACACTCTGAGCCTGAAAGACCTGTGGGGCGTGGGAAACCGAACCCTGGAAAGGCTGCACGCGCTCAACATCACCTCCATTCCCGGCCTCCGTGCCTTCTCGCTGGAGATGCTGCGTTCCATGCTGGGAGACGCCGGGGGGCGCTACCTGTTTGCCGCCGCCCGCGGAGAGGACCCGGGCATCCGCCCCACCAAGCCCCGCAGCCAGTCCATAAGCAGCGAGCACACGTTTGAAACCGACAGGAAAGACGCGCCGAGCATCCGGCGCATGCTCCTGGAGCTGTGCGAGCAGGTTTCCAGCCGGTTGATCGAGGAGGGGAAGCGCTCGCACACCCTGGGCCTGAAGCTGCGCCTGCACGACTTCACCACCTTGAACGCGCAGAAAACGCTGCGCCACTGGCTCGGCTCCGCCGAAGAGATGTACGCCGTGGCCCTGGAGCTGCTCGGCAAGCGATGGGACGGCCGCACCCCCATCCGGCTCCTCGGAATCGGGGTCTCCGGCGTGGAGAGCGCCTCGGAGCCCACACAACTGGAGCTCTTCCCGGACGAGGACGACAGGAGGAAAAAGATCGAGGAGGCGGTGGTGAAGCTCCGCAGGAAGATGAACGGGGTCACGCTCACCAGGGCCAGCCTGCTGCAGCCCCCCGGTCGGGATGCCGCGAGCAGCGGCGACGCCCACGACGACTAGGTCGAGACGGCGGCGCGCACCGTTTCATAGACCCGACGGGCCTGGCCGAACGCCGTGGCGGCATCCTCCCGCGTGTAGAACTCCGAAGGGGTGAGATCCTCGCTGCCGTAGAACGCGAGCTCCCGATCGCGGCGCAGGCTCTTGGAGATCTTCATCAGCTCATCGAGCCGGTCGCCCCCTATTGCAGGAGGCAGCCGATCTCGATTCTGTGCCATGACCGGGCTCACGTCGTGTATCCGCGGCACCTCGATGTGACAGGCGCGAAGGAGGGCCTTCAGGGTGATCTCGACGATCTCCTGAGCCTCCCGGACCACGTCCGCCCAGCTCTGCTCGGCCATCAGGACCTCCAGCGCCTTCAGCCTGCTGCCCGCGCGCCTCAGGTAGTCCCCGGCCAGCCCGTCGTTGTACATCGGACGCCTCCTCACCCCCGTTTGACCCAGTAAGGATGCCCATAGGCGGTCTTTCGCTCCAACACCCCGGCGGCGATCTGACGCCGTATCCGGATCAGGAAACGCGACACACGCCGACCCACCTCGTAGAGCACTATTCCGTCCACAGCCGCCTCATACCAGATGGACCCTGCATCCTTGACAGTGTCGGGAAGATGCACGAAATGCGGGCTGTGAAGCTCTTCCGGCAGGCGCCGGTCCCACAGAGCGTACAGGCGCCGCCTCAAGGGCCGATCCGAGGACACAACGATCAGCAGATCGATATCCGAGGAGTCCCGGTTCTCCCCTCGAGCGGCCGACCCGAAAAGGACCACCCCCAAGAGAGACTGGCCCAGCATCTCCTTCAGGATTCGGAACATGGGCGGCCGCTCGTTCCATTGGCGGCTGGTGTCCCCCTGCATTCCAGCGACATGGCTTTCCACGGCCTGCACACACAGCTCATTCAGAGAGACGCCTTTTCGGGCCGCCAGGTCTTTGAGAGCCCCGTGGAGATCCGAAGGAAGGCGAAGGACGAATTTGCCGGAAGGCTTCTGCCCCATACTCCTATAGTACTATAGTATCACGGCAGGCGCAAGCGTCGACGATCTCTGCGTCCACGTCCTCCGCGAAGCCCGTGGTGTCATTGATGAACCGCACCGTGACCTCGGCGTTTTCCGAAAAAGCGAATTCCATGGACTGGCGGTAGGAGTAGCCCAGCGGCTGAAGCCGGATCCGAAACCTGTCTTCATCCAGCCAGGCCCCGGTAGCCGCCACCGGCGCGGTGAACCAGGCGGGGGTCTCCTCCGCGGTCGTTCGGGCCACCCCGTCCAGCCCGAAGGGAAACACGGCCTCTTCCTCCTCGAAGATCATGCGGAGCGTCCCGTCGTCCTCCCCGAACTCCAAGACCATGGCCCGGATGGCGGCCGCGAATGCGTCCGACTCGATCCGGCGGCCGTGGACTCTCGCAGCCGTGTCGGGAAGCGGCGGCACCGGTTCGGGTGTCGGATCGGTGAGGCGCCGGATCCACCCCGCCAGCTCCTCACGGCCCTGAGGATTCTCGTCCAGGGGACGATCAGAGGCGACGGCTGCCACCATGCCGTCCAAGATCAGTCGGCGAGGGACGAAGAAGTCCGTCTCGGGGAGCGCGCTCGTGAAGACTGCGACCAGCCGGGACCGTGGTGACACCGCAATGTATTGACCGCCGTAGCCCAGAGCCATGAACAGGCCCTCGTCCTGATCGACCCACCACTGGTAGCCGTACTGAGGCGCCAGGGTCTCCGCCTCTATGCGGCTCCGGGTGGCCTGCCGCACCCACCGCTCCGACACGATGCGCTTTCCATCCCACGTGCCGCCGTTCAGGAACAGGTATCCGACCCGGGCCATGTCGTGAGGCCTGAGCCATATCTCCCCCCAGCCGATGGAGATGCCCTGCGGGTTGGCCGGCCATCTCACGTCGGTGATGCCCAGGGGGCCGAACAGGTGCTCCTGCGCATAGGCCAGGGAGGTCGTGCCGACCGCTTCCTGCACCACGGCGGAGAGCAGGAAGGAGCCGCAGTTGGAGTAGTCGAACCGGGTGCCCGGATCCGCCTCCATGGGCAGGGCCAGCACGTGAGCGACCCAGTCGACGCTGCGCCCCATGCGGGCGAGCCCCTCCCACCGGTAGAGGTAGGAGTCCCGCGTCCTGAGCCCGTGGGACATCGTGAGGAAGTGCTCCAGGGTGAGAACGCGTTTCTCCTCTTCCATGACCACCGCAGCGCGGTCCGGGAAAATCTCCAGCACCTTCTGATCCACCCCGCTCAGCTTTTCCTGGTCAATGGCAATGCCGATCAGGGTCGAAACGATGCTCTTGGTGCAGGAGTGGATGATGTGCTTCCTGTCCGGGGCGAAGGGATGGACGTGGGCATCCGCCACAAGGTGACCGTTCCTGATGACGGTCACGCTGTCTATCGGCAGCTCCTCCTCCGCGATGCCGCGGAACAGGCCGGCCAGCCTGGCCGAATCCATGCCCTGCTCCTCCGGGGTGGAGCGAGGCCAGCTCCCGCCGGGCCAGACCGTGTCCCGCCGCGCCGCCTGCCGCCCGCTGCACGCAGCAAGCAGGGCGGCGATCGAGAGCGCCGCGAACAGCTGCGGCTTTTTCATGGATCTCTCAGCCGTCCTTCATCATGAGGTGCACGCCGGCCGTCTTGAAGGTCCGGGGCAGCGCCAGGATGCTCGGCTTCGGACCCGTGTATTTCCTCTCAGCGTCCCCCAGGGCCTCCTCGAACGTGCCCCGCGTCTTCATGCCCATGCCCCGGGCGTATCCCGGCTCGTAGGCGCCCACGATGTAGATGGCGGAGCAGTGCATCTCCGCCACGTGGCCGCAGGATATCATCGAAAAGCAGTGATACGGGTGGAAGGCGTAGTTGTAGCGGTAGTTCTTGACGTATTCGTCGTTATTGCAGAATCTCTCCCCGTACTTGGCCAAGTCCGGAAGCGTGTCGTGGAAGTCCTTCTGGAACAGATTGTACAGCGCCCGGTAGGAGCCGTTGAACTCCTCGTCATGAAAGTAGCCGTTGCAGATGGAGGAGCATATCACGACGCACCCGTCGTTCAGGACCCTCTTGTGCCTGATCACATTCGCCGAGATGGCCTGGAGGATCAATATCGGATTCGTTCCGTGGCCGTTGCCGTAGTGGAAGAACTGGGGCATGCCGAAGACCATGACGTCGTACTTCTTCTCCGCCCAGGGTATGTACGTCCTCCTGTCGGCCGGTTCCCAGGACAGAGGCTGCATCTCCTTCCCGTATCCGGCGAACACGGCTATCTGTCTGCCATAGGTATCCAGCACGCCGTCCACCATGAAGAACTTCTTGCCCATGCGCTTCTCCATGTGCTGTCCGATGGCGTCGAACTTCTTCCGCATGAGGCTCTTGCCGCTCACCGGCGTGAAGTCCGGCCTGTGCATGACGTCCGGTATGTGGTGGGAGGCAATGGATTTCCAGTGGGTAATGCCCGTGGCGCAGTGCTTGTAGCCGCCGGAGTATCCCCCGTAGGGATTCCCCAGAGTGTGACCAATGAGGACGGCGAAGTCGGATTCGAAGACCTCCCTGTTCATGATGACCCGATCGTTCAGCTCGTCGCAGCCCAGGTCCACCAGGTTGTCCCAATCCTCGCTGTCGTGGTTCACGATCTGGTGGGTGGGATAGAAATCGTCGAATACCTGCTCCCCCAGGATGGCCCTGATCTCCTCCGGCTTGTTCTTCCTGTGCAGCCCGTTGCTGCAGACGAGCCTGATGTCCCGTTTTCTCACGCCCGCCTCGAGGCACTCCTGGATGACAATGTGGATGCTCACCTTCCTGTGGGAGTTCTCCTGGAAACCGCCTTTTACCCGGTCTGGAAAGATGATGACGACCTTCGCGCCTTCTCCCACCTGCTCGCCGATCGGCGGCATTCCGATCGGATTCGCCATGGCCCGCCT
>Ga0272441_10014943_pt1 | contig 10926 bp, 10 predicted proteins | sample SSMProp6N_FD_193582 | JGI IMG/M metagenome (GOLD analysis project Ga0272441, IMG submission 193582) | Marine sediment archaeal communities from Little Sippewissett salt marsh, Falmouth, MA, United States - SSM-Prop-6N | ecosystem: Environmental > Aquatic > Marine > Wetlands > Sediment ...
TTAGCAGTTACGACAGTGAAATTTACTCCTGGCGAGAATCCAGGTGAGCCCGGTTATGGCTATTTGGGGGGGGGAGGTGAGATGTGGGCGCATGTATTGACGGGATCGTTGGGTATTTATGGTCCTGGAGATTCATTTGCCACGTTCTGTGTGGAACTCAATGAGCCCATTGAATTTGCGGAAGCACCTGATTATGTATCCCCGGTATTTGATGCGGTGGTCAACCCGTTAGGTGCGGTTGAAGGAGGATTTGGGGGCGGAAATCCTGATCCGATCAGCGATTATACGGCATGGCTGTATTTGCAGTTTTCCGCCGGCAGCCTGGCGCCTTATGAATACGATGGGAGCGTCAATGGAGGTTTAGATCGGGAGGGATCAGCCAAAGCATTGCAGTGGGTGTTTTGGGGATTGGAAGATGAGCATGACTCAACAGGTGAGTTTTTTAATGCCGGTGTCAAAGGGTGGCTAGGTGGTAAACAACAGGAATTTTTTGATCTGGCATACGATGCAGTAAATACTAATAATTGGGTGAATACCGGTCAGGTGCAAGCCGTCAATATTTTCGGAACAGACAATGACGGCAACTTAGTAAATATGCAGGACATATTGGCTATAGTTCCGGCGCCTGGTGCGATAGGTCTGGTGTTATTCGGCGTCGGTATGTTCGGTTATTTAAGAAGGAAGCGTTCTTTATAAATATTAAGGCGTTTTGAAAATATAAGAAGAGGCAGAGAAACTATTACATGAAGGGGCAAATCATGTTTAGAAATGTTGTTACTTTGACCGCAGGAGGAGTATTGGTATTAGCTCTAGCCGGTATTGCTTCAGGAAATTTGACCCAACTTGATTTACCATATAATAATATTCAAATTAGTGCTTCAGCTTCAATGGTGAGTGGATATTACGATGATTATGACTGGTTGAATGATGGGACAGATGATACCTCCATCAACGGGTCTATCAACAGTATGATGCTTACCAATGGGAATGCCTGGTTAAAGCTTGGATTTGGCGACATTAATGGGCCGGGCGGCAGTTTGGTCTTTTCGAGAGATATTAATGGAGCACTCCAAGCGTATATTTCGTATTCCGGCACCAGTATTAACAGTAATGTTATTAATCTGGCGGGATATTCGATGTACACATTTGAGTTGGCGGCCAATGAAGCGGACAATACATTTAGTGCTACCGTAACCGATTTTACCGGCAGTCAGGATATTATCGGTTTTGATGGTAATGATTTAACCGGTGTGCAGAATCAAATATATGCCGGAGCGATTACCAGTGATGTCGGCGCCAAGGTTATTGTGGACAGCACATTATCCGTACAATTGATTCATTCACCCGCACCCGGGGCCATTGGGCTTTGCGGTGTTGGATTGGGATTAATTGGTTGGCTCAGACGAAAACGAGCATTTTAAGATTTACTATAGGGGACAAACATTACGAAGGGTAGTGAGAAGAGATAAATAGTGAGGAACCGGAAGATGAGAAACCATATCATTGCATTTATGGTAGGTATGACTTTATTACTTGGTATGGGGACCAGGTTAAATGGCGATATAGTGCAAAAGGATTTACCTTTTAGTCAAGAGCCGATTACAGGTGAGGCAGGGGTATTTGGACTATTTAGCTGGAATGACGGGATTAACACCACAATTAGCGGATCGGTTGACACTTTGGATATGACCAAGGGAAATGCCTGGTTAAAAGTTGGTTTTGGCGACTCAACGACCAGCGGCGGGTGGATAGTATTTTATGTTGATAATGACGGTAACCAAAAGGCCCATTTGGAGTTTTCGCCCGGCAGCGAAGACAGTAATCCGGTGGATTTGCCGATTTATACTGATGAAATGCCCTTGTATTCATTTACCATAACTACAAATGAAACGGCCGGCGCCGGATATTTTGATGCTCATATTTCCGGGGTATTGGGCGGCACTCCGTGGGTTCGAGATCTAACGCATAATAAAACGTTTGATTTATCTGGTGTTGCTAATAAATTATTTGCGGTTGGAATAACCGATGCAGTGCCAGGTGGTTCCAAAGCCATACTTGACGCCCAGGTGAGTTTAGTGCCGGAGCCGAGCACCTTGTTGCTTATCGGGATTGGCGTTGGTCTATTAAGGCGTCGTCGTCGTTAGATTTTATTTTTCGAGAAGCATATAGGTGGGAATGTTCGGTTCGATTTTAGAGTGGGTTGGTTTTTAGTCGGAGATGGGTAATAATCATGTTGGACTCGAGTAAATTTGAGTTTGGCGTGTTTTTTATTTCCAGGTTTTTTACTCGAATAAAAGTATTTTTTGTGGGAATTTTCGCCAGAAATTCTACGAGTTGTTCGAGAGTAATATCGCGTAATTCCAAAGTGATTAATGTTTCGGCGTAAGTGTGATCCGTGGGGGTGTAGATGTCAGAAGTGTTTGACTGCACATTATGAATTGACAGTTGTTCTTGTTGGGCGATTTGTTCCAAGGTCGTCAGCAGGTCTAAGTTTTGCGGCTGATCGGCCAGGTTTTGATTTAACTGGTTTAAGTTTTCGCGCAATTCGAGCAATTGTTGGTGTTTAGATAAAAGCTGTTCAAAGAGTTGGGTTTTTTCCGGGACAACACGTTCCAGGGTGTTGAGTCGGTTGGTGAGAGGTTTTATCCACAGGGCGTAGAGGCAGCATAAGCCGATGAAAATCATGCAACCGTACATTAATTTTTTTTCTCGTTTTAGTAAGGGCATGTTTAATACCTGTTGACCAGGGAAATATCCATGGCGAAAAATACCGTTTTGTCAGATTGTCTCTGGCGGTTTTTAATTTCGACGTTATTAAATTGGGGCGCTTTGATCAAGATAGTGCGCCACTGGTCGGGGACAGAAAATGAATCGCAATGTGCTTCGAGGTGGATAGAATTAGCATCCGTGGCGAACCACATATTATCAATTTGCACTTGAATCTGATTTGGGGTGTGGTCCCAGATCAAGCGTAACAATTCCAGGGGGGTCGTATTCCGGTTAGTGCAGGAAGCTAACAGGGTATAGTTTTGCGCCGTTGACTGCAGGTGCGAATCCAGTTGCGCCAAGGCTAATTCATCAATAAGATTTTGTTGATCCGGGAGAACCGCTCGACACATGGAATTGATGTCGTTTTTCATTTTTGCATATTTATTTTCCAGGGTGTTTTTTCGCGTGATTAAACCTCCGAGCCACATAAATCCGATTAAAAGCAGCAAAGATGTTGTCAGGTATAAATGTTTTTTCCAGTTAAAATCTGGAGCATTCTTTTGTTTGCGAGTTTTAATAAAGTTTGGTCCGGTTGTGTTTTGCGGAGCCAGCGCGTGTAAAGCCAAACCTTCAGCGATGCAGAAAAAAGAATTCATATCTTTGGTTTTGGTATATTTTATTTTGCGGGAAGCATCGTAATGGCTGATATGGCAATGGAGTTTTTCATCAAAGGTATTTTGTATTTCCGGTTGACTGCTGCAGCGCCCGGCTAAAACGACGGGAATTTTTTCAGGTATTTTTTGATGAAAAACCGAACGCCAGGTAAGTTCGGTTTCTTTTAGTAAAACGGACGGCTCCAGAGAAGCGGTATTTTGATCTGGTTGTGATGCTGTTTTGGGGTGAGGGATATTTCGGGCGCCGATTACGGTTTGGTTATGGATGACCGCTGCGATGGTGTGCGTATTGCCGGCATAAAGAATGATACCCGGATCCCGGGCGAATTGCGGCTGGTGGAAATTTACGGCGGTGTTCAAGGCAAATACCCGGGCGTCGGCAAAATCACATTGCAGGTGAGCGTTTTTTAGTAAGGTAATATTCTGGTCCAGGGATTTTTCTAAAACGGCGGTGATTAAGGATATTTTTTTATTATATAAATCCGATGCTGATGATTGCGCCACAATGACTTGTGAAGCAGCCATCGGGAAACAATCATCAGGAACCGTATTTTGGGGTGCGGTTTTATCGTTAAAGTCCGTATCGGCGGGATTTGTGATATGAAAAAAGACGGCCGGTCCGGATAAAGAGACAGCCGTTGTGGCGCGGCGATGAAACCCATGTTTTTGGATGAGCGAATGCAGCATATCGGACGGTTGATCGGTTTTAGGTGAAAGCTTTTCCTGGAAAGTTTTTTCCACATGGAACCGATTGCCGGTTCGCGCCATTTGGACAGCGCGAATTTCGTTTGCATCAATATCAATTCCTATACTGCGTTTAATCATTTTTTATGGTCTATCACCTTTCGTTATAATATATGATTTCCGGTTTTGTGGTCGCCGAGTTTATTTTAATAATTGCATTGACGGTGCTTTTGATGTTACGGCAGGCGCCGGCGGAGGTAATATTGAAATAGTAATGATCAGGTTTAACCGTGACAGCATCAATCAAAGAATGGAGGGGAATATCTTCAATCCCGGGCAGATTTGTTAAATCTGATATGTTAGAAAACAGCTGTTGTTTGCGGTATGTGACGATGGTTTGAACGAGGTTTGGGTTAATATTATCGGCAATGCTTTGCAGGACCGATTTGGGGGCGTAGTTGATATTAATTTTTCCATCGCCATAGGTGGTCAGGCAGTGAACCAGGCCTGCGGGCAAGTATTTGGGCGAAGAAGAATTATTATCGCCGTAAAAAACATCTTGAGTCATTCCTTTAATTAGAAGTAATTCTTTGATGGTATCCAATTTTTTATTACTGCAGACCGCCGGGGCTTTGATTTTATGATAATAGTGCGACTCGGCCCCGGTATTCGCCCGTCCGACAAACGGTAAGGTGGTGGTTTTGTTATCCGGATCTATCCAGTCGATAATAGCGGGAGCAAGTTCATAGCTGATCGGTTTGTTTTTTGGATTCTGTTGGTTTGCCAAATCAATTAACCTGAGGAACTGATCTATACGAGGACGATTTGGGGATCCGTTTTTGTTAATCAACGTATTGACGTTAAATTTGCTGTTTTCTTCGAGCAGCGTGACGGTGCAGGAACCGGGTTCGATATTAATTTCGGTGGTGTGCGCCAGCCATAACCTGAGGTTAGGGTTGGTTAGGGGGTCCGGATTTTGGTCCAGGGTCGCCAGGACCATGTTCAGTCCTGCTCGAGCACAATTAAGTGATTGAGAGCGGGCCTGGAATTTATCGGCGGAATTCAGGTTTTTACGGGAGGCGTAATTGAAATCGAGCAGTATTGCGGTCAGTAGTGTTACCGTCAGCAAAACGGTGATTAAAACAAAACCGGTTCTTTCTATTTGTTTTTTATGATTTTTCATTATTAGATAACGTATGATTGTTTGTTTTGACTGCGATAGGTACAATAGTGCTGTATTCGGCGGGCGGACTATTATTGGACAAGTATAATATAATTTTTACCGCTTTCGGAAGCATTTGATTTTCCCGGTATGCCCAGGTGTCGAGCCATTTATCACCGTTTAAGAAATTTAGTTTAATATCAGTAACGTGATTTCCCAAAACCTTCCATTCTGATGGGGGCGTCGGAAATTGAGATGATTGGGCGAAAATTTGTTGGCGAAAGTACAATGTACTATTGGCGAAATCATACTTATAGGTGACAGATGCCAGCCCGTTGGGAATTTGTGATATGGGGTGAATTACGGCGGTGGTATTGAACTGTAAAATGATTCCACCAGGTTTTCGCGATTGACTTTCGAAAATAACCATCGGGGTTTGTTGAAGTTCAGGTAATATTGGAGGAAACTCATTGGATAAGAGTTTTTGGTCTATATATTGAGGCGCATAGCAGCATCGTAATTGCCGGGACATATTTGTCAAAATCGAACGAGCCTCTTGTGCTTGTGTGATTTTAGTTTGACAACGGTCCACAGAACGGGTGGTTGAAATATAACTGCCATAGACGACCGATATGATAATTAAGAAAATCGTGAGAGCGGTCAAGATTTCCAGCAGAGTAAAACCATTTCGTTGCGCGCAGCGTTTCACGGAAAGTTCCTCAAGTATAAATAACTGGTTAGTTGCACCTGTTTTTTTATTCGGCCATCGAGCCAGTGTACGGTTATATCCACTCGGCGAAAGGAGTCCAGGTCATGGAAGTTTATCGATTTATTTTCCGGTTTTGACTGAATTGTCGATCCTGCAATTTGCGTAATATTTGGCTGGAATTTTATTTTTAGGTTGGAATTCGGTTTTTGAATTTCCGATTGCCAGTAAAAATCCCGGCCGTTTCGGTTTGCCGCGCCTTTTGTCAACCCGGGGGAGGGTGACGATCCGGTCGTGATTTCCGTCATTATTTCTTCGGCTAATATTACTGCCTGGGTGGTCATCACGGTTCGATCGGTAAGATAGATGCTAATTATCTGCAACCGTATCAAAGCGGACAGTGCGAGGGCGACGACAGTTAGCGCCACCATCACTTCAATAAAAGTGAAGGCTTTTGGTTTGACATTCATTTTTTATCGAGCCTGGTTGAGGTTCCAGCTTTCAATATCAGCGTTGTTTCCATCGCCGCCTTTTTCCCCGTCGGGGCCATAAGATTTTAAATCATAATCTTTATTTCCGTGTAAGGATGGATAGATATATATATAAGGATTACCCCAGGGATCAGAAGGGACGTTGTCGAGGTAGCCATCCGAATGGTATCCTTTGACGCCGGGATCATCGAGCAGAATATTTAGTCCTTCGGTGCTGGTGGGGAATCGCCCGGTGTCCGCCTTGAATAAGTACAGAGCCGATTCAATCTGTCGGATTTCAGCGACGGCTTTGACTCGGCGCGCCTGCTCGGGACGATCCATAATTCGCGGCATGACCACGGTAGCTAAAATACCCAGGATTACGATAACGATCATCAGTTCGAGCAAGGTAAAACCTTTTTTTTGCGGTTGAGTTAAAATCAGCATTTTCTCAGCTCCTTGTTAAAAAATTTGGTTGATTTCAAAAATAGGCAACAGTAAAGCCAGAACGATAAAACCCACTACTAATCCCATAATAATAAGAATAATCGGTTCCAGAAGAGTAGTGAGAGAACGAGTGAGGGTGTCGATTTCCTCATCAAATATATCAGCAATATTCATTAATTGTTCATCCAGGTTGCCGCTCATTTCTCCGACAGCAATGGTGTGATGCATAACCGGGGGAAATAACCCGGTTTTTTTAAAGGTTTCGGCGATGGGATTTCCTTTGGTGATATCATCTCTGATTTGATTAAAGTGACTGGTGATGAAGCTGTTTTGCAAAACTCCTTTGGCGATATCAAGTGCATCTAAAATTGATATACCACTTTGTAACATAACACCGAGCGTACGGGCCAGGCGGGTTATTTCCACTTTTAAGATTAAATCTTTAAAAATGGGTAAATTTAATTTGACGCGGTCCCAATGATATTTACCATTTTTACTTTTTACATACGTTCCCACCAGGGCGATACCCAGGCCGGCGATTATACTGATGGAGATAAAATGAGTTTTAATGAACATGCTGACATTTATTAGAATGGTGGTGGGCTTTGGCAGAGTACGGTTCATGTCAAGAAATATATCGGCGATACTGGGGATGACAAAGGCCATCAGGAACACTACAACACTGGCGGCGACAATGGTCATCAGTATGGGATAGGCCAGCGCTGCTTTTACTTTGTTCACAAGTCGTTGACGTTTTTCCAGCAATTGGGCCAACTGCATGAGTACTTCCGCGAGAGTGCCGCTGGCTTCGCCGGCATGCACCATATTAATATAAAGTGGAGTGAATACCGGTTCATAGTTTTGTAGGGCATCTGCTAATGAAGAACCGGCATTTACTCGTTCATATATGTTTCGCATGACTGACGCCAGGGGAGATTTGTCCAGTTGTTCCACCAGGGCCGTAAGCGCAGGCGCCAAAGGCAAGCCGGCGCGCAACAAGGTGGCCAATTGGCGTGTAGTGGTGCGCAGCTCGATTGATTTAATGCGTGTCGCTAATTCTCGAATATCAGATTTACTTACAGGATTGGATTCCCTCGGAGATAATTCGGCTGAAAGATGGTTATCGGACATTAATGAATGGGATATAATATCTGCATCCGGAGAACTTTGATCGAACTCGGTTATGATAGATGGGAAGTCGTCTGAGAAATCTACATTATCATAATCAGATATGTGCATGTTCAGATTTCCTTGTGTCCATTCTGTTGCTGTCCTGTGTGACTCTTAAAACTTCTTCTATAGTTGTAATACCCAACTGTGCTTGTCGCAGGCCGTCATTACGCAAGGCGAGCATGCCATTTTTCAGGGCGGAATTTTTGATGGTGTAAGCGGCCGATTGTTTATTTATCAATTCCTTGATTTCATCGTCAATAACCAAAAGCTCAAATATGCCGGTTCGTCCGAAATAACCGGTTTCATGACAGTGAGAGCAGCCGGTTCCCATATAAAACGGGCCCATCGTCTGTAATGAAATATTTTTCCCGTTGTCAAGATAATCCAGCTTATCTTCGATTTGACAAGCTGTTTTACATTTAGGGCATATAGTTCGCACCAGTCGCTGGGCCATCACCGCCATCAGGGAAGATGAAATCAAAAATGGTTCGATACCCATATCCGTTAATCTGGTTATCGCCGAAGCCGAATCGTTAGTGTGCAACGTGCTGAAAACCAGGTGCCCGGTCAGCGAAGCGTGAATGGCGATCTCAGCCGTTTCGGTATCGCGGATTTCACCAATCATAATCACATCCGGATCCTGGCGCAAGATGTGACGTAAGCAGTTGGCGAAAGTGAGATTAATTTTGGGTTTAACCTGCATTTGCCCCACACCGGGAATTTGGTATTCAATGGGGTCTTCGACGGTAAGTATGTTTCGTTCCTGGTTATTAAGCTCATTTATGGCGCAGTACAATGACGTGGTTTTGCCGCTGCCGGTGGGTCCGGTAATAAGAAAGATGCCATGCGGGGTCTGAATAAGATTATGAAAACATTCTTTGATGTCCGGGGCAAAACCGAGTTGTTCCAGAGACAGTTCGGCGCCGCCTTTATCCAGCAGTCTCAGCACCACTCGTTCACCGCCGGAAATCGGTATAGTTGATACGCGAACATCCAGTTCTTTTTCTCCGATTTTGATGCGCGCTTGTCCGTCCTGCGGCAGTCGTCGTTCGGCGATATTCAAGTGCGCCATAATTTTCAAGCGGGATATCACGGCGGCAACCTGATGGGGCGGCGGGGTAAACATGTCATGCAGTACGCCATCAATACGGAAGCGCACTTTAACTTCGTTATCGTAGGGCTCAATATGGATGTCACTGGCCCGACTGTTAACTGCCTGAAACAGTATGGTGTTAACGATTTTGACGGTAGGCGCCTGGTGCGCGATGTTTAACAGGTCTTCCTGTTTTGTTTGCGGGGGATTAAGGTTTGTCATTTCAGATTTTTGCTTATGAAACATCGAGTTTTTGGTGTTTTGTTTCGAGGCGGCTTGATAATAATGACGGCTGATTGCTTTTTCGATTTCCGCCGCGGGACAAATGATCCTGGGGCAATGTTGATCCAGAACGTTCATGATCGAATCATAAGCGGTTACATTAAGTGGGTTTGCCAGGGCGACAGCGATTTGATTATTTTCAACCAGAATAGGCAGCATGCAATTTTTTTTAAGAAAATCCAGAGAAAACCTCTTTAGTAATTTCGGATCTATTTGGTTCCGGGAAATATTACTGATAAAGGGTATGTGCCATTGTTGCGCCAGCGCCTGTCCTAATTGATTGGGGTTTATAAGGTTATTTTCCAGGAGGATTTGTCCCAATTCCGGGCGCGGTCGCCTGGTCTGTTGGATGCGCAGGGCGCTATCCAACTGATCGGCAGTGAGTTTGGAATGCTGCAGTAGTATTTGTCCCAGCGATTCGGTTGGCATGTTATTTACACCAGTTTCACTTGAGTTAATTTAGTATCAGTACGACTCCTGCTGCGGGGATTTATCAGGTTTATTGTTTTGTTGGGTGTCGCTTTGTTTTTCGGCGGCAATTGGTGTTGTTGTTTGGCCGTTGATGATATACGGAGTGATAAACAATAACAGGTTGGTTTTTTGAATACGATCACGCTGAAATTTAAATAATCCGCCCAGTAATGGAATATCGCCCAATAAAGGGATTTTCTTTTCGATGGTGATTTTGTCGTCTCTGATGAGGCCGCCGATAACTACGGTTTGCCCGTTGGGCATAGATATGCCGGTTTTAATTTGCCTGGTGGCGGTGGTGGGAGTAGAATCTGAAATACTGAGGTTTTCCGATATTTGGGTGAATTTGCTGTCGATTTCCAGGCTGACCTGTCTGCCTTGGTTGACATGCGGTATGATATTTAACGAAACTCCGACGTCCTTATATACATAAGTTTGAATAACCGGTTGAGTAGTAGGGGCTTCTTCAGCAATTCTGTTCTGTTGCAAAAATGGTACGGTTTCACCGACAAAGATTTCTGCGGTTTGGTGATTTGAAGTCAGAATGTGAGGCTTGGACAGGATATTGACGCCGGATTCTTTTTCCAAGGCGCTAAGAATGGATCCGATTTTAACTTCATCGCCCACTTCTTTAAAGGCCCCCACGGAGAGTCCTTCCAGGTTGCCGTTGGCCGAATCGACCCGGACGCCAAAATTTGTGCCTCCGAAAAATCGCACACTGTCAGCGACGGCTTGATCCATAGTGGCCCAGTCGATGCCTATCTCACGCAAGGTTTCTTCAGACACTTCCATAATAAACAGCTCAACCAGAACTTGTTCGCGCGGGATGTCAAGTTTGTTAATAATGCCGGCGATGACCTGGTAATCTTGCTGCGAGGCATGGATGATTAAAGCATTGGTGCTTTCGTCAGGAATGATGTTTATCGGGGGACGAGGTTCGTTGGGCTGGGCGCTGCTGAAGTTGGTTAAAGCCGCCGACAGCGATTCGGCGATAGGTTTGGCTTGAGCATAACGTAAGAATTCGACATGCATATTATCCGTGCCGGCGGGGCGCA
>Ga0272441_10014944_pt1 | contig 10926 bp, 9 predicted proteins | sample SSMProp6N_FD_193582 | JGI IMG/M metagenome (GOLD analysis project Ga0272441, IMG submission 193582) | Marine sediment archaeal communities from Little Sippewissett salt marsh, Falmouth, MA, United States - SSM-Prop-6N | ecosystem: Environmental > Aquatic > Marine > Wetlands > Sediment ...
CTGGGATTGCTCTCGGACGGAAATGTCCATTCCCACATTGACCATCTAAAGGCGATGATCCGGCGGGCAAAGGAGGAGGGGGTCGGCCGGGTACGGGTCCACGGCCTGCTCGACGGTCGGGATGTCGGGGAGACCTCCGCCCTCGAATACTTCGATCCCTTTGACAGCTTTCTCAAGGAGCTGTCTGCGGACGGCTTCGATGCCAGAATCGCCTCGGGGGGCGGTCGGATGAAAATTACCATGGACCGGTACAATGCCGACTGGGACATGGTCAAACTGGGATGGGAGACCCATGTGCTCGGAGAGGGACGCAAGTTTACCACCGCCCATGAGGCCATTGAGACCCTGCGCTCGGAGACCCAGGCCATCGATCAGGACCTGCCACCCTTCGTAGTTGCCGATAACGGCACTCCGGTCGGTACCGTTGAAGACGGCGACAGTTTTATCCTCTTCAACTTCAGGGGGGACCGGGCGCTTGAGATTACCAAGGCATTCGAAGCCGGGGACGATTTCAGCGAGTTCGACAGGAAGAGAATCCCCGATGTCGAATACGCCGGAATGATGGAATATGACGGTGATCTGAAGGTCCCCAAACAGTACCTGGTACCGCCACCGTCCATTGAGCGCACCATGGCGGAGTACCTGGTCGCATCGGGGGTGAAGCAGTTCTCCATCAGCGAAACCCAGAAATTCGGGCATGTAACCTACTTTTTCAACGGCAACCGGACCGGTAAGTTCAGTGAAAAGCTGGAGACCTATGAGGAGATCAAATCGGACCGGGTACCCTTCGAGCAGCGCCCCTGGATGAAGGCGGCGGAAATAGCCGATCGGGTCATTGAAGTGATCAAATCCGAGGAGTACCAGCTGATCAAGCTGAACTTTCCCAACGGCGATATGGTCGGGCATACCGGGATCTACGAAGCGGTCCTCTGCGCGATGGAGGCCCTCGATCTCTCCCTGGGCCGGATTAAAAAGGCGGTGGAAAAGGCCGGCGGAGTGATGATCGTCAGCGCCGACCACGGTAACTCGGACGACATGTTCGCCCGTGACACAAAGTCGGGGAAGGTCCTGCTGAGACCTGACGGCTCCCCCCAGGCCAAGACCAGTCACTCCCTCAATCCCGTACCATGCATTATCTATGATCCGACGTATGACGGCGAGTATTCGAAGGAACTGCGCGGCGGGCTCGGCATATCATCCCTGGCAGCCACAACCATGGAACTGCTGGGCTTTGAACCGCCCGAGTATTATGATCCCAGTGTTCTGGTCTGGGAACAGTAACTAAGGAGAAATGGGGGGCGGCGGCAAAGAGGACTATTGGTCCGCGCCTCCCCCTTCTATTTTCCTGCCAGCACCGCCACGGCCTTCTGAACAACTTCTGAAGGAACAGGCATGTTCCGGTAATCGTAGGATTCGGGATCAAATTGATCGGATTCGGAAAGGCGAGGTCTGTCGAGAACATACCGGAGATCTTCCTCTCCCACCTCAATTGCCTCGTTTTTTATTGCCCTGATAGTGAAAACCCCCGGCAAAGCATTTCCAACCTCATAGAGGGTAATACCCCTCAGAAAGCGAATGAGCCAATTTCTGTGGTCCCGCTCGATGGACTGGAGTTCACTCTGCATCTTTTTCAGGTCCCCGACGCCGAATATGGTCTTGATGGAAGCTACAAAGGCATGGGCCATACCGATATGCACGGTGAAAAGATCTTTTCCGGAAAACTCGGGCGCCGCTGATTCCAGCAGCTCTTTGGCCCGCATGGCATCGTCTTTCTGTTCAGTTCTGATGTAGCGGTAGATGTGGAGAACACCGGCGGCGTATTCGATCTGTCTTTGATCTCCGGGAGCCGGACTGTCCGGAGCTTCCAGCAAAGATTCCAGACGAAGGATTTCGGCTGAGACCTCTTCATCATCGGGTACCAGGAGGTAGGTAAGACAGAATCGCTGGTCGACCCTCGGGATGCCTGAACCCAAAGCAGGGGCGTCTCCGGCGCCGGGAGCTGTGATGTCAGGGGTGACCGATTCCGCCGGCAGAACATGAATGAGCAGTATAAGCATCAGCAGTGCTAAAAAAAGCGGTTTATTTTGCATATGACCTTCCTTTACCCTATTATATTGACATATGGAACAGACTCCAATTTTATTGCAGATTTTTTTATGGTCTGCTGCGGTCTACTGGGCTTCAGGCTTCCTCCTTCTCTGGCGGATACCGGCCCTGTCTTCATCCGCATCCTGCACAGAGAATGAAAGCCCGCCTTTGGAAGAAGGGGGGGCGGGAAATTCCTCCTGGCTTTCTACACCAGCGGAGTCGCTCAATCGACTATCGGTCATTATACCGGCACGGAATGAGGCGGCAAACATAGCTCGTCTGCTTGAATCATTACGGATACAGGATCCCTTACCTCTGGAGATTATCGTGGTGGATGACCACTCGGATGACGGTACAGCCGGGATCGCCGGAGGATATACGGATATCGGCGTTCGGGTTATTCCATCGGGAGAACGGCCGGGGGGCTGGACGGGAAAGAACTGGACGTGTCACCAGGGGGCGATGGCAGCGGCGGGAGACCACTTTCTTTTTCTCGATGCGGATACACGATTGACCTCCACCGATGCATTGGAAAGGATCACTGCAGAGGCCTGCAGGTTGGGCGGGATGATTTCGGTCCAGCCGCTCCACCTGGTCCGCAGCCTGTATGAACAGTTATCGGCTTTCTTCAACCTGGTAGTGATGATCGGTTCCGGAGCCTTTTCCAGCTGGAGCCGGGCCGGGGAGGCTTTCAGCTGTTTCGGGCCGTGTATTTTCCTGGGCCGGGAGGACTACTTCACTATCGGCGGTTATGAGGCGGTCAGGGGCGAGGTTGTGGACGACCTTGCCTTATGCCGGCTGTGCAGAAGGGCCGGAATCGAGGTCTACTGTTTCGGAGGAAAGGGAACGATAGCCTTCCGCATGTATCCCGGAGGGGTGGGGAGTCTGGTTGAGGGGTGGACGAAGAACATTGCCGTGGGGGCTTCGCTCACGGACACACGGACCATCGTCCTCCTGGTGGTGTGGTTCACCGGCATCAGTAACGCCTCCCTCCTCATGCTTTACCTGCCGTACAGAAATGCCGGGATTTTTCTGATAGGCCTCTCACTCTTCGTATACGCTTTGTATGTGCTGCAGGTGTATATACAGCTGCGGAGGGTCGGTACTTTTGCTTTCATAGCGGCCCTCTGTTTTCCCCTGCTTTTTCTCTTTTTTGTCGGAGTATTTTTTTATTCCCTCATCCGGGTCCATATATTTCACAGCGTCACCTGGAAGGGACGGGTGATCCATGTCGGAAAAGGAGAGTAAGGGATGGGATTGCTGCAGAATGAACTTTTTCGCATCATAGCTGTGAATTCCTTCGCATGGTTTCTGGTGATTTTTATTCCGGGCTTTACCATCCAGAAGCTTCCCCTCCGCCTGTTTCGGGAGGATTGGTTTCTTTTCCGTATACGTTCCTGGGAACGGGGCGGCAAAATCTACCGGAAAATAGGGGTGCATCGGTGGAAGGAATTTCTGCCGGACGGGGCCGGAATTTTTGCCGGCGGATTCAGGAAAAAGCGGCTGGGCAGACTCGACAAGCGGTACATGAGGGAATTCGTCCTTGAGACCTGCCGGGCAGAGCTTGTACACTGGACTATTATCGCAATGACCCCGCTTTTTTTCCTATGGAATCCCCCTGAAGTGGCTATCTGGATGATACCCATCGGATTGGTGGCAAATTTACCGTGTCTGCTGACACAACGCTTTAACCGGCCGCGGCTGATGCGCCTGAGGCTACCCTAAAGCTTCGGGGTAGCTTCAGGGCATTTGACAAGCCGGGCGATTTAGTCAATAAAAGGTAGAGGGACAGCAACGATATGCACATTGATCAGGTTCATTACGACACATTCAAGACGGGCAGCAAGACCTATTTCAACAGCAGCCGTTTTTTCCCAAAAGGGGTACGAAAGGAGGTTTTCTACCTGTACGGTTTTGTACGGAAGGCTGACGATTTCGTGGACGCGGTACCGCAGGACCAGGACGGTTTTTACCGGTTTCGTGAAACCTACCGGCAGGCCCTTGAAGGAAGTCCCTCAGGTGACCCGATCATCGACCGCTTTGTTGAACTCAGCAGACGGAAGGGCTTCGACCCTGCCTGGACGGAGGCCTTTCTCCGCTCCATGGAGCTGGACCTTTTTAAACGGGAGTATAACCGGATCGAGGAGACCCTCGAATATATCTACGGTTCGGCGGAGGTGATCGGCCTTTTTATGGCTTCCCTGATGGGCCTGCCGAAGGAATCGTACCACGCGGCGCGAATGCTGGGTCGGGCAATGCAATACATCAACTTTATCCGGGACATCGATGAAGATACCAAGCTCGGCCGCCGTTATCTTCCCTTGACCGGTACGTCCCTCGAGAGCCTCGAATTTGATTATGTACGGGACCGCCTGCGGGAATTTCAGCGCTTTCACCATATGCAGATCGGGCTCTATATGGGATGGCAAAGGGAGGCCGAGCGGGGCTATAGGTACATTCCTTACCGCTATCTGCTGCCGATCAAGACGGCGGCGGACATGTATATCTGGACGGCCCGCAGAATCGAAAAAAATCCGATGATCGTCTATGCAAGCAAGGTAAAGCCGCCGAAATGGCGGATTATACTGCAGTTTCTCTACAACAGTGCTGCAGCTCCTGCCTCATCTTTCATATCAGACCGAGGCAGGAGGGGAGATACCACAGAGGAGTAAAAGATGAGCAAAAAACAATTTCTGGAAAAAATTAAGGAGATGCCCCGGGAGATCCTTTACCTGGTCCTCATCGCTGATATCTATCTCGTGGGAATGGTCCTGCACGCCTTTTCGGTAACCCTTCCCTACATGCTCCTTTTTACTCCGGTGATTTTACTTCTGTTCGGTCTTCTGGCCCTCTATCCGGCCTGGCTCGAAGGGAACCGAAGGCTCCTGATCTGGATCCTGGTAACCTACGCAATAACCCTCTTCCTTGAGATCGTCGGGGTGAAAACCGGCATAGTCTTCGGCTCGTACCATTACGGTCCGGTACTGGGTTTGAAGGTGGGAGAGGTCCCCCTGGTCATCGGTTTCAACTGGGTCATCGTCGTGCTGGGTTTTGTGCGGCTTTCCGAGCGGATCACCGACAGCGCGGTGATCGGAGGACTGCTCACCGGGGCCCTGTGTGTGGCCTATGATTACGTGCTGGAGCCTGTGGCCATAGGGCTTGATTACTGGCAATGGCACGGGCCCGTGATACCGCTGCAGAATTACATCGCCTGGTTTCTGATTGCCACTGCCGCAGCCTGGGTCTATCGGTTCATGCACATCAGGATGCAGTCGAATTTACCCACCTACTATGTGGGAATACAGTTTCTCTTTTTCATCGGATTACAGCTTTTTGCCTTGTAGGGTGTGATGACGACAGGAGACGCTATGAAAGAATTCTTTTTGGAGCAGAAACACGGGATCTACGATTATTTAAGCCGGTATATTCTCCGCAAGCGAAACGAGCTCGGCCGGGTGCATCAGATGGGTGCGGAAAGCGCGGACAGGTTGCTCGAGTTTACCGAAAAGGGAAAAATGCTGAGGGGAGGGCTGGTAGTCCTGGCGTACCAACTGACCAGAGAGGACCCAGAAAATACGACGGTACCCGATGAGGTCCTGGCCCTCGGCGCAGTGATGGAGCTCTTCCAGTCGGGTTTCCTTATTCACGACGATATCATGGACCGTGATGAAAAACGCCGCGGGATCTGGTCGGTCTATACCCAGTACAGCCGTTTGGCCGCCGAAATGGGGATCAAGGACAGCTATCATGCCGGAGAGTCCCTCGGAATATGTGTCGGTGATATCGCCTTCTTTATGGCCTTCGAGATTCTGGCCGGAATCAGTACCGGGGGGACCGGGCCCGGCTCTAAAGCAGGAGATCGACTGTTCGGTCTCTGCGCTGAGGAGCTCTCCTATGTCGGAGTTGCCCAGATGATGGATGTGTACTGGGGAGAGTCGGAGGGGACTATCACCGAGCAGGAAGTCCTCGAGCTGTATCGCTACAAGACCGGCAGGTACACATTCTCCCTGCCCCTTATGAGCGGGGCCCTCATGTCGGGCGCGGCACAGGAGCAGACAGCAGCCCTCGAAAAGATGGGGGAACTTCTGGGGGTGGTATTCCAGCTCAAGGACGATGAACTTGGGCTCTTCGGTGATGAGGAGCAGTTGGGAAAACCTGTCGGCTCCGATATAAAAGAAGGGAAAAAGACGCCGTTTCTCCTCAGACTGATGCAGAGATCTGCTCCCCGGGAACGGGAGAGAATAGCCGGTCTGATTGGAAACGAATCGATATCAGGCGATGATGTCAAGTTTATCCGGGGGCTGGTGGAAAGGTACGGTATACGACAGGAGATTGCCGATCTCTGTCAGGAATTCGTCGATCGGGCGGGGACAATCATCGATGCGACGGATGGTTTCAATCCTGCGTATATAGAAAATCTCAGGCAACTGATAGAGTACAGCCTCACCCGCAGCAAGTAGTAAACGCGGAGCTCTAGATCGCCAGGGATGTGAAAGCCGCGAGCAGGGTGATTGCAGTTACGCTGATCAGATTGACCGTATCGTTGGTAATGCAGGCGACTCCCTTTATCAGGATGTTCGGCCGACCCTGAGTCACAGGTTTTTCGGTAAAGCCTCCTGTGACGGCGCAGCGGTATCCTGCCTGAATAACAGCGCCGAGAAAGCTGTCCAGCACCGAGCCGAGGAATCCGCAGACAACCACGACAGCGGTCCTGAATAAAGCCGGAACGGTGAATCCTTCGTACAGCACATATCCGATTCCGAAAATAACCCCTATTAAGAGGGAGCCGAGAAAGGAGGCCCCGAACCCTAAAGCGGTAACGGCGCCGCTGGTTCCGGGATTGAGGGATTTGCCGGTCAGAATCGATGACGGCTCCCTTGACGCGAGCATCCCGATCTCGCCGGCCCAGGTATCGGCGTTGGCGGCGGCGAAGGAGGCGGCGTAAGCGACCGCCCAGGCGGGATGGGGATATGCAAGGTAAATGATGGCTGCAGTTGTCGCCGGTCCGATGTTGGAAAGGACCTGAATTCCGTCCCTGCGTCCGTCCTTCGCATGTATCTCGGCAGCTTCACTTTTCGTGCGGGTACGTATCCTTCCGAGCAGGGTGGAGGAGAAGAAGAAGGCCCCCAGGTGGACCCAGAAGAAGAGCCCGCCGGCCAGGTAGATACAGGTGCCGAGAAGGAGTCCGGTAATTCCTCCGGAGGGAGTTACCGCCCGTTTCCGATAAGCCCCCAGCGCCAAAATCAGATTGATGACTGCTCCGATCAGGGCCCTCTGCAGATATAGGTTCACAGCGGGGCCGCCCAGTACAGTAGCGCCGTCAGAATCGGAACGGTAATATTGTCCAGCCCGCGGGGGGTGAACAGTTCGACTATCGCCGCCGCGGCTGCTACGGGAAGGGCCCAGATCCAGGGGTTCGCACCTGTCGGGGTAGTACCTGCGGGGGAGAGAAAGAGGGCCGTAACCACAATGACGAGATAGGATATCGACAGCATTGTAGTTGTTCCCAGGATCGTTTTGCGGGTCCTGAAGGCTCTGAAGGAGAGGCGTATTTTCCCGAAGTGTTTTCCGATCAACGCGGCACACCCGTCGCCGTATCCCATGACGAGGATCCCTGCTGCTCCTGCTGCAAGCGGCATGGGACCGGCATAGCTCAGCAGTACCAGTACAAGCAGGGAGACCGGAAAGTATATGGTACCGAGATTTTCATGCGGGGCATCGTCTTCCATGGCCGGAAAGAGGCGCAGTTTGTAGGAGAGATAGTTGATCAGGATAAAACTGAGGGGACCGATGACAGCGGTCAGCGTGTGTTCCATGGTGAACATTGCCAGAATCCACCAGTTGGAGACCCCGATGTGGATGAGCTTGCGGCTGATCTCCGGGGAGACAATTTTCAAACTGAGGAGGAGGGAAGCGAAGCCGATGATGAGAAAGATAAGTCCGTAGGATACCAACAGGGCTGCGCATTCACTCAAGACGGCTTATTGTTCCCCTTTTTCCCCAGGATAGGGATTGATCTTGTTGTAGCTCTCACCATCCTTGTAATACGATCCCGCTGGCTGGTATATCCGGACCTCGAAATGGAGATGCGGACCGGTGGATTTTCCCGTATCGCCGATCTGACTGATTACCTGATTCGTCTCGATCGAATCGCCGGGAGAGAATGGCGGCTCCTCTTTAAGGTGGGCATAGTAGGTCGACCATTTTTTTGCGTCGGGATAGGCGGTCCGGACTGTGTCGGTCAGGGGATGTTCGATCTCCAGATACCAACCGTATTGGCTGTTATATCCGTGGTCGACAATTGTACCATCGTATACAGCTACCGCGTTGCCGGCATGGTTGCCTTCCCGGATGATCTCCCCGGCGTGGTTTACATAGGAGATATTGCTTACGTTGATAATGTCCACCGCGTAGTGCGGGCTGAAGCCCCCCGTCCCCACCGGGTCTTTTCGCTGCTGCATATACCCGTCGGTGATACGGAATCCTCTGCCGTCGTTCTTTTCGTTTTGCAGTTTTACCGGATAGACCATATCCGGAAAAACCGGAGCCGACTGTGAGAGGGGGATGACCGATTGGCGGTTGGTGGCCAGGAAGATCCGGGCCTGATACTCTTCGGTGGGTAGGCGGGTCATCTCATAGAAGACCTCGCTGTATGTGGTCGCCTGCTGGATATTTTCCGCAATCAGTTTGTAAGCCCGCTTGCGGGCCGGCAGAAAATTCGGCAGCTCCTCGGCCATACGCAGCACCGATATGTAGGAGTTCTGCCGATCGAAGGTAAAATTTTTCCGGTTTTCCTGTAAGTCCCTGATGAGAGAGACAATCTCGTCTTCGGTGGATTGGATAAAGGTCTGCACCTGTGTGTCGACCTGGGATGTGTACTCCCGCATGGTGGTCTGCATCTCTTCCTCGAGAATGCCGACCCGGATGAGATGGACGCCGATGAGGAGAAGGAGTCCGCCGGCCATGGCTGACACGGTATAGGCTACCGAGTGTCGTGCAAAGGAGCGGTTGAGGCGGCTGAAGACCCCCGTTCTCTGCAGTTCGCTGTCGGAGGGCAACTCGACGGAGAGGTATTCGGGGGCCCGGGCAGCAGTCTCGGTAAAGAAAGCCCCCCCTCTTGACTGCAGCTCGAGGATGATCACCAGACGTCGGGCAAAGTCCTCCACCTGGGGCCGTATCGCCGTATAAGGCACCGCTTTGCTGAAATGTTCCAACGCCGCGATGAACCATTGTTCCTGATAACGGAAGGTCCATGAACGGTAGATGATCTGGCCCCGTACCTCCGAGGAAAAGATCTCCTGTATGAAGTACTCTTTCCTGTTGACCCGGGCGATGGAGATGAAGTATGTGGCCGGTGTAATCCCGTTGAGAGTACACCGTACCGGTGTGGTGATGTGAGAATCGGCATCTTTCAGCCAGTCTTCAAGTATCTTTACAATCCGTTTTGTATGTTCCTGTAAATCGATCGGCATACCTTTATCCCTAGATTTCGTGGGATTTTTCGGCTTCTACACGTATATGATAATAATAATCCGTAGTTAATATCAAATCTGACCGGAAAACAGGCTGTATGATAGAGCCTTTCTGTGTATAAATCCGCTGAATCAAGATACCTGACTACCGTTTTTTTTTCAACACCTCAGCAGGCCGCTCCTGCAGGTTGATGACGAATAACAGCCTTCTGAAGTATAAAATGGGCGTTTTTTTTGTTCTGAGTTTGTAATCGGCGGTCGCAGTCACTACCATTGAGGAAGGTCCGGCAGGAGGGGCAGGATGGTACAAGGCGAGCGGGTGCAAGAACTGAATGAAAAACCGGTAAGGGACGGGCGCTATGTCCTGTACTGGATGCAGCAGAGCCAAAGGGCTCACTGCAATCACGCCCTCGAATATGCTCTTCTCCGGGCTTCCCGGCTGGAGAAGCCCCTGATCGTGCTGTTTGTTCTGACCGCGGATTTTCCGGAGGGTAATCTCAGGCATTACCGCTTTATGCTGCAGGGCCTCGACGATACAGCCGGGAGATTGGCGGCGAGGGGGATCCGGCTGGTGGTAGTAACCGGAGAGATGGTCACTGCGGTGGAGGAGGCGGGGAAAAACGCCTGTCTGGTAGTCACCGACCGGGGCTATCTCCGGGTCCAGCGACAATGGCGGGCCGACGCAGCTGTACATCTTCACTGCAGCTGTATCCAGGTGGAATCCGACGTTGTCGTCCCGGTAGAGACTGCATCGCAGAAGGAAGAGTACACCGCAGGGACTTTCAGACCCCGAATCCACCGGCAGCTCGTGGATTTCCTGGTCCCCCTGCAGGAGGAGAAGACCTTCCGGTCCAGTTTGGAGATGGATCCGGCCCTTGTATCACCCCGGGCGATTTCCCTCACCTCCGGAGATGGACAGATCGATACACTCGAGTCGTCCCTGGACCTCGATCGATCGGTCCCCCCGGTAGACTGGATCAGGGGAGGGGCCGGCCAGGCCCTTATGCAGCTGGAGGAGTTCATCCGCTCCGGTTTGGAGAGGTACGGGGAGGAGCGGAATGATCCCGGGGAGGAGTCCTTTTCCAATATGAGCCCCTACCTCCATTTCGGACAGATCTCTCCGCTTTTCATTGCCCTGCAGATCGGCGAGGCCAATACGCTCTCCTCCGCATCCTATCTCGAAGAGCTCATTGTCAGGCGGGAGTTGGCGATGAACTTCGTCTTTTACAATTCCGGCTACGACCGCTATGACTCGCTGCCCCGGTGGGCCCTTACCACCCTCGCTGAACACGAGGTAGACCGCAGACCCTACCTGTACAGCCGGGAAGAGCTCGAACTAGGAAAGACCCATGACATCTACTGGAAC
>Ga0272441_10014945_pt1 | contig 10925 bp, 12 predicted proteins | sample SSMProp6N_FD_193582 | JGI IMG/M metagenome (GOLD analysis project Ga0272441, IMG submission 193582) | Marine sediment archaeal communities from Little Sippewissett salt marsh, Falmouth, MA, United States - SSM-Prop-6N | ecosystem: Environmental > Aquatic > Marine > Wetlands > Sediment ...
GCCGCGATGCGCCAGCTGGGCTTCCAGCCCGCTGACGACAACGAGGCCGACGCCATCGCCATCCTGCTCTGGGCGATGGAGACCCGGGGAGGTGTGCTGTGAGGTGGACACCGAGCCTCGTCGAGGAACGTCTCGCGGAAGCGGCCTTCGTGCTCAAGCGCCTGCCCGAACCCCGGCGGCAAGGATATTTCAGCGTCTGGCCTGAGGTCATCCATAGTTTCGCCGACAAGGTCGGACAGGAGCCAAAGCCGATGCGCGTCATCCCGTCACCCGCCGCGATCAGCCGGATGGAGGAGACGCTCAGCTGGACGGTGGGGCTCGATCCGATCGACGGCAAGATCGTCTGGCTGCGCGCTTACGGCGAGCGATGGAAAACCATCTGCTGGACCGTTGGATTGCAGCGGTCGGCGGCGCACGAGCACTGGCTCTATGCGCTCTGCGTGATCGCGTGGCGGCTGAATCGCCGTAAGGTGCCCCAGCTCCGATCGCGGCGCTATGTGATTGAGATGGTCAAAGGGGCTTGCGACGACCCTACCAGCCATCCCAATTAACTTCTTGTCCGTACGTTGTCCGTATGATATAGGATTTGGGATAGGAGATCAGCCATGCCCGTAGCCGAAGCCAAGTCCGAACGTATCGAAGTGCGCACGACGCCGACCATGAAGGCGCTGCTGCAGCGTGCAGCCACGTTTTCGCACAAGAACGTGACAGAGTTCCTGCTCGAGGCGGGCATTCATGCCGCCGAGGAAGCGCTCGTCGATCGGCGCATGTTCCGGCTGGATGATGCCCAGTGGCAAGCTTTTCAGGATGTTCTCGACCGTCCCGTCCAGAGCAAACCGCGCCTCGCCAAACTGCTTGCCGAGAAGAGCGTGCTTGAGTGACGGCGGACAACCAAGCGTTCTCTGCCGTCAAAAAGCTCGATGCCTCCCACGACGTCGACGCGTTTGATTCCGGCAAGGAACCTCTCGACCGTTTTCTGCAACGCCATGCTCTGATCAACCAGAAAGCGGGCAGCGCTCAGACCTATGTCGTCTGCCGCGGTGAGCAGCGTGTCGTGGGCTATTACAGCCTCGCGGTCGGCGCCGTCGAACATGCCGACGCCCCGGGTCGCGTCGGCAAAGGGCTTGCCCGCCATCCGATCCCGGTGATGCTCCTCGCTCGTCTTGCCATCGACCGATCCGAGCAGGGAAAGGGGCTGGGCAAAGCGTTGCTCAAGGATGCACTGCTGCGCACAGGCCAAGCGGCCGAAATTGCCGGCATCCGAGCGCTGCTCGTTCATGCCAAGGACGATGAAGCGCGCGCCTGGTACGAGCAGTTCGACTTCGAACCGAGTCCGACCGATCCGTATCACCTCTTCCTGCTGATGAAAGATCTGCGAGCGCTCCTCGGCGAGTGATCGCAAGCTCGCGAAGCGAAGCGGAAAGTGTCCGCCGGACACTTTTCGAAGAGACGAAAACCCCGGTTCTTGGGTAGATTCTGGCTATCCTCGGGAGAGGCGCGCGCGTCGCAATCACGAGCGCACGGATCCTTTCGCTGGATCCGATCCAAGTAAAGGATCCGGCCTGATCCTTTCGTAACGGATCGGTGCCCATTCACGCCAACATCGCCTCAGCATTCGAGTTCGCGGGTCCTTCCTGGCGGAAATCGTATGCTGGCGGGCGAAGCGCGGCACATCGCCAGCGACAGGGCCGATTTTTTGGGAAGCCACCCCGGAAATCGGATTCCAGAGGGTATGCCACACGGCCAATGATTGTTGGCGATCGAGGCGCGCAAACGGTGGATTCCGCTGTGGATCCGGAATCCGGGTGGGGTCCAGCCGGAAACCGGTGGATGCGGTCCGCGCGGAGTCCACCCGCCGAAAGCAGAACAGGATCCCTTGTGGTGTCAGATTGCGCTACGGTCGGATTGAGGAGAAGTGCACACGATGGCAGGCGGACCGGTACATTGGGACAGGGTCTACGGCGCGAGGTCGGAAGACGAACTGACCTGGTTCGAGGCCACGCCCGCTCTGTCGCTCGAACTCGTCCGTGCGCGTCTTCATCCGGGTGAGCCGTTCATCGACATCGGCGCCGGCGCGTCGCGTCTCGTCGATGTCCTGCTTGAGGAGGGGTTTGGCCCTCTCACCGTGCTGGACCTGTCGGACGCCGCACTGGCGGTCAGCCGGCAGCGGCTCGGCGCTCGGGGCGACGACCTTGCCTGGATCGAGGCGGACATCACGACGTGGGAGCCGGACCGGACCTACGCCGTCTGGCACGACCGTGCGGTGTTCCATTTCCTGACCGCGGCTGAGGATCGCGCAGGCTATGCCCGCGCCTTGGCGCAAGCCCTGCGCCCGGGTGGGATCTCGATCACCGCGACCTTCGCCTAGGACGGACCGGAGAAGTGAGCGGGCCTTGCCGAACGGCCTGGGCGCGAAGCTCCCGGTCTGGCGCCAGCCTCGGACCTAGCGGATCGGGGTGGCGACCGCGATCCGCTTGTCTGCGTCGATTTCGTGCCGGTCCCAATAGATCGGTTGCGGAAGTATCTCATTTTCGGAGATTTCGCCCACAGCAGTGAAGTGGCCCCGCAGCTTTTCCTGAACAGCGTCGTGGCTGGCCATTAGGTTAATGGCATCGCGCCGGATGCCGACCTCCTCGACGGCCGCTACGGCGGATTCGAAGGCGTCGGCATTGTGGAAATAGCCGAGGACTTCGCGGACTTCGTATTCCACGGGCTTCATGTCGGAGTGTGTCATCGGGTCAGTTCCCCATCGATGCCGAGAGCGCTCTGCCTTGCGAACCATGCGTTGGCCTGTCCGGGACTTTGCCGATCTGTCAGGCGGGCGCCGGTCGCCGTCCGGAAAGGGAAGAAGAGGATGGCACGTGTGCCGGGATTGTTGTTTTCCAGCGTAAGCTGCCCACCGTGCAGAGAGGCGATGGCGGATACGAGCGAAAGGCCCAGGCCGTGCCCGGGTGTCGTCCGGCTGCGCTCCAGCCGGTAGAAGCGGCGCAGGACCTTGTCGCGGTCCTTGGCCGGGACGCCGGGTCCATCATCGCTGACCTCGAGGCGCACGCCGACCGCGTCGGCATGAACGGACACCGTGATCCGGCTGCCCGGCGGCGTGTGGCGGTGTGCGTTCTCCACGAGGTTCGACAGGGCCTGTTCAAGAAGCGCTGCATCGCCCGCGATCGTCACCGGGGCATCGGGGACGTACAGCAAGAGCGTATCGCCGGCGTCCTCGAGTGTCGGCTGATAGAATTCGACGATCCGGCGCGCGAGACCGCCGAGGTCCACCGGATCGAGCCGCGTCGCCACGTCGCCGCCTTCGATCTGGGCGATCCGCAGCATGGCCGCGAAGATCGTGACGGCGCGCTCGATCTCCGCGCCTGCACGGGCGGCGAGCGCCTCGGCCTCCGGGTCTTGCGCCAGATGACGGGACAGATCGTGGAGGCAGACGGAAGCGCGTTGCAGCGGAGTTTTGAGATCATGGGCGATGTCGGTCGTGACCTGCCGCAGGGCGTCGGTTGCGGCCTGCTGCCGTTCGGTCATGTGGTTCACCCCAACCGCGATGCGTGCCAGATCGTCGTCGCCCGGCATGGTGTCGATGCGCGCAGACAGATCACCGCCCGAGAGCCGGTCGAGCGTCCGTTCGATTCGCGTCACCCGCCGGGCGGTGCGCCGTGCGAGAACCGACGCTGCGGCGAGCGAGATCGCGGCCGTGGGCAAAAGGCTGAGGACGAGGAGCGCGAGGAACGTGTCGACGAGCGCCTGTTGCGGCGCAAGTCCGAGACCGAGAAGCAGGACGCCGTCCGACAGGCGCTGGACGTCGCGAAGATAGCCCTCCGGGGTGAGCGGTCGGCCCTCGGTGATGGCGAGAAGGCGGATGTCGCCACCCTCCGGCACGGCGCGCGCATTGCCGACTTGCGTGCCGTCGGGGCGGATAAAGACCATGACCATGTCCGCCGGATCAATGGCGCGGGCCCGCGCGCCCACGATCGCGGCCAACGCCCTCGGCGTCGCTGTCAGGTCGAAACTCTCGACCTCGCTTTGCAACTGCTTGCGCATGTCGGTGGCGAGGTCGGCGCGCAGCTTGGCATAGACGCCAGCGAGGCTGGCGAGGTCCACTGCCACGAATACTGCGAGCAGTAACAGCGTCAGGCGCAGCGGCGCCGAACGGAGGACCCGCGCCAGAATCCCGCGTCGCGCGCTAGTGGGTGTGTCAGCCATCGATGCGATAGCCCGCGCCGCGCACGGTGACGATCAGGTCCCGGGTGAAGGGTTTGTCTACCTTGGCGCGCAGGCGGCTGACATGGGTTTCAACGACGTTGGTCTGCGGATCGAAATGGATTCCCCAGACCTCTTCCAGCAGCATCGTGCGGGTCTGCACCCGACCCTTGCGGCGCAGCAGGATCTCGAGCAACGAGAATTCCCTAGGCAGAAGGTCGATTGAATGCCCGGCCCGGGTCACTGTCCTGCGGAGCAGGTCCATCTCCAGGTCGCCCGCCTGCAGCACGGTCTCGGCTTCCTTCAGCGGCGGACGGCGAACGATCGCATCGATCCGTGCCATGAGTTCGCCAAAGGCAAACGGTTTCACCAGATAGTCGTCGCCGCCCGCCTTCAGCCCGTCAATGCGGTCGTCCACGCCGCCCATTGCCGTCAGAAAGATCGCCGGCAGGGGATTCTTCGCCGCGCGCAGCGCGCGCACCAGCGACAGGCCGTCCAGCCCCGGCAGCATGCGATCCACGACCATCGCGTCGTAGGGTGTCGTCATTGCCTGCGTGAGCGCATCGCGTCCGTCGTCGCGGCAATCCACGGTATGGCCTTCCTCGACGAGGCCGCGCGCGATGAATTTCGCGGTGGTGGAATCGTCTTCAGCGACAAGGATTTTCATTCGGTGCCACCTCTGGCGAATGGGAATCCCCAATTAGCCTCCGAAGCTCGCCCGGTTATTCCCGCAGCCTTACAATTCTGTAATCCGGTGCGGGGCTTCACGCGCAGGTGAGCCGGATTGCAAAAATGCAACCTTGTGGCCGGGCAGGTGCAACAATCGAGGGCAAGGATGCGACATGAGCCGGCCCGATCGGCCGATCTGCCAGAGAAAGGAAAGCTCCATGTCCACAACTCGTTACTCCAAGGTGGCCGCGGCAGGGTCGCTGACCGCGATGCTGCTGGCCGCGACTTGCATGACAGCCGTTCCGGCCCTTGCGCAGTCCTCGAATACAGACTCGATGCCCTCGGCAAGCGCCGTGGACGTCGTATCGGCTGCGATGCCCGCCATCGTTACAGTAGAAGCGATCCCCACGCTTGACCAGGCGCCGATGCCAGGCCTGCGTGGCGACGCGTTCGATGCCTTCGCGCACCGGCTGGAACGCCTCGTCTCCCGGCGCGCGACGGGCTTCATTGTCTCCGAGGACGGGCGCATCGTCACGAGCGCGGCCGCCATCGAGGGTGCCTCCACCCTTCGGGTCCTCCTGCAGGATGGTCGCGTTCTGAACGCCACCGTGCTCGGTAGCGACGACTACACCGACATCGCCGTGCTGAAGGTCGAGGCCAGCGGCCTGCCGGCCCTCGCGTTCGCTTCTTCGGCCGGTCTTCAGGCCGGGGAACCTGTCGTCGCGCTGGGGGCTAGCCTCGGGCGTGGGCACGCCGTCTCGACCGGGGTGATCTCGTCGGTCGCTGCGGAGGATGCCGGCGGGCCGCTCTTTGACTTCGTCCAGACCGACGCGGCGCTCGGCGCGGGTAATGCCGGCGGACCGCTTTTGAACACGGCGGGGGCCGTCGTGGCGGTGAACGCCAACCGGTATCTCGATCCCGAGACGCGCAGCGGCATGACGCTGGCGGTGCCGTCTGACATCGCCGCGGAGGTCGTGGCCGAACTCAGCGCGGCCGGGCATATGGCACGCGGCTATCTCGGCGTGCAGATCGTGCCGGTGGGCGCGGATGTTGCTGCGGCCCTCGGTCTCGACACCGGGACCGGCGCCTTCGTGGCGCAGGTTGGCCCGGGCACGCCGGCAGAGCAGGCCGGGCTGCAGCGGGGCGACATCGTCCTGTCGGTGAACGGCGCGGACATCCGCACCCCGCGCGATCTCACGCGGAGCATCGCTGCCGATGCGCCAGGGGCCGAGGTGACGATCTCAATCCTGAGGGCCGGACAGCCCTTGAGCGTCACGGTGACCCTCGGGAACCGGGCCGACCAACAGGCCTGACGCCGGTACCAGGGAGGGCCGGCGGGGTCGCCGGGCGTGATGGTCCCCCCACGCGTCCGGCGGCTCAGGCCGTCCCTGCGCCCCCTTCGCCGGCTTCCGCGAAAAGTGGCTTCCCAGACTTGCGATACCAGAGCTCGATATGATCGAAGATGTCCTGCGCGGTCTCGGCGAAGGCGAAAAGCTCCAGATCCTCGTGGGCTATCACGCCTTCGGCGGCCAGGAACTCGAAATCGACCGCCCGATCCCAGAAGGACCTGCCCACCAGCACCACAGGCAGCGGCGCAATCTTGTGGGTCTGCAGCAGCACAAGTGTCTCGAACAACTCGTCGAAGGTGCCGAACCCGCCCGGAAAGGCCACGAGAGCGCGGGCGCGATGCAGGAAATGCAGCTTGCGCATCGCGAAGTAGTGGAAGCGGAAGCACAGGCCGGGGGTGAGGTAGGGGTTCGGGAACTGCTCCTGCGGCAGCGTGATGTTCAGCCCGACCGACTTGCCCCCGCCCTCCCATGCCCCCCGGTTGGCGGCCTCCATCAATCCCGGGCCACCCCCGGTCAGGATGGCGATCCGCTCGCCATGGCGATCAACGGCGCGTTCGGCCACCAGCTGGCCGAAGGCGCGGGCGACCTCGTAGTAATGGCTCTTCGCGACGACCCGGGTGGCCGCTGCGAGCGCCTGTTCACAGGCAGCATCGCCCGGCGTGCGCTCCAGCGCCTCGGTGCAGGATGCCATGTGCCGATGCGCCGTGTCCGGGTGCGGGATCCGGGTGCCGCCGAAGACGACGATCGTGTGGCCGATCCCATGCTCGGCCAGTCCCGTCTCGGCCTTGAGGTAGTCGAGTTGCAGGCGCGACCCGCGCGCCACCTCGCTGGCGATGAAGTCGGCATCCTCCTCGGCGATCCGGTAGCTCGGACTGTCGAGGGTGGCACGGACCCGCGCGTCGGCGGAGCGATCGTCGTGTCCAGGCGGGGGCTTCGAGCGCTGGGTCATGCGCCAAATCTGGCAGACTTGTTGGCCCTGCGGAAGCGCCCCCTTTGGCCGGCCCGGAACGAATGGGGTCGGCGGCTCGGGCCCCTCCGGGCTATCATGCCGGCAACACCGCCTCGGCGGACCGACCGAACAGGAGGCATTCGATGCAGATTTCCTTTCACGGAGCCGCCGGGGACGTCACCGGATCGTGCCACCTGATCACCTGCGCGGGTCGAAGGATCCTGATCGATTGCGGGATGTTCCAGGGCGGGCGCGAGCTGGACGCTCAGAACGAGGATGATTTCGGGTTCGATCCGGCGGCGATCGACGTGCTGCTGCTGACCCATGCACATCTCGATCATTGCGGGCGCATTCCGCTTCTGGTGAAGCGCGGGTTTCAGGGCGAGATCGTGTCGACCGCGGCGACCCGCGACTTGGCCCGCGTCGTGATGCTCGATGCCGCCCATCTGCAGGAAGAGGAAACCCGGAGGAACCGACGCCACGGCCGCGAAGACGCCGAGCCGCTCTATGACACGATGGACGCGCTCGACAGCCTCGACCGGTTCGGGCGGGTGGCGACCTATACCAAGCCGATCCAGCTGTTCGACGGGGTCAGGGCGACGTTCCATGACGCGGGGCACATCCTCGGCTCGGCCATCATCCTCCTCGACCTGACCGAGGACGGGGTCAGTCGCCGGGTGCTGTTTTCGGGCGATATCGGCCCGCGCGAACGACCCTTCCTGAACCCGCCGTCGCCGCCGCCCTCGGCCGATATCGTGGTGATGGAATCCACCTATGGGGATCGCGATCACCGAACCCTGGGTGACTCCGTTTCCGAGTTCTGGGAAGCGATCGCCGACGCGCACGACCGTGGCGGCAACGTGATCATCCCCACCTTCGCGCTGGAACGCGCGCAGGAGTTGCTGTTCTACCTGCGCGAAGGGGCGGCCGCAGGGCATATCGACAGCCGGGTTCGGGTGTTCCTGGATTCGCCCATGGCGATCTCGGCCACGCAGATCTACCGCCGTCATGCCGAAGCGATGCGGCCCGATATCGGCGCCATGCTGCGGGCGGGCAAGGATCCGTTCACGCTGCCCGGCCTGCAGTTCACCCGCGATGCCGCCGACTCGATGGCGCTGAACCGCATCCGCGGCGGGGCGGTGATCATGGCCGGATCGGGCATGGCGACAGGCGGACGGGTCCGGCATCACCTGCGTCACACCCTGTCGCACGCTGATTGCAGCGTCATCTTCGTGGGCTTCGCCGCCGAAGGCACGCTGGCGCGGATCATCATCGACGGGGCCCGGTCGGTGAAGCTTTTCGGCGACGAGGTGCCCGTGCGGGCGCGCATCCACACGATCAACGGCTTTTCGGCCCATGCCGGGCGGACCGATCTACTCGACTGGCACCGCCGCGCAGGGTCCCCGGCGCGCACCTTCCTCGTGCATGGCGAGGCTGCATCGGCCGAGGCGCTTGCCGGCGCACTGAAGAAGACCGGCAGCGACGTCCGGCGCCCCACTTTGCACGAGGCGGTCGACTTGGCGTGAAGGGTTCGGTCCGCGTCAGTCCAGCGTGCGGCGGAACCGCGGCAGAGCGAACAGGGCGAAGGCCAGGCTGAAGGCGACGAGGGCGAAGAACGGCCCCGACACCGCTGCGAAATCGCTGCCCTTGAACATGACCGAGCGGATCAGCCGGTTAAGATGCGTCAGCGGAAAGACCTCGCCAAGGAATTGGGCCCAGACCGGTATGCCGCGATAGGGGAACGTGAAGCCGGACAGGAGCAGCGACGGGAGGAAGAAGAAGGTCAGCTGCATCGCCTGCATCTGGGTGCGGGCAAGGTCTTGTCCTGCTACCCTAGCCGGAACCGGTCGAAGCGTGAAAGGCCCGCGGTCTTCATGGTAGGCGCACCAGGTCACCTCGCCTGCTCGCCGATCGACAGCTCGATCACCTCCGTGGTCATCTGCTCTTGCCGGGCCTGCCGATAGCGCTGGTCGACCTCCGTGCGGCGGGTCTTGAGGTTGGACTGCGCCCGTGCCATCGCTTCGACGCGCGCGCGGTTCTCGACACGCAGGCCCGTCATGATCGTGCGGGCGACCTCGGCGAAGAGCGCCTCGGCCAGAAGGCCGCGCAGGAGGTCCCCCGTCGGCAGCGTCGTCAGGGGCGGCGCGGCCGGCCTCGCCGCCGCCTTCGGCACGCGTGATGCGGGCGGCCAGATGGCGCGCGTCTGGACCTCGAGCCCCGGTGCGTCAAGGCCCGACACGGCACGGATCGGGCCGGGAAACCGCTCGCCAAGTTCAAGCAGAGCGTCGGTTGCCTGGCTCGCAAGCGCTGGCACGAAGCGCGGTGCGGCGGGCAGGTCCGCGCTCCAGACTGCCGTGACGCCTGCCTCGGACAGCATTGCCTCGGTACGCTGGCCTATCACCAGCAGGCCGCTTCCCGCCGGTGCCAGCCGTTGCGCCGTCTCTGCCACGCGGGCCGGATAGCCGCCACAGAACCCTTGCGCGGCCCCCACCACAAGCGTCAGCCCGGGGCCTTCCGTCCCCGGGATCGGCGCGGCGATGGCCAGTCGCGCGAGGGCCGAGGCCACGTGCCCCTCGTAGACCAGGATCGCGTCGAGCGCCGCCTGCGCCTCGGTGGAATGCGCCGCCGCGATGGCGCGCAGCGCGCCCACCACCTCGGCGATCTCGTCGATCACAGCGCGGTGGCGCCGGACATCTTCCAGCCGTTCGGTCATGCGGGCCCCAATGCCGTGCGCACCACGTCGACACAGGCGGCGCGGGCGGCGTCGGTCAGGTGAGAGGCATCGGACATCAGCGGGCCGAGGCGCGGCTCGGCGGCCAGCGCGGCGGGAAGGGCCGCCTTCAGGACCGCGATGCGATCGCCGTCGATCCGGTCGAGCAGTCCTGCGTCCAGCGCGGCGAGCAGGGCCACCTGCGTGACCAGTGACAGGGGCTGGAACCTGTCCTGCGAGAGAAGGGCCGCAATGCGCTCGCCGCGAACCAGCCGCGCCGCGGTCGCGGCGTCGCCGAAGCCGCCGAAGCGCGAGAACATCTTCATTTCCAGGTACTGGGCGTAGTCCAGCCGCAGCCGGCCGGCGACCGCCTTCATAGCCCCGGCCTGCGCCTTGCCGCCCACCCGGCTGACGGACAGGCCCACGTCCACCGCCGGGCGCTGGTTGGCGGCGAAGAGCGCGGCCGAGGTCACGATCTGCCCGTCCGAGATAGAGATCAGGTTCGTCGGGATGTAGGCCGACAGGTTGCCTGCATCGATCTCGGCGATGGGCAGCGCGGTGATCGACCCTCCCCCGCGCGATTGGCTCAGCTTGCCCGAGCGTTCCAGAAGCCGCGCGTGCAGGTAGAAGATGTCGCCCGGATAGGCCTCGCGCCCCGGCGGCTGACGGGCGAGCAGGGCAAGTTCGCGGTGGACGGCCGCGTGCTTGGTCAGGTCGTCATAGACGATAAGAACATGCCCGCCGAGGTCGCGGAACCATTCGGCCATGCTGGTTGCGGCGAAGGGCGCGAGCCAGCGCAGCCCGGGTTCGCCCGCGGGCTCGGCGACGACGACGATGCTGCGCTCAATGGCGCCGCGGCTGCGCAGCGTGTCGATGATTCGCGCCACAGCCGAGGTCCGCTGGCCGATGGCGACATAGATGCAGATCACGTCGCCGCCAGCCTGGTTCAGGATGGTGTCAACGGCGACAGAGGTCTTGCCGGTCTGGCGCTCGCCGATGATCAGTTCGCGCTGGCCCCGCCCGATGGCAAAGAGCGCGTCGACCA
>Ga0272441_10014946_pt1 | contig 10924 bp, 8 predicted proteins | sample SSMProp6N_FD_193582 | JGI IMG/M metagenome (GOLD analysis project Ga0272441, IMG submission 193582) | Marine sediment archaeal communities from Little Sippewissett salt marsh, Falmouth, MA, United States - SSM-Prop-6N | ecosystem: Environmental > Aquatic > Marine > Wetlands > Sediment ...
CCGGCCGTAAGAGCGAAATCCAAAACACGAGACTCGAAGCAAACCCGAATACCGAAATCCGAGACCGGACTAGGCCGGCCTGCGCCCCACGGATGTTGTTCTGCGTTTGCCGTTCCGAGCTTCGGGCTTCCTTCGGATTCCGGATTTCGAGATTCGGCTTTGTCTCCGTCCCCTGCCGCCCCTTTGGCCTTCCCGCGCCGCGCGGGCGCCGGTACGATGCGCCCGTGGCCAGGCTGTTCGAAGAACCCGAGCCGGAAGATGCCCAAGGGGCCGTCGCGCCCGATCCGAATGCGCGCGTGGTGGGCCTGGCGGTGGCGGCGAACGTGTGGCGGTCGTTCGATTACCTCTGGCCGGACGGCCTCGGCGAGCCCGCCGTCGGCCAGCGGGTGCGGGTGTCCTTCGGGCACGGGAAGCGCAAGACGCTCGGCTTCGTGGTGGACACGCTCCGCCGCCCCGGGCCGCACCCCCTGAAGCCCGTCCTGGAGGTCGTGGACGCCGAGCCGCAACTCGACGACGTCCTCTGGAAGCTAGGGACGTGGATGAGCGGGTACTACCTCAGCCCGCTGGGCATGACGCTGGCCGCCATGGTGCCCTCCGCCGTCGGCCGGCACGCGCGGCGGACCGAGGCCGTCGCGTTCCTCACCAGCAAGCCGGAGGACTGGCAGCGGTCGCTGGGCCCGCGGCAGCGGCGCGTGCTGGACGAGCTGCACGAGGCCCGCAAGCAGGGCGTCGAGCCCCTGCCCGTCGAGAAGCTGCGGGACAGCGGCCAGGCGTCGCAGGACACGATCCGCCGCCTCGCGCACCGCAAGCTCATCCGCCTGGCAAGCCGCCCCGTCCGCCTGCCCGAGCTCGCCGAACAGACCGACGCCGACCCCTTCGAGCTGAACGCCGACCAGGCCACCGTGCTGGCCGAGCTGACGCCCAAGCTGGACGCCGGGGCCTTCTCCGTCACGCTGCTGCACGGCGTGACCGGCAGCGGGAAGACGGAGGTGTACGTCCGGGCGATCCGCCGCGTCGTCGCCGCCGGGAAGCAGGCGATCCTCCTGGCCCCGGAGATCGCCCTGGCCACCCAGACACTCCAGCGCCTGCTCCGCCGCCTGCCCCGCGTGGCCGTGCTGCACAGCGGGCTGACCGATTCCCAGCGGGCCTTCTACTATCAGCAGGTGCGGGACGGGCACGCGGCGGTGGTCGTCGGGCCCCGCAGCGCCGTCTTCGCGCCCACGCGGAAGCTCGGGCTGATCCTCGTCGACGAGGAGCACGAGGGCTCCTACAAGCAGGACGCCACGCCGCGATACCACGGGCGGGACGTGGCCGTCAAGCGGGCCCAGCTCGCCGGCGTGCCCGTGCTGCTGGGCTCGGCCACGCCGTCGCTGGAGTCCCTGCACAACGTCCAGGCCGGGCGCTACGCCCTGCTGCGCCTGCCGCGCCGCGTCCGCGGGCTGCCCATGCCGAAGCTGCACGTGGTGAATCTGCGGAAGGACGTCAGCCACGGGCGGATCGAGCTGATCGGCGCGACGCTGACGCACCGGATCGCCGCGGCCCTGGACCGCTCCGAGCAGGTCATCCTGCTGATGAACCGCCGCGGGTACGCCAGCTACGTCTTCTGCCCCAAGTGCAAGTGGATGTACGAGTGTGCGAGCTGCACGCGCCCGATGGTCTTCCACCAGGCCACGCAGCTCTGCATGTGCCACTACTGCCAGGAGACCTCCGCCCTGCCCGAGCGCTGCCCCGCGTGCAGCGGGAAGCTGCTGCTGTTCGGCCTGGGCATTCAGCGGATCGAGGGCGAGCTGGCCCGCAAGTTCTCCGAGGCCCGCGTCGCGCGGGTCGACAGCGACACGATGAGCACGCCGGGGCAGTTTCGCAAGGTGTTCGACGGCTTCGCCGCGGGGGAGATCGACATCCTGCTCGGCACGCAGATGGTGGGTAAGGGGCTGGACTTCCCGCGCGTCTCGCTGGTGGGCGTGGTCTCGGCGGACACGTCGCTGTCGATCCCGGACTTCCGCGCGTCGGAGCGGACGTTCCAGCTCATCGTGCAGGTCGCCGGCCGGGCCGGGCGGGCGGACCTGCCCGGCGAGGTCATCGTCCAGACGCTCCACGCCGACGAGCCGGCCATCCGCTTCGCCGCGGGGCACGACTACGAGGGCTTCGCCCGCTGGGAGCTGCCCCTGCGCAAGGACGCCGAGCTGCCGCCGTTCACCCGCCTGGTGCGGTTCCTCGTCCGCCACGAAAAGGCCGACCGCGCCCAGGCCGGCGCCGCCGCCCTCGCCGACGCCCTTCGTGCCCACCTGCCCGCCGGCCTGCCCATGTGGGGGCCCGACCCCGCGGGCGTCTTCAAGGTCCGCAACCAGTTCCGCTTCCAGATCCTCCTGCTCGCCCCCCACCCCGGCGTCGTCCAAACCGCCCTGTCCGGCCGCATGGAGTCCATCACCCGCGACATCCCCGCCGAAGTCGTCGCCGACGTGGACCCGGTGAACCTGGTGTGACGGAATCGCGGCAAGGGGCAGTCGAGGCCACCCACACGCTACGACGCGGTCTGCTGATTTGTCTGAGCCAGACGCTTCTCGACCCCGTACTGTTCCCCGCACCATCTGTTCCGGCCGTCTCCGCAGCCCGGAGGGCGACTGGTCGGTAGCCACGGGCGCCAGCCCGTGGTCGTCGGCGCCGCCAAGCGACAGAGCCCCGGAACGGGGCGACTGAAGGCCGTACGCCACTCACGGGCCTCAATCGCCCTGTTCCGGGGCTCTATTGTATGTTCGCCCCACACACCACGGGCTCGCGCCCGTGGCTACAGACCAGTCGCCCCGGGGGCTCCGTTGGCCCCGCGATCGGAAGCCGGTCATCAGCAAGTCGCCGCCTCTTCCGCCCATGAGCGACGGGAGCTGCTGCCCGGTGCAAGCGCGTTCAACACGATATCCCCACCAGGGACGCTTGCGTGCGAACTCCGTTCACCCACGCGTCAGGCGGGCAACCCACGGCGCGCAACCCGGGGCGGGTCAAGGGCGTTGGGCCGTCTTCCGGACGGACGTGGCGCAGGGGGCTTGACCGGTCGGCGCGCCGGTTGGATGCGCACCGAGCCCGAGGTACCGCTTGATCTCGCCGAGGACCTGCTGCTGCTGGTCGGGAGGCCGCTCGGGGTCGTAGGGGAAGCGGCAGACCATCAGCCGGTTGAGGGCCTTGAAGGTATGGGTGCGGACGCGGCGGTCGGGATCGCTGAGGGCGGTCACGAGATTCGGCGCGGTGTGGGCGTCGCACAGGCGCCAAAGCCCCTTGGCAGCGCCCATCCTCACGACGGGGTCGGGCTCTTCCTGAAGAACGCCGCAGAGGCGCTCGCGAGCCTGCGGCCCGAACCTGCCGAGCTGCGCGGCGGCCTCGCTGCGAACGCGGGCGGGCTTGGCGCGGTCGCGGAGGATCTTCTCCAGCAGAGATTCGGCGTCGCCCGTGTGCCCGAGGGCGCAGACCGCCGTGACGGCCACTTGCAGGTCCTTGTCTCCGCTGAGGCGCACGAGCATTTCGCGGGACTTGCGGCCGCCGCTCTTCCAGAGCCTGTCGACGGCCTCGATTCGCTCGGCGCGGTCGCCGGAGCGTGCGAGCCTGTCGGCGTCGGCGCCGCCGGCGCAGAAGGCCCACACCAAGCCCGTCACCAGGGCGATGAGAACGGCAAAGCCGACGACAAGCGCCCGCGCCCGCCGGTCTCCCGGGTTACTACGAATCGACATCAGTACTTCATCCTCGGCGCGGCCTGGGGGCTCCAAAGGCTCCGGCTGGAGGGGCCCTCGTCCTCGTACAGCAGGTATTCGGAGTACATGTCCGCCAGTCTCATCGAATGCACGGCGCCGCCGACGTCCACGTAGTTGACCTTGCCCAGGTGCCGGGCCTTGATGTGGTCGAGCCAGTCGCCCTCGCCGACGGGGATCTCGATCATGTTGGCGTCCATGATCATGATCTGCCGCGGGCCGAACACCTTCGGCTCGATCACGGAGTTGATGCCGTAGCTGGTCTTCTCGGCGGTGAGGACATGCTTGTGCCGGGGATTCGGCTCTGCCCGGTAGTTCTTGCCCCCCAACTGCATGATCAGCTCCTCCTCCGGGAAGTGGTTCACCCCGTTGACCCCCGGCCCGCGCATCAGCCAGTGATCGCTGTTGGTGGTCCCCCGTAGCGCCGTGCAGCCGTGATAGGACTCGAGCACGACGCGGCTCCGCTCCAGCGTGATCAGGATGTGCGCCTCGCTGCAGATCGAGAGGCACTGCTGGTTCTCCCGGCGAACCGGGACCTTGCAGAAGCACGGGTGGCCGCCCGAGCAGGGCGGGGGCTCACGAGGAAGCTGGTCGTCACGGCGGACCTGATTGTCCTCGATGACGCCCCCCCCGATTCCCAGCGCCGCCACGACGCTGGTGACCGTCCACGCGCCGGTGTGCTGCTTCTGGAGGACGTAGTACTCGTCCAGCGCCTCCAACCCGACGTTGTGATCTTCATAGTCCTTCTTGCAGAAGAGAAGGTCCTCGCTGCCGTACTGCACGGCATGGCTCGTCCACACGGCGCCGGCAGGTACGTTGAAGGGCTCGTTGACGCTGTCGCCGTGCATCGCCTGACCCAGGCACTCGAGGTTCCTCTGGCACATGGTGGTATAGGCGACCTCGAAGGCCTTGCCCAGCGAGGGCATGAGAATCATGACCAGGAGGCACAGGACGACCATGACGACCATCAGCTCGAGCAGTGTGAAGCCCCTGGGCGCATGGCCGGGCGTCGCCGCGCCGCTGTTTCGAGCCCAAGGCATAACGCTCACGGTCGTCTCCTGCTCCTGACGGCGGCCCCAGACCAGACGCGGCAACACCTCACCCGCACCGTGTATTCTACTCGACGGGACAGGAAAACGGAAGAGTCAACTTTCCGGCCGCAACCGCCTGCGCCTTGGGCGGGGACGGCGGCCTCAATACGAAATCCCCACCATGGACGCCTCCGTCCGGGCCTCGTTCACCCAGACCTGGCACGTGAAGTCCACGATGCGCGAGTGCGGCGCTGGGCGTCTAAGCGTGTAGACGTAATGGAACGGATTGCCGGAGGATGGGGGAGCCCACCAATCTGGGGCGTCGGGCCAGGCCGACGGGATCTCGATGCCATGTTTGTAAGGCCTCGCGGCGAGGTCTTCGCCATGTCGGCCGGCGAGGCCGTGAAATGCAGCCAGACGGTCTCGTCGAGGCCGACCGGTTCGATGTGGCAATGCAGGACACGGACGCTCTCGGGCAAAGCCTCGACGCCCGCGATCCGCTGGAAGGTCGCCTCGGGGGAGCAGCCCCAGTAGCACAGTGCCCCAATCGCCAGGGCGCTTGCCGGGCCGGCGGCGGCATACACGGACCATTTGACCCACGGTTGCCTTCCGCGGCCAAACCTGCGACCCAACCTGACCAGCACCCAACAGACAAGAGCGCCCAAGGCTGGGGGCATGCACATCTCAGCAGGGCCGAGGGCACCCAGCCCATATCCCATGAAAGCCAAGCTGCCCACGACGGCAGTTGCGAACGAGATCGAGACGAGGATCGTCCCGACAAGTGGCCGGTCGGTGTTCGGAGCATCAGCCATCGCAACGTTACCCAGACGACTCCCTTTGCTGTCAGACCCAAGCGAAGCGCTCCGGAATCGCGATGTCCTGCAGACACATCCCGCTTGCACGCCCCTCACCCGCGGTCAATCGTCCTCTTCGGGAGGAATGGACGGGATCAGCGGCTCCAACAAGTCGATCAACTCGGGGATGTGTACCGTTGCGACACGCCAGATGATCTCGTCCTCGATCTCACCGTACTCATGTGCCAGCTTATGCCGCTGCCCTACGATTTTGCGCCAGGGGATCTCGGGGTGGGCATCCTGGAGGCCTTTGGAGACCTTTCTTGCCGCTTCGCCAATAATCTCGACCTCACGCTCGATCGCGCGGCGCGTTCGCCTGTCCCCCGCGTAGTCCGAATACGCCATCCCCGAGACCATTCCCACGATGGCTCGGGCCGAGTCCATCATATCCAACAGGAGGGCGTCGTCTTCGTGGCTATGCGGCATAGACGATCCGTCGTGTCTTGAGGATCTCGCGGCGGCGGATCGGGTTCCGCAACCCGCCTTTCATGACCAAGTCGACCCTGCGCCCGAACAGGGCCGCAAGCTCCTCCTCCATGTCGATGACATCGTAGAGGCCCCAGCCGTGGCCGGGGGCAAACTCAACCAGCACATCGACGTCGCTGTCCTCGCCGAAATCCCCGCGAAGCACCGATCCGAACAGAGACAACTCCCTGATCTTCCACTTGCGGCAGAAGCCCTCCAACGCCTCAACGGGAATGTCGATGTTCGTGTTGTCCATCGGGTCCATCGTACCGCGCGCCGCCGAGGAAGGCCGCCCAAATCCGCAATCCGAATTCCGCAATCGATTCACGCCGTCTTCTGGCCCGCCTTGGCGAGCTTCTCCTGGGCGGCGTGCATCTGTTCGGCCGTGGGGGCCGAGCCGGTCTCCATCATGTCGCGGAAGCAGTCGAAGAGATACGTCGCGTCGTGCGGGCCGGGGCTGGCCTCGGGGTGGTATTGGACGGAGAAGATCGCCTGGTCCGTGTGCGTGAAGCCCTCGACGGTGCGGTCGTTGAGGTTCACGTGCGTCACGGCCGCCCCGGCGGCGGTCAGCGAGTCCGCGTCGGCGGCGAAGCCGTGGTTCTGGCTGGTGATCTCCACCTTGCCGGTCGCCTCGTTGCGGACGGGCTGGTTGCAGCCGCGGTGGCCGAACTTCAGCTTGTACGTCCGCCCGCCGAGCGCCCAGCAGAGCAGTTGGTGGCCGAGGCAGATGCCGAAGATCGGCACGCGTCCGACGAGGCCCTTGAGCGTCTCGATGGTGTAGGTGACGGCCTCGGGGTCGCCGGGGCCGTTGGAGACGAACACGCCGTCGGGCTTGCGCTCCAGGACTTCCTCCGCCGTGGCGCGGGCGCCGACGACCGTCACGTCGCAGCCGCACTCGACGAGGTTGCGAAGGATGTTCATTTTCGCGCCGCAGTCGATGGCCACGACGTTGAAGACCCGCTGCCCGTGGTCTCGGTGGGCCTGTGCGAACGCGCTGTCGTAGCCGTGCTTCCACTCATACGGCTCGTCGGGGGTAACGACCTTCACAAAGTCCGCGCCGGCCATCGAGGGCAAGGCCCGCGCCCGGCGGACCAGCTCGGCGGCGTCCATGCACTCGGTGCTCATCACGCCGTTCAGGGCCCCCACCACGCGAATGTGACGGGTCAGCGCGCGGGTGTCGACGTCGGCGATCCCGCAAACGCCCTGCTCGGCGAGGTAGTCGGACAGCGACCGGTTCGCACGGAAGCTGCTGACGACCGGCGAGAGCTCCTTGACGACGAACCCGGCCACCTGGACCTTGCGGTTGTGGCTTTCGACGTCCTCGTCGTTCGTGCCGTAGTTGCCGATCAGTGGATACGTCATCGTGACGATCTGCCCGGCGTAGGACGGGTCGGTGAGGACCTCCTGGTACCCGCTCATGCCCGTGTTGAACACGACCTCCCCGGCGGCGTCACCGGCCGCGCCGAAGCTCGTGCCCGTCAGCACGAACCCGTCCTCCAGCGCCAGCTTGCACGGTTTGTCTGCTGTCATCCGCTTCCTGCTCTCTCCCATCGCGCCGAAGCCCACGGGTGGCGCCCCGCGGGCAGGTTCGGTGTCCGTTGGAGAGATCATAGCGTCCCCTCCAGACCCACTTCAAGCCGCGATGCGGAGCGGCCCGATGCCCGCGCTGTCGTCTATCGCCGCCGCCAACGTGCGCGGGCCATTTGCCAAGCCGCCGGCCGCCTCCTTGCGTATGCCGCCAGCCGCTTGAGCAGCCCCCTTCTCGTCGTCGCCCCGGGCCGCAGCCCTGGAAGCCCATCCGCCAGGAGCGTGAGCTCCTCGACCTCGCCGGATCCCTGCCGGGCAACGTTCGTCTCTACGACCGGCTCGCCGGCCCGGGCGGCGGAGGCTCCGTCCCCGACCGCTTCCTCGGCTTCCGCAGCGCTTCCGGATGACTCGCCAAAGCTCCCCTCCAGCGTGGCTAGGTCCTCGCTGTCCACGTCGCCGTCGGCGTCGAAGTCGCCCTGGGTCCACATCGCTCCGCTCGACAGGCCCAGGCTGACCTTGACCGCAAGGTAGTCCAGCATGTCCACGGTCCCGTCCAGCGTGGCGTCACCGGGCACGCTCGGGTCGGACCGAATGCACATCCAGTCCACGAAGAGCGAGTCCCGGTCGCGCCGGCGGGAGCTGCGGTCGGTGTCGGTCACGCGGACATACACCGTGCCTTTCAGGTCCGCGGGCAGGGGGGCTTGCTGGGGCGAGTCGTTGTCGCTCGTCTTGGTCACCGTCAGCAGGTAGGCCCAGGCCATGCCGTTCGTGGAGTACTCGAACGCGAAGTGGTCCCCCTCGTCGTTCGCCTCGTGGTAGGCCTCCACGAGGAACGTCACGTACCCCCCGCCGGTCACCTCGAACGTCCACGTGTGTTCCAGGAGGCTGTAGCGCCCGATCCACCCGCCCGACCGTTCCTCCTCCAGCTCCTCGTACGTGTCGTCCGAAGCGGTCGTGGCGCTCAGCCCGCCCGACGCCGTGCCCGCGGCCGTGGACTGTGAGACGGCGAAGTCGTCGATGCTGATCACCAGGTCGTCGTCCGCGAGCCGCACCGTGCCCGTGCTCGGCGAGGAGACGAGATAGGCGGCATCGCCCGCCAGCGTCAGCGTGACGGTCTCCTCGCCCTCGGGCAGGTCGTCGTCGACGGGCACGATCGCCACCGCGGCCGACTCGGCCCCCGCCGGAATCACCACGGACGTGGGGGTCTGCCGGTAATCCACGCCGTTGGCCGCCGTGCCTTCGACAACGTCGAACACCTCCAGCGCCTCGGCCGTGTCGCCCGTGCGGTAGATGGCGAACCCGCCCGGGTCGCTTCCCCGCTCGGCGGCCGACGCGTCGGGGACGGCCACCGTCACGGTCGGCAGCGACGCGGGGTCCACGATCGTGCCGGTGACGGAGTAGTATCCCAGGCTGGCGTAGTCGCTATACCCCGCGACCGGGTCGCCGACGCCCTCCACCGACAGGTAGTACGTCCCCGGGGTCAGCGAGATGTGGATCTCCGCGTCAAGCTGCCCCGTGGGGCTGCTGGCGTCGATCGCCTCGCCCGACTCGCCGTACAGCACGGCCGAGACGTCCAGGTTCGGGCTGACGGAGGACGGGTCGATGCTCAGCGCGATCAACCCCGCGCCCGTGGTGAAGACGAACCAGTCCGCGTCGGTGTTCCGCTCGATGATCCCGGATTGTGAGACGGATGCCCCGTCGAGGAGCGTCAGGGCCTCGGCCGCCGCGAGGCTGCTGCCGTGATCGTCCTCGCGATAGCCGAACCCGTTCTGGCCCGTGATGATGGCCAGGTCGTCCTCGAAGTTGTTCGCGTCGGCGTACTCGCCCTTGCTCCACTGCACCAACTGCTTGTAGTACCCCGAGCCCATGATGGGCGCCCATCCGGTCGCGCCGCTTCCGTAGCCGGTGTAGTACTCCGCGGAACTGGTCCCGTCGTGCTCCAGGCCCAACGTGTGCCCGACCTCGTGGGAGATTCCCTCGGCCGTGTACTTCTCGCTGCCGTTGGACAGGTCACCCGGGAAGACAAAGCACGGCGTGTCGGCGCTCGCGGTGAAGGAGCCGACGTACGCCACGCCCCCGGCCGCCGTGCCGAACCAGTCGCCGCTGTCCCCGCCGATGCACGCGCGTACGCCCCACTGCGTGTCGCCCCATCCGCTCTTGGCGAGGGCGTCCGCGCCGGGGTCCGCGGTTGTGACGTTCACGTCGAACGGCAGGTAGTCCTCGGCGACGCGCTGCCAGATGCGCTGGATCCGCGCCAGCTCGGCGTCAGAGAAGGTCTCGTCCCCCTCGAAGCTGTAGGCCGGCGTGACGATCTCCTGCCCCGCGGCAAACTCGCTGTTCCAGATCGTCCCGGAGGTGACGTGGCCGTCGAAATCGAGGTAGATTGTCTTCGACGCCCCGGGGTTGCTGTGGAGGGAGAAGGTCTCGTCCAGCGGGAACGCCGACGCCGTTCCGACCGCCAGCGCAGCGCCCGTCAGCGTCTCCTGGACTTCCGCCAGTGCCGGGTCCACGGGCGCGCAGGCGGCAAGCACCGGGTCCGACCCGGACAGCCCCGATCCGCTGAGCAGCCGGCGCGGCTCGAGAACCTCGAAGAGCGGTCCCGAATCGGCGATCAAGCCGGGCCGCGAGCGGCCGGGTCGGTGAGAGCCCGCTGCTGGAATCCCTCGGGTTGGCATATCAGCACCCTCGCACGCTGACGATGTCCGCAGGAAGCCCGGACCGGCCGCGCTGCCCTCTCCGGCCAGCCCGGCTCGCCCCAGGACCCGTCCCTACCACCCGAGCGGCTCCATGGCGTGATGTGTCCGATGGTCTACACGACCATTTCTATACTAGCGTCTATTATACCGAGGAGGCCCGATCGGTCAACTCCCGCGGCGACGCCGTTTTCCTGGCGGGCGACCCCACTCCCCGCCACCGGCAACGCCCAGGCGCGCTATCAAGCGGTCTTGCCGCAGCACTTCTTGTACTTCTTGCCCGAGCCGCACGGACAGGGATCGTTGCGGCCGGGCTCCTTGTCGGCCTTGAGCGGCTCGACCTTGTCGGCCTTCTTGATCAGCTCTTCCTCGGCCTCGATGTCCTCCTTCGAGCGGGTCCGCTTGCCCCGCTCCCCCAGCAGCCGCTCGTTCTGCCGTTTGGCAAACCTCTGCTCGATCGGATCGCGTGCCATGATCGTCCTTCCTGACAATTCGGGAGATTCACCACAGAGGCACAGTGCAGGCCTGCCTGCCGGCAGGCAGGCTTCGCCCGCAACCCAATGCGTAGCCTGTAGCCCGTAGCCCGTGCCAACGGCGGCCATCGGCTCTGAGCCTGAGCC
>Ga0272441_10014947_pt1 | contig 10924 bp, 10 predicted proteins | sample SSMProp6N_FD_193582 | JGI IMG/M metagenome (GOLD analysis project Ga0272441, IMG submission 193582) | Marine sediment archaeal communities from Little Sippewissett salt marsh, Falmouth, MA, United States - SSM-Prop-6N | ecosystem: Environmental > Aquatic > Marine > Wetlands > Sediment ...
TCAAGCCATGGTTTCAGCTTTTCATGCCCTTTCTGGCACAGAGCCCTGTTGGCAACGACTACCGCAGCGTCGAGATCTTCCGGTGTCCGACCTATCCGAACAGAGAACAGACCGTCTGCTACGTCGTTAATGGGTGGGGCGGTCGAGTCCACGGGGATTATCGCGCGCAGCGGCAGCCGACCAAGGTGACGGACTGCCGCCGCCCCGCTTCCACCATCTACCTTGCCGACAATGAAGATGGGCCTTGGAGGACCATAATCCGAAGTGCGACTGATCGGGATGTAACCCGATGTGACGTCTTCTATCCGGAGCATCTGCCGAATTCTGAGGGCCAGGATACTGTCAGAGGCAGGCGAGTGGCGAGGGCTCGACATAAGAGCGGCTGCAACGGCCTGTTTCTCGACTGGCATGTTGAGTGGATGGCGGCGGACGAGGTGACTGCGGCGATGTGGAGCTTCGGAGAATAGCACTCGAACGCGCCAGTCTCGACCGTGGCTCCCTCGCTCCTCCCAGGCGGCCCTCACTCGAGTGCATCAGGCACGACGTTATTGTCGACCTGGCGTTACGGTTCTGTCCATGCAACGAGGCGGATTCACAGCCATGCTGACGGCTCTGCAATCTTCTGTGTCATTGAAGGCCGCCATTGACCAACCTGCTGACGAGGCGTAGAATCGCGCCATCGCGTGAATCCTCCAACCTAAAGGCAATCGACGGTTCAGCAAGGTGCACAATGAAGATCGGCATAAGCTACTGGATGCTGGAAGGGGGCCTTGAGGCTCGAACACCGATACATCACGCCATGCAGCAAGCCAGAGATCTGGGGTATGACAGCATTGAACTGGCTGTTGCCAGCGAGGGCGTTCTAACGGACCGTATGACGCGAGCGCAGTGTGAGGACATCCGAGCAGGCGCAGATCGGATTGGCATTGAAATCTCCAGCCTCGCATCAGGGGAGAGTTGGACGCTGTCCCCCACTGCAGACAATCTTGAAGTGAGGAGGAGGATTCTCGATTTCACCCGTCGATCCCTGCAGGTAGCCCAGTGGCTCCATACCGATTCCTATCTGTTCGTTCCCGGGGCAGTGGACGTGTTCTTCCGACCGGACGCCGAGGTCGTACCCTATGACGTGTGCTATCAGCGTGCAACGGAAGCGATCCGGGATCTCCTTCCCATCGCAGAGAAGGCAGGTGTAACCATCTGCATTGAAAATGTGTGGAACAAATTTCTGTTGAGCCCGCTCGAAATGCGGGATTTCATCGATGGCTTCAGCTCGGAATGGGTGGGTGCCTATTTCGATGTAGGCAACGTCTTGCTGACAGGTTATCCAGACCAGTGGATTCGTATTCTGGGTAAGCGCATCAAGCGAATCCACGTCAAGGACTTCAGACGGTCGGTCGGCACCGTCGATGGTTTCGTCGATTTGCTTCAGGGCGATGTCGATTTTGACGCAGTGAAGCAAGCCCTCGGCGACGTCGGCTACGACGGCTACATCACGGCCGAGGTACTCCCCCACGAATCTGGCCGACCGAGCAGAACTGCTGAGGCAATGAATCAGTTGTTCAAGTAGACGCCCAGGCACGGCTTCGCGATACGATTACCACCCCGTCCCACCCGTCTCGCCTATGCCCCGTAACTCAGGGTAGGCTGACCGGTTATGGGGTTGGTCGGTGCGATGACGCGGCACGATCATGGTAGGGCCGGACCACTGTGGGGAAGTCCCAATGGTCTTGCTGACCAGACCGTGTGATCACCTCAAGGTCTTCCACGGGCTTCCCAAGCGGGCGAGATTTGGGCAGATGCAGGAATACCTGTCCCGGAGGTTCTCGCCAGAGCGGATCGGACCTGACCTCCACCCCCTCTGGAGTCCCAGTGACACGCAGGCTCAGTGAGCCGCAATGGGTCGGTGCACGCTCGACGTGGATTACCCTATCCGCCGGCGTGTTCGAAAACAAGACGGCAGTTACATAGACGCCAAGTACTACTGGCCTCGGGATTTGCCCGGAATCATCCTCGTCACCGAGAAGGCATACGAATTTGTCTCATTGGTCCAGAGCGAGGAATCCGAGGAGGTCACTCCAGCATAATCTCTGCGCCCTCATGGGCCCGAGCCCGCCTCCCTCCTTTGGAGGCGGGCTCTCTTCTGTCAGCATGGATCTGCAATTGTTCTATCACACAGAAATCATGGAGGAAGCAGTGCGTTGTAGCCCGCATCAGTTGGCCCTCCGTCATAATGGTTGAGAGAACGTAGCAACTGAAAAAGGAACTGGAGAACATATGCGTCAAACAGACGACAGCACCAAACGGGAGTCGCATTTGAAGAAGACCGAGCCTATGCGGATTCACCACTACCACTTGAAGACCGGGATCATTCATACACGCGAGTTTGAGAAGAAGGGCCTCGCCACACATGCGGTCAACGGGAGCACCGAATGCGGGCATGGATGTCGATACTTTAGCACCGGCGAAGTGTCACGCCCGTATCAGTGGTATTCTCTGCCGACCTCATGGTACTCATCAAGGCGACGATGTTCCTGCGAGAGGATGAGGCCTCTATGATCCGCAGAACGCCTGCCGGACTCTGAACCTCTCGGGAGCCCAGGGCTGGCAACCTGGCCCAGCTTGCCGCCTACAGACGGAAGAATTGGACATATGTGCACAACGGATTCTGAGCAGGCATTTCGTCGTAAGAGCTGTTCTTGGCCAAGAAGATGCCGTCCGGCAGCGGATTGGGTATCCAACGGTCAATGGAATCTACAATTCCCAGTTGCGACATGGACAAGCTGCTGTTGAAATCGGAAGATGCGGCCGAGACACTTGGGATCAGTCGAACGCACCTGTATCACCTGAGTTCGACAGGGGAAATAGGACCGCGGCCAATCAAGTTGGGCAAATGCTCTGTCTGGAGTTACCTGGAACTTCACGCGTGGGTGGCCGCCGGTTGCCCGAGACGCGAGGAATGGGAACGAATGCATACGGGGCAATCGGGAAACAGGGCTGACAGGAGGGAGAAGGGCTGAGAGATTTGGAATTGGAGACTTGACCATCATCGTACACTTGATACAGTTGAGATTGCATAGACATGGCAGCCCAGTAGAGAAAAAGGACCCGCCGGGGTCACCTCTTGGCCGTTTTCGGCCGGTCGTGTCTATGCAGCCTCGGCGGGTTTTCTTCTTGAAGGGAAACGGAGATGAGAATCTACAAACCTACCTACAGCAAGCAGCTCCCCGAGGGCGCGACGATCATCGCGCGTAGGGACGGCAAGTACGCCAAGTTCAAAGCTGGGCGCGGCCGCCACAGGGAGGCAAAGTTGACGAAGGGGGAAGACCGAGTTCTCATGGAGACGCGCCACTGGTACATTGCGTTCGAGGATCATGTCGGGATTAAGAGGGTGTTGAAAGGCTTTACCGATCGAGATGCAACGCGACGTTTGGCCGATAATACTCAGCGGCTCGTGAACTGCAAGATGAGCAACACCCCACTCTACAGCGATCTGCAGCGCGCAATCGAGCAGCTACCCGATGCAACACGGCGGGAATTCATGAAGTGGAATCTGCTGGAGCCTGAGCAATCGGCGCTGGGCAGACCTTTACGCGAACTGGTGAGCATGTTTGAACAAGCCTTGAATATTAGAGAACGGAATCCCAAACACATCTACGAGACCATAACGATGGCAAGAGAAGTCTTCAGGGCTTGTAGTTTCGTATTCTGGCGGGACATCAGGGCCCAGTTCGTCGAAGAGTACCTAAGAGGTATGAGAGAGGGTCGTGCATTGAGTAGAAACGGAAAGCCACGGAATATCAGTTACCGACGGAGTAACGCCTATTTGAAGGCCTGTCAGAGTTTCTGCAGTTGGGTCGTGAAAGACCGAAAGTGGGCGAGAGAATCGCCTTTGCGAGATATACCTAAACTGAATGTCAAGGAAGATCCCCGTCACACCCGGCGAGCGATAACCGTGGTCGATTTGAAAAGGCTTTTTCAGAAGACAGCCGATGGACCTGAACGGTATGGTATGAGCGGCCGCGAACGGTACTTGCTGTATCGCCTGGCAGTCGAAACTGGACTACGACGGGGGGAAATCGCTCGGCTACGGAAGGCAGACTTCGACTTCGAAGCGGGAATGGTAACCGTGCGGCCCGAGAAGGCATCCAAGAACAAACGCAGGAGAGAGCAATCCCTCAGCGTTGGCCTATGCGAAGAGCTACGTGAGTTTCTGAGCAACAAACTCCCAGATGCCAAAGCATTCGGTGGCTGGTATACGACGTTGACGGACAAGACGGCTGATATGCTCAAGCAGGACCTTGCCGAAGCCGGAATACCATATAAGGATGACCGTGGGGACGTCTTTGACTTCCATGCATTACGTGTCGAATGCGCCAGCCTTCTGATCCATAGCGGTGTGGATCCCAAACAAGCACAGGAACACATGCGACATAGCAGTATTGGCCTGACGATGAACGTATACGCGAAGTTGGTGGGCGGCACGAGAAAGGCACAGGTGGTCGCGAGTCTACCGGACCTGTCGCTGCCCCAACGACAGGAGGCGGCGGCCACCGGGACAAATGGACGCAAAGGCTTGTCCGAATCTTGTTCTTGGGACGAACAACAGCGGACGGCTGCGGACAATTGCGACCGAACGACCTTACAGGGCACGTCCCAATCGGCGTTTTCAGAGAACGGCAAAGGGTTGATTCGGACTGTCGATCCGAAGGTTGAGGGTTCGAGTCCCTTCGGCCTCGTTCAAAAACCGCGTTTTCGATTGCGTCAACGCGGTTTTTGTTTGCGCCCACTTGCGCGGAGATTTGCCGGTTTGTACCGAGAAGCGCCCCAAAACGCGCCCCATTTTCCGGAGAGTGGATTCGGCGTGTCGGGAATGCCTGCTGGTCGGTAACAACGGCGTCGTCGGTGCCCGTCGCTCGGGCCTGCTCATCACTCGGTCCGACCGTCAGGTCCGGCAGCATCTCCAGCGCCGCCCTTCACATATAGCCAGTTCCTGCCTTTCACGCTGGCCTCCTACTACCTTTCGTATTTACGGGTTACGGCAATCAATGTCTTTCCGACGGTTGTTTACAGGACCTCCCGAGGAGGCCTGTTGGTATTTCCGTCAGGTCCATAGACGCCGCTCAAAACCGCCGTGGCCCGTAATGCGGCGGTTTCCGGCCAAGCTCGCAGCAACCCAAGTCCGGCGCCGCTCCCGTGAAATCGTCGGTTATTTGCGGCAAGGCAATACCGGCATCCACTACATGGGCCGTTTCCTTAAGCCGCAGATCATACTCGCCCGGTTCACAGGTCGCTCCTTTTACCGGCGGCCCGGCGTCGACGAAGATATCGTAATCCGCCAGCATGCCGTGTTCTTCCAGGCCCGTAGCCTGGAAGAAGTCTTGGAGCGACCGGTATCTGCCCACCTCCCCGTTGTGATCCGTCCACTTGAGCAGCCGCTCCGGCTCGTTGCGACGGTACGCGTTATAATCCATCGTGCTGTAGGCCGTTGGCGAGCCGGACTCCAGCGCATATCCCTCGCCCCCCATGAGCAGGTTGTTTCGGAAATGCCCGTTCTGCCAGATAGCCGGAGGGCAGAAGCCTCGCCCCGCACAGCACGAAGTATTGTTGTATGCCTCAATGCCGGCCGGGTAGTTGTTCAGCTTGTAGCTGAGGCTGGTGATGGCGTACAGTTCGTTGCGAATCAAATAGACGGGGCCACCGTAGAACGGCTGTGTGGACATGCCCGTGTGGGTGTTGTAGCATCGGTTGCGGTAGAAGCGCACGTTGTGGCAGCCATAGTCGGCCTCGAAGGTATCGTCCTGAGCCCAGGAGAGGTCGTTGTTGTAGAAGTCGATGTTCACGCAGTGCTTCTCCACATCCTCGACCGGCGGGCCGAAGTTGTAGATCGCGGCGGCATCGCTGAATCGTGTGATGCGGTTGTAGCAGATCACGTGGCCGCGTCCATAGACGTTGACGCCGGTATGGCCGGGGCTCATGTAGGTCTCCCGTGGCCGCGGATACCACGTCGGATTGATGCCGACAATCTCGTTGTCCGCAATGTACCAATCTGTGGAATTCTCGCACCCGGTGTTGATCCCATAGACCACATCGTGAATCCTGCATCCGCGAACGACAAGGCCCTGGGAACCTCCCGGCTTGGCGGCGTAGATGGCCGTATGGGCGTTGCGGAAAGTAAGCCCTTCAAAATGCAGATGATCGGTGCCGTTGAGCGTCACGATTCTTGAGCGGCTGCCGACTCCCTCGCCTTCCAAGATTGCGCTGCCATCGGCCGGACCACGCAAGACGATGGGCTTTTCGCCTGTGCCCGACTTTCTGAACTCGAACGGCCCCTGATAGACCCCCGCCCCCACGAGGATTACGTCGCCGGGCTCGGCCTCTTCTACGGCAGCCATGAGTCCCGTCTTGGCAGTGGCTTGTATGGCCCGCCCACCTTCGAACGCCTTGGGCTCGGCCCGCGTGGCGACGCGGACGATCTTAGGCGCAGCCGGCGCGCCGCCATCCGGATCAGACATGGTGAACCGTACTTCGTACTCCGTGGCCGGTTGCAGGAACAATACGCTACCGGCGAACAGATTGCCCGTGCGGTACGGCCCATACTTCTGGTTTGAGACCTCGTGATGGACCCGCAACATGGGCAGGGCCTGCTTCCACTGCACCTGCCCCCTTTGCCTGAACGCCACGGCGACCGAAGCGTTGCGATTGCTGTCACCCTCGATATACCACCGGAAGCCCAGGTTCTCAATCGTGGGAGGATCAACAAGAAATCGCTTCGGTGCAACCTCGTTCATTTGCGGGCCTGTTTCATACCCCGCAAGCGGCTTCTGAGCCGGTTGTGCATGAGCAAGTATCGTGAGCTTTGCCAGCAGCGCCACAACGATGGTCGTCGTGAATCTCGCAGAATATGTCCTTGTCTCTTTCATTGTTCTCCACTCCAGCATCGGGAGCCTCAGGGGCCGACGCAGAGCAGTCAGACCCGCTCCACACACGTATGTGCAGAATCTACGAAGCAGTGCGAGCAGGCCGTGACTCTGCATCAGACCCTCCAGGCGCGCTTTCGCGTCAGTTGGCTTGACAGGATCCGATTGGTGATAGCGGCATTCTCCCTGATCTGAAAGTCGAACATCCCAACATGAATGAAGTCGGCGCCATTCTCGAAAGCATACTTGAATCCGGCTTGAGGGTGGATGGCGCCTGCCGCCAGAACCTTGAAGGCCATCCATGGCGTGCTCACGCGCTCCATGTAGTCAATCGTCGTATCCGGATCGATGCACCAGATGTTGTCGTGGTAGTGGCCGGATGTATGATCGCTGGGATCAAACCCAGGGTCCCAAATGCGAACCCCGTACTTCCTGTCTTGCTTCGGGGTCGCCGACCAGTAGTTGCCGCTGTGCAGCGTCTTCATGAAGAAATCGACACCAATGCCTGCTTCTGCAAGCGCTTTGACCACCCTGATCTCGTGGCAGGCGATACCGGCAAACAGGCCGTTCTGTCGAATGAATGAGATCGCCTCTGCCAATAGATCCAGACGGTTCGTCTTCACGCACATGTCGGCGGGATCCCCGCACACGTAGATGCCCACTGCTCCGTTGTCGATGCACGTCTGGAGCGATTGCTTGCTGAAGTTTGTATGACCCAGCCATTGGATCGTGCCGCCTCGCTCGTCCCTGTATCGTTTGTAGACTCGCAGCATCCTCTCACTGGGCCAGGCAGACATGGTGTTGATGCCGCATTCTTCCGCCATCTCCCACGTCTCCATGATCTTCTCATCGGTGAAGTAGTTACGAATGAGTTCGGAAACGTACGTCAGATCCCGGCTGTGGGCGACCCCGCCGATCAGATTTCCTCCCAGAATGAGCCGGCTGAGCTTGACTGTGCCGATCATGCCGCATGGCAGACCATGGGGCGCATTTCTGCGGGCGTCCTCCGTTGTGTGCGACCCGCTTTGCTTCGTCTGTGCCAACAGAATCTTCTCTTCCAAGCTCGGTGCCAGGGCAGACCCTGCCGATGCAAGCAGGGACCTTCTCAGGAAGCTGCGACGATCACATCCGTAGTTCATTTCTCTGGGCCCTTCCAACTACACGTAGCCGCGATGCATTGCTTCATCAGTTCGAATGATAGAGCTTCTCGGCGTTGGTGCAAGAGGCTTTCGATTACCGAGGACGCACGGACAGACATAGAACGTCTCCTTCCTTGTTCTTGACCGCCAGGATGCCGTTCGCCAGGGCCAGGTGGGGATAGCACGTGCCTCCGATGACGTCTTTGACACGGGTCAGTTCGCGGTACTCGTTCCTCTGGGGCGACGCCTCGACCAGGCCGAGGTCCCCAGACCCGAACACCACGAGCTTGTCGTCTCCGGCCATGAGGCAAGAACTGTCCCTGCCGAAGCTGCCACCGCGCCATTTGACCTTGCCATTGGAAACGTCGAGGCAGTGTACTCGACCGATAGCCAAATAGACGCAGCCTTTGTGAATCACGGGACTGCATCCCTCCGACCAGTATCGGCAACTCCATAACTGGCGCACCTTGCCAGCAGAGATTTGCAGCAATGCCGTGCGACAAACGTCATGGCCGGAGGACAGAATCACCTTGTCCTCCGCTACAGCGGGCGTGATGATGTTGCACGCATAGGCGGTGGGCCAGGGGTGCTGGGTCAGGGTCTTGCCCTTGTGTCGAGCATCCGTACGAACGAACGTCAGCTTACGGATGCCGAAGCTCGCCAGACAAGGAATGCCCTGCACCTCCATGGGGACCGGTCCGGCGTTGTGGCTGGCCGGCTCTTTGCAGGATGATTGCCAGATCGGCTTGCCTGTCTTCTTATCAAAGGCCACGAGGGTGCCGGCGGCATCACCAACCTCCGTGATAACAGCATTGCCCAACACAACGGGAGAGCATGAGTAGCCATAATCCCGCGTCCCCCCTTTGACCTTTGGGCGCTGAGGGGCCTTGTACTTCTCATAGAGATTGACCGACCATACCGGTTGGCCTGCCTTCTTCGTGTCCCAACACTTCAGATCGCCGTCGATGCTCAGCGTGTACAAACAGCCCGACGCGGCATCCAAAGTCGGCGTCGATGTGGGGCCACCGTAATGCGACGTGTCGCCGACGCGGAACCGCCCCTGGTACCGACACCGATACGAGCGCTTCCATCGGAGCTCGCCGGTCGCCGCCTCAAAGCAGTAGACCGTGTCGGTCCCCACCGGGTTCTCGCCGCTTCGCGTGCCCTTCCATCCCATCACGTAAAGGCGCCCATCGACGATAATGGGCGAGGTACACCCATACCCAACGTTCTTCTTCCAGAGGCGCTTCGGCGGCCACCCCCTGGGCCAGCCGGATCGCTCAGAGGTCACGTCCGTACGGTTCGGGCCTCGCCACTGCGGCCAGTCCGCTGCAACGGCCTCCATGCACATGCTCGTCACGAGCAGCACGCTCAGGGCTGTTCTTGCTCTGTTCATACTGATAGCTGACATCTGAGCTCCTCCTCAGTGAAGCTACTATGCTGGAACCATCCGTGTCAGACTATCAAATACTGGCCAGATTGTGAACCGTTTATAAGTGGCCGAAAGCGATGGGACACATAGTGCGTGTCACGCGTCAATCCGCTCTGCGAGAACGAGGCCACCAAGGCAATAGCCGTATCCGTTGACAAGCCGCCCGACCAGAGGCGGGCGCTCTGTTCGGTCTGTGAGGAAGTCTACTACAATCTTGGCAGAACGAACTCGGAACCGACAAGATCGGTCGTCAGCATCCCGAGGATGGGTCAATTGCGAGCCACGAGCAGCCGGGAGGGTTCAGTCGGCCCACGCGCGTGTCGGCCTGCGATACGACGACCTGCCCTGTCGCGCCGCCCTTGATCCAGGCGAGTAGGCTGAAGGAACCGTCCTTCGGATCGAAAGTGAGGTCAATCGTCACAAAGTCATCGACGCCGTCAAATGCAAGGGCCCATCAATCCTGCCGGCATCAATAAGATTGCCGGATATGGTCTCAGGCAATACAACCGGTTATACTTGTGGTTGTCGTTCGTGCGGGCGATGACCTACAAGTGAAGGCAGTTACCCTGACCTTTAAAGAAGATAGATGGGAAATCCCGCACAATCACGCTCACGCCGGAACAGGAGACGGAAATGAACGCACAGGTTGGAACACGAAATACCGCAGTGTTGGTGGCATTCTTCCTTCTCTGGACACAAAGCTCGTGTGTCGAAGTTGACATGAGGCGTCGCGTGGATGACCGTGCGACTTCTAAGAATCCACACGAAGGTCCCTCTCACCATAATGCCGCCAGTGATGTCAATACAGGCATTCCTCGGTCCCCACGCCTGAATACCACGTTACTCACTGTCTTTACCTCGTACGGCTGTGGTTGTACAGGGTCCGGAGGTGCTCCACAGACGTTTACCACGAATGAACAGGTCGTAGAAGCACTTCGGCAGGCATGCGACGGTGTCGAGTTCATTGTGTGGGACGGTACACGCGGCGCTGCAAATGAGGAAGTGCAGCGAAACAGAGACGACTACGATGGAGTATTGATCATCGGAAACATAGATGGAAATTACAGGCTGGCATTCACCGGGTTGCCTACCATAGTTGTATACAATCTCTTCGAGTTTATGAACCTCCCCTATGACCTTTTTGCTTCGGGCACATTTCCTGACGATGCGATACTCAAGGGAGGCACTGACTACACAGATACGAAGATCGTGACCGCTCAACTGGACAGGAGGCATCTATGCGATCCGTCCGTGAGCGAGAAGATGTTCAATGATCTGGTGTACAAGATCAAACTGATTCAGGTCATTCAGAAGCTCGCCACGACCAGAATACTGATGCTCACGAGCAGCACGGAGGACACCATTGCACGCGTCAACTACAGAGGAGATTTCAATCAGTCTTTTCCCCCGGATCACAATGGGCGTTATAGCCGCAC
>Ga0272441_10014949_pt1 | contig 10924 bp, 21 predicted proteins | sample SSMProp6N_FD_193582 | JGI IMG/M metagenome (GOLD analysis project Ga0272441, IMG submission 193582) | Marine sediment archaeal communities from Little Sippewissett salt marsh, Falmouth, MA, United States - SSM-Prop-6N | ecosystem: Environmental > Aquatic > Marine > Wetlands > Sediment ...
CGTTAAATCATGTGTTGTTGATATAGACGTAATTGCCATTGTAATTTCCTTTTATATTAATAATCACCAAATACCGAAGCAAATCCATCTTCTGATGCATCTCTTTTAGAACCACCAGACTTGGAGGATGTCATACTTGTAGTGGAAGGTACTGTTTCCTTTGCACTCTTAATATTCATCTCTTTAAGTAGTTCCTGCTTGATTTGTTCTCTTAAAGACTGTTCACTTTGTACTTTAGCTTGCTTCTTTGCAGTTAGATACTCGTATGCTGTCTTGTATGGTTCAGAAGATTTATTAAACTTCTCTGCAAACTCTGTATCAGTAGCTACTGCTTCTTTCAAAGCATCTTGATTTACAGTTTCCCAGTAACCATCAACAGTATTAGCATATATTGTCTCTTGTATCTGCATTTGTTGAATCTTTAGTTGATTCTGCAATTCTTTATATCTCTCGACTGGATTTTCCCAGAATTCGTCTTCATCATCTACTTCTTCAACACCATCTTTTTGACCATCTGCTTCTTTAGCCTTAGATAATTCTCTTAGCTCGTTGATGTAATCATCTTTATCTGCTAATCTCTTTTCTAAGCCTTCTATTTGCTTTTGAAGGTCTCCATACTCATTATGTTCTGTATCTTCCTGAGCATTATTCTCTGAAGGCTGTTCTCCAGATTCTTGTACAAAATTCCGAGCATCACCAGATGTCTCATTAGGCTCTTTTTGAGTTTCTGTTGTCTCAGTAGGTTCACCAATACCCAATTCATCGATATACGATAGGTTGCCATTTTCCATAGGTTCTGTATCCTCTAGGCTAAATTTAGTATAGTTTTAAGACATAAACTATATTGGTCTAAGTTGAGTCTCAGTCAAAAATCATTATAATATACTTGCAAACAAAACAAGGAGTAACAATGAAAATTATACCAAACACAAACAATGTTTATAGCATAACAGAAGATGGTAGAGTTCTAAAGAACCTAACAAAAGAAATGTCTCTAACACTAGATACAAGAGGCTATCCAAAGGTTGGGATAATATATGTAGATAAAAGAAGAACAAAAAAAGTACATAGACTTGTAGCTGAACTTCTAATACCTAACCCAAACAATCTTCCTCAAGTTAATCATATAGACGGAGACAAAACCAATAATCACATATCCAACTTAGAATGGTGTACTGTATCACATAATGTTAAACACGCATATGACAATGGGTTATACGACAATAAGCTAAAAAATCATGGAAAGCTTACTGACGAAGAAGTCAGGTCTATAAGAGACAAGTATTCTTCTGGACAATATAAACAAAAAGAACTTGCAGTTATATATAACTGCCACAAAACGACTATATCGCAAATAGTCAGAAGGAAATCATACTCAAGGGTACAATAACCTCAATAGAATAGTCGAAAGACTACTCTATGAAGCTATATTCCTAATTGCTTTTGGATCTTTTCCTTAGCTTTATTTACCTCTTTATCTATTTTTCTAGCAGAATCAATCTGTACTATTTGTGAATCTTTTTGGTTAATAATACCACCCATTTGTTTAATTTGAGCTTCAAGCTGCTGTGCATATTGTTGAGTCTGCTGTAATTGACCTTTAACATTATTCCAATTTTCTAGCTCACTAGCTAATTGATGTTTATCTTTAATAGAGCTATACCTAAGTAAAATCTCCATCGGAATAGGCATTTGAGTTTGACCTTGAATAGTAAGTAACTGTGCAAACTGTTCTTCTTTTTCATTCAATCCTCTAGGAGCATCTTCTATAATAATATCTACATCATCTACAGTAATATCATTAATCTTTGTAATAGAACCATCATCTAATAGCTGTATAGTATTTACAGGTAAGAAAGCATAAGAACCATCTATATTAAGTATTCTAATAAGCCTTTCATCTGTAATAAATTCAGGTACCAATTTCATAGTAATCTCTGCTAATTTAGCTCTAAATATCCTAATCTTATTCAAGAATGGTATCAATGTATTCTGTGCTTGATTAATACTTATATTAGCCTTTTTAGCACTTTCATACTGTCCTGATTGACCTACATATGCAGGATTAATACCAGCAGTAGATAATAACTTCTGTTCTGCTATTTGCATCATTCTAATATGACTATCAGCTAATTGTGCAGTAGGTAATATTTGTACTCTACCTTCAGCTAATGCTCCATCTTGTAGCTTAGTAATACCGTCAGGTTTAGCTAATGTCTTCTTAGCTTCATCCCAACTAACAAAAGCATTTTCTTCAGCTAATACTTGTGAACTATTCAAATAATGTAAAGCTTTAGAATGTCTCTTATTTATTTCTTCTTGTGCAGATACCATATTAGCAACTAAACCATAAGGACCATTATCTAGTTTTCTTTTATATGTAATCTGTACAAATGGATATGTATTAGCTTCATATGGTTTTTTCTTTGAATAAAGTATTTTACCTTTAACCCAAATACCTACACTAATATTTCCACTCTCATCTTTATACCAAGTAGTAACTAATCTAGGTCTTTTTCTGTTTCCATGTTCAAACCACATATCATCTTCACTACTTGTTTCAAACCCAGTAATAATACTGTTGCCATCTTCTTCTGGCTTATATTTGCTAAATGTTTTATCTAATATATCTTCATCAACAAATACTGCATATTGTACATATCTAGCATCTTCTAAGCTATCCTTCTTGGATAGACTATCAACAAACATATCTCTATAATCTACAAACCTATGCATTATATTTGGTTCTTTATCATCAAGCACAGGTTCAACAATCATAGTTCCTCTACCTGCAACCAAACAATCAAGTATAACACTATCTAATTCATCATCTGTCTTAGAATTGTATTGAATATAATCGTATAAATTAGTCTTTATTTCAGCTATCTTCTCATCATCAAGTGTTCTACCAGCCATTTTAATCTTTGGTCTGTTAAGTCTTTCTCCACCAATAATAGAATCAATAGCAGGACTTATATGATTGAATGTAGTAACTGCTTGTTTTCTTTCTTGTAATGTAGCTATCTCATCATTAGTCCATTGTTCACCATGATAAAGATTATACATATCTTTAGCTTTCTCTTTCCATTCCTGGTCAAATGAAACTGAATCACTAAACCAAGATTCAAATGTTTCTAACAATTCTTTGGTATTTTGCTTGCTAATATTTTTTTCCATATCGTAATTATATCCTATTTAAAACTTAAAGTAAACTAAATTACTTTCCAGTTACTAATATCACTATTGCCTAAGTCGTCAAATTCATCAATTATCCTATGCTCTTGAACTACCATCTTTGCTGGATATTTAACCTTATTTATAAAAAAACTTAAACAATCACTCCTGTCATCATGAGGAGTTCTTGTAAATAACAATAATTCCCTTTCCAACTCTTGAATTTCTTTATCTTCTCTTCTAACATGATATATTCTTCCACTTTCATAAAATGGTTGTAACTGCTCAATTCTAGCTTCTTTAGATCCAGTATGAGATGGTATTTCTCTTAATGGTAAGTTTATATTTGGCGGTTTATTATCCCTAATCTCTAAGTACATACCTCTTTGTGCAGCAATAGTTTCCATCCATATAACTTTAGGACTATATTTCTTAGCTAAATGATATAGCAACTCCCTATTATCCTTAGGAGTATCCCTATTAGCAAACACTTTAACTACATACCAATTATAGTTCTCATCTGTAGCCAATACGATAATAGCACTTCTATCTACAGCTTTAAGTCTTGTTCTACCACTAGGAGGTAACGCAGGATCGTATGCAATATAGTAATTAGCATTTTTAGGAACATCCTTTATATCACAACCTTGGAAGTAATCTTCTTTAAAAGTTAATTCATCATCTGCAACCATAGGGTTATTATGCAACTCACTAAAGAATACAGACATTTTACCTAATTGACTATACATTCTTTTAGTCTTCTCATATTCATTCTTTGGTAATAGCATTGGTGCTAACATTTCACCTGCATCATCAATACATTCATATTTAGCACTACACCATTCAGGATTTATAAGTATCTGGTGTAAACAACTCATATCTTTAAGAATAGTACCTACATAGCAAACATCATATAAACCTCTTTTATTTACTGAAGGCAATACATCTGTTAATATAAAATTTAATATACCATCTGTACCAGCTGTTTCATTTGTTTCTATATCATCTAACACATACATATCAGGTCTAGTATCTTTATGAATTAAACCTCTACAAGATTGTCCTGCACCTTTAGCAACTACCCTTACACCTGTGCTTGTAGTAAAATCTGTCTTAGCCCAATCAGTAGTTTTAAACTCTCCCTTTTGTGTAAACATAGACTTTAGTTTATGATTAAATTCTAATTCTTGTCTAATCCTTACAACGAAGTCTTTAGCCTTATCTTCACTATCAGATACAATAACTATAAACTTCTTTTCCATAAAACAAATTCTATACAAAACCAACAAGAAAGTAACAATAGTACTCTTAGCATGACCTCTAGGTACCCCGATTGCTTTTAATTTATTGTCAGATGTCATCAGTGCCAATATATCTGTATGTAAAGTAGGGTGTGCTGTAGGGAAAAATTCCTTGAAGTATGTTTGACCAAACAACATTATAGCCTCAGCCATTTCCCTATTCTTCTTTGCATTAATTGCTCTCTCTCCAGCCTCATTAGTCCAAGCTGAAACTTTAAATATTTCATTTGGGCTGTATGACTTCTTATTGCTAATTAGTCTGGACATCTATAATCTCTTGCTCATTACCTACAGCAGTCTTTTGTAAGCTTAACTGTATTTCTCTTAAATGATTAACAAAATCTTCTTTAGTCTGTTTAACCTCAACCTTAACATTTATATCCTCTTTAAATGTAGGCATATGTTCCAGCATAACCTTACTTGCATGAATTCTATCTCTTGGCTGTATATCATTATCTATTGCCATATCATATAAATTCTCATACAACTTATTCTTCTTACTCACAAAAGAAATCCAAGCGTGCTTATGTGCAACCTCAAACATTGCTTTTACATCTTTTCTTCTTTCAATTTGATTTGCAACCTTTTTAACATTTGCATTAACAACTCTGTTGTTTCCTCCTGCTTTGTCTACCGCTTCTTTATATAGTTCTGGAAAATGTTCTTTAACTAACTCTTCCCTGCTCTTTTCATTTGCTAGTACATCTTGAACATATTCCATATATACCATAGTATTTTCATCTTGTATTTTTGGTAAACTTTTTAATGCGTGCTTACTTATGTGCATCAACAACTCCTCTGTTTTTCATATTTTCGCTGTGACTTATAAAAAGACAACTTTCAGGCGAATACATACCGTTAAACTTTATGTCTTTGTCTATGTCAAGACCCTCTTGATATCCATTTTCTAATCCCCATTTTACAAATGAATCTGGATTATCTAGCCATTCATCACAAATAGTTATACCTTTCGCTCCATAATATTTATATGCCTTGTCGTTTTTATTATAGCATCTTTGTTTTATTGCTCTCCATAGATTATATAACTTCATCCTTTTGCCATTTGACACTGAATGACCATGTATTCTTCCACAGTTTTTATTTCCCTTGTTTTTTTTCCCATTTATACTAGACCTACAAGTCTTGCACATTGTAGCCTTTCCTCTTTTTACATCTTTTGTAAGTGCTTTAACCTCACATTTGCATTCAGGGCATATGTATATTCCAAACCTATCTTTTCTTTTGCTTTTCTCTGTAGCATACATCATTCCTAAATCTCTAACAAATTCCATACAAATACTCCTTTGGTGGATGCTATTTATTGTATTATATCACAACTAATCTACCAAGTCAAGACATTTGCTATTTTCTTCAAACCAATAAGCCATATCTAAACCAAAACCAGCAATAGGATTATCCTCATACGTCTTACTAACTAACTCACTATCTATGTATAGTGACCAACAAGGAGTATTTGTACTAGCAACAAACTCATCTACAGCTTCCTCATTACTGTCATAGTGTTTTTCTATTCTTATATCTATTATTTGCATAAAGATAACTATATCTAAATCTCGTTAGTTTTGTCAATAAGTATAATTGAGTGTTTAATGTGTTTGTTTAATTATATTAAGACTCATATGTTTAATTTTAAATATTTGTTTGATGGTAAGGCTCATGTGTGGAAAATGAAATATTTGTTTTAGTGCATTATACATATATTAACTTTCCCATTTTTTTACCATGGGGGGGTATATAAATCCTCAACCAAACAACTATATCCACACGCCACAACAAACTACTACACGAAGTAAACCACATATAATACATTACTGTTATACTGTAATCATTTGCATAGAATATTCTCAATAATTCCTATATAATTCCCAGTAATTCTCGTATAATTCTCGGTGATTTTGACTATGATAATGATTATCATTCCATACATTCACCCATAAACACTAAACCCACTTACATTTATCCAACCCCAAAATCTCGTTAAAAAACAAAACATAAAATACATCATTCAACACTTTTAATCTTACAATAAAATACATATCATAAACATACCATATATAAGAGTCTAATACCACATTAAAAACAACAACACATAAAACATATAGTATATCGTTCTTAAATCCTATTATATAAAGTATAGAGCTACAACTATACAATGCAATCATTTAACTGTTATATATTATAAAATCAATAAATTTTAAATCTTTTAATAGTTTTACATATATTTTAATAATACTTTAAGATTAGATACGTCATAATTCTACATAACAAAACGAAACGATACAAACATTAAAGTTTGGAACTACTACAATAAACCATTAAAGGGATAACAAAATGATTATCAAAACAATAGAAACAGTAAGCGAATTAAGAAATGAATTTATAGCATACAACAGAGATCATTATACATATGAAGCTTATGAAACAATGATACAATACTTTGAAGAGATAGGTGAGAATTATGAACTAGATGTGATTGCCTTATGCTGTGATTTCAATGAAGATACAATAGAAGAGATAAGAAGTAATTACGGACTAGATGATGAAGATGATGTGCTAGAGTATTTAAATTACAATACTTACGCAATAGAAACTGATGAAGATAAAATCTTATATATAGCATTTTAAAGTAATAATATGAAGAGAAAATATTTAAAACTAATAACCAAGATAGATAACTTTCTATTATGGTTAGCAAATAAAATATTGTAACACGAAAGGAAGTGAAAAATGAAACTAACATATAAAGAAATACCATCAGCAATAAGTAACTTTGAAACATTCAATGGAAACAGTATAGAAGCTCTAAATAATATACAAACATACAAGGTTTGGAGTTATGACACTTTAATATTTAAGTATAACAAAATAGATAAAGAAGCGGAGTATTTTGATAATAGTTATCATTCAACCACTACATCAAAGTTGCAGAATATATTAATTGATATATTTAACCTAAATAATGGAACAAAGAAAAGAGATTAACTATATACCTGCAAAGGATTTATTTCCTTTAGGTATATCAATATAAGCCTTAATTACTTTTAAGCCTATAATGTAGGTTTATGAGCTTTTAAAGCTATGTTATTTTAATTACTACTGCAAATCACAGATTATATTGCAGTTATATAGAAATATATATTGTTAAAACCAAATATACTTAATGAGTGGAGTATATTTATTTAATATTACTAATAAGCAGTTATTGACTGTTTACAATACTATTAAAGGAAAGGTAAATAATGAATGAAGTAATACAAATAGACAGGGAAATATTACTGTACAGCATAAGTGCAAACAGTAATGGTTTTATCGAACTTGTGCAAGATGAGGAACTTATAAGGATGGGTAAATCATATTTTAGTGAAGATGAATTTCTGATTCAATGGATAACAAATGGTAGAAACATGATGAAGAAATTACCAGTTGAAAGGATACGATAACATGAACTTAAAAGGAAATGTTGCAGCTATTCCAAATTGGAATGATAATAAGTCAAATGTAATTAAAAATCCAAATGAAATTGAAGAGATTAGAAAATTACAAAACAAATGGTTAAAGAAAAACAAAATTAAAAGATACGGAATTTCTTTAAATGATTATAAGCTAGTTAAGCTCAAGGAGTTTTAAATGTGTTATGATTTACAAAAAGAACTAACAAAACCAATAAAGGCAGATTTAGGAATGGTAAATAAATTGCTTATATGTGATAAAGTTATGGAGCTTATACAATCAGATCTGCCAGAAGAACAAAAGAAAGGTATTTTAAAACTATGGTTATATATAGACTCATTATTGGAGCATAGAGATGAAGAGAAATAAACCTAGTGAAAGAGAGATAAGCTCTTATTTCAATAAATCACCAAATTGGCTATATATAGTTAAGTTACAAAAACCAACAAAATATAAGAGACTTTACTCTTTTGATAAATGTCCTTATAAATCAATAAGTCTATATATCAAGTATGTAAAACAATTAAAAGAAAAAGCAGAAGATATATATTATCTATGGGATGAAGAGAACACTAAGGATATATTCTTAAAACAATATGCACACAAGAACAGTGTAGAAAGAATATTGTTTAATATTGTAGATGAGTTAAGTGTAGGACAAAACGTAATAGAAAAACTTGAAAGGATAGTAGATGAGTATAACAATAAACATCCTTAGCATATTAGCTAATGATTGTAAGAATTTAAGTAGTGCTTACAAATGCAATAGAGACTCTATAAAGGACGAATACTGCGAAGGTATAGTATTACCTAAAAAAAAAGAGATTAACAGTTCTAGGGCTATTACAAAGCCATTTAGAGCTATATACATATAAGGGATTAACAAGCAATACTGTATGTATTGTAGAGCAGTTCAGAATATTAGTGATGCCAGCATATTAAAGGAATCTCTTTGCATCGTGTATTGTATAGTGCCTAGTAGTTTGGGCAAGGATTGTATTTGGTGTGAACTGTTCTGTAATATATATAGGAGGATTAAATGATTAAAACAAGGGATATGAGTTATAGCAAGAAGTATTATAACTTAATAGGTAGTCAGTTATATAGACTTGAAAAAGGTACATGGGTATATTTAAAGGAGATTTACACATGAATAACACAATGAAACTGTCAGCTTTAGCATGGTTTACAATGATGGCTTATGATGACTGTAAAGATGACAAATCACCAATAAGTAAAATTATTAGAGAGTTAAATAAGTTCTTTATGAAAAGAGATTTAACAACAGGTATGAATATATTAGAAAAGAACAAGTATAGAAAAGATTTGAGATATATGCAGAAGATATTTGAAAAGAATATAATAGATCCAATGTATCATGATAAGCTTGATTCTGATATGGAATTGCCTACAATAGACTTTAGTCCTACAGTACTTGCACTAGTTGTACTTGATGAATTGCTAATAAGTAAAGAGCCAACTGTATACAACAAGTATAGTCATCTTGATACTGGTAAAATGTTAATGGCTATTGAGGAAATTCATTACGACATATTTAGAAGTAGTTTAAAAATATATTATACAATGATTAAGGAGATGAAAGATGTATAAGATGAGAGAGTATCCAAGTTGGAGTGAAGTTAAAGATGATATGGATCATTATGATTTACTTGATATTATTGATACAGTTATGACAAGTAATGATATAACATTAGAACAAGCAATAGATGACTACATAGAAGCTAACTATGACTACAGAATAGTGGACGACATAGATAGAGCTTACGATGAATGGAAAGACGATCAATTATTAGGAGATTAGAAAATGAAAACATACCAACAGATAGACAAACTAATAAAGCAGATAGAACCTAAACAGTTAGCTGATTATCTATATAGTAACAACTATGAGTATGCTATAGAGTTATACAATCATATTAAGGTTGATATAGCAGATGATGATACAGAAATGTTGGAGATAGTAGAAAATAAACTAATAATACCAACAGATACATTTAAAGGTGTCTAGGAGAGCCTACAATGGCAAAACTATGGTGTAGGCATACCATTACCTACCTAAACAATAAAAAGCCTTATAAAGGCAAGGAGATAATATGAGAGTAATGATAGATGATAAAATAGGATTTAAGAAGTTAGATGAGAACAATCTAGTTGTATTTGAAAGTGTTATAAGAACAAAAAAAGAATGTGGTACAGAGTATGAAGATGATAAGGTATTGGGTTACTATGGAACACTTAAAGCTTGTCTTAATGGTTGCATTAAATATTCTTTAAAGAGTGAAAATTACAATGAGTTACAAGACATAGTTAAAAAGATAGATGAACTTAAGATTGTAATGTGTGATTTAAAGCCTGAGTGAGTGTGTAGAATACAAAACTATAGCTTAGTAATAGTAAGACTAGGCTAAACAATAAAAGGGATAAATAATGGAATATAAATTAATTATAGATGGTGAAGATACTGGTGGTAAAGAACAACAGATAGAGTGTTCCATATCAGATGATACTGATACACTAACAGTAAAGATAGGATACCAAGATATACAGATAGATATTAAATCTGTAAAAGCATTAGAGGACTTAATAGGACTAAAGGATAAATGATGGATTTAGATAATCTATTAGAAAATGTAGAAGAACAGAAAGATGAAGGTAAACTATTCATTGATTTCGATTCTATAGTCTGGGTGAGTTGTTTCAAGAATAGAGATAACCAAAATGATGAATTAGCCTATATGGATTGTATTAAAATACTCAACAGAATAGAAACTGAAGTATGGAAGAGATATCAGTTAATAGAAACCAAAATAGGTATAACATCATCTACTAACTTTAGATATAAGCTTTATAGTGATTATAAAGCCAATAGGAAGCAAAAGAATGAAGAAGCAGAGTTATTATCACAATTTACCAAAAGAGTTAAGAAGCTTATCTACGATAGGTTAAAACCTATATTG
>Ga0272441_10014950_pt1 | contig 10924 bp, 11 predicted proteins | sample SSMProp6N_FD_193582 | JGI IMG/M metagenome (GOLD analysis project Ga0272441, IMG submission 193582) | Marine sediment archaeal communities from Little Sippewissett salt marsh, Falmouth, MA, United States - SSM-Prop-6N | ecosystem: Environmental > Aquatic > Marine > Wetlands > Sediment ...
CTGAACGATCCTGCCCTTGTGGATTTGCTGGTAAATGAAGCCCCTGAAAGAATGGACGATCTTGTCAGATGGGGTGCAGTATTTGATGTAACTCCTGAACGGAATGTTGCGCAACGGCCTTTTGGTGGACAAAGCAGACCCCGGACATGCTATGCAGGAGATCGGACAGGCCATGAGATGATGATGACTCTGGTCGAGCATCTTAGGGCGATTGATGTTGAAATATTCAATGAAATGCCAGCCATCTGTCTATTGAGGAATGATTCCTCCCGTGTATGTGGTGCGGCAGGACTTGACAGAAATGGGAATCCTGTATTATTCACTGCCGATGCTGTTATAATTGCATCCGGTGGTGGGACCCGGGTTTTTGATATATCCACAAACTGCGCGACAGGTACCGGACAGGGTTATGCGATGGGTTACTGCGCAGGAGCGGAAATTATTGACATGGAGATGATCCAGTTTCACCCGACGGGTGCGGTTCACCCCTATGATGCGAGGGGCAGGCTGATTACCGAAGCAGTGAGGGGAGAAGGTGGCATTCTGAAAAATAAAGATGGCGAACGCTTCATGAGCAGGTATGATCCCGAGAGGATGGAGTTGTCCACGCGTGACGTTGTGGCTCGCTCGATTGCCACTGAAATATATGAAGGAAGGGGAACTGAAAAAGGTGGTGTTTATCTGGATGTTTCACATCTGCCATCTGTGGTCATAGAGGAGCGCCTGCCTGTGATGCTTGAACAGTTCCTGCAATTTGGTGTTGACATAAGGAATGAGCCTATGGAGGTTGCTCCCACGGCGCACCATGTGATGGGCGGATTAAGAATAAATGAATGTTGCGGGACGAGCGTGCCCGGTCTTTTTGCCTGTGGGGAAGTGACAGGTGGTGTGCATGGCGCCAACCGACTGGGTGGCAACGCTCTTGCGGACACGCAGGTGTTTGGCAGAAGGGCAGGCAGATCAGCTGGAGCGTCCCCAAAGAATACCGTGAAGAAGGGATATATGAAAGATGTGGAGGCAGTTGAACGGCGCCTGTCGGGATATATGGAGGGTGACGCCGATCCCTTTGAGATCATATCTGGACTCAAAAAGACGATGTGGGAAAATGCAGGGATTTTCAGGAGTGAAAAAGGACTTAAAAAGGCGATGGGTGAGATCACAAAAATGCAATCAATGGTACCCAAGGCCCATGATGCAGCAAACCTGATAGATTGTTGTACAGTAACCGACATGCTCATTTTGTCCAAACTTATCGTGAACGGTGCAATTTTGAGGAGAGAATCAAGGGGAGCACATGTTCGAACTGATTTGGACAGTAAATGGACACCTGATAAATCTCCGTTTGGCCATACATACCAGTCACTGAATGAGGCAGGCATTGAGAGAACTGGGGGAGGACAAAGATGAAGATCAATGCAACAGTGTACAGGTACGATCCTGAATCAGGGGAAGAGCCCTGCTTCAGGGATTACACTGTGGATGTGAATGAAGGTGCAAGAGTACTGAATGTTCTCATCGCGATCAAGGAGCAGATTGATCCTACAATATCATTCAGGTATTGTTGCAGCGCAGGTCAGTGTGGCAGTTGTGCGGTAAGAGTAAACGGCGAACCGGTTCTTGCCTGTATGGCAGAGGCAAGTGATGGGATGTTGGTTGAACCTATAAAACTACCAATCATCAAGGATCTGGTTGTTGATCTGCAATCCTACCTCAAGGATATGCCCGGTCTTGTGCCCTGCGGATGCCCGGATCTTCCGACACGGGAGGAGATTGACCGGATAAAAGAGGTTCGCGATTGTATCGAGTGTCTTTGCTGTGTATCGGAATGTCCTGCTTTTGATGTTACGGATTTCCTTGGCCCCATGGTCATGAGGCAGGAGATGAGGCTTGCACTGGATTCCCGTGACAAAAGGGATCGGATACCTGAAACGGTCAAAGAAGGCCTTTTTACATGCACATCATGCCACAGGTGTGTGGAGGTCTGCCCAAAGGATATCAAGATCCAGGGTAAGGCAATCGAAAAGCTCAGGGAATTTGCAAACAGGGAAGGTCTTACCCTACCAAGGCATCTTGAAGTTGCAGAATTTGTCAGGACACAGGGCAAGAGTGTTACAAAGATAAAGACTTCGTTCCTTGAACAGGTCCCTGAATATATCAAGCCTTATGGAGATGTCAAAGCAGAGATTGGATTCTTTGTTGGGTGCATGTATGATCTGAGACTTCCGGATACTGCACTAGATGTCATTGAGGTTATGAAAAGAAACGGCATAGCCCTGATCATTCCAAAAGAACAGGTTTGCTGTGGCTCCCCATTGATCAGAACCGGCCAGACTTCTTTTCTTGAAGAGCTAAAGAAGAAAAACGTTGAGTGCTTTGAAAAACGAGGTATAAAAATCGTCATGACTATGTGTGCAGGTTGCGGTGCTACACTCAAGAACGATTATGAAACTCCTTTCAGGGTGATGGATATCAACGAAGTACTCAACACCTATGGTATCACTCCACCTGAAAAGCTGGATTACAGGATCACTTATCATGATCCCTGTCACCTTCTGCGTGGACAGGGGATTAGTAAAGAGCCCAGAAAATTGATAGAATTGTTTACTGATGATTTTGTTGAGATGCCCGCCAGGTGTTGTGGTTCGGGAGGTGGTGTAAAATCCGGACTGCCTGATGAAGCGGCGGAACTGGGAAGGCAGCGCGATGAAGAGATTAAAAAGACCGGATGTGACGTTGTTGTCAGTTCATGTCCATTTTGTGAATTCCATATTCAGAGCTGTACTGATACTCCTGTCAAAAATATCGCCACAATGCTTCTCGAAGGATACCGGAAAAAGGATTCAATGGCTTGATATATATTTTAATAATTTTCCTTTTGATTAATTTTATATAAACGAATGAGAAGTTACAGACTGAGGTTTTCATATGTCTGTTGTTGAAGATAACGAAGAAAATCTTGAGATCTGCAAAATATTTTGTGGCCCGTGTTCCATATTCAGGGAGAACAAGTTGATGGAAGTCCCTCCCCATGCGCTTTTATGCGCAAGGGGAATATCTGAAAAATATACAGGAGCCTTTGAAAAAGGATATAATTGTTTTGATTGTGACATTTTCAAGAAATATAATCTATTAGGTATGTTTTTCTGCATTTATGGGTTGAAGGCAAGAAGTAAAACAAAAAATCTATTTCAATCATTTCTCCACTTTGCCAAAAGTTAAAGATCAATTTTTGTAATGTATTCGTATGCTTCCAGGGCGGCTTTAGCCCCCTCTCCGGAAGCAATTATTACCTGTTTCCCTTTAATTGATGTAACATCCCCTGCGGCATAGATACCTTCGGTAGAGGTGTGGCAGTTTTCATCAACAACAATCTCTTCCTGATCGTTCAGGTCGACTACTTCCCTGATAAAACCGGAATTTGGCATCTCTCCGATAGCGAGAAAGAGACCGTCGAGACTTAGAAAGGTCTCTTCTCCTGAATCACGATCTTTTATTGTTACTCCAGAGAGGAATTCATCACCGTGCAATCCTGAAACGATGGTGTTTATGTGAGTTTTTACATTTTTGAGCGTTTTGTATCTGTTTAAATATATTTCATCCGCTTTGATTTTGCTTCTAATGATCATCTGTACTGTTTTGGAGATCTTGCTCATTTCGATCGCAAGCATTAATGCAGAATTTCCACCACCGACTATAGCAATCTCCTTCTCCCTGAACATCGGTGCGTCACAGGTTGCGCATATAGATATCCCTTTTCCAAAATATTTCTCCTCGCCTTCCAGACCAAGCCTCCTGGCCCTTCTTCCCGTGGCAATTATAAGTGTCTTTGCCTTGTGTTTCTGGCCCCCTTCGGTTCTGACGACAAATAGATCACCCTCCTTAGAAACAGATACCACATCATCAAGCTGTATGTCAATATCCTGTACCCTGATCTGCTCCTCAAATTTTTTTATGAGATCTTCTCCGGATACCATTCGATATCCCATATAATTTTCTATGGCCCATGATTCAAGCGCCTGACCTCCAATATCCTTGGTGATAAGAGCTGTTCTCAATAGTTTTCTTCCGCAATATACTCCTGCCGTCAGGCCCGAAGGCCCTCCGCCAACAATGAGCACATCGTATAAACCCGATAGGTCCTCACCTCCAAAAAGTTCCCTCAGGCGTTCTATATCAAATCCTATTACTATTTCATCCTCGTAAACGAGGACAGGAACGCCGCGCTGTCCTGTGAGGTCAACCATTTCCTTGGCTGCGAGATAATCCTCGGCCACATTGATATCGTCAAAATTTACCCCCATTTTTTTCAGGTAGGCTTTTACCATCCTGCAGTAAGGGCATTGAGGGGTGGAATACATTCTCACTTTAGCCATGTTTTTGGGTATGGCAATGTGAGTAGATAATAATAGTCTTCAGGGAGGGTATATGGTGAAAATTATTTGAACTGAATGCCAACATCTCTCATTTTATTGTATCTGGCAATATTGAGTAGAAGTGGAGTAATGCCTTCGACAACCGAGGCCATCTCAAGAGGGCCGGCATTGAAGGCCTTGAGCTTCGGAATTTCATTGACAAGATTCATTACCACTTTTTTTGCTTCTTCATCGTCACTGCACACTGCGACAGAATAATCAAGCTCCTCATCAAGGTTTTTCCACTTTTGTGCTGATATGTTATTGAAAGCAGCAACAATACATGCATTTCCCGGTAGAATCGATCTGATAAGCATGGCGGCCGAACCCTCTTTGGGTGGATCGTGTGAGAAAAAATCCTTTTTAGTCATTGGATTGACTGGGGTGATCACGGTTTTATTTTCAAATCCACTGAGTGGGGTGAGTGTTGGTAAAAGGTGTTTATAAGGTACTGAAATAATGACAATGTCCCCCCTATCAACCGCTTCCTGATTTGATGAGCCAATACAGGAGCATGAAATGCCTCTTTCTTCCAATAATCTGACGGTATTTTCGATAGATTCACAGGCTTTTTCAGGCGTCCTTGAGCCTATGATTATTTCATGTTTATTTGAAAGTCTGAGAGCAAGTCCCTCACCAATATTTCCAGTACCTCCCACAATTCCTATTTTCATATGATTTTTCTCCGGATTACGATGTAACATTATTGTGTAGGAGAGATTATCAAATGGTGTGAAAAAGAGGTGAAAGTAAGAAACCCATCTATAAGATCTCTCTGAACATTCTCTTAGGGGCCCCGCATATCGGACAGACATCTGGGGCGAAGTCCAGCGTGACGTTTCCACAGACAGGGCAGAGGAATATCGCCGCAACTTCCATATCCTTTCCGCTTATAACCGCCTCATTTGCTTTTTTATAAAGGGCTGCGTGTACTTCTTCGGCTTTCATCGCATGAGTGAAAATCTTCACGGCTTCACTGTTATTATCAGTTTTTGCGGTTTCGATAAAAGCAGGGTACATTTCTTTATATTCTTCAGTCTCTCCTTCGATACTTGCTTTAAGGTTCTCTTCGGTTGATCCTACCATATCTCCGACAAACAGCAGACGTTTTGCATGGATTGCTTCTGCTTCCGATGCCGCCCGGTATAGTTTTGCGACATTGTTAAGGCCTTCAGCTTTTGCTTTTTCAGAAAAAACACTGTATTTCCTGTTTGCCTGTGATTCACCGGCAAATGCTCCCCTGATGTTGTCAATTGTCGACATATAATAGGAATTAGATTTTTTTTCCTTAAAGGTTACGAATAATGTATATAATATATATGAATTCTTTTTTTGAGAATTATTGCAATTTTATTTAACCATTGTTTATGATCAATGTTGCCATCTCATGAGCTTTTTTATAGGCTTTATCCATCAGATCCTGTCTTGTTGTGATATCTTTGATGGTATCCATATCGTCCTGTAATATTTCGTCCCAATATGGACAGTCAATTATATCACAGAATGCCAGCATTGAGAGTTTGACTCCGTCGAAATCATTGGGATTTTTCATGCCACCGATGGATATGAAAAGTGTTTTTCTGTTTTCTTTATGCTCTTTTGAAATCAGGGGCTGATTTCTTTCATATTTGGCGTTATAGAATACCTGGAACCTGTCCATAAAGGATTTCAGTTTACCGGGTATACCCATGGTCATGACAGGTGTAGCTACAATAAGACCATCCATTTCCCTGAATTTCTTGTAAAATTGTGTTATTTCATCCTCCATAATGCAAGTGTCATTCTCAAGACAAAACAGGTATTCCATACAGGGACTGAAGTCCATCTTTGTAACATCAACAAGTTCGACCTCACAACCCGCATCTGTTGCTCCCTTTATGGACTGATTCAGCAGCTTTGCAGTGTTTCCATCTGGAATAGGGCTTCCGAGAACTGCAATAATTTTTTTAACCATATTTTTCCTTATCTTTTTTCTGATATTAATTATAGCAGGTTGGCAGAGCAATCTATGTGTATGATATAGTAAAAAATACTTGCCATAATGTATTTCGGTTTTTTTTTAGATTTTCACAATTTTAGATAATTGCTCTTCTGCCCCTATAATCATCTTTTTGTAATGAAACACAGAATAACAGAAATGGTGCTAAGATGGCAGAGAAAGTAAAAGCAGGTTCGAAGGTGGGTCCTGGGAAGTATGTCTGTATCGATTGCGGCCGGGAACTTCATCTTACTGATGCCGAGCAGGATTTGGTAAAGTGCCCGGCATGTGCATGTGAAACATATGACTGCTTTCCAAAAACACATATCAGACCCGATGTCAGGACACCTGAGGATGCAAGACATCCTCCAAAGAGGTGATTTGGATCATCATATGGTAATTGGATGATTGTATATTTGAATTGATTAACAATTATTGTCGAAGGAGGCTTTATAATGGTGAATGTAACGGCCGAAGGGCAGATCTTCCTGTGTGAAATCTGTGGAAATGTGGTTGAGGTCAAGGAAGTTGGCGGCGGTGAACTTGTCTGTTGCGGCGAACCTATGGTTCAAGAGGAATGATCCCTTTTTAAACCATCTGGTTTATCATTAATTTTTGGAAAATGCACGGGAAATATTCCGGCATTATAAAGTTCATTTGAAATTGATAATTTATACAATAAATAAACGGAATTTATCCCGTGCAATGAATAATATGTCTTGGAAATAGCCCCAAAATGTCTTTGTTAGTATAAACAAACAAAAAAATTATGGCTCCTTATTGCACATCTGAAATGTGTAAATTTGAAATATATGTTTTTCCTTCTCTCTATATGGAAGAAAGCAGAATGAAGGCTCTGGTATGAATTTGCGCATTTGAGGTATAAAAAATGATTCCATTGCCCATATTGAATATTGAATTTCAGCTGGCATTGCTTTTGCTTATAGCGGTGGGAGGATATCTGATAGCTGCGTGGGTTCATCAGTCGGCTGTAGTGGGCCTAATAATATTGGGTCTTGTTGTCGGTCCAAGTATGCTCTGTTTAATTACATACACTGGTCTGGTAAGCGCACTTGCGCATATGGGTGCGATAATCCTTCTTTTTGTGATAGGTTTTGATTTCCATTTCAGCGATATTTTAAAAGCCCGGTACCTGCTAATTGGAATTTCAGGTGTGGTTTTGCCATGGATTGTAGGTTTTATTACTGCATTTTATATGGGATATGCCTTGGAAAGCTCTTTTTTCGTGGGTACTGCAATAACGGCAACAAGTATTGCCATCACTGCGAATGTGCTGAAAGAGATGGGTAAGTTACATACGGATGTTGCAAATGCAATTATAGGGACAGCGGTAATCGACGATATTATCAGTCTTATTGCGCTTTCCATTACAGTTGATATCATACGAGGGGCGGTATCATTACCGGAGATAGCATTTTCCGCTATGAAACCTGTTTTATTCATCATTCTCGCTGCATTAGTTGGCATATATGTTGTAGACAGAATGATCACAAGGGTAGACTCTTCTGTTATCGCTCTAAAGTTTCCTGAATTTGTATTCCTATTTGGGTTGTCTGTTGCATTTGTTTACGCCATGGTTGCAGATTTTTTTGGCATTTCACCAATAATTGGTTCATTTATTGCAGGAGTATCAATAAACAAGGTTTCATTAAAGCACAGCCTGAGTATAAAAAAAGGATCAGAGTTTCTGTATGTCCCATTTGCCTCAATTTTTTTCATTTCGCTGGGCATTTTAGTAGACATCCATGAGGTGACTGCGTCAATCATTCCGTTTATTATTGTTCTGACCATAGCAGCTGCATTATCAAAGTTTGTTGGTTGCAGTTTGCCTGCCAAGGTGATTGGAATGGATCTCCATGATTCTTTGACGGTAGGGGCCGGAATGATCCCACGCGGGGAGATGGCAATGGTTATCGCTCTCGTTGGGTTGTCTATGGGGATTATTGGGCAGGATGTTTTCATCTCTATAATTATGGCCAGCATTTTATGTACTATCATCACTCCACTATTGCTCAAGGATTGGCTTTTTAGAGAGAGTCATGAATATCCCTCTCCGGATTCAGGAAAAAGTGATTGATAATGGAGGAAATCAATGGTATTTAAAGTACTTGCCTTTGCCGGCAGCCCGCGCAGGCATGGGAATTCGGAAACACTGCTTGACTGGATTATTGAATCGATGAATGAAACGGGCAGAGTAGAAATTGAGAAAGTTATAGTAAGTGAATCAGATATCCGGCCATGTTTGGGGTGCAATGCCTGTGAAAAACTGAACAAATGTGTAATCAGGGATTATTATGACTTCCTGCATGATCGTATCGTGGATGTGGACTGCATACTTATATCTGCCCCGGTGTATTGTATGGGGCTGCCTTCCGGCCTGAAGGCGCTAATTGACAGGGCCCAAGTGTTCCGCTCGAGGAAATATGTCCTTCATCTCCCGGTGGTATCGCACGAAAAAGAGGACAAGCGTCTTGCTGCATACCTTGGGGTCGCAGGACAGGACTGGGATTATGTATTCGATGCTTGTACACCATCGATCAAATGTTTCCTGCATCTTGTTGGAATAAAAAATAGGGACATATCATATATGTTTGTCAGAAATGTTGATGAAAAAGGTGCGATCGATCTGCGTGAAGATGCAAGGGATGAGGCGTATCATCTTGGAATAAGACTTGTAAACGAGTTGGAAAAACGAAACAGGGTGTGATAATTGACGATCAATGTTGCAGGAATATCCGGGAGCCCAAGACGTCATGGAGATACAGAATCTCTTTTGGATTCATTTTTGGAGGGTGCCGGGGAGGCCGGAGCGGAAACCGAGAAGATCGTTTTAAAAACTCTGAATTATTGTTCCTGTTCGGGATGCTATGCATGTCACAAAAAGGGGCGTTGCATATTCAGGGATGACATTACTTCTTTTTTTGATCGAATTGGCGGCTTTGATATACTGGTTGTTGCTTCACCCGTTTATTCAATGACCGTGACCGCAGATTTGAAAGCCCTGATTGACCGGGCGCATCCGTTTTGGTCGAGAAAGTTCATTATACAGGATCTGTTTTTTGATCAATAGCACTTTAAAAGGCATAAAGGTGTCTTCATCTCCACTGCCGGACAGAAGAGCGATATCGTTTTTGATCACTGCTACCCGGTTGTCAGGGCTTTTTTTAACGGCACTGGTTTTGATTATTGCAAGAATGTTGTGTATGATGACATGGATACATTTGGTGGCATAAATGGCCATCCAACTGCGTTGGCCGATGCAAAAAAGAGTGGATCGGAAGCAGTTGATTATTTGACAAAATTATAATATTATATTCATTACTGCTGTCATCATGCCATAGTAATCCATCGAGAATAGGATAAGTACGAATGAGGTTACGATCATCAATACAAAAATTGCCGGATTCCATTCAAATACCTTCTTTCCGTCAAGGATGCTGATTGGCAGGAGATTGAAGAATGCAATCATCGCGTTTATGGATAACCCCATTGAACCTGCCATGATCAGGAATAGGCCTGATATGCCTGAAACTCCCATGGCAGTTCCTGCAACAAGTAGTACAAAGAATGGGATACAGAGCAGCAGATTTGTTGCAGGGCCCGATGCGGATATGATGCCGTTCTCTCTTTTGTTCAGTCCCTGGTGTGCATATATTATCGTGGCGCCGGGTGCTGCAAAAACAACTCCTACAAGAGCAGCCAGCACTACACTCATGAGGAGCATGTACGTATCCTTCCTGAATTCAGCATAATAGCCGAATTTCATTGCTGAAAATTTGTGTGCCAGTTCATGAAAGACAAATGCAATACCTGCAGTAAGCAGGGAAACCAAAAATATGATTCCAAGCATGCCAATTACAATCTTGCCATCTACGAGGAAATTGTTTTTGAACATGATTGTAAATGCAATTGAAATTACGATCCAAGCGATTATCAGGTCAAAACGTTCTCGTGGTGATATTTTATCCAGGATACTTTGCATCATATAAGGTTGGTTTTCAGAGTATCAAGAGACTTTTGATTGACAAAATGGTGGTTTGATAAATTATCAGGTCGATGATTCTTCATGGATCTGGAGGAACTCAGGAACAGCATAAGGGAATGTGACAGGGAGATCATATCTTTGATCGAACGCCGTCAGAAGATTTCACAATCGATTGCAGAGGTAAAAAATAAACTTGGTCTTGAAATTCTTGATGAAGTTCAGCGCCGGAAGGTTATAGATCATGCGGCGTCACTTGCAGAGGAATATTCTATTGATAAAAATGCAATAATCAATATTTTCACTCTACTAATAAGAATGAGCGAAGATGTGCAGAAAATTGGGAGAGGTGGCGAATCTGAGAAAAAATGAGAGATTTGAAAAAAAATAATTGTTTCTATGTCCCAGAGGACACAGGAGGTGGCTGATTATGGAGAATCCTTTCAGGTTTATTCTCTAACCTTGTCGACACGTTCCACCGTAGTGACAAATATTTTGCCGTCACCAAATTTACCAGTATAAGCAGATTTT
>Ga0272441_10014951_pt1 | contig 10923 bp, 8 predicted proteins | sample SSMProp6N_FD_193582 | JGI IMG/M metagenome (GOLD analysis project Ga0272441, IMG submission 193582) | Marine sediment archaeal communities from Little Sippewissett salt marsh, Falmouth, MA, United States - SSM-Prop-6N | ecosystem: Environmental > Aquatic > Marine > Wetlands > Sediment ...
CCTTGCCGCGGGAGCTTTTTACAAAATCGTCCTGTCCACTCGGATTTTGCGACTTCTCACGAGGGTATCAATTGCAGGTGCCCCGTGACAGGGGGGGGAAAGAAGGGACCATGGGAACAGAGATTGAAAGAAAATTCCTGGTGCGCAATGATTCCTGGCGGCATGGCGCCCGGGGCGTAACCTGCCGGCAGGGGTATCTCACGCTGGACAGGCACCGGCTCGTGCGGGTGCGTGTCATGGGCGACGAGGCATACCTGACCATAAAGGCGGAAACCGGCCCGATCGCGCGGCGTGAATACGAATATCCCATTCCCCGTGATGATGCCGAAGAGATGCTGGTGCACCTCTGTGAACGGCCTTTCATCGAAAAAAGGCGCTACACCCTCTTGTACAGGGGTATCGAATGGATAATTGACGAATTTTCGGGGGATAACGAGGGGCTGATCGTGGCGGAGGTGGAACTGGAACGGGAAGACCAGGAGGTGGTCCTGCCGGAATGGGCCGGCGAAGAGGTGTCCCTTGACCCTCGATATTTGAATTTCAACCTGATAAAATATCCCTATGGACAATGGCCGAAAGAAACTGAGGAACGATAACCAGAAAGGAGATTTGCCATGCCTTTCAGAATAAAACGAATCTGCTTTGATGTCGGGGTCTTTCTCTTTTACTGTGCCTGCCGTCTTATGCGGCAGCGGCCCCGTCTCCGGGGAAAAGAACATCTTGCCGATGTTCCCTTCCCCGTCATCTGTACCGTCACCCACGACAGCTACTTCGAGATACCTTCCCTTTCGAAGGTTTACCGGGCGCTTACGCCGAAACCGCCCTTCAGCGTGATGGCGAAGGGGGATTTCCTGAGCGGTCGCTACCTCTCGTCGAACTTCAAGGCGAAAAATCCCCTGCTTCGGCGATTGATGCAGGTTCTCGACAGGTCGGGGATGCCGAAGCTCTTTTTCCGGCTCATGAATGTGGCCACGGTGCATCGGCCCTTCATCGAAAAAACGATGCAGCGAACGGATGATCTTAAAAGGGACCTGTCCCGGCAGATTTCTCATTTCGGGAACATCCTGGCGCAGGGTATGTCGACGCTCGTCTTTCCCGAGGGAACCACCTGGGGTTACGGAGGATTGAAAAAGATCCGCAGTGCCGCCTACCAGCTGGTGAGCGGCGTCTACCGCACCTATGGCAGAAAGGTCTACATCCTTCCCATCAATGTGAAGGTGGACCGGCTGGTTCAGGGATGCAAGGACGTCTTCATCAATGTGGGGCCGCCCCAGTTCGTCATGCGGTCCAAAGAAGAGTTCAACCGGCAGCTCTATCGAACCCTTCAGCGGCTTCATACGATCACCTTCAGCCAGATCGCCGCCTACTACCTGAAAAAGGTCTCCCTTTTCGGTGGAGAGACCAGGAGGGAAATCCTCCTGACACGGGATTCTCTGGCCCGGCAGCTGGAGCCGGTCATCGCCACGATCGCGAGGAAGGTGCAGGAGCAGGTCCTGCCGGCATTTGACTACAAGCTGCTCGACCGGCAGTATCGTGCCGATAAGATGGACAGATTTATCGCCTATTGCGTGAAGAACGGTTATCTTGTGAAAACGGTCCGGGATACCTACCTGGTGAATCGTAAAAAGGTGCTTGCCCTGCATCCGGCAAAGGTATACCGGAAATTGAACCCCGTGGGATTTCACGCGAACGAGCTGGTATCGCTCGGCAAGAGCACCATCGATCCGCTCTTCGAGGTTCCGGGACTGACAACGACACCGGCGCACTGACTCCCGCGGCATCCACCGAGGGCAATCGAAACATCCAGGGTGCGGGTATGACGCATATCGGCAGAGACAGCAAGGAGACCATCATCTCCCGGTCCGGGGAACATGTGTCTTCGGGCAAGGCGGGTTTCTTTACGGGGGTGGCATCGATTTTGTCTGTGGCCGCCGGGACGGTCCCAACGTCCGGGACGCCACGACATCGAAACGCCTGATCGGCTGCCATTGCAACAGCGGGGGCTTTGACCCGGGGCGCCGGAAGCGTGACCGCTTTCTGCAGCGGGCCGTTTTCAGAAGACACTACGAATATATCCTTTCCGGACACATACAACGATAAGCGGAGGACAGGGGAATGATGGAGGAAGGTGCACTGCGGAATGACATGGTGGCGGGGGACCTGATACGGCAGATCGATGCCATCTGTCACCCCCGTTCAGTGGCGGTGGTGGGCGTACCGAAGGGGATGAAGGCGGGAAAGCTCTTCCTGATGGCACTTCTCGAGCAGGGCTTTGCCGGCAGGATATATCCCGTTCATCCCGAGGCAAAAGAGATCGACGGGCTTGCAGCCTACCCGAGCGTATCGGCGATTCCCGGGATTGTCGATCTTGCCATCATCCTGGTGTCCCAGTCACAGACCCGTGCCGTGCTGCGGGAATGTGCCGCCAAGGGGGTGAAGGGCGCGGTCCTTTTTACGTCGGGATACGGAGAGACGGGGACGGCGGAGGGGAGAAAGGAGGAAGAGGAACTGACGCGCATTGCCCGTGAGTCAGGCATGCGGCTCATCGGACCGAACTGCATGGGACTCTATGTTCCCGCCTCGGGGCTCTCCTTTTTCCCGGGGCTTCCCCGCGAACCGGGTCCCATCGGGATCATCTCTCACAGCGGATCCCTGGCCAATATACTCTGCTATATGGCGCCGCAGAGAGGGCTTCGTTTCAGTACGGTGGCAAGCCTCGGTAATGAATGCGACCTTACCGGTACGGATTTTCTCAGGTACCTGGAGCAGGATGAAGAGACGAAGGTCATCGGCGTCTATCTGGAGAGCGTTACACAGGGCGATGCCTTTGTACGGGTGCTCCGGGAAACGTCATTGAAGAAACCCGTTGTCCTCTGGAAGGTAGGCCTCACCGAGGAAGGCAGCAGGGCGGCGGCTTCCCATACGGGTGCGCTGGCGCTGTCGGGTCCCCTCTGGGAAAATGCGGTGCGGCAGACCGGCGCCGTGCCCGTGACGGGATTTGAGGAGTGGGTGGACCACCTGACGGGATGTTCCATGCTTCCCCCGTTCCTGGGGGATCGTATGGCGATTATTTCCGGCCCGGGAGGGCTTGCCGTCTCGGCTGCCGATGCCTGCGGCCAGGAGGAGCTCAGCCTGGCTGAACTGGCACCGGAAACCCGCAGGACGCTGGGGGAGTTCTTGCCGCCCACGGGAACGAGTTTCAGAAACCCTGTCGATGTGGGACTTACGGCTTCATTCGACATGAATCTTTACATCCAGGCAGCCCGGACCGTGGCGGCCGATCCCGGCGTCGACGCTGTGGTGGTCTGCGGCATCGGATTGTCTCCCGAGGCAAACAGGCTTTATGCCGATGCAATGATCGCCGCGCGCCATGATTTCGGGAAACCCTTCCTGATCGTGAATATTCCCGGTCTCGATCGGGAGGTTCCGCCCCTGTTTCTGAATGCCGGCATCCCCTTTTTCGAATCCGTTGAACGTGCCATGGCGGTCTATGCCGGCCTTCGCCGGTATCAGGCATGGTGCCGCAGGCGGGGCGCATAATGTTCTTTACATCTTATCCGCAATTTACTATCCTCACCGCGGTTTTGTAATCATTGAACAGATTCCGGGGTGTGGTAACCGACTGTTCCCGGGGGTATTATGCGCAGTAACCAAGGGAGATGCAAAAAACGATATGACGGAAACGATTGCCTTTGATAATGAGAAGTACATACAGGAGCAGACGGCAGCTATTCTGGAACGGGTGGAACGGTTCGACAACAAGCTCTATCTCGAATTCGGCGGAAAGCTTTTTTACGATTACCATGCCGCGAGGGTGTTGCCGGGATATGATCCCAATGTAAAGGTCCGCCTCCTCCGGGAACTGAAAAACAAGGCCGGCATCATTCTCTGTATCTACGCCGGCGATATTGAACGCAAGAAGATCCGGGCCGATTTCGGCATTACCTACGATTCCGACGCCATGAAGCTCATCGACGATCTGAGGAACTGGGACCTCGATGTCCTCGGCGTGGTCATTACCCGCTTCGAGAACCAGCCGGCGGCCATATTGTTCAAGAACAAGCTGGAACGCCGGGGCGTCACCGTCTTTACTCACAGTTATACCAAAGGCTATCCCACGGATGTGGATACCATCGTCAGCGACGAGGGATACGGCGCCAATGCCTGCATCGAAACGGAGAAACCACTCGTGATCGTCACGGGGCCCGGTCCGGGCAGCGGCAAGCTTGCCACCTGTCTCTCCCAGCTCTATCATGACTACCGGAAGGGGATTAAATCGGGATACGCGAAATTCGAGACCTTTCCCATATGGAACCTGTCACTCAAGCATCCCGTGAACGTGGCCTACGAAGCCGCCACGGCGGATATCCGGGACTTCAATCTTATCGATCCCTTTCACCTGGACTACTATGATCTCAAGGCAGTGAACTACAATCGCGACGTGGAGGCCTTTCCCGTGCTGAAGCGGATCCTCGAGAAGATCACCGGTGGAGAATCCTTCTACAAGTCACCCACCGACATGGGGGTAAACCGGGCGGGATTCGCCATTGTCAACGACGAACTGACCCGGGAGGCGGCAAAGCAGGAAGTCATCCGGCGATATTTCCGCTACCGCTGCGAGTATGCCATGGGATTTTCCGACAGGGAGACGGTGCAGCGTGTGGAACTCTTCATCAAGGATTTCGCCCTCAACCCGGAATACCGGAACGTGGTGGAGCCGGCACGGAAGGCGGCGCTGGATGCCCAGGAACGGGCCAAGGGAAACGAGGGGATATACTGCGGCGCGGCAATCGAACTCAGGGACGGGGCCATCATTACCGGCAACAACTCTCCCCTCATGCATGCGGCGTCGAGTCTCGTCATTCATGCCATCAAGCACCTGGCGGAGATTCCCGACAAGATCAAACTCCTCCCCCGGTCCATTACGGAATCGGTGAGAAGTCTCAAGACGAACACCCTGAACGAGAAGTCCGTGAGCCTCGATTTGAACGAGACGCTCATTGTCCTCGGCATCAGTGCCACGACGAATCCCGCCGCACAGCTTGCCATCGAAAAGCTGAAAGAGATCCGGGGCTGCGAAGTTCATATGACCCACATCCCCACGCCCGGCGATGAAGCGGGACTCCGTCGGCTGGGTGTAAATCTTACCAGCGATCCGAATTTTTCATCGAACAATCTCTTCATCACCTGAGACAGGACATCTGGCTTCACGACCGGCTGCCCCCGGACAGCGAGCGCTGCGGGTGTACCGTACATCATTTCAAGGCCGGTTCGGTTGTCTGCGCCGTCTTTCCCCGGGGCTTTCGGTCTTTTGCCGCTGGACATGGTGCGTGATTAGCGTTATAGACCCTCTGTACGGTATTAATCGCAACAGAAAACCGGGAGGAAGAAAGTATGATTAAAATAACCTGCCTGGGTGCTGCCGGATCGGTCACCGGTTCGAGCTACCTCGTCGAAACACCCCGGGGAAACAGAGTTCTCGTGGATTGCGGCCTTTTCCAGGGGGGAAAGGATATGGAGACCCGTAACTGGCAGCAGTGGGGGTTCAATCCACGGGATTTATCGACGATGCTTCTTACCCACGCCCACATCGATCACAGCGGACGGATCCCGCGGCTGGTAAAAGACGGCTTCAAGGGGAGGATCATTACCTCGCCTCCGACGGCGGAATTGTGCCGGATCATGCTGGTTGATTCGGCCCATGTTCAGGAAATGGACGCGGAATGGCAGACACGGAAGAACTCTCGACAGGGGAGGGATGAAGTCGTTCCTCTCTATACGATAGCCGATGCCGAGGCGAGCCTGAAGTACTTTTCGCCGGCCAAAGACGACACACTCATGACCATCGCGCCGGACATACGGGTCTGTTTCAGGAATGCGGGGCATATCCTGGGATCACGAATCATTGAAATGTGGATCGATGACGGTGCCGACGAAGTCAAGATCGTCTTTTCCGGTGACCTGGGTAATAAAGACCAGCTGATTGTCCGCGATCCCGAAGAAATTGTCAGCGCCAACTATCTCTTTGTTGAATCCACCTACGGAAACCGCCTGCACCGTTCCATGGAGGCAAGTAAGGACGAGTTGCTGGAGGCGATACGCTATGCCGTGTCGCATAACGAGAAAGTCATCATTCCGGCCTTTGCCCTCGAACGCACACAGGAGATCCTCTATCTGCTGAGTGCCTTTTCCCGGGACGGGCTGCTTCCCGACATACCCGTCTATCTTGACAGCCCCCTGGCCATCAAGGCAACGGAGGTTTTCCGCAGGAACAAGGCCTACTATGATGAAGAGGCACAGGCGATAACCGATGTCGGGTTTGATCCCTTCGATATGCCCAACCTCCGTTTTACGCCCACCACGGAGGAATCCATCGCCATCAACAAAAAGGCGGGTTCAGCCATCATCATTTCCGCCAGCGGCATGTGTACGGCAGGGCGTATCAAACACCACCTGAAGCACAACCTCTGGCGCCCCGGTGCCAGCATTATCATTGTCGGCTTCCAGGCCCAGGGAACCACGGGACGGAAAATCGTGGACGGCGAGAAAAAGGTCAGGATCTTCCGGGAAGACGTGGCCGTGAAGGCCAAAGTCTTTACCATCGGCGGGTTCTCGGCACATGCCGACCAGAAGGGGCTGCTCGAGTGGGTCGGCCATTTTGCATCGGCCCGTCCCCGGGTCTTTGTCGTCCATGGCGAATCTTCATCGAGCCGGACGCTGGCCGAAAAGATCGGCGAAGTCTATTCACTCGATGCCTACGTTCCGTCCTGGCGGGAGACGCTTCTGCTCGAGCCGGCTGAGATGTCCACGGAGATTGCACCGGAGAAGGTCCTTCCCGCTGATATGATCCGTGATATGCACGCGACCATCGAGGAACTGGAACGGGAGCTTGACGATCTCAAACAGCGCATGGCGGGTAAGGCGGCCGCCGGGGCGGTTGACAGCGACGACGTAAACAGGGCGAAACGGATTCAGCAGGAACTCCGCGGGCTCTTTTCATAGCAGCTTCAGAATATCCCTGCCCGGGGGACAGCCGATGCCGGCCGATCCCGGGCAGGGACGTCAAATTACAGGGCGGGCCTTTGGATTTCTCTTGACAGCGGCAGGTCAATTTTCTATGGTGCACAATCGACTAAGGGCAATCATCATCAATACATTCATTTTCAAGGACGGAACATATGAAAGACAAGTACTCGATTATCGGACCGCTCTATGATTTTTTGGCGATGCTCTATAGTGCCAACCAGATTGATCACTGCAAAACCGCCATGCATGACAGGATCAAGCCGGACAACAGGATCCTCTTTGCGGGAGTCGGTCACGGTTTCGACGCAATCAAGGCGGCGGAACGGGGTGCGAAGGTGACCGTCGTGGACCTCTCCGAAACGATGCTGAAAAGGCTCAACGGAAAAGCGGAGGGAAAAGAATTTAAACACCCCATCAGACAGATCAATGACAATATCCTCAACTTCGACGAATATGATACCTACGATTTTGTCTTTGCCAATTTTTTCCTGAATGTCTTCTCCAAGGGGAAAATGGTCGAAATCCTGGATCATCTCACCAAACTGGCAAAACGTAAAGGCTTCGTGGTGGTGGGGGACTTCTCCCTGCCCAATGGCAACGTCGTTGCCCGATTCTTCCAGGTCATCTACTGGCGTATTGCCGACCTTATATTCTGGGTTGCCGCTCAGAATGCTCTTCACCCTGTGTACGATTATGCGTCGCATATGAAGCAACTGGGGCTTAAAGTAAAGACGATAAAATATTACAGATTTCTCTTTGATGATCGGTACTACTCGATCCTGGGTCAGAAAAAGTAACTGCCGGCGGCGTTCCGCAAGGTACTGAGCCGACAGTTGTGATATCCGATCCCTGAGAAAGCCGGGGCCCGGATAAACATGACGTCACAGATAGTGAGAATGCGATGGCCACCTGCGAGGACGGCAGCCTGCGGGGATATCCTTCCCAGACGATCAGCACACCTGCCATGCCGGACGCAGCGCACAGGTTCAGTTTTGCCGAGCGAATGTCCTATCTGAGGAAGTACGGCAGTCACTGCATGTCCTATTCCACCCTGCAACCGGGGATGAAATACTTCGATATCCCGGGAAAAGGGTTCATCTCCTACACCTGTCAATGGGGAATTCGGGCTGTACTGGCAGATCCTGTCTGCGATGTGCGCGACAGGGAAGCAATGATTGCCGCCTTTCTGCAGAACAAGATGTGCACCGGTTTCGCCCAGGTGTCTCCCCCCGTGGCCGACCTCCTGCATGAAAAATTCGGATTTTACGCCACGCAGTTTGGCGTTGAATCGATCGTTGATCTCCGGAACTGGGATCTGAAGGGGAAAAAGAAACAGGTCGTCAGGACATCGGTGAATCAGGCCGTGAAAAAAGGGATTACCATAGAGGAGAACTGTCACGAAGACCGATACCGGAAGCTCTCGGAGCAGTGGGTCAAGACGAGAAAGGTCAAGAACAGGGAGATTCGATTTCTCATCAGGCCGATGAATATGAAACACCAGGAAGAGACGCGAAGGTTCTTCGCCTATCTGGACGGCCAGCTTGTCGGATTCATTTTTTTCGATCCCCTCTATGCCGATGGCCGGATCATCGGGTATGTACCTAATATTTCACGATTTGCGGAGACATTCCGGCAGGGCATCTTTTATGCCATCATGGTCCATGCCATGGAAACCTTTAAGCAGGAAGGGCTCAGTGAACTCCATCTCGGTCTGTCTCCCTTTGTCGTGGTCGATAAAAAACGGCCCTATGAAACAGGTCTGATAAAAAAGCTGCTTCGTCTTTTATTCGAACATGGAAACGGGATATACAGCTTCAGAGGCATCTATTTCACCAAATCGAGATTCGGAGGGAAGGATCGCGAAACCTTCTGCTGCCATAAGGGAAAATTTCCATTCCGTGAAATAATCACGTTGTTTAGAATTTCCAATCTCATATAGTGCCGGCAGCAGGGGGCTAATCGCAGGCCCTTGTCGCGATACCCTGCGCCATGATCAGGCGCAGGATCTGAAAACAGTGGATGTTTGACGTGCCGAGGAGGGAATCATGGAAATACCGTCTGTCGTGTTACAAAAACTGTATGCCGCCGGGAGTCTTGCCAACGAGAACGGACGGGTGCGCTTCTGCCTGACAAACCCCCTGGGCGATGCCGTGCTGAAGGGTATCACCCGGGTCGGGATAAACGGCGTGAATATCGCCCTTGATAAGATTGAGGCGGACGTGGAGGGGAAGGTTGTCAGGGCGTCGGAAATCAATGAGGAAAATTCCGTTCCCTTTCTTCTCGGCCAGACCGTGGAGGTGTTCCTTCATATCGACTCGCTGGAACCGAAGACAGAGCAAATCCTCAGTTTTGCCTTTGAAACCGAACCCTACGGTCCCTTGAATTTCGAGGTTACCGACGACATCTCCGGCAACAGTAGAAACCGGACGGCCATACCCTACGACAAGACGCGGGATTACGAGGCCGACATTGTCAGCAAACGGCAGGAGTTTGTCGAAGCCTACAGCGGGGTGAAGCTTGCGTCGATCGATAAATACTCCTTCGATCCGAAAGTCACGAAGGGAAATATCGAAAACTTCACCGGGGTCGCGCAGGTACCGATAGGTTTCGCGGGACCTTTACAAGTAAACGGACAGTATGCACAGGGTGAATTTATCATTCCCCTCGCCACCACGGAGGGAACGCTTGTCGCCTCTTACAATCGCGGGATGAAGATGATAAACCTCTGCGGCGGCATTACCACGACGATTGTGGAGGACCGGATGCAGCGCGCACCGGTCTTCATCTTCGACTCGTCCCGGGAGGCCCTCGATTTTTCATCGTGGCTCGACGAGCATATCGACGATATCCGTTCCGAAGCTGAGGCGACGTCAAATGTGGCCCGGCTTGTGGAGATTCAGAAATTCATGGTCAGCAAGTTCATCTATCTGCGCTTTAACTTTCACACCGGCGATGCGGCGGGCCAGAACATGGTCAACCTGGCGACCTTTGCCGCCTGCAACTGGATCGTGAACCGGTACAAGGGGATCCGTCATTACTACCTTGAGTCGAATATCTCTACCGACAAGAAGACGTCCGTCATCAATACCCTCCATACCCGGGGCAAGCGTGTCACGGCCGAACTGACCATGAAACGGGAATTGTTGATGGAACAGATGCGTGTCGATCCGGAAACGTGCGTCTATTTCAACAAGGTGGTCAATCTCGGAACCTTGATGTCCGGCGCCGCCAGCAACGGCCCCCACAGCGCCAATGCGCTTGCCGCCCTCTTTATCGCCACGGGGCAGGATGTGGCAAACGTTGCCGAATCGTCAAACGGCATGATCCACATGGAGGTCACCCGCGAGGGAGACCTCTATGCGTCGCTGACCCTCCCATCGTTGATCGTGGGCACCTACGGAGGAGGAACCGGCCTTCCCACGCAGAGAGAATGTCTTGAGATTATGGGATGTTACGGTAAGGGTAAGGTCCTGAAATTTGCCGAAATCGTCACGGCGGTTGCCGCGGCGGGTGAAATTTCGCTGGGCACCGCCATATCTTCCCTTGACTGGGTCTCGGCCCATGAGAAATACGGGAGGAATCGCTGAAGAAACCAGCGGTGTGCCGCCCCGGTACCCTGTTGCACCGAATCATGTTTCACCGGACGCCGGTGAAATAGTGAAGCTCCCCGCCCATGGGGCGGGGCTTCCCGGTAAGGAATTGTTTAATTGTATTATGCCCCGTGAGCCCGCCTGCAAGGCGGGGCTTGCGAAAGCACTCCCGGCCACCCCGTACTACCAGCATGTTGCTCGTAGTATGCCTGTATTTATTTAGCAAGAAATATTTCCCCGAATATGTATAAATGTAATCGCTCTAAGAGGATCGGATTCATGAGCGGCGAGATTTACCTGCCGACGT
>Ga0272441_10014952_pt1 | contig 10923 bp, 7 predicted proteins | sample SSMProp6N_FD_193582 | JGI IMG/M metagenome (GOLD analysis project Ga0272441, IMG submission 193582) | Marine sediment archaeal communities from Little Sippewissett salt marsh, Falmouth, MA, United States - SSM-Prop-6N | ecosystem: Environmental > Aquatic > Marine > Wetlands > Sediment ...
TAAACGCATCCAGGTCGGCTCCAAGAATGGGTATTGCTTTATCGCCAGGCCGCTCTTTTGCGCGATACAGCTTTAAAACTGCTGCCGGATTCGAATACACTGCCCCGATCCCATACACCGTATCCGTAGGAAACGCCACGACACCACCGGATTCCAGCACCCGCTTTGCCTTCAGTACAACTCCTTGTTCTTTTACTGATATCACTTCAGTTCTAATAACACCCATTCCCGCCTCATATCTTCCAGGAAGTTACCTGTTCCAGGCTGGTAATCTTTCAGAATCCGGTCACAATCAGCAGTCTGTCCTTCCCTGCCAGATCTTGCTGAATCCGACAGACGCACCCGGGAAGGGACCTTTTTGCATAAGTCAATGCTTTTCCCCCCTGCCCTGCCTCAAGTTCCAGTATTGCTGAGCCGTCTCTGGATACAATCCGCGGCAGATCATCGAGCAGCTGCCGGATCAAGTCCAACCCATCTTCGCCGCCATCCAATGCTTCACGCGGCTCGCGCCGGGCTACCGGAAGATCTGCCAGTTTCGCTGAAGGAATATAGGGCAAATTGGCGCAGACAAGGTCGAACATACTACCAAGCCCTTCCGCCAGAGAAGCCTGGACAAGATCGAGCCGATTTCCGAGAGAATAACGATCCCGGTTTTTCTGTGCAACCTTTAACGCGTCCAGTGAATGATCGGACGCAACAGCTGTACTGCCGGCATGTTCCAGAAGCAGGGTTATGGCAATAATGCCAGAGCCTGTCCCCACATCCAGAAACCGGGCCGGCTTACGGGGCTGCAAAAATGATAATGCCAGCTCGACGAGTAGTTCTGTTTCCGGGCGTGGAATGAGGACATGAGGATTAATAATAAAGCGACGTCCGTAGAACTCCCACCACCCCAGCAGGTAGGGAAGCGCACTGCCGGCAAGGTACTGCCGTACCAGATCCTCAATAGTTCTTTCCTGATAAGGAGTGAGTTTTTGTTCCGGATGTGCAAGAAGTTGTTCTCTTGGAAAGCCGGTAGCGAATTCCAGAAGCAGCTGCGCATCCAGCCCTGCTGATTCCGAGACGGAATGCAGCCGATCACGAGCCGACTGCATAACAGCGCCGACTGTGTTCGTGCCGGACATCACTTACACCCCGGCAGCCTGCAGCCGCTCCGCTTCATCCTGTGTGGCAAGTTCATCGATAATTTCATCCAGATCGCCATCCAGAACAGCAGGCAGGTTATGTTTCGTAAGATTTACACGATGGTCAGATACACGGGACTGGGGAAAATTGTAAGTACGGATCTTTTCAGACCTTTTCCCGGTACCAACCTGTGCCCTGCGGGCAGCCTCTTCCTTTTCCTGCTGCTCGCGTACCGCGATGTCATAGAGGCGGGCTTTAAGAATGCTCATTGCCCGAAGCCTGTTCTGCAGCTGTGAACGCTCATCCTGGCATTGTACAACCATGCCTGTGGGAAGATGGGTCAGCCTTACAGCTGTGGAGTTCTTCTGCACATTCTGACCGCCCGCACCTGCCGAGCGGTAGACATCCATCTTGATATCCTTCTCCGGGATATCAATTTCAACATCATCCGCTTCTGCAAGTACGGCTACGGTGGCCGCGGAAGTATGAATCCTTCCCTGTGATTCTGTAACAGGAACACGCTGTACACGGTGCACACCGGATTCAAATTTCAGACGGGAAAAAGCGCCTTTTCCCCGTACCTGGAAAATGATTTCCTTAAAACCGCCTACACCCGTGTCATTTTGCGAAATGATTTCAATCTTCCAGCGCCGCCCTTCTGCATAGCGGCTGTACATCCGGAACAGATCCGCTGCAAAGAGTCCGGCTTCATCACCACCGGTACCGGCTCGGATTTCCATAATTACATCCTTGCCGTCTCGAGGATCTTTCGGTAAAAGCATACTGATAAGATCTTGTTCCATGGGCTCAAGCCGGGGTTCGAGATCGGCGATCTCCATCTCAGCGAGCTCTTTCATCTCACCATCTTCCTCGTCACGCATACCGTATGCCTGATCGAGCCTCTCTCGTATATCCCGGTATTCACGGAACTTCTGTACAATGGGTTCAAGCTCTGAACGCTCACGGGCCAGATCCGCTACTAACTCATAATCTTCACCGGCGTCAGCCAGTTCCTGATCGATTTCCAGAAATCGGTCTTCAATTCCCTGCAATTTTTCTAACATAAGCCCTCAACCATATGGTAAGGAACTCCCTTTTCAACACGGGAGAACCGCAAGGATTATACCACGCAGCACTGTGGAGGAATCGCTGCATGATACATCAGCCCCATATACTCTGGTAATCCGGGTCTAACTTAATTAAACAGGGAACTTTTCCAATGCTCAGATCGTCCTATTATTAAACCGGCAAAGACTGATCCGTGGAGGTGTTGTATGAAAATTCGGAGATTCATTCCACTCACTGTGCTCGTCCTTCTCTTTTCCGCCTGTTCGGTGGAAGCCGCTTTTGCAGATGGAATCATCATTCCTGAACCCCCGATCTGCGATCCAGGCCCCTGCCCGGATCCATTTCCGATTTCTCAACTTGCCATCGTATACCACCGCGTTACAGTGACGATTGAAGACCAGGTTGCAATCACCCATGTCGATCAGGTGTTTCGAAATGACCAGGATTGGGCAATCGAAGGCACCTATGTCTTTCCGCTGCCAGAGGATGCAGCCGTCTCCGAATTCACGCTGTGGATGAATAACGAACCTGTCCAGGCAGAAATCCTCGATAAGGAAAAAGCTCGCGAAATCTATGAAAATATCGTTCGCCAGATGCGCGATCCTGCCCTCCTGGAATATGTTGACCGCGGTGCAGTCCAGGCATCTGTTTTCCCGATTGAACCCGGTGAAGAACGCAGAATCGAATTGGAGTATTCCCAGGCTCTTGCTGCCGACCAGGGGCTTATCCGATACAGCTACCCACTGAATACCGAGAAGTTTTCCACGTTACCGCTGGAAGAAGTATCTATCTCCATTGACGTCAGTTCCGAACAGCCTGTTCGCGCTGTATACTCACCAACTCATTCCATCGCAATTGACCGCCAGGATGATCATGCCTTCCGAGTGGGGTACGAAGCGTATAATGTTACTCCCGACAAGGATTTCGACCTCTATTATTCGGTCAGCATGGATGATATCGGCGTAAACCTTCTTACCTACAGGGATCTCTATCAAACGAATGAAGACGGCTTCTTTCTCTTAATGGCTGCTCCAGGATTTGACATTGACCCTGAACAGCGTCTCCCACAGGATGTTTTCTTTGTCCTGGACCAATCCGGAAGCATGGAAGGGGATAAATTCCTTCAAGCTCAGCAGGCTGCCGAATATGTACTCGAACACCTCAAGCCTGAAGACAGATTCAACATCCTGAGCTTCAGCACCGGCGTCCGGTCTTTCTCCTACAAGCTGGAACCGGCCGATCAGGTCGAAGATGCTGTTGACTGGCTCCATACACTAGCACCTATGGGTTCCACCGATATCAACCTGGCCCTGCTGGAAACTGTAAACCAGGCAGACCCGGAGCGGCCCACATTGATCCTCTTTCTCACAGACGGGCTGCCCACGGAGGGTGTGGTGGAAGCACCGCAAATCCTGAAAAATATCGCACAGGAAGCACCAGAAAATGTGCGCCTTTTTGCCTTTGGTGTCGGGTTTGACGTTGATACATTCCTGCTGGACTCCCTGACCAACAACCATCACGGTGATACAACCTACGTGTCACCAGGACAGCCGATCGACGAGATCGTGTCCGGATTCTATGCAAAGGTCAACACACCAGTACTCACAGATCTATCCTTTGATGCAGAGGAAATCCAGCTCTATGACCTGCACCCGTCCCCGATTCCGGACCTTTTTGCAGGGAGCCAGATCCTGCTGACCGGGCGATACAGAGGCAGCGGCTCAGTCACACTTACACTGAGTGGAAACCTGCTGCAGGACCATAAGTCCTTCTCATACCAGGATGTTACTTTTCGCAGGAGCGGCGGTTCAGAATTCATTCCCCGTCTTTGGGCAACCCGAAAGATTGGAACTCTTTTAAACCAGATACGCCTGTATGGCCCAGAGCAAGAAATCATCGATCAAATCGTTTCTATCAGCATCCGTTATGGAATCATCACACCGTACACGTCGTTCCTGGTAACTGAACCGGAGATACTCGACAGTGAGGCACAGGACAGCCTTTCTGAAGAAATCTATGCTGATGAAATGGCTGCAGCCCCTTCCGCCTCCGGTGAATCCGCTTTTCAAAGAGCTGAAGCAGAAAACAAGATCCTGTCTGCGGAAATACCGCTCGAGCTGGAATCTTCCGATGCGGAACTCGTCCGAGTTGTTGGAACCCGCACTTTCCGCCTGATCGATGGAACCTGGGTGGATACACAGGTCGATCTTGCTAATGAAGATACAATCCGGATCCCATTCCTGTCTGATGCTTACTTCGAACTCAGTGCCTCATCCCCGGATGCAGCCGCCGCACTTGCGCTTGGTGACAGCGTTATCCTCAAGGCTGGAGAGAGCACGTTTGAAATCGTCGACGAGGATGAAAGCGGAGACTCATTCGACCTTCCGGCTATCGGAGGGCAGGAACCGGAACCCGAATCGATCGATGTTGATCCAGAGGAAGAAACCTTCGGCCTGCACTTATGCCCCGGCTTCCTGCTCTTTGGAATGGTTTTTCTTCCCCTTGGTTTGAAATCAGACAGCCGCCTTTAGTCCAGGCAGCAGATGTTCAAAAAAGACCGGCGGATCTGAGGCCGCCGGTCTTTCTATCCTGAACACTATATCCTTGAGAAAAAATCTTGACTTTCACCTGCTGGAATACAGCAAATGTACATTCATGAGAAAGTTATATGCAAGGCTACTCTTCCTCTTCTTCGCATATCACTTCATACTCGGTTACATAATATATTGTTTCGTTACCATCCTTATCCAGGGCTTTCAGCCAGACCTTTACTACTACCGGGTCTTCCCATTCCTCATCGATTTCCACCTCAACCGAACCAGAATGGCAGCTGTACCAGGCATCTCCATCGAAGCCCCCGCAGATCAGGGGAAGATTATCAGAATACGTAAGCCCCAGGTAACCGGGGATTTCATATTTTATCTTTATCCATTTCAATCCACTGGAAGGAGCCGGATCGCTGACATATACCTCATCGATAACAATCTCGAATGTACAGACTTTCTTATCACATTCCAGCTCCAGGTTTTCGGGATCCGTAAAAATGACCAGATCATCTCCGGGGTTGATTTCTGGTGGTGTTGATTCCCCGGCTGGTGTCTTGGATGGTTTTTTCGTCGGCTCTTCAGGCTCAGGAGTCTTTGAAGGCGTTTTTGTTGGATCTGGCGTTTTTGTATCTGTAGGCTCAGGAGTATCGCTGGGAGTAGCAGTTGGTTTTGGCGTCCGTGTGCTCGTCGGAGAAGGTGTATAAGTCTGGGTTGGAGGAGGGTCGCCAGCAAAATTGAGTGCTGTAGCTGTTTGTACCTGCTCCTCCATCATGGTATTCAGTTCTTCCATTGCGCTGGAGGATTCATCCGGACTTGTCATATCCTTGAGTGCATCCTGGACAATCGCCAGGCTGATCATCCTGAATGACCTGGGGGCACTCTCCTTGCTGTAATTAGCTGACAGTTGTGACCTTAAATCCGCCGAAACCTGGCCAGGCGCAGCAAATACAGTACTCATCTGCAGAACAACAACCAGCCAGATCACCAGTCCTCCCAGAAAGACCAGTAATGATGTCAGAAGATTTTTTTGACTGCGAAGCCATTTCATAGTCCCACCTCCCGGGATTTAATCCCGAAGCCGGATCGTTCGATCACGGACCTCATAAACCAATACTTCTTCATCCCGCCCCTGCAGTGATGTTTTTCCATAACGGCCAAACTCAAAATGCTGTTGGGCGCTTGCCAGATAACGGTAGGTATCAGCACTGATAAGAAGGCTGTTCCCATGGAATGACTGCGTTATCTGCGCAATTTGATATGCAGTATGCACCACATCTCCAACTACTGAAACCCTGCTGCTGTTTGTTGTACCGACAAGCCCGACAATGACATCGCCTGTGGCAACGCCCATCCCTACTTCGAACGCCGGCAAACCCCGTTCAGCACGCTCACGGTTCCAGTTATCAATAAATTCCCGGATTTCCATTGCCGCATGCGTGGCCTGAAGTGAGTTCACCTGTGGGCGCTTCAGCTGCGAAGTAACCCCAAAATGGATAATACATTCATCGCCCCGAACAGTTGCAATTACGCCACCATGCTCCTCAACAATCGGGGTGATGCCGCCGATCATGGTATTAAGGTTGGACAGAGTCACTTCCGGCTCAGGAAGCGTCAGCCTGTCTGGCAGTCGCTTTGCAAGTACAACAAGTATTGTGACAGTTGAGATACTCCCCGTAGAATCATCCAAAGGCAATGTTTTTGCGTCAGATGAATCTTCTGCTGCTTCCGGGAATCTGAACGTCCACGCCTCTTTGTGGCCATTTCGCCCCACAAGAATCTGGTTAATACTCCGAACCAGCTGAGTAATCTCCTTGCCGCCAGATTCAGGCAGTGGAGGATCCAATAATCCATCTGCTATCTGAACAGCCTTCTCACTGAGTGAATTCACCGAATTCACTACTGAGTTGGAGATCAACAGTCCAATAACAACAACTACAACAAGCGCCAGAGCCCCCAGACGGGCGATCAGCATCACATTCTCTGCTATTTCAGCTTCGACTGGAGCAGCGAGCAAAGAAACACCGAGGATTCCTGCGATCTGGTTTCCGTCCCGCACCGTCAGCGGAAGCAGGATTTCCCCATAAGGGCTTCCTGCCACTTCAAGGACGCGGGTAGCACTTCCACTACCAGATGCATCAAGCACCGATGAAAGCTGGTCTGCAGTCAGTAAAATCGACTGCGAACCCTGGGTTTCCAAAGTCGATACAACAAGAAAACCATTATCCATCTTGTACAACGAGATGTTAGCCCCTGCATCCTGCTGAATCAAGGCGGCAATATTCTCCAGGTACTGTCCAACCAGCACAACGCCCAGAATATTGCCTTCCGAATCCTTTATCGGACCGCCAATATGCAGAGTCGGGAGTTCGGTGTTTCCTAAATATATATTTTCTAAATCAGCGAATTTGTCCCCGGATTCATCCGAAGATCCTGAAAGGATGGCCTGAACCATCTCCCAATCAGCGTAAAAACTTTCACCGCGGACAGCACGTTCATAACTGCCGGGCGCGTCACCCGGACGGTGCCGCACGGCAAAGACAGAACTTCCTTCAGTGTCCAGAATTGCGACTGAATCCAGGTCCGCATTGATTACAAGTGGAAGCACACGATCACGCAGGGCTTCTGCATCCAGGTCATCCACAGCATCAGCAAGCCCTTCTGTGTTTGCAATCAGCCGCTCAACTTCAAGCAGATCCTGTTCGATACGAACAACCGCATCCGATGCTTGTTGACCCCCATCAGCAACCTGACGCCAGTAACGTTCCTGTGCATTCTGGCTCAACAGCCTGTTGACCATAAATGCTGCGCTGAGCCCCAGAACGAGTGCAAGTATGATGAATGGCAGCGTGATCCGCCAGCGTATGCTGATGCCCATACTGGTGCCTTTTTCTTTCAGACCACGCATCATCATGCTCCATCCAGTTAACCTGTGGGATTGCTATAGAACGAAAGACAGCCCTATCAAGCCAAGGATCAAAATGCCTGCAATCAATGCAATACGCTTCAAGTCCTTGACAACGTAGGAATAATCCGGATTGAAGGATGCTCTTGTGCTTTTTTTGAACTGTATGGCCTGCGCCTGCTTCGAAGTTTTTCGTGATGATTTTCGTTTTTTCTTTCCCACAACACATCTCCTGCAATTAATCATAGTAGAACAGTACTTCAGATACAAGCACCAGTACCCTGGTACTGGCAGCATTGATCAGAAGTCAATCTAAACTTTGATTGTATCAGTGTTCCTGGATTCTGTAACGTAAATTCTGCCTCTTGAACATGATTTCCGAAGGTTTTTTTCAACACAGCCTTTTAGGGACAGTTTTTTTAGTTTTCCTGTTCCAGTTCAGCAAAAACTACTATCCTTTGATTGTCAATCAAGTATGGGTAGCACGATATCATTGTGATGGATGCCTTTGATGTTGGCTCCATAACCTCAACATCCGTTGGTTCAACTATCCGTAAACCTGTAATCCGGTAAATGAATTCCTTGTTTGCGGTTTGTATATAAATTTGGTCTCCAGGTTTTAGTTTATCCAGGTCGCGGAAAAACTCGCCGAAAATATCATTATGTGCCGAAAGAACCATGTTACCCGGCTGCCCCGGATCAGCAGAACCTATATGCTGTCCAACACCTTTTTTTAACTGCTCCCAACCGTCTCCCTGGACAATCGGTACGGCAGAAGACCATAATGCTGGAATATAGATGGAATGGGCCTGGTCTGGAGAAGGAGTGGCAGCCTGAACTGCCGCCTGTGAATCCACCAGTCCTCTCAAATGAACAGGTATTTCCCCATCATTCGGACGCGCGCCGCCCTCCTCCGAAGGAGGTATATGGCCTGATGGAAGAACCACAACATCAATTAACGGCGTAGATGTTGGTGCTTGCCCGAGTGAAGCTGTTTCAGTGTTCAAGAGCTGGAGCATTCCCATTCCAGAAAAAAGCACATATACCAGCCCGGCAACAGCAGCTATCTCGACAAACCAGAGAAGCCGGCTGAAAAACGACTGCCTGGATCGCGGGCGATTTTCTTCCTCGCTGATTTCCATGAATTCCTGTTCAGACTCGACAGTGTTTTTTTCCACTGGATCTGGAGTAACGTGTGAACCAGGCAGGGCGCGGCCGTTCCTCTGGAACTTTTGCAGGCGTTCTTCCCTTGCCGCCAGACGTTTGCGCGCCAGCTCAGTTTCTAGTTCCTTGATACTGTAATCTTCCAGCTTTTTTCGCCGCTTTCCCATACCATCTTTCCTGATACCATCTGCCTGCAGGCCTTACCCGAGGCAGCGATTTGTGCCGATTATAACCGAGGAGATAGACGTGCTGCCAGAATGGCCTCCTTCCGGATTCCAGGCATATGTCCTCTCTATAACATGTGCAACCTCCATGCCGTTTTTTACCAGTGTAACCACTCTGAAACCCAACACGAGTATACTGGAGGTATGAAAACTCATATTCTCTTTGTCTGTATGGCCAATATCGTCCGCAGCCCTGCTGCTGAAAGCCTTTGTAAACATGCTTTAGCAGAGGAAGGATTGGAGGATGGCTTTATCATTGATTCTGCCGGCTCAACACCAGGATTCGCAGGCCAGCTTCCCCATCCGATTATGGTAAGGCTTGCTGCCAGTGTCGGAGCTGTAAACGAGGGGGTTTCACGCACTCTGACCAGTCAGGATCTTGAAGATTTCGATCTTATCCTTGTCATGGATAAAAATAATTTTGAAGACACAATTGCTCTCGCCAGAAGTGAAGATCAAAGAGAAAAAGTCCAATATCTGAGAGAATACGACCCCGACCGTCCTGAAATTCCTGACATTTCTGATCCCATTATGGGAACAACAGCTGATTTTGCTGAGACCTTTCAAATCATCCATGCCAGTGTTAATGGATTGGTAGCTCATCTTAAAAATACAGCTGCCTGACGGTCCTGAAATCCCGGATACTGACATATGGGGTGTAACAAAACCGGTTCTCATTCGTTTATATAGAAGAGAGTGGGCAGAACAGAACCTGAAACGATCAGGTGACAATACATGCCACAGATCCCTGCGGTCCCGATTGCTAGTTCGGGGGGGAAATATCAAACGGGGAGTCTTTCCTCATCTGAATGGTCATTCTCGGGGGGATATGCGGCAATGGCCAGTGGAATTCTCAAGAACCGGTTTCAGCTCCTGCCCGCTCTTGTTTACATTTAATACTGCACGCTTGTAAATTTAATCCCGGTATACGTATCCTCAAACCAATACCGCCTTTCTGTAAAAAGGAAAATGTCAGGGCAATCTCATTTTCCATACGAATTCATGAGTTTTGGCTTTGCCCGGATACCTCGCAGGGTTGCAATTGATTCTCTCGTAAACCAGACGAGCCTATTCGAACAAAATGCCGAATCCCGCAGCAGCAGAACAGCTGGCGTCGGTGAAAAGACCACAAGCCCCGGATTGCACCCACAAATTTTCCGGAGTGATCGGGTGGATTCGTTGTGTTCGATGAAATTGGACTCTTGATTGAATTACTGGAAAGCTTCAGGGTTGAACCGAACACCCTGTGTCCGATTCATTCCGGTGCAGATGGGGGAAACCTTCGAACTCCTCTATGGAAGCGAACAGGGAAATTTAAATGAGTTGGTATAATCCTTGAATTGAGCAGGGGATACTCTGATCACCCGGTTCAAAGTATCTGACGTGTTTGGTATCAAAACCCGAGGTATTCCTTCATGCAAACAACGGTGTCCAATCGAAAAAATACCATCATCCTCTTCTTTACAATGGTCGTTGTGCTGCTTGGTTTTGGTATCATCATCCCGATCCTCCCATTCTATGTCGAAAGTTTCAATGCCCACGGCCTGGAGCTTGGCCTTCTTATGGCCACCTATGCCACAATGCAGTTCCTGTTTTCACCACTCTGGGGTGACCTTTCGGACCGGTATGGGCGTAAGCCCTTCCTCATCATTGGTGCATTAGGCAACGGGCTTGCCATGATGCTTATGGGATTGGCCACACAGCTTTGGATGCTCTTTGCTGCCCGTATCCTTGCAGGGATACTTGCCGCTGCCACACTCCCCACTGCCATGGCCTATATTGGTGACAGCACTTCCTCAGAGGATCGCGGCAGGGGTATGGGCCTGATCGGGGCCGCAATGGGTGTCGGCATGGTGATCGGGCCGGGGCTGGGCGGCACACTCGCAGGTATATC
>Ga0272441_10014954_pt1 | contig 10922 bp, 3 predicted proteins | sample SSMProp6N_FD_193582 | JGI IMG/M metagenome (GOLD analysis project Ga0272441, IMG submission 193582) | Marine sediment archaeal communities from Little Sippewissett salt marsh, Falmouth, MA, United States - SSM-Prop-6N | ecosystem: Environmental > Aquatic > Marine > Wetlands > Sediment ...
AACTTGAATTGCATCTTCTTTGGACCGTACGGTTTCTCCGTGTCGACCACGGCAACGTTTCCGGCAAACTGCGGATACTTGTCCGTATCGCCCATAGCGAGTTGGCCCTGCTTGATCAGGGACTCTTTTTCAATCATGCCACTGGTCGCGATGACGATGGGGAGATCGGGGACGCCTAGTCCGTGTTGGTCGCTGCGGATGTCATGGATGAAAGCTGCCAAATGTTGTTCGTATTTCTCATCCAGCCCGCCGTACTGATCGTTCCATCCCTGGTGGAAGCAGAGGCCCGCAATCTCGATGCCCTGGCCGTGGTAGTCGGGGAAGTAGGTTTCGATGTTCTCAGTCACGTCGTTGACGATTCGGAGAATCTCGTGGTAGTAGAACCCGGGGTCGCTGCGCTTGGTGGGCATCGGATACTTGCCGACGCTGGGCGGCAGGAAGTTATGGCCCAGGCTCTTACCTCCCCAGCAGGCCTTGATGAGAAGCACCTGGCCCTCGTATGCGTCCCCCATTACATGCCCAAAGCCCAGTTCCGGGCCGATGACACCGCCGTGTGATCCATAACCTGGCTTCAGCCCGCCGTACCTGATGCTGCCGGGCCCCGAGTCGTAATGGATCCAGACGTCCGCGCGCTTCCGCCATTCTCCGTCCTCTTCAACGAGGAACTGGAATTCCCTATTGCGATCATTCTGGACAAGATGCCGCAAGGTATTGGATCCTTCTCCCTCAATACTGCCCTTGCCCTGCATATTGGACTGCCCGACCATCCCATAGATCCGGACAGGGAGATCCTTCGCGTCCTGGGCGCAGGCGAACGAAGTCAGGGCTATCGCCAATATCGTGAAGACTGGGAGGCAGGTACCACTTACGATGAGTCTGTTGTATTTCATATATACCTCGTGTATGCGGAACGGGTTCAGCCGAGCTTACTCCTTCTCCTTCATCTCGAGGCTCAAGTTGACGCCGCCATGGTAAACACTATCTTTGCCCCTGAAGTATCGGCCCCAGCGCCAGGTGTGCTTGTAGGTCGCGGCGAGGGTGTTGCGGCCGTTCTGGAGGAGTTTCACGGCGTGCTCGTTCAGGGGCACCGTGATCTGGCTGCCCCCTCCTGACTCACTGATCTTGGCCACCGGCTTGCCATTGATGAAGACCTGAATGGCATCCTGACGGAAGGCATACTGGTTCAGGCGCAAGGCCTTTACGGCGCGCTTGTTAGCGATTTCGAACGGAGCGCGCAGCACCGCCGTGTGGTTCTCGTGCCAGGAGATGGGCAGCGTCGTCTCCGTCCACCCGCTGTCGTCGAAATCGTTCTCTGTCCAGCCCTCGGGGGCCAACGCCAGCGACTCGAGGATCTTCATCCGCCACATGGTGACCTTGGGCTCGGGATCTTCCGGCTTTCGCCTTCGCTTGATGTCCACAACATTGACCAGTTCTTTCCATTCAGCACCATCCTCTTCCTGCTTTTCCGGTGGGAGCTGAATAGCAAGGGACTTGATGTGCGCATCATAGCGTTTCTTGTCCTGCTTCAGTGCCTCCTTCAACGCGGCGTCACTCAGCTTTGCCTCGATGGCGGCAAGCTCAGCATTGCCCTCCGGCATCACGGCTTTGAGCTGTGTCCGATCGAGGCTGGCTTCATAGGGCTTGTTCTCAGCGATCAGGCCCTTGACCCGGGCCAGGTCATGGGCGATGCTCTTCTGGAGCAGCACGGCCGCGTCCCGCAGTTGCTCGGCTTTCTGCAGGTCGAGTCCGTGCGTGTCGCCCTTTTCAATCAGGGATGCGGCCGCCTTCTCGCAGGCCGCATAGTCACGCTTGTGGTAGGCATCAAGGGCGGGACGCAATGCTTCCGGGGGATTGGCAGCAAAGACAGACTCGTGGGCGCCCAGCATGCGCAAGCGCTCCCGCGGCGCGACGTATGCCAAGAACTGGCCGCCGCCAAAGGTGCGGTTCTGTTGACGGCTGTGGTCGTGCATGCGGTGAAGTTCCTGCCAGGTGCGGTTGCCCTTCATATAGAATTGAAACGACTTCTTCCCATGTACCTTCGCGCCAAGCGGGGTGTAGAAATTGAGCCAGAAGTGGCCGCCATGGGCCCCCCATGTGTTGTTGTAGCAGTGGGTGGCCACGAACGAACAGGTGCGCGCGACAGGCCCATTCCCGCGAAGATCGAAGAGGATCGCTGCGCCGGCAACGCCGCCGTTGCCCGGGTTCAGCATGCCGGCGGCGAGTTTGTCGGGGTCGATATAGTTCCCGGAAGTCCTGGGTTTGGCAAAGTATCCGTATACGATGGACCCTATCTTGGCGCCGTTGTGCAGGAACCAGTTCACAGCCCGTTCATAGCCCTCGAAGTTGTACTGGACGCCGGCTTCCTTGGTGAGGTGGTAGCCGAGTGCCGCGGGAACACCGATGGCCGGCATGGTGCCGTACCTCGCGCCCCCATAGAAGTTGTGGCGCCATCCGCCTGTCTGTCCGAGCTGGACCTGGGGCCATGGCCCTCGTTCTTCCAAAGTCCTGATCTGAATGGACGTCAGGGCATCACAGCAGTGCCTCAAGTAAGGCAGGACGTTTCGATCTCCCGTCGCCAGATAATACTCTGCCACAAGCAGCATATCAGCCGACAGATCCCATGGCCCCCCGTTCTTTCTGCCAAGAGGGTCAACCGGCCTATCGAGGTCCCGTACGGCCACCCTCTTGTAGACATGACGCCGCACCAGGCCCTGGTATTCCGGTGAACCGGAAGCCAGGAGGAACATCGCATCTGCATTCTGAAACACGGGATGTCCTCCTGGCACCACCCCGCCCCTTTTCGCCAGGAAAGCCTCGGCATTGGCCACAATCCGGTCGGTTTTGGGGCAGTCGTAGGGCGCAGTGGAGCTGTACGTGCCAAGCACCTCGAGCTGAAGCTCGACGGTCATCTTTTTGCCGTCGCGCAACAGGTCAAAGCTGATGATGCCTTTCCCTTCTTCCGTTTCCGCCTGGGTGATGGCCTCAGCAACATCCCCGAACATGTCCTGACCAAAGATCTTCCCATTCACGGCGTAGAGGTAGTCGCCGTGGAGAATCTTCCCATCGGCCGGGGAGCCAAGGTACGCGTTGTTGACAAACATGTTGGGACCGAACGTGCTGACCCGAAGACCGGTCGGCCCCAGGTACTTGCCGCCCTTGGTCGTTGTGTTCAATCTGCCACTGTGAATGACAGGTCCATCGGTCTTCCACTCGGCGATGGGTGTGAAGAACTCCCGCGGCAGCGCCTCTTCGCCTATGGTGCTGATCGTTCTTGGGAATGGGTGTCCGTCTGTGTTGAAGGGGACGGCCGGCAGGCCATTGGCGCCTGTCAGGCCCTGGTCGGGCTTTTCAGTCCAGTTGTAGCGGACGTACGCAATTCTCGAGACGGCGCCAGATGAAAGGCGTATGGTTTCCCCGTCGATTTCCGCCTCCGCGGGCACGTATTCCAGATCAACGCCGGCCACTTCGAAGCAGTCCAGAGCGCCCTTGCTGGCTTTGAGGCCCTTGGCCGTGCCCGGCTTGAAGAACACCTGTGCCGTCGCATAGCTCATCACGGCGCGATCGAACACTGGGCCCGTGGGCGCCACACCCTCTTTGCTGTAGACCGCTCCTGTGAGCCAGGTCAGGCAGCGGGCGCCAAGGATGGCCTCATCGGCCGGCTGGGCGCTGAATGGGATGTGCTCGGTGCCGGGTAGGATCAGATCAACCCCGCTCTCCTTTTCAGCCGCCTGGCGCTGCAGCTCGCGCATCTCGTAGTGATGCCTGCCCATGGTGACCAGGTCGGACCCCGGAGGCGTGATCCAGCCCACGGGTAGTGCGGCGTCGCCAAAGGTCTTGCGCCACTCCCGCGGGATTCTGGGAACGGTGAGGGGCTCAAGATAAAGACTCCACTTGCGAATATCGTAGGAGTCTGCGTAGGCTTGCCCCAGATGAGGCCGGCTGGTTATCTTGCCTTCGCGCGCCAGCCGTGCGTATATGTAATAGGGGTAGTCATTGCCGAGCTGGAGAAGAAGCCCCCTGAGCGCCAAACCCCGCATGGGATGGAGTACGGCGTTATACCCCGCAGCGGGATGCCTGGCGTCGTCACGGGCAGGGGCCCGAGGGTACCCCCGTCTGGAGTCCTTCTTCTTCTGATCCTCGGAAGGGTCCTCGAAGGCGGCCTGGGCATCTGCCATCATCTTGAACATGTTGTCTACTGCCTTGATACTTCCTTCCACGGTTGTCTTCTTGGCATCGTAGATCCTCGTTGTTTCCAACAGCGCCTCTTTGCTGAGCCACGCGATGGGGAAGTGGTATCCCATGTTGAGGTCGATGACGCCAATGGGCACGCCGGCATCCCTGGAAAGCCCCTGGGCGAGGTAGAACGCCGCGGCGCTCATCTGGAGAGCTGTCTTCTTGTCGAGAGCCACCCACCCGCTGGTGGCTTCTTCCGCCATGTCCTGCTGAGGATCAACCGCGGGGATCGTCTTGAGCATCAGGACCCTTACCGAGGGCAGGTCCGCCGCAGCTTTCTTGCCTGCCTCATCCCGGCCCAGCCTGACATCGATCGTTGTCTGCCTGGCAAAGAGAAAGACATCACCGACGAGCACGTCGCCAAGCCTTGCCTGCTTCCCGGCAGACTCCGCGACCAGCTCAGCGCCTCTGCTGCTTGCGGGCATGGCATCCAGGGAGACCGACCACTGACCATTTCCGCCAGCTTTGGTCTTCTTGGTCTGTCCGGCGAAGCTCACCGTGACCTCGGCGCCTTTGCCGGCGAAGCCGCGGATCAACACAGGCTTCTCGCGCTGGAGAACCATCTTGTCGCTGTAGTGGCGGCTGAACCGCACATCAGCAGCCTGCGTGAGCGCCGACAGCGAGACAACAAGCCAAGCTATGAGGGCTGGTAGACGTAGTTTTCTCATGATTCTTCTTCCTCTATTCTTCGGATGCTGATTTGCTCTGAAGGTTGAGCATCTCTTCCGCGTATCGCTTGCCAAGAAGCTTCATGCTTTCGGCATTGAAGTGCCAGCGGTCCATTGCCTTGAGCCCTTCTGAACGGACAAAGCCCGTTGCACCGACGGTCTTGGGGAGCGTGGCGATCTGCTCATTGATCTTGGGCACCTTGTTCACCTGTCCCGCAACGAACGGGAGGTCCTTGGCGCCCAGATCGCTTCTAAGGTCGGTGATCAACGTCTTCAGTTTGTCCAGGTAGCCATCCGGGTTCTTGGCGTTGCTTTCTCCCTGATGCCACAGAATGCCCTTAAGGGTACCCTTCTTCTGAGCTTCTCTGGCACGCCTGATAATCTCGTTGTAGAAACGCGTCCCCTTCTTCCACTGTTCGATCTTCGACCCGCCTTTGGCGTTGACGACGAGGCCGATGGAGATATCCTCCTGTTTCTCCAGCATTGTCTTCGAGAAACTGTAGCCGGGGTTCAGTTCCTGCATGCCGAGCCCCTTGCGAATCGTGGAATACCGATTGAGGGGATTCTCGGCCTGCTCCCATTTGCCTTCCTTGTTCAGCAGGTACGCTCGCTCGATTGCGCCGGACTCTTCCTTCGTGAACGGCGCTCGCCCGGCCATGTTGGACTGCCCAATGAGAAGATAGACATGCAGTTTGTCTTTGGGACCTTCGTAGGTGTCCTGGGCGTGTGCTGTTGCGATTGAGGTACAGCAGATACAGAGCAGCAGTTTGACTGCCTTATTCATCTGATCACTTCCGTTCTGTTAACCTTGGACAATGCCTTTGTCCCGAGCAGCACACTGTGCAGTGTGGGGCCGATGCGGATCCCGTCGAGGAGATTGCGGTGGCCATTGTCAAGGGACCCGTGACCTGACAGGGCTGGTGGGTCGATCCTACGGGAGATGCCATGCCCGCCTCCTCCCACTGTACTGGTTCAGCGTGAACTGGGCAAGTGCCCCTTGGGCATAAGAGACTCGGACGGACGACTGGCCTGCGGCCAGTCGGAGTTCTCGGAGGCATCGGGGGGACAGGCTGAAGGGCTCAAGAGGGGCGCGCGGATCGTCCCGAAGGGCCATCCCCGCTCCAGCCTTTCGGCCACACCCCAGCCGTGGTACCGCCTCCTGGAAAGCAGGAGAAGAACCTGGCGGGGTGCTCTCCAGAGGGGGATTGCCCAGTTCCGACTGAAGCATGACAGGGGACGGTACCGCAGAGAGCTGTGCGGGCGAACGGTGTTGTACTCCTGCCGCCAGCGCTCGATCGAGCCCCCGTGCGGATGCATGTCTGGACGTCGGCGGCCATAGTATCGAGCGGGGCCACCCCTCGGAGCTTGAGGGCAGGACGGTTGACAGGGAGAAGGCGATCCGTCGGACTCAGACCCGCTCACTCCGCTTCCGGCACAGGCACGAACCCGCGTCGCATGGTGTTCTCGGTGACGGTGCGCGGGTCGAGGAACTGGAGCAGGTAGTCGGGGCCGCCGGCCTTCGAGCCGATGCCCGACCTCTTGAATCCCCCGAAAGGCTGTCGCGCGACGATGGCCCCCGTGCAGCCTCGGTTCAGATAGAGGTTGCCCACGCGGAACTCCCGCCGTGCATCGTCCAGGTGCCCGGGGCTCCGGCTGAATACGCCGCCGGTGAGTGCGAACCGCGTGCTATTGGCCCACGCCAGAGCCTGCTCGAAGCTCTCGGCACGCATGACCGCCAGGACGGGGCCGAAGACCTCCTCCTGTGCGATCCTGTGCTCCGGCGTGATCCCGCCGACGATCGTGACGGGCACGTAGAACCCCTCCTCGGGGACGTGGCTCCTGAAGAGGAGCGTGCCCTCCTGCTCTGCGAGAGCGATGTATTCGCGGATGGACTGCTGCGCGGAGCCGTCGATGACGGGGCCGAGGACGTTCGCGGGGTCCTCGGCGGGGCCGATGGACATGGACCTCGCCGCTGCGACGAGGCGCTCGATGAAGCGGTCGTAGATGGCATCCAGCACGATCACGCGGGAGCAGGCCGAACACTTCTGCCCTTGGTAGCCGAAGGCGGAGTAGATGACCGCCGGCACGGCCTCGTCCAGATCCGCGTCGTCGTCGATGATGATGGCGTTCTTGCCGCCCATCTCGGCGATGACCTTCTTGACCGACATCTGGCCTTCGCGAGTGCGTGCTGCTTTCTCGATGATGCGGAGCCCGACGTCCATGGAGCCGGTGAAGGCGATGAGCGCCACGTCGGGATGCTCGACGATGAGGTCGCCGATCTGGCTGCCGCGGCCCGGCAGGTAGTTGAACACGCCGGCCGGCACGCCCGCCTCGCGGAGGAGGTCGCACAGCATGCGTCCGATGACGGGCGTGAGCCGCGACGGCTTGAAGACCACCGTGTTTCCTGCGGCGAGCGCGGCCGCGCACATGCCGCAGCTTATGGCCAGGGGGAAGTTCCACGGGGCGATGACGGCGGCGACGCCCTTGGGCTGGTAGAACATCACGTTCGCTTCGCCAGGGGCGTTCCCCATGCGTCGGGGCGTGGCGAGCCGCTCGATCTCGTCGGCGTAGTAGTCCAGGAAGTCGATGGCCTCGGCCGTGTCGAGATAGCCCTGCTGCCATTGCTTTCCGCCCTCGAGGGTCATCCAGGCCGACAGGACGTCGATGCGCTCCCGCGCGGAGTCGGCGGCGCGGCGGAGGATGGCGGCGCGTTCCGTCTCCGGAGTGTCGCGCCATGCAGGGAAGGCGTCCTTGGCCGCGGCGATGGCCCGTTGCGCTTCGGCCGGGCCGGCCTGGCAAGCGGTGCCGATCACCTCGGAGGGCTGCGCGGGATTCACGGAATCGGACAGGTCCTCGGTCGTGACGTCCTCCCCGCCGATGTGGAGGGGGATCGCCTTCCCGAGTTGGCCTCGGACCTCCGTGATGGCCCGGGCGTAGCGTTCGCGGACCTCGGCCCGCTCCCAGTCGGGGAAGGGCTCGTTGTGGAAGCCGCCGCGGGCCTCGGACTCGGGCTCGGGCGCGTCGGGGCGGGGCGGGGCCAGGAGGCGGTCCATCTCCACGCTGTCCACGAACGTCTGCTTGAGGAACGACTCGTTCGAGGTGTTCTCGAGCAGGCGGCGGATGAGGTAGGCCATGCCCGGGAGCATGTCGCCGTGGGGGCAGTAGAGCCGCACGCGGTCGGTCATGCCCAGGAGCGCCTTGCGGAAGGGCTCGGCCATGCCGTAGAGGGCCTGGAACTCGTAGCGGTGCTCGGGCACGCCCAGCGCCCGGGCCGTCTCCAGGACGGCCGACACGCTGCGCACGTTGTGGGAGGCACAGGCCAGGTGGCAGATGTCGTGGTTGCGCAGGATCCTCACGGCGTTCCGCTCGAAGGCCGCGTCGGTGTGCTCCTTCACCGTGTAGACGGGCACGGGCCACTCGTATTGCGCGGCGAGCGCCGTCTCGTAGTCCCAGTAGGCGCCCTTGACGAGGCGGATGGAGAAGGGAAGGCCCTCCCTGCGTGCCCAGTCCAGAAGACCCTCCACGTCCTCATCCGCCTCTCGCAGATACGTCTGGACCGCGATGCCGAAGCGGGGGTAGTCCCGGAACTCGGGGGCGCTCCGCAGGCGGCGGAACAGCTCGAAGGTGATGCTCTTGAGCTTCCGCATCTCGATGTCGATGCACAGTGAGCCGCCGAGGGCGACGACCTTGCGGGCGATGGGCTCGAGCCGGGCCAGGATGCCGGTCACGGAGCCCTCGAAATCGACGGGGTTCACCTGGGAGTAGAGCGCCGAGGGCTTCAGCGACACGTTGATCTTCGGTGCGTCGCCCCAGTCGAGGCCGTCCCCACCGCCGAGCGCCGGCCACGAGTCCTGCGCGCCACCGAGAGCATCGAGCAGGTCGAGGTAGTTGGCGACGTAGGCGTCGGCCTCATCCTCAGTGATGGTCGCCTCGCCGAGTACGTCGAGGGTGAAGCCGAAGCCCTTCTTGCGGAGCTTGCCGAGGGCCTTGACCGACTCGCGTGGCTCGGCGCCGACGATGAAATCGCGGGCCATGCGCTCGAGGTTCTTGCGGATGGTCCTCCCGAGCATGCGCGTCGCGAAGCGGCCCCCGAGCCCTGTGGCTTTGAACCCCCATCGCAAGACCTTGGGCACGCCCTCGTCCTCGCCGAAGTACTCGCGAATGTGGCGGGCGAGAGACTCGTCGGTCGTGAGGCTCGGGAGAACGTCGATGAAGCGGAAGAGCTGAACCTTGAACCGCTCGTTGCCCATGGCGAAGTCCATCACTTTGCCGGTCCACCAGTTCTTGTTGAACACGGAGGGCGTTTCGCTCCCGATGCGCTCGAAGAACTCGCGTCCGCGTGCGAGGATGGCATCTTCCAGTTCGGGTGTGCTCATGGTGGATGCCGTTCCTGGTGGTGGGTCTGAGTGTATGCCTGCCGCGAGATTCCTCATCGGGCTCCTGAGCAGGCCCGTTGGGAAGGCCCCTGAAGGATGATTGTAGCCCCCCCCCGGCAGAATGCAAGCGAAAGCCCCTGCTTGAATCGCCGGGACACCACGGCCCCGCTGCAAGACGGCCGAACGGCTCATGCGAAGAACTGAAGTCGGGCCTGGCTATCGTGGAACGGGTGGTATGACAGCCGGGTCCAGGTCCTGGCGTTCTTCCCTGCCTGGGCGCGTCCTCCGCCCCCGTAAGCGCGGCCCCAAAGGCCCGTGAAAGTACGAGGCAGGCATCGGAACCTGCGTACGGCGACGGGCTTGCTCATCGATGCACCCGGACCGGGACTTGCATTTGGCAGGCGATCTGCCCAAAGTGCGGGGGCACAGACTGTCGGGAGGCCGCCCACTGCACAAGCAGGCACAAGCGATGGAAACCACGCGCGTTCGTCCCACCGGCCTTCTCATCGCGGCCCTCCTCTTCGCCGTCCCCGTCCTGCGGGCCGCGGAGAGCATTCCGGAGACGGGGCCTCACGCGGCCGTGCTGGCCATGAAACCCGTCGGCTACTGGCCAGCCGATGAGGGCAAGGGCGAGGTCGTGCACGACCTGTCGGGGAACAGCAACCACGGGAGAATCTACCATGTCCCCTGGAAGGACGGCTTCCTGGACTTCACCGGCGCATTCCAGTGGATCGAGATCCCCGACCACCCGGCCCATCGGTGCGAAACGTTCTCAATCGGCGGCTGGATTCTCAGCCGCGCCGAGGACTACACGGACTACGGCCACGCGGACGGCATGATCTTCATCGGCGACGGGGCCGGCCCGTGGAGCGGACGCGCCTGCGCGCTTGCCCTGTTCCTGAGGAACGAGTGCCGCATCGGAGTCCTGCGAGATGCCAAGCCGGTGGCCGTCGGGCCTCCGGGGGACAAGGCGGCCATCCAGCCAGGCCGCTGGGAGCACCTCCTTCTCACCGGTCAAGGCGGCACCGGGAAGCTCTACGTGAACGGGCAGCCGGTGTGGACGGCGAAGGGGATCGCCGGCATCCGGTCCAAACGGGGCCTGCTGGTCGGCGCCGATGCAAGCTGGTGGATGCTCTACCCGAACGGATCCCGCTCGCTCCACGGCTCGGTCCGGCATCTCGTCCTCTTCAACCGCGCGCTGACCGCCGCCGAAATCACCCGCCTGGCGGAGGCCACCCGTCCCCAGAGGCGCCCGGCCACGCCCGCAGGCTTCGCCGACTTCGCGAAGTTGTCGCCGGACCGACAGCGCGCGCTCCTCGATCAGCTCCTCAGGCAAAAGGACGGTGCGCTGCGCCCCCAGACCGCCGACCTGTTGCCGCTCCTCAGGCAGGCGCTCACGCCCATCCCCACGCGAGCGCCGGCCGCAGAGCTCCTGCGCCGCCTCCATACCGATGACGCCAAGGCCATCCTCCAACAAGCCGCACCGCGCTGGCGCCGGACCCTCGCGGACGAAGAGGCAACCGACGAGGAACGCGCCGCCGCTCTGGCGGCGCTGGCCGGCGGGTTGGGACGCCATCCCGCGGCCAGGGAAGCCGTGCCCGTCATGCTCAGGATGCTCCGGGAGATGCTCGACCGCCACGGCGCC